>Ga0123334_1006102_pt1 | contig 11274 bp, 3 predicted proteins | sample BiotimSIPDNA_FD_89706 | JGI IMG/M metagenome (GOLD analysis project Ga0123334, IMG submission 89706) | Anaerobic biogas reactor microbial communites from Washington, USA - Biogas_R1 time_0 SIP DNA | ecosystem: Engineered > Bioreactor > Anaerobic > Unclassified | place: Washington, USA | collected... | reverse complement strand
TTCAACCCGTGGAGACGTTCCCCCGTACCGCGGAGAATCTCGCCGCGCTGCTCTATCGAAAAATCGGGTCTCCCGGGCTGCTCGACCAGGTACGGGAAGCTCTCCGAAAAATCGCATCCGAAAAGGAATGCGGACTTATCGAGGACCCGCAAGCGGGCGGCTGGGTCTTTCTGAGCGACGCCGTCAAGCCGATCCGCGACAAGCGCAACAGCTACGCGCCCACGTCCGGCGAAGCAATGAGGGCAAGGATCGACGTCCTCAAACAGGGTACCGCCGACCATTCATTATTCCGTGTACAACCCGCCGCCAGGCTGGAAAACATCAAGGAAGTCAGGTCATCGGTCAAACTCGGCCGAACGCCGGTCGTAGGCGGCTCCGAAGATGTCGAGCTGCGTCTGGAATTCGTCGACCCGGCCCTCTGGGACGGCAAGCGGGGTGAATTCCTGGTCTCCACCAATACGCAGGTGGAGCTGAAGAACACCGTGGTCCTCCTGGTGAAAAACGACGACACCGTGGAGGAACTCCTTCCCGAAATCGTGCGCTCGGAAAAAGTTCTCGGCGATGTCGACGAGCGGGCGGCGGATCACGTTGTCGCCCAGTATTTGCGCGCCGAACGTCGGGCGGCCGAGCGCTGCCGTGAGCGGACGGCCGCCGCCATGGAAAAGGCGATGCTGGAAGGCGTCTTCATCTTCCGCGGCAAGCCGACCCCCGTCCGTGAAGCCGGCGAGACCCTGGACGCGGCTGTGCGCTCGGTCCTGGCCGGCGCCGTCAAGGAAGTCTTCCCCCATTTCCATCTGGCCCCGATCCGGCCTTCCACGGACGAGGCGGCCAAGTTCCTCGGCGTCGAGCGTATGGACCGCATCACAAAGGACCTCGACCCTCTCGGCCTTGTGGTCAAGAGCAAGGGCGCTCCTCGGGTGGACACCGCGGCCCCGGTGCTCGCGGAGGTCATCAGAGTGTTCCGTACCAAGACCGCCGAGTCCGGTTCCGGAAGGCTTCAGGGTTCCTATCTTCAGGATTTGTTTTCCGCCCCGCCCTACGGGTGGACCAAAGACACCGTGCGGTACCTGTTAGCGGCTCTCCTTCGCGCCGGAGAGATCGAGTTTCACGTCCCGGGCGCTGGAGGACCTGTGCGGACCGCGGGACCGCAGGCGGTGGAAGCCGTCAAAAGCACGGTCTCGTTCAACAGGATAGGTGTGTCGTCCCGCGACGCCAAACTGCCCCCCGAAGCCTTGGACAGGGCCGCCCGGCGTCTGGAAACCCTCTTCGGCGACGAAGTTCTGCCGTTGGAAGACCACATCAGCCGCTCCGTCCGGCTTCACGTACCTGACCTTCTGGAAAAACTCGGGGCTTTGCCCGACCGGCTGCGCCTGCTGAGCCTTCCGGGCGAGAGCCGCTGCCGGCGCCTGCTGGCCGACGCGGCCGATCTGCTGAAGGGCGACGCCGGCGGAGCGGCTTCGGTCCTCGGCGGTGTGGAATGTGCGCTGCCCGACGAGATCACCTGGGCCAAGGCTGTTTTCGACGCCCTTGAGTCCGGCGCGGAGGCCGACGTGCGGAACGCCCGGTCGGTGCTGGATTCCTCGGCCGACCTCGAACGGCTCTTCCCCGGGGCCGTGAACGACCTCCTGAGCGCCGAAGACAGAACCGCGGCGGAGGAGGTGCTGTCGAGCGAAAGGTTCTTCGAACGGCTGCCCGAGCTGCGGAGCGTAATCAGATCCGCCATGGATCGCACGGAAAAGAGATACACGGTCGACCGCGCCGCGTATGAAGACGACATCAAGAAAGCCCTCACCGGGCTCGAGACCGAACCGGACTGGGCGAAGCTGCTGGACGAGGACCGTGAGGAGATCGCGACCAAGCTTACATGCGATCTGCCGCCGACCGCCGGGAACGGCGACCCCGTCAGGCTGCTGCAGACCCTGTTGGTGCGCCGGCGGACCCTGCCGGGTTTGATCGAAGAGCTGAAAGCGGAAATCAAACGGAGACGCCCCGCGGAACCCGAGCCGCTGGAGGTGAAGGAAAGGGACGAAGGCTACGGTGAAGAGGTGCTTGACCTCGGTGATCTCCTGCAGCCGATCGTCCTGTCCACACCTGCTGATTTGGATTCGTGGCTGGCCGGCATCCGGGAGAAGCTGGCCGGGCTGTTGAAATCGAACAAGCGGATACGGATCAAGGGGCGCTGATGAGCTTCGACAAGGACACACGAAATCTGCTGGCCAAGACCGTCGCAGCCTGCCGGCGTCGACTGTTGGAGGACGTCACCGATCAGCTCCGCGGCGTGTTCGGACTCCACCCGGACGGTACGGTGCTGCCGCTTGAAAAGCTGACGCACCTCTCGCCCGATCAACACGCGGCGGCCCGCCGTCTGCGCGATCTTCTCGATCACTACACCGCCGGCGCGGCGGGGCAGGATTCGGACCGCCGCAAGGCCGCCTATGAGCGGATGGTCCTGGAGATCTCCTTCACCGCCCTCAATCGATTGGCGGCCCTGCGTCTGTGCGAAGAGCGTGGACTGGTCGTAGAATGCGTCCGCAAAGGAACGACTTCGGCGGGTTTCCAGATGTTCGAGCGCATCTCCGGCGGCGCGCTCGGCGGGCGTTACGACACCTACCGGGTGTTTCTGGAATGTATGTTCGACGAACTTGCCCTCGACCTGGGCGTTCTGTTCGACCGGATGACGCCCCAGTCGGCGGTGTTCCCCTCGGAACGCTGCATGGAAGACGTCCTCGCCGAGTTGAACAAACCGGAACTGACGCACCTCTGGACCGAGGACGAGACCATCGGCTGGGTCTACCAATATTTCAACCCGCCCGAAGAACGCAAGGCCATGCGGGAGGCGTCCCAGGCCCCGCGGAACAGCCGGGAGCTGGCCGTCCGCAATCAGTTTTTCACCCCGCGGTATGTCGTCGAGTTCCTCACTGACAACACGTTGGGGCGCATCTGGTACGAGATGCGCAAGGGTGACACGATTCTCAAAGAGGAATGCCGCTATTTGGTGCGGAGACCGAACGAAGTCTTCCTCGGTCCGGGTGAAAAGGCGCCCGCCGGTAAGGATGACGAAAACGACCTTTCCCAGGAGGAGTTGCTCAAGCGGCCGGTTTACATCGAGCACCGACCGAAGAAAGACCCGCGCGACTTGCGTATCCTCGACCCGGCCTGCGGGTCGGGCCACTTCCTGCTCTACGCCTTCGACCTGTTGGAACACATTTACGAAGAAGCCTGGGAGGAACAGTATGCAGTATGCAGTAGGCTGAAGGCAGAAGGAGATAACGATGAGTGGGAAGAACTATCGGGATCTGGTCGCCTGGCAGAAAGCGATGGATCTGGTGGAGATGATTTACGAGGTGACCAAGAGGTTCCCGAAGGAAGAATTGTATGGGATCACATCGCAAATCCGCAGGGCGGCTGTCTCGATACCATCGAACATAGCGGAGGGGCAAGGGAGGACATCAAACAAGGAGTTTCAGAACTTTCTGTCGATAGCCCACGGCTCGCTGAGGGAAGTCGAAACGCAGATATTGATCGTTCAAAGACTGGGGTATCTGCCGTACAAGGAAGTGCAAGCGATCTTGGGCTTGGCGGGCGAAACGGGACGATTGATCAACGGGCTCTTGAACTCGCTCTCAAAGAGATAGGCTACGACTACTCCGATTCTGCCTACCGCCCTCTGCCTACTGCCTACCCATCGAGGGACGCTTTCTTGAAAGCAGTCCCGAAGATGATCGTCGAGCACAACCTGCACGGCATCGACATCGACCCGCGGGCTGTGCAGATCGCCGCCCTCGCCCTCTGGCTGCGGGCGCAGAAGACCTGGAAAAACCTGGGCCTCAAGGCCCCGGAACGGCCGCGCATCGCCAAATCCAACATCGCTACCGCCGAGCCGATGCCCGGCGAAGAGGACATGCGCCGTGAGTTCACCGCCGGCCTCAAGCCCCGGGTGCTGGGGCAGATCGTGGACGAGGTGTTCGAGAAGATGAAACTCGCGGGCGAGGCGGGCTCGCTCCTCAAGATCGAAGAGGAAATCAAGGACGCCGTGGCCGCGGCGGGAAAACAGTGGCGGGAAGGCCCGAAGCCCGAGCAACAACTCCTCTTTTTGCCCGGCATGGACGCCCCTCGGCCGAAACAGCAGGAACTGCGTTTTGATGTGAAAGAGGTCACCGACCAGCGGTTTTGGGATCATGCGGAGGATCGCATTCTGGACGCATTGAAGGAATATGCCGAACAGGCGGAGAACGGCCGGGCGGTCCGCCGCAGACTGTTCGCCGAGGATGCCGCACGCGGTTTCGCCTTTATTGACCTCTGCCGCAAGCGATACGACGTGGTGCTGATGAATCCGCCGTTCGGGGAGTTTTCCGCGCGCACTAAGAGCACCATTGCATCTTCTTACGGTCCGGCAAAAAAGGATATCTATGGAGCCTTTTTGAAGCGTGCACTAGAACTAATCCACTCTCATTCACGTTTCGGAGCGATAACGTCGCGTACGTGGTTGGCATTGTCAAGTTTTCGCAAATTAAGGGAATTCCTCCTCTTGGAGAGTAGACCACAAATCATAGCAGATCTCGGTAGAAATGTTCTGGATGATGCTAATGTCCAGGTATGCGCCTATACGGTGGAGAGACAATAATGGACATCATTTTCATAAATCTACTCAAGACGGAAGATAAGGAATCTAACCTGCAAAAAGCTGTCTATGATGTACGGGGTGGAAATGCAACGACCTCCATTTTTGTAATGCAAGACGATCTATTCAGATCAATTGATGGATGCCCATTTGCTTATTATGCTCCTCTACAGATGTTAACGTTGTCAGCTAGGGGACAAGTAATAAGTTCTAATGGAATTGTTGCTCGCCAGGGTATAGGTGCTTCCGCACGCTTTCATCGGCTCGTGTGGGAGGTCCCTCCTTCTGTCATCAGAAAAGAGTGGCTTCACATGGCCCACGGGACTTCCCCGGCCAGATTCTACAAACCAACAACACACCTTTTTCTATGGGCCAAAGACGGTGAGCAGGCGAAGACTGATGTTATTCAACGTTACCCTTATCTAAAGGGTAATTATGGATTCAAAATCCAAGCGGAGGAGTTCTACAAAAAGCCTGGACTCTGCTACGGAAAGAGGACGGAAGACTTTACTGTTCAAATTCTGCCATCAGAGCATGTATTTTCGTTTGAAGGAACTGCAATTTTTACTGACGGAACTTTCATTGATGAGTGGGCATTGCTCGCCTTGCTCAATTCTTCACCTGTCAACTACTGGCTTTCTATTGTTTGTGCAGAACACAAAGCATATAACTACGTCGAGTCTGTACCATTTCCAGAAACTGTTGGTGATGAAACAGTTGGGAAAATGAGAGCGGCAGCTCAAGAGGGATGGTGTCTCCAGAGAAGCCTTGATGCTTTCAATTTGACATCTCCTATCTTCGTTATACCTGCAGTGCTGAAAGAGTTGTCCGAGACTATAGAGTTATCTGTTCAGATTTGGCGAGACCAAGTTGCGAGAACCAAAGAGGCGCTCGAAGCGCTTCAGCATAGAGTCGACAAGTTATCCTGTCGCCTATATGGACTTACAGGCCCACTTAGCCGACTAGATATTGAAGAGCGATTGACCGAGGATCATGAGGAAGATGAGCAGGAAGAGCAAGAAGGAGAAGAACAAGAAAATGAAGAGCAAGAAGGAGTCTCTCACTCTGACACTTCTGTATTGATACCTCAGCTCGTTGATTATGTGGTCGGCGTGGCCTTCGGCCGCTGGGACGTCCGCATCGCCATCGACCAATCGCTTGCACCGAAACTCCCCGATCCCTTCGACCCGTTGCCGGTCTGCCCGCCGGGGATGCTGGTCGGACCGGACGGCCTGCCCGCCGAACCGAACCGCATCGTCAGCGAGGAGTGGCTCCGCGCCCGACCAAACGCGAACACCCTGCCGCCGGACGGCTCGGTCAAGAACCCGACCATCCCTGATTCAGAGTATCCGCTCCGCATCTCCTGGGAGGGTGTCCTGGTGGACGATCCCGGTTTCAACGGCGACCGGCCGCACCGGGACGACATCGTCCGCCGTGTGCGCGAGTTATTCGACCTGCTCTGGAAGGACAAATCCCACGAGATCGAGCAGGAAGCCTGCGACATCCTCGGCGTCTCCGACCTGCGGGAATACTTCCGCCGGCCCGCTGGATTCTTCCAGGACCACCTGAAGCGCTACTCCAAGAGCCGGCGCAAGGCCCCGATCTATTGGCCCATCTCCACCGCCTCGGGATCGTACACCATCTGGCTCTACTACCACCGCTTGAACGACCAGAAGCTCTACATGGTCGTCAACAGGTACGTGGAACCCAAGATCGCCGAAGTGCAGAAGGCAGTAGACAGTATGCGGTATGCAGTTGAAGCCCGAGAACGCGGCATCACGGAAAAACAACCTACTGCCTACAGCCTACTGCCTACAGCCACACTGCGTAAGCAATGGGAAGAGGCCCGCGCGTTCCTCGGCGAACTGCGGGACCTGCGCGAGGAGTTGCTTCGCATCGCCGCGCTGCCCTACAAGCCCGACCTCAACGACGGCGTGATCATCAACGCCGCGCCGTTCCACGGTCTTTTCCGCCTGCGCTCTTGGGCCAAGGATACGGAGGACTGCTGGAAGAAGCTCGCCAAGGGCGACTTCGACTGGGCGCATTCGGCCTACGCGATATGGCCCGACCGCGTCCGAAAGGTCTGCCGGACCGACCGCTCCATCGCCGTCGCCCACGGGCTTGAGGACCTCTGTGAGGTTGAAGCCCCGGAATCCAAGAAGAAAGGCGGCCGCGGCCGCCGGAAAAAGGAGGCCGCCCGATGAAGTTCACCTCGTTCCTGCACAAGAAACTGATCGATCTCTTGGGCGACCGCCGCATCGTCGTCTGGTACGACGCCGAAGGGGATTTCAAATCCTTCGCCGCGGAATTCATAGCCCCGAACTGCGAGGTGTTGTCCACCGAAGCCTCCGTCCTTAAGACCCGCCGCCGGGCCGACGAGATTTACCGGCTGATGAACGAATCCGAGAACCCCTCGGAACGGGACCGCTGCCTGCTCATCTACATACCGCACCGCCGGGGCGCGGGCGAGGAAGAGAAAATGCGGGACCCCTTCGAGGTCTACGCCATGGCGGGCGCTCCCTTCGGCGACGCCGAGGACCAGAAGATCGAATCGCTCGCCCGCCAGGCCATGCCGGGCAAAGCCGACGAGATCACAAGGCTTTTCCGCGAGGGGAAGCCGGACATCGCCCTTCTGGACGGTTTGGAAAAGACGCAGCGTTGGCCGCTGCTGAACGACGTTTTCCGGACGGAAACCCCGGCGGAAATCATCGCGGCTGCCCTGTGCAACACGGCGAAAGCAAAGGAAGCCGCCGCCAAGCCGGGCTGCGTCGACGAGCTGCTGCGGTTGCTCGCCGCCGCCGTCGGGTTCAAAAACACAGGCGGCGACCGCGATTGGAATGTGCTGAGGCCGAAAGCCGCCGAATACATCTTTTTCAGCGAGTTCGTGTTCGATCTTCCGGAAAGCGTTCCCGACGCCTTGAGCGCCGTGCCGCGCGCCGGCGTCGAAGCGAAGTCCGTGGTCTATGCGGCCTGCGACAGGATGCGCAGCGACACGGGTCTGCGTGAAACCTATGTCGAGCTGGCGCAGGGGATCGAAAGCGGACTCCGCCTGCCGGACCTCATGCCGAAGGATTTCGACCCCGGCGAACGCGACACCTTTCCCTTCGAGGAACGGCGTCTGCTCGGCCGCGCGGTCGGGCTTGTCGTCACCGGCGACCCGGCGGCGGCCCGAACGGTGATCGAAAACCGCAAACGGTCGATTTGGCGGAGGGACCCGCAGAGGTCGCCGGCCTGGACGGCGCTTGAGAGGGCGGCCGCCATGATCGAATCCGCCGCCGCGGTTTCGGGGGGTTTGACCGGGAAAAAGAACCTCACGGATTTGATGAACGCCTACACCGAAGGCGGTTGGTCGGACCTCGACCGGGCGTCGCGCCTGTTTGAAACGGCCCTCACCGCCTGCACCGACGATGACGTCATCGCCCCGGTCGTCGACCTCTGTCGTCGTCGCTACCGCGAAGCCGTCACGGCCTTGCAGGATGCTTTCCTCGCGGCGGTTCAAGCGGAGGGCTGGCCGCCGGACGGAGCGTCGAGGCAGACCCGCATATTCGACGAACATGTGGCCCCGTTGCTGGAACGCCGTGAGAAAACCGCGTTTTTCATGGTGGATTCCCTCCGCTACGAAATGGGCCGTGATTTGGGCGAAGCCTTGGCGGGAACGGGCGAAGTCCACGTCAGCCACGCCGCGGGGGTGGTCCCGACGGTGACCAGCTGCGGCATGGCGGCGCTCATGCCGGGTGCGGACGGAATGCTCCGGCTTGTCGAGAAGGACGGAGGGCTGGTCCCGGCCCTCGGAACCCGCCTGCTGAAGACATCGGCGGACCGTATGAAGCTGTTGGCCGACACTTACGGCGACCGGTTTTTCGAGACCACCTTGGACGACCTGCTCGGCTCGCCGAAAAAGGCCGCCGCCAACCTGAAGAAAGCGGAGCTCTTTGTGGTGCGGACCCAGGACCCGGACACGGTGGCCGAGAACCTCGGTGCCTGGCGCGCCCGGCGCTACCTCTCGGACGTGATCGGGGATATCGCGGCCGCGGTCCGGTGGGTGGTGTCCCAGGGGGTCGACCGTGTGGTGATCAGCGCCGATCACGGTCACATGATGCTGCCGGAAATTCCGGCGGGCGATGTGGTTCAGACGCCTCCGGGCGGCTGGCTGGAGAACAAGCGCCGTTGCCGATTGGGTTCGGGCCTTTCCGGATCGGCCGGGACCGTCACTCTGAAGGCGGGCCATGTGGGGATTCAAGGAGATGTGCAGGAGGTCTGCCTGCCCATCGGGTTCCGCGTATTCTCGGAGGGCGAGGGTTATTTCCACGGCGGACTGAGTCTTCAAGAGGCGGTGGTGCCGGTGATCGTCTTCCGGGCCGGACGAGAGAAACAAGCAACTGCGGGCAAGCCTGAGATCGACGTCCGCTATCGGTCGGACAAATTCACCAGCCGGGTCATCGGCCTCAAGTTCCACCTCCAGAGCGACATGTTCGGGACCCCCGCCCGGGTTCGGGTCGAGGCATATGACGGTTCGGGCGCGAAAGCCAAGGTGGTCGGCGAGGCCGCCGACTGCGAGGCGCGGGACGAGAAGACCCGTGAAGTGACTTTGCAGGCGGGCAAAGAAACGCCCGTTCCTGTGTTGATTGATCCGGATTTCGACGGGGCGGAGATCGAAATCCGGGTGAGCGACCCGCAGACGCGCGTCGTGTGGGCGAAGCGGAAGCTGAAGAACGCGATGCTCGATTAAGGAGACCGGAATGCAACAGGACGACCTGGACAAGAAAGCAACGGGCGTGTTCGCCGGGAAAGTGGTGCGGAAGGACCTTCTGCATCAGATCAAAGGCGGCGAGAACGTTCCGTCCTATGTGCTCGAGTACCTCTTGGGCAAATACTGCGCTTCGGACAACGACGAGGAAATCCGCATCGGGGTGGACGCCGTCAAAGAAACCTTGACGACGAATTACTTCCGCCACGACGAGGCGAACAAGGCCCAGTCCATGGTCGAGCAGAAAGGCAGACATCGGTTCATCGACCGCGTCGAAGTCCGCTTCCTTCCGAGCGAAAACAAATACTGGGCGTCCATGGACCATTTCGGATACGCCAAGATACACATCCCCGAGGAATTCTACCGACGGTACGAACGGCTGCTTGAGGGCGGCATCTGGGCCGTCATCGACGTGGAATTCAGGCTGTCCGAAGAGGGTAAAAAGGACAGCCCTTTCCATATTGTCGATTTGAAACCCATCCAACTCGCCCGCTTCGATCTGGAAGAGTACTTGGAAGGCAGGGGCGGAATGACAAGGGACGAGTGGATCGATCTCCTCCTCCGGAGCGTCGGTCTGGAACCGCTGCGGATGGAACGCCGGCTGAAGATTCTTCTGCTCACCCGCCTCATCCCCTTCGTCGAGAAAAACTATAACTTCATCGAGCTCGGTCCGCGCGGCACGGGCAAATCCTACGCGTTCAGCGAGATGTCCCCTTACTGCATGCTGCTCTCGGGAGGCAAGGCGAGCACCGCGAACCTGTTTTACAACAACGCCCGCCGACAGGTCGGGCTCGTGGGACATTGGGACGTCGTGGCCTTCGACGAAGTCGGCGGTATGAAAATCACCGATCCCGACGCGGTTCAAATCATGAAGGACTACATGGCCAACGGCCGCTTCAGCCGCGGAGTCACCCAGGTGCTGGCGGACGCGTCCCTGGTGTTCATCGGCAACCTGAACCAGCCGGTGGAGAGCTTGGTCCAGAACTCGGCCACGGACCTTTTCCAGCCGCTGCCGAAAGAATTCGATCTGGCCCTGCTCGACCGGATGCACTTTTACCTGCCCGGCTGGGAGGTTCCGAAGAACTCGAAGGATATGCTCACGGTCCACTACGGCTTCGTCACCGACTATCTGGCCGAAGCGTTCCGGGCGCTCAGGAAACAGAACCGCTTCGACGAGGCCGAGCGGGTCTTCCGTTTCGGATCGCATGTTGAAGGCAGGGACGCCACGGCAGCCAAAAAGACGGTGAGCGGCCTTCTCAAAATCCTCCACCCGGGCGGAGGCTGGACGAAGGAGGAACTCACGGAATACGTCGAGCTGGCCATGGAGGGACGCCGCCGGGTCAAGGAGCAGCTCAAGAAACGCGGTTCGTTCGAATTCTACAAGACCAGTTTTTCATACATCGATCTCGCGGACGACACCGAGCGGTCCGTGGGCGTCCCCGAGCAAGGGGGGGCCGGAGTCATTTCGCAGGACCCCCTGCCTCCCGGAACGGTCTACACGGCCGCGGTGGATTCCGAAGCCAAGGTCGCTTTGTTCAGACTCGAAGTCACCTTGACGGCGGGCACGGGCAAGCTCCGGACCCCGACGGGCCTCGAGAAATCACTGAAAGAATCCCTCAACCGGGCTTTCAGTTATCTGCAGAGCGTCAAAGACAAACTCGGGCTCACACAGATGCTGGCGCAGAAAGACATCTATGCCGAAGCCGTGGACCTCTCCGGCGGCCGCATCGACTGTCCCTGCGGCGTGGCGTTTTTCGCCGCCATCATCTCCGTGATCCGCAACCGTCATGTGCAGGCCGGTACGGTGGTCCTCGGCGACCTGACCATCCAGGGGAACATCAAAGGCCCGGCTTCGATCACCGAACCCCTGCAACTGGCGCTTGAATCCGGGGCTCTTCGCGCCCTG
>Ga0123334_1006099_pt1 | contig 11283 bp, 4 predicted proteins | sample BiotimSIPDNA_FD_89706 | JGI IMG/M metagenome (GOLD analysis project Ga0123334, IMG submission 89706) | Anaerobic biogas reactor microbial communites from Washington, USA - Biogas_R1 time_0 SIP DNA | ecosystem: Engineered > Bioreactor > Anaerobic > Unclassified | place: Washington, USA | collected... | reverse complement strand
GATACGTTAAATTGTATGGTAACGATTGTCAAACAAATAGTTACCATACAATATGGTGAGTTTGCTGTTATGTATGGTAACTTAGGGAATGATTGTTCACTAGTACAGATAGGCTATAGAAGGAAAATTAATTTTGGAACAGGCAAATATTCTTATCTTCCCTTTCAGCTTTGAAGTTTCAGCTTTTAGCTCTTTTCCTCTTTATTATTAAACCGGTTAGCAGTAAACCCATAACGTCAAACCGAAAATAAAAAAATCATGGTATCTTGTCTTTTGAAAACAGGTAAGAGAAAAACAAAATCGATCATTCCCTCTGATAAAATTGAAAACGCCATTTTAATGATCCGCGGTCAGAAGGTGATGTTGGATAAAGAACTTACTTATAGACTTGCCCGCATCATGCTCCGGGAAACCCGGAAGTCATAAAATAGAAGAAGCAGCCCCCGTTTAAACAAATACAAAAAATTGTTAACCGGAAAATTATTCATTATGGACAGGAAAGATAAGGACAGATAATTGACTGTCTGTAAAGAAGAGGCAGAAATGATTGATCCTGCCTCTTCTCTACCGCATTATTAATCCGACAGCAGCAGTGGCAGCCAGGGCATACCCTTTGATGGATGAGATGATAAATCTTGGGGGTTAGTGCCTCTTTTATACTCCTTAAGGTTGCTAAACCCATCTCCATCATCATCTTCGTTGGCATCATTATAAAGTGGATCAAGGTTATACTGCACCTCCCAGCCATCCGGCATGCCATCATTATCAGAGTCTTCATTAGCAGGGTCAGTTTCACCGCCATCAACCTGCCCATTATGATTAACATCCTCTTCTCCATCTTTTAATCCATCATCATCATTGTCTGCCTTTAGAGGGTTTGTTGTGGTTGATGAATCGGCATCAGGAATAAAAGCGCTGCTTGTATCGGTCTGGTGTCCGCTTGTTACACCGGTTTCAGTTCCGTCCTGAATACCATCATTATCAGAATCCGCATTACATGGGTTTGTTTCTCCTGTATCTACAACACCATTATGATTAGCATCCTCAACTCCATCGATTATACCATCATCATCTGTGTCAGCATCAAACGGGTCTGAGCATCCTGCGCTTTCCATTTCATCTGATAACCCATCACCATCAGTATCAACAGGAATATAATAATATGCAAATGCCCGACCTTCATTTGTCTGACCATTGTCATAATAACGAGCTCCAACAATAACGTCTGAATAGCCGTCTCCATTCACATCTCCTGCAGATGCAACACTGTATCCAAATTCGGCATTAGCCTGGTCTGACTCTGCTGTCCATCGTGGTGTATTGCCAAGTCCTGAGGATGAACCATAATACACAAATGCCCGACCTTCATCTATCTCACTATTGTCATAAAAATAGGCTCCAACAATAATATCTGAATAGCCGTCTTTGTTCACATCTCCTGCAGATGCGACACTGTTGCCAAAACGGGCATCAGTCTGGTCAGCCTCTGCTGTCCATGCAGGGGTATTGCTGAGACCCGATGATGAACCATAATACACAAACACACGACCTTCATTTATCTCAACATTGTCATACAAACGAACTCCAACAATAACATCTGAATAACCGTCTCCATTCACATCTCCTGCAGATGCAACACTGTATCCAAATTGTGATTCGGCCTGGTTTGATTCTGCTGTCCATGAAGGTGTATTGCTAAGTCCTGAAGCTGAACCGTGGTACACAATTGCACGACCTTCATTTGTCTGACCATTGTCATAAACATAAGCTCCAACAATAACATCCGAATAGCCGTCTCCGTTCACATCTCCTGCAGATGCTACACTCCATCCAAATTGGGCATCAGCCTTGTCAGACTCTGCTATCCATGCAGGTTCACTGCTAAGCCCTGAGGATGAACCGTGATACACAAATGTCCGACCGGCATATGCCCCATATAAATGGGCTCCAACAATAATATCAGAATAACCATCTCCATTTACATCTCCTGCAGATGCAACGCTGACTCCAAAATGGGATTCAGCCTGGTTTGACTCTGCTGTCCATGAGGGCATATTGCTTAGTCCTGAGGATGATCCATAATAAACAAAGACCTTACCTTCATTTGTCTGACCATTGTCATATCCATGAGCTCCAACAATAACATCAGAATAGCCGTCTCCATTCACATCTCCTGCCGATGCAACGCTGGATCCAAAATAATTATAATCATAATAGGGAGGACCCTGACCAGACTCTGCTGTCCATGAAGGTGTATTGCTAAGTCCTGAAGCTGAACCGTAATACACAAAGGCCCTACCTTCATGTGTCACATCATTGTCATATCCATAAGCTCCAACAATAACATCCGAATAACCGTCCCCGTTTACATCTCCTGCAGAGGCAATACTGAATCCAAAATAGGAACTACCCTGGTCAGTTTCTTCTGTCCATGAAGGTGTATTGCTGAGACCTGATGTTGAACTATAATACACAAATGCCCGCCCTTCATCTGCCTCACCACTGTCATAATAAGGAGCTCCAACAATAACATCAGAACAACCGTCTCCATTCACATCTCCTGCAGAGGCAACGCTGTATCCAAAACGGGATTCAACCTGGTCAGAATCTACTGTCCATGAAGGTATACTCCTGAGACCCGATGGTGAACCATAATACACAAATGCCTGTCCTTCATCTGCCTCACCATTGTTATAAGCAGGAGCTCCAACAAGTATATCAGAATAACCGTCTCCGTTCACATCTCCTGCTGATGCAACACTGAATCCAAACAAAGATTCAGCCTGGTTTGACTCTGCTGTCCATGAAGGTGTATTGCTAAGTCCTGATGATGAACCATAATAGACAAAGGCACGACCCTCATCTGTCTCATCATTGTCATATAAATAAGCTCCAACAATAACATCCGAATAGCCGTCTTTGTTTACATCTCCCGCAGATGCAACACTGTACCCAAAATAGGAATCAGCCTGGTTTGACTCTGCTGTCCATGAAGGTGTATTGCTAAGTCCTGATGCTGAACCATAATAGACAAAGGCTCGACCTTCATTTGTCTCACCACTGTCATAACCCGGTGCCCCAACAATAACATCAGAATAGCCGTCTTTGTTCACATCTCCTGCAGATGCAACACTGTATCCAAACATGGCATCAGCCTGGTTTGACTCTGCTGTCCATGAAGGTGTATTGCTAAGTCCTGCAGCTGAACCGTAGTACACAAAGGCCCTACCTTCATCTGTCTCATTATTGTCATATGAAAAAGCTCCAACAATAACATCAGAATAGCCGTCTTTGTTTACATCCCCTGCAGATGCTACGCTGGATCCAAACCAGGAACTATCCTGGTCAGACCCTGCTGTCCATGAAGGTATATCGCTAAGTCCTGAGGATGAACCATAATACACAAATGCTCCACCATAATTTCCTGATCCATCGTTATAAAGAGGAGCTCCAACAATAACATCTGAGTAACCGTCTTTGTTCACGTCTCCTGCAGATTCAACACTGTATCCAAAAAATGAAAACGCCTGATCAGACTCTGCTGTCCATGAAGGAGTATCGCTAAGACCCGATGATGAACCATAATACACAAATGCTCCACCATAATTTCCTGACCCATCGTTATAAAGAGGAGCCCCAACAATAACGTCAGAATAGCCGTCTTTGTTTACATCTCCTGCAGATGCAACACTGTATCCAAACATGGAATCAGCCTGGTTTGACTCTGCTGTCCATGAAGGTGTAGTAACCAGGGGATCAATTGTTACAGGATATATCGCACCTGTTGTATCTACCTGTATTTGAAGATCATCAGCCAGGATAATCATCTCGGATGGTAAAACTTTCCCCGACGAATCAAAGGCATAGAGTTTTCCAAAATTTACAACACTTGCCTCACCAGGTTTGCCAAATTTAATATTATCACCCGACTCGTCAATTTCACCTGTTAGATTTCCAATAATGCCAAGCTCCAGTACCAAAATATTTCCTGCACCACTTTTATGCGTAACAAAAGGAGCTTCTATTGTAAAACCCTGCTCAAGACCCTTTTCATCATTTATATACCACTCTGTAAGGTTTTCTCCCCTTTGATACTCTACACGGTTCATGTCTTTACTAATTTTACCCGGTTCAACAGGCCTTATATCACCCTTTAAACCAAACCCCATTAAACTAAACCCCCATTCCCAGTCAGGGTTATCTGTTCCAGGGGTTACACGTATACCATCGGGTGTAAAATATGTGCGCAGATTATGCGCCCTGTTCATGGCATGATATTCGGTTTTATAACCCTGATTATCAGTTTTATTCTTCTCAGCTACCCAGTACTCTGATTTAATAATTTTCTGCTGTACCCTTTGCCACCAGTCGGCATCAGTACCAGCAGGTAACTCTACAGTTTTTTCTTTAATAACTATTGGTGTGATTGCACCTACTTGAAAGGTAAATAAAATAGTCATAAAGAGGATTAGATTAGTGAAAGATATAATTGTTTTACCAGTATTAAACATTTTTATACTTTTCATTGTATAACTCCTCTACTTTATAGATTAGCAATCAAATTAAATTCTGATATGTTATATATCGGAAAATGCATATTAGGCCCTTTAATAAATCTCGTCATAAAATTTATATGTCCCACCTGTTACTGCATCTATTCTGTCTCCTATACCACGACCAGTTGATAGTGTAAGACCTAAGACTGTAATGAACCTATTATGTCAAATGTGTAGACATATATTTTCATAACTTCCTCCAGCGGTTTGTAAATTAAAAATATTTTACATTAATTTTCGTAAAACTCAAAGGATATAGTAAAAATAGGGGTTGCACCTCAAAATATAAATTCAAATTAGTTTTGAGATTTTTGGGTGCATCCTATGCATGAGATAGCAGAAAATGCTCATCATTTGTAGTGTTTGGTGAAAATGTCAATTTTGATGTCTTCGTAAAAAACTAAATCTCACACAAAGGCACAAAGTCGCAAAGAACTACATAAAATAAAATCAATTTTTCTGGTGTTCTTTCCGGCTTTGCGTGATAACTTGCCTTTTTACAGTATTGTCAGTGTTGGTAAAATCGATGTTAAACAGTAAGTATAAAGGGAAGCTCAAAAAGATAAATGGCTAAACATATTCGAAACATCATTCTTCTCCTGCTTGTGTTTATCATTGCAAACGGGTTATATCATTCACTTAAGGCAAATCCCCCTGGCACAAACTATGAAAGCCCGGAATACAGCATTGCCCCTGATGATATAGATTTTCTCTGCGACCTTACCTATACTGGTGTAGATGGTAAGAGCGTATCGGAACAGGAAATTTTTGACCGGATGTTTTATCTTATCGACAGGGCAGAGAGGTATATCCTTATTGATATGTTCCTGTTTAATACCTATGTCGGGAAGGCGGAAAAACCATACAGGAATCTGGCGGATGAGCTGACCCGAAGGCTTATAAAAAGCAAACAGGATCGCCCCGGTATAATGATAGATCTTATAACCGACCCCATTAACAGCATATATTATGGCGCTGAATCAAAGGAGCTGGACTCTCTTAAAAAGGCAGGTGTGAATGTTATCCAGACTAACCTTCGCTCTCTCAGAGACAGCAACATGATCTATTCGCCCCTGTGGAGGGCCTTTATTCAGTGGTTCGGTAATTCTTATAAGGGAGGGTTGTTTCCCAACCCATTCTCTGACACAGGCAAAAGGGTGACGCTTCGTTCATACCTCGAAATGCTGAACTTCAAGGCCAATCACAGAAAGGTATTTGTGGCTGATCACAAAGAGGATCTCCGGGGAATAGTGACCTCAGCCAATCTCCATGACGGCAGCTCGGCATATTCAAACGTGGCCTTTGAAATAGCGGGGCCATTCGCAGTGGAATTTTATAATGCAGAAAAGGCAGTGGCTCAATTTTCAGGCGGAAGGCTTAGCCCTCTTGATTTTTATATCCCCCCTGAAAAGAAGAAAGAAGCGGGTGATCATGCACGTGTCAGGTTGATCACAGAAGAAAAGATAGAGGATGCCCTGCTGGATAGCATAGATCAGGCAGGTAATGGCGACATGATCAGCATCGGGGTCTTTTATCTGTCCGATAGAGAGATTATTGATTCGCTTATTAATGCATCGGAGAGAAAAGCTATAATACGAATAGTGCTTGACCCCAATAAGGATGCCTTTGGGAGGGAAAAGAACGGCATTCCCAACCGGCAGACAGCAGGTAAACTGCTTGCAGGGTCCGGGAAAAAGATAAGGATACGCTGGTATGACACTCGCGGGGAACAGTATCACAGCAAATTCGCCCTGTTTGAATATAAGGGGCGCGCATCCAGGGTTATACTTGGCTCTGCCAATTTTACACGGAGAAACCTTGATAATTATAATCTTGAAATGAATGTCAGCCTGACCGCTCCTTCTAATAACAGGGCTGTAATGGAGATAAAAGGGTATTTTGAAAGGATATGGAACGGAGAGGGATATACAGCGGATTATACAAAATATGAGGAGGATTCTTTCTTTAAGGCCCTTTTTGCGCTATTATTTGAAACAACCGGGACATCAACATTTTAAATAATCTGACAGTAGGATTAAGTTTTAAGATGAGATTCTTTTTCAGACAAAAAAAACAGATAATACTCGGCATTCATGGGCTGGGAAATAAACCACCCAGTGATATTTTAGCGCAATGGTGGTTGAATTCTATGAGAGAAGGGCTTGCGAGAATAGGTAAAACGCGCCTTCATATCCCATTTGAACTGGTATACTGGGCCGATGTCTTATACGATGAACCTCTTGATCCCTCAATTACTGATCCTTCACATGCCTTATTTAACCCTGAACCATATACAGAGGTTAAACCCGGCCAGGTTGTGCGAACTGTTACCTTTCGTAAAAAAATAATGCGTTTTATAGGAAGTAAACTTGATAAGATCTTTCTTAAAGATGATATGACATTGAAATTCGAAGGCCTGACCAATAAATTTATCAGTAAATATTTTCATGACCTGGAAGCCTATTTCGGCGATAGTTCAAATCCGGTTCAGGAGCCGCATTATTCCGCAAAAGAACTGATAAGGAAAAGACTCATTGATGCGCTTACCAGATACAGGAAGTATGAAATTATGGTAATCGGCCACTCCATGGGATCAATCATTACTTATGATGTTCTGGTACATTATCCTCAAATTCCGGAAGTGCATACTTTAGTTACCATGGGATCACCTCTGGGATTACCGGTTATTGTGAGCCGGATTTATCTGGAGTTAAAGAAGTTTAAACCGGATATTAAAAAACCACCTGCTCCCGGGAAGGTCTCTAACAAATGGTATAATATCTCCGATGAGGATGATAATGTTGCGCTTGATCATTCAATAAGCAATGATTATGAAAAGAATGAAAAGGGCATCAACGTTGAGGATATCAATGTTTGTAATGATTACGAATTTAATGGTGAGAGCAATCCTCATAAGGTTTACGGCTATTTGAGAACGCCCGAATTTGCCGGGATTATTGATCAATTTTTAACCGAAGAAAAAAGAAATCTATTTTATATGGGTTTTAAGTCTATACGAGATAGCTTGCAGAGGGCCGCGGATAAAATCAAAAAGATTTTCCAGGAAAAAAACAGAGGGGATCAACCACCGGTTTAGCGAATACAAAAAATATTTAACCGGGGAATCCTTTATTTCTGACCAGAAAGACAAAGGCAGGCAAGTGCATGGAAAGAAGAGGCAGGAATGATTGATCCTGCCTCTTCTCAACCCTCATTATTAATCCGACAGCAGCAATGGGATCCAGGGCATTGCTCTGTTAATTGGATATGAGTTTTCATCCTGTGGGTCTGTTCCTCTTTTATATTCAATAAGGTTCTTAAACCCATCTCCATCAGCATCTTCATTTGCATCATTCACAAGGAGATTCAACTCATTATCAGCTTCCCATTCATCAGGCATACCGTCACCATCAGTATCACTGTTCAGAGTACCTCCTGGTTCATAATCAATAAGAAAATCTGCGTCTTCTATTGAGGTGGGCACAGCAGCAACGCGGAAGAGGGGGGAATAATCGATTCCGGATGCAACTGGCTTCACATTGTATTCTCCCATCTCAACGCCGGAAAACAGGTAACTACCGGTAGGGCCTGTAATTGTTGTTCTTTTAGCGCCTGTATCGGAGGTCAGCACCACCTGCGCACCCGCAACAGCATTGCCGTTTTCATAAACAAGCCTGCCTGATATTACATAGCCCGGATCATCAACAGGTATTGCCGTAAAGCTCGCGGGAGAGGTGTTGGCATTAAAGACATTCACACTGGCTGTAGGTGCAGGTATTTCATATCCGTCACTGTATACCTTAAGGGAATATTCCCCGTTACTGATAAAATCAAAAACAAAGGTGCCGTCACTCCGGGTGGTTGTGCTCAGGTTAAGATATCCGGTTAATAAAACCTGGGCGCCTGAAACAGGTTTACCATCCGGACCTTTGACCGAACCGGTAACCTCCCAGGTGTTGGGATCACTTATTGTTCCATAACGGTATTCATTGTTCAGCCTGTTACGCCGATCCGAAATTTTATAGTAAAGCTGCCAGCATGGGAATTCAACCCCCCACACATTATTAACTTTAAAGGCGGTTATATATTCTCCATCAGGGGCCTGACCTATTTTACCGGTAACATATGCCATAAAGTTGTTGAATTCTGTTTCACTTAAACCCATATAATAGCTTTTTCTTATTTTCATATCATTGTAGAGGTCCAGCATATCGTAATATGCAGGGATCTTGCCGCTAACCTTTTCAATAGCACTCAGGAATAATATTGTCCTCTGATTTTGCGCTGTGCGAACCCAGTTCCCGTCTCCAAGATAGTAGTAAGTATGGTTGGGGACCAGATCGTTCCAGATGTCATACATGTTCTTCATTGTCTTACCTGTCACAGACCTGAACTCCTCAAGAATTTCTTCAGTGGAATACACATATGGATATCTTGAATAGAGCGCACTGAAAAAATTCTTCAGCTCCTGCACATCATTTAAATGTGCATTCTGGGCGATCTCCAGGCGATCAATCAGTGTCTCTTCCAGTGTCCTTAACTTATTAAGTTTAACCACTGCCTGACTTCGCGCCTCTTCCCTTTGGGCAGGGGTGGATAGGGCACTGATCTCAGCATTTATGACATCTACATTAACAGTATATCTGGAAAAACAGTCACTTTCAAAACACGTGGTGGTCCCGGGGTATACTTTGAACCATGGATCGGAGTGAAGGCGGTCGAGCTGCCTGAGGGCTGCTATTACATAACTCAGGCTGTTTTCCGCGTTAAAACGCAGGGAATCATAGCGCTGCCATTCGCTGTTTATCCAGTCCTTTCTTTTGTCAACGCCTGTCCCTAAATTATCTTGAAGTAACGAGACAAGTTCCTCTTCAGCAGTCATCTGATCAAGGATGTTATCCACTGTGCGTTCGGTTGTTGCCACAACATCTATCAAGGTATCAAAGTTTCTGAGCTCCCCGAAATTCAGATATGAGCTTGGAGTATATCCAAGAAGATCGGAATACTGATTAAGCCACAATGCCCTTGAATGCAGGTCATTTATGGACAGCATGATAGTATCTATAGTGTCATTAACATCACCTTCTGCATTTTCGAGCGCATTTCTGGATTGCTCTATACTCGAAACCGCAGAGGGCAGTTCGGTATCCTTCCATTCATCAATATCGGTTAAGGGATCATATATTTCAAAATACGGGCTTGAAAAACCATCAGATGCACCGGCCAGATATCCAAAGGGCTCAGTATATATAACCGGTGTCCTGTTGAGGTGACCCGAGTATTCTGACCTTACATCGGAAATACTGGAGTTTTTTGCGCTATTAATAGACGTCCTTTCAGAACTGAGGGTGTAGTAATATGATTGAGCCTGATTCCAGATCTGGTCATCCGTGCCCGTAAAATCATCGAGGTTAGCGGGTTCGGGTACGTTACCGGTTATGGTCAGGAATCCCTCACGTTTTGCTGCCGCCTCCGCCGCGTATTGATCCCTTAACTGGGCATCCGCCGCATTGATTCTGTCAACAATTGTCTGGAGCCGTGATTTTTTTGTATTGATAACAGAAATAGCTGTAACGGCTGTATTTTCCATATCTCCCAAAAATTGCTCCAGCCTGTTAATAAGATCTATGGGTGTGGGAGGGGATGAACTATTTCTTTGATTCATGATGAAATCCTTGAGGTCATAGACAAAACTACGGGCAGTTACAAAGAGTTCACTCACCCTGGAAGCGCCGTTGGTGACAAAACCTGTGATGAAGTTATCCACAATAATTTTAATGAGGGGTTCAGAAATTGTCTTTACCGCTATGGAAATCTGGTCCCACTTGGCATTTTTCAGCATGTTATATACTTCTCTGCCCACCTCGAAATCCGTTTGTATCTCAAGGACAAGGCGCGATGCCTCCTTATAATCGTCAGAATTTACTATTACCGGGTAACTGGAATAAAATCCCGGTAAATCAAGATATGCTTCCGGTCCAAACGCGGCAGCAAGTTCCGGATAAGTTTTATTCATATGACGCTGTTTGAGCGCTTCAGCAGCGTCTGTCCATCCCTGTTCCTGATTGATCCAGTCAGCCATTTCACCGCTCGCTTCTGAACCAAAATGATTTATTCGCGTGCCTATTTTAAAGCTGTAGGTACTTATCAGGGATCTTCGGTCTGCTTCTGACAGATTATTCCACAAAAGCTGATTAAACCGCGGCCCCATCTCATCGGTCCTGTATTCTGTACCATTATGATTAATAATAACATATGTATTTATACCGTCTCTTACTCCGCTGACAAAGGTAGTTTCCGCAACTGCCTTGAGCACCATTATATTGCAAAATAAAATGGCCATGAAAATTACTGTCAATCTTTTATTCATCTGTCATCCTCCTTAAGTCTTTTTGCCAGTGAAAAATAATGCAATATGCATGCCTTTATTGCCTGTTTTTACAGGAAATTCAGATATATGCGTAATCATTGCGAAATGTCGGCAATATGGGTTGAGGAGATGGTAAAATTAAGACATTTTCAGCGTAAAAAAGTGTTAGAAAATAAACGATGCGTCAATAAACGCCACTTTATGTCAATTTGCTGATAGCCCCATCCAGAATTTCCCTCTTTCCGGATGGGCATTAATATGTTTCCCCTTTTTCATCAACCATAGGGACAAAGGAGACAGCCATTACTTTCGTGCGAATGAGTCTACCCTCTTTTTTAACCAGATATACCAGTTGCT
>Ga0123334_1006094_pt1 | contig 11294 bp, 11 predicted proteins | sample BiotimSIPDNA_FD_89706 | JGI IMG/M metagenome (GOLD analysis project Ga0123334, IMG submission 89706) | Anaerobic biogas reactor microbial communites from Washington, USA - Biogas_R1 time_0 SIP DNA | ecosystem: Engineered > Bioreactor > Anaerobic > Unclassified | place: Washington, USA... | reverse complement strand
GTCCACGTTAGGGGGTCAGCATCCGCCGTATTGTCATGCTATATGCTAACAAAAAATGACTTTTGGACTGACCTTGCGATGGCCGATAGAGGGGTCAGCATGGTCCGTTTTCTCCAGGCATGAACCGATAAATGCCACGGCTTTCTTGAACCACCATCCGTTTGTTCGTGAGAAACTTAATTATCTTCACAATCTTGTTGTGATTAAATTTCGTTCCTGCCAGTTCGTAGGCAGTGGTCAGTTCTTCTTCCAAAGCCTTATATCCCGAAATAGTTTCTCTTCCCTCAAAAGCCTGTTCGAGAGCCTTGCGATGGATTGTTTCGTGGATGTCCCTATAAGGGGAGAAGGGTTCCTGTTTGGGACGACCTACGCTCTTTTTTGTCGGCACATAGTCTGGCAGAAGTTCGGGAAGTGATTGGTCATTGATGCAGAAGGCAAATGGCAGAAAGTCTTTGGAACGGGTATGCACACTTTCCACTTTGCTGATGTTGTTGTCGTCCTTGTCTTTTTCGATTTGGATGACAGTCTCAGCCTTGTTGTTGATTTCCGTGCCAATGTGTCCACGGGCATTTTCATCGCTTTTGTTCTGATGAAGAATGGTGTGAAGATGAATCTGGTATTCGTCAGTCCACTGCATGAGTTTGGAGATTACGCACGTGGCTTCGCTCGGAGAATTAATGTCATAAACCAAGTCGCGGATTCCGTCAATCACCACGAAACCTAGACCCTCAATCTGACTGATTGCATCATCTATGATAGCCAAACGCTCCTTGGGGTTGAACTTGCGTAGAGCGAGAAAATAGAAACGGTCGCAATCCTCATTAGTCGGCAACTCTGCCAGTTTCATGATACGATGCATTACAATCATACAATGGTTTTGACTTTGCTCTGTGTCGATGTAAAGGATGCGGTTCTTTCCTTTAGGGAAGTCCGTTGTGTAGTTAAGAACTTCCTTTCCTGACAAAGCTGCTGCCACCATAGCCGACACATTGAAAGTCTTTTTGCTTTTAGCCTTGCCTATAGATGCACTGAAATTTCCCAATGTCCCGATAGCCACTTCGCCTATTTTCAGAACTTCCGGCTCCTGTTCGTATTCCTTTTCCAAGCTGAGCATTGTATCTTGCCATCTTGTAGCGACCTGAGCAAGATTTTCAATGGGTGCTGCCGTTTCCATATTCACCAACTTTTAGGATTGGCTTTGCGACGTGTAGTTGCAAGCATTCGGGCGTGTTCTTCCTCTATGCTTATAGGCGTTTCTCCTTTTCTTCCGTTTTCCAACCATTTGTCCAATTCATCACGATAGACAAACAGGTGCTTGCCTTGTTTAATGATTGGAATACCTCCATGTTTGGCTTTGTAATAAAAGGATGATTTCGAGATACCTAAATATTCGCAGACTTCATCAACTGTCATTGGAACATGGGTATCCTTTTTTACCTCGTTATGCTGCTGATGAAGTTTTTCTGTCAGCAGATTTTCCATACTTGAGATTCTCTCGCAGAGTTCGCCTACCACTTCCGGTAGGTCATTGAAGGTTAATTTGTTTCTTTGCATGATATAACATTGTTTTTGTTAAACATGCTGCAAACCAATACAATGATGTAATGCTGACAACTATCAGAAGGCAATAATATTTCAGTCTGTGTTGAATAACCCTAATCGGTTGAATTTGCTTTTTATTCTTAGGCTTCTTTCATACATTTGAAATGATAATCTCCGGTTTTAGGAATATCAAGGGCTATTTTGCAAACTCCGCATGTCCGGAGATTTTTAGCCAGATATTTAATCGAAGCATCTTTTAGTTCATGTGGGAATATCGTATGTATGAAGGTTGCTCTGTCTATAAGAGAAATGTCCAATCTTTCCCCGATGTTCCATACGAAATGCATCAGGTCGATAGAACGGAGGGAATTATCTACTTTTGAACGGATTGGTTTGTATAAATCAGACTGTCCGTACGCAAAATACTCTATGTTTTCATGCAGAATTTCAAGATCTTCTTTTGAGAGAAATTCCGTCATTACAAATGTGGTATATTCATGAATGACACGCTTAATGTCTGCCTGCCTTTCTGCTTTTTCACGTTCAATTTCGGCGACACGCACTTCATAATTATCCATATAATCATGTTTTACAACTAAGTTTCCCGGATTTATATCCTTGTCCTTTGGGCACTCCGGATCAATCTCCTTAATTTGTTCGGGTAGAGGTCTTACTTGTTTGCCCAAAGACAAACTCAATTCATTCTTTGTAATGAATCGGAAGAAGAAATGCTTAAGTACTCCACATGCGAGTATCATTGCCGTAATATATAGAATAACTGGAGTAGAATATTCCATCAGGTTGATATGGCAACTGAGATATAAATAGGAGTCTGTTGCCCAGTAAAGGATGACACTTACTGAAAGTATGAAACTGGTTCTTTGAGGAGAGATTTTAATACTATTCGTCATAAACTGATACTGTTGAGTTTTATAATAAGACAAATGTATATGCAGATTTCCAAATAGTTGCTGTTTGTAATGGATAATCGTTCAGGATTTAAGAAAAAATATGCTCAGAGTATGATTTAGAGCAAAATATCATACTCTGAGCAATAAAAATGGGATTATTTGAACCTTAACTCTTACTTGCGGATTAAAGAGATTCTGTTGCTGGCTTCACGCTTGTTGCTGTCCACAACTTTCATGTACCGTTGTGTCGTGGTAATACTTTTATGTGCCATGTTACTTTGAATGGTACGTATGTCTGTGCCGGCTGCTCCTTGAAGTGTTGCGTATGTTCTTCGGTAGGAGTGGAAAGTGATATTCTTGGTAATACCGGCTTCGCGAATCCACTCTTTCATGGGTTGCTGTGTCCAACTTCGTTTCAATCCTTTAAATACTAATCCGGTTTTTTCCGGAGAATAGCCGATTAATTGCAGGGCTTCGTCACTGATAGGAATGATGTCCTCCGTCTTGGTCTTTTGGGTAATTGTGTGGACACATTTTCCTCCGGCTGCAAAGTCAACGATTTCATGCCATTGTAATGATAGTATATCACTGATTCTAAGACTAGTCAGACATGAGAACAATGCCGCTGTTTTCAGAATCGGCTTTTTGCAAGGTGTTTCTGCCAATTTGTAAAGTTCTTCCACACTTAGATAGTCTTTTGGAGTATCTTCCGTTTCGATTTTATCCAAAAAGTCATTGATGTTGGTCTTGATTAGCCGATTGCGATAAAGGATTTTCAAAAGTCCCCTGAATGTTGACCAATAGCCGGAAGCAGAGTTCTTTGAAATGCGACCGTCACGCCTGAGTTGCTTGGCATTTAGCAGATACTCCCGGAACTTATTACAAAGGTCAATATCAATTTCTTCAAAAGTACATTTGCCATGAACGAAGTTGTAGAAATGGTGGTACACAAATTCCCACTTTTGGTCATGTTTACGAAGCTGCTTACGATAGTATTCCAAAAAATCCGCTTTGAGTTTGTGCCTGTCAAAGAAATCATACCTGTCATTTACGATAGACTCAAAACGTCGGCATCGGATAGCTTCAGCCTTTTCCGACATAGTTGCATTGAAGTTGCGTTCACGCTCGTTCTTGGGATTGGCATAGATATAAATGTTCAATCCTTCGTGACGGATGGTTTTCATTGTTTCCTGGTCGCGATAGCCTGGATAATAATCCAAATAGAAAGAAAGCATCCCATGTTTCAAAGGACGTGTTCTCAATGTTACTGTTTTACATTCTAACATGGTTACAATTATTATTAGTTTATACTTGATTTGCAGCAAATGTCCGTAATGGCTTGACACAGACAATGCTCATTTTTAGAATCATTTTCTGGTCTGCCTAAATTCAGACTTAAGCTTATTTTCTGACACCCATTACATGATCAAATTCCACTTTCAGGAATCTCACGAAACGACCTTTCTTCTCACGTTTGATTTCGTGGAATTGTAGAATGCCATAAACAGAGTCTCTGGAAAGACTGTATTTCTTCATGGCTTCCTGTACGGTATAGTATTCCGATGAATCATCTTCTGTTGTTTTCTTCGACAGATCAAAGTGCAGTTTGGAATAGAATATCTGACCATGTTCTTTCTTTGAAGGGATGTTGTTCCGATAGACATGGGAACGGATGGCTACACGTGTCATTCCGTATTTTTCTTCGATTTCTTCCGGTGTGTACCATTCTGTTAATGCATCATCCGTCTTGTATTTGGCAAAGACAGCATCAATATGTTTCTTGCTGTAATAATTGAATTGGCGGATTCTGACTTTGAGAATATCATGTTCTCTTGTGTAAGTCCATACCCATTTGGTGTTGACCTTATATTTCTCGGCAATCTGTTCAGCCGTGTAATACTCGCTCATGTCAAATTCCTCCTTTGGAACTATACGTTCATAAGGCTTTGTCTTTAACATTAGCTCAATATCCGCACGCCGAATGAGAGATTTCTTCCCACTGATTCGTGATGCTCTTAGCTTGGATTCCTTCACCAATTTATAAACATACTGGCGAGTTACACCCATTAACTGTGCCGCTTGTGCAAAAGAGAAGAAGTCTTGTCCTTCTGCTGCCTGTTTAGGCTCCAGCAGTTCCTGCATCTTTTTCAGTTGGCGTTTACGTTCTCGAATACGTTCTTTGTAGCCGAGATTGGAGCACTGGTGACTGCAATAGCAAGTCGTTGTTTTCTTCGCAATGAATGGTTTTCCACACCATTGGCAAATCTTTCTTACTTCCATATTTTTCTATTTTTAATTGAGGTATATCTCTTTATTTCTCCTCCTTTTTGTCAACACACGTAAACCATTGTCAACACACGACAACAAATGCGTCAGTGTGACATTGGGGACAAACCCCAATTTGTTTCGCGGTAGAAATACGATAGAAAAATATGATGAACAACACTATCCAATCGCTATGAACTGGATTTGGGATAAATAAAAAAGCCGCTGAAATTCAGCGACTTCATTGTAGTTGGTTCTAATTCGTTACGGTTAATTGCAATATATCACTTGCCGATACAAAACCGTTCGAAAATGGTGCCCAACACCTCGTCGGTGGTGATGACACCAGTGATTTGGCCCAGGGAATTGATGCAGGTGCGCAGGTCTTGTGATAAAAATTCGCCTGAGCGTTCTTCCTCCATGCCTTCCTGAACGCGACAGATGGCTTCGTGGGCCGTTTTAAGTACCTCGTAGTGCCTGAGGTTAGTGATAATGATATCTTGCCTGGCCAGGTCAGGTAAGCCGGCAAATTCCAGCAATCTGGCTTTCAGCGCATCAATATTCTTGCCTTTCTTGGCTGAGATGAGGAGGCGGTGAGGGGAATAGGCTTTTAATTGTTCGTCGAGGACCAACTGCTCATCCTTGCTGAGCATATCCACTTTGTTGAGCAAAACAACCAGGGTTTTACCTTGAGATCTGGGGAGGATACGGGAAGCCATCCACTCAATGTGTTCAGTGTACTTGGTGGAGTCAATGACCCACAACACCACACTGGCTTGTTCAATCTGCTGGTAAGTGCGTTCAATACCCATCAACTCAATTTCGTCTTTGGTTTGACGCAGCCCGGCTGTATCGATAAAACGAAAACCGATGCCACGAATGTTGACCAGGTCTTCGATGACATCGCGGGTGGTGCCCGGTATGGGAGAGACGATGGCTTTGTCTTCGTTGAGCAATTGGTTGAGCAGGGTGGACTTACCGGCGTTGGTTTCGCCTACAATGGCTACAGGTATGCCTTTTTTGAGGGCGTTGCCCAGTTTAAATGATTCGGTGAGCCGGCGTAAATTCTTTTCAAGTTTGGTGGCCAGTTCCTTGAGCTCTTTCCGGTTGGCAAACTCCACCTGTTCTTCACTAAAGTCCAATTCCAACTCAATCATGGTCACAAAGTGCAGTAGTTGGGCCCTTAACTTGTCGATTTCCTTGGAAACACCGCCCCGCATCTGCTGTAAGGCTAGTTTGTGGTTGGCGGCTGAGGTGGAGGCTATCAGGTCGGCCACAGCCTCCGCTTGGGATAAGTCCATTTTTCCGTTGCTGAAAGCCCTGCGGGTAAATTCCCCCGGTTCGGCCATGCGGCAACCAGCTTCGATGAGGATACGGATGATTTTCTGTTGGATGTACGTTGATCCGTGACAACTAAGTTCCACGCTGTCTTCGCCAGTGTACGAGTGGGGGGCTCTGAAAAGCGTTGCGACCACCTCGTCAATGAGGTAGCCGTCATGCTGAAATTGGCCCAGGTGAACGGTGTGCGAAGCTTGATCGGCAAGGCGTTTCTGGCCGTTTTTGATGAGAAACAATTGGTCGCAAAGGGATATCGCTTCCGGTCCGGATACACGGATAAGGGCGATGGCTCCCACGCCAGGAGCGGTGGCTATGGCGCAAATGGTGTCGTTCATACGGAGTAACTTAGAGCCTGTCGAGCACGGTAGTGACCAATGCTTTCATGGCCGATTTGTAATCAACGTTCACCTGGGTGGATAAACGGTTGGCGATAACCAGGCAAACCGTCATGGCCTTGTGACCTAGCAAGGCGCCAAGTCCGGCCACAGCCGAACTTTCCATTTCGTAATTGGTAATGCGTTGGCCTTCGAAAGAAAAGGCGGTCAGTTGTTCGTTGAGGTCGGGTTTGGCCAAAGGAATGCGCAACTCCCTGCCTTGAGGGCCGTAAAAGCCGTTAGCGGTGATGGTGACGCCCTGTTTCATGTCGGTGCCACCAATGCGGGCCACCAGTTCGGGGTCGGCTGTTACCACGCAGGGATGGTTGAAGGCTACAGGCCATTGTGTTTGTTGGCAGAAGGCCTTCTCAAGTGGCAGATCCCTTATGGCTTCAGATCCATCGTAAAACAACAACAATCCGTCGAGGGATACTGATTTGGCTGAAATTAGAAAGGTGCCGGGAGGCAAATCGGGTTGCAGACCGCCGCAAGTGCCTATGCGAACCAGGTTGAGAACGGTCTTGTTTGGTTTTTCAAAACGGGTGTCCAGATCGATGTTGACCAGGGCATCCAATTCGTTGACAACGATGTCAATGTTGTCGGTACCAATACCGGTACCGACAACAGAGACACGTTTGCCTTTGTAGGTGCCCGTCACAGTGACAAATTCCCGGTTGGCAGCCCTGTGTTCAATGCTGTCCATCAAGCCGGCTATCATTTCCACACGTCCCGGGTCGCCTACCAGCAACACGTTGTTGGCCAACTGACCAGGTTTGAGGTGTAAGTGGAAGATGCTGCCGTCAGCGTTGACCAGCAATTCAGAGGGTGGAAATTGTTTCATGACGGTGTATACCTGATTATTGATCGTTCTTTTGTGAGGGTTTACCACCGGGTTTGGCGATGGCGTCTCTCATGTTGGTGTCTGATTCGATGTTTTTGATGCGTTGGTAGTCCATGATGCCCATGTTGCCGCTACGGAACGCTTCGGCCATGGCCTTGGGTATTTCTGCCTCGGCTTCGATCACCTTGGCGCGGGCTTCCTGAGCCTTGGCCTTCATTTCCTGCTCCAGGGCCACAGCCATGGCGCGACGTTCTTCGGCCTTAGCCTGGGCGATGTTCTTGTCGGCGTTGGCCTGGTCCATCTGCAGTTCGGCACCGATGTTCTTACCTACGTCGATGTCGGCGATGTCGATGGATAGAATCTCAAAAGCGGTACCAGCATCCAGCCCTTTTTTCAGGACCACCTTGGAGATGGAATCAGGATTTTCCAGTACGTTTTTGTGGGATTCGGCTGAACCGATGGCTGTAACGATGCCTTCACCGACACGGGCCAGAATGGTTTCTTCACCGGCACCACCCACCAATTGGCGGATGTTGGCGCGGACAGTGACCCTGGCGCGGGCAATCAGTTGGATACCGTTGATGGCCACGGCGGCTACCGGCGGGGTATCGATGACCTTGGGATTGACGGACATTTGAACAGCCTGGAATACGTCACGACCGGCCAGGTCAATGGCGGTAGCCATCTGGAAGGTCAGGTCGATGTTGGCTTTGGAGGCCGAAACGAGGGCGTGCACGACTTTTTCCACATGACCACCAGCCAGGTAGTGGGCTTCGAGGTCATCACGGGTCAAGGTCTTCAGACCGGCTTTGTGCCCTTCGATCATGGCGTTGACAATGACAGAGGGTGGCACCTTCCTGATGCGCATCAGAAAGAGCTGAATCAGTGAGATACTCACTCCCGAAACCTTGGCGGAAAGCCACAGGAAGAAGGGAATGTAGTAGAAAAACATCACCGCCAGAATGACAATCAGGACGATGATTAACGTTGAAATCCACTCCATAGTTTACGTTTTTTTTGGTTTATGATAGGGTTATAGCTTACGCACAAGCACATTGTAGGACCCGACTTCGACGACCTCTATCGGTGTGTTTTCGTCGATCATTTCCTGTTCGGAACGGCCTTCCAGCACTGTGTCGTTGATCTGGACCTTGCCAATCGGGCCGAGTCGGGAAAGTGTCACACCCTTGTCGCCGGGCTTGATGACCTGACCATTGAAGGGGTCTGTTTTGGATTCAATGTCCGTTTTCAAGGCCATCTTGTCGAAGGTCTTGGATTTATAGAACCAGTATAAAACGATTGCAAGGGCTACGATGGAGGCTCCGAGTATCCAGGTGCCTGTTGTTGTGCCCAATTTGGTGTATGCCATGATGATACCACCAAGCATGCAGGCTACGCCAGCTACTCCGGCAATGGAGATGCCTGGCAGCAAGTAAACCTCGATAACGAGAAAGAAAATACCCAGGATGATCAGTCCGATGATAAATGCCAAACTCATGATGGTCAATTTTTCGGAAAGATACAGAAAAATAACGTTCGATGAAAAACCGATGCCTAATTATTTTGAGAGCGCCTTGATTTCAAGGTTGCGGGTTGAACGCTCCAGGACGGTGACTTCCTGTTTCAACCGGCGAACATCGCGTTCCAGGGCTACAATCTCAATACCCAGGCGTTCACGCATGGATGCATCTTGACTGGTATAAAGGGCTCTTTTGTCGGCCAGAGTGGCCTCTGTGATGGTCAAATCTTCGCATTTGGCCAGGTAGTTGACCATTTGCTGTCTGGCTTCAGCCGATTGGAAGTCTTCCAGCCGTTGATAGGTAAGGCTGTCGTTGACAAAAAAGTGCAGCCCTTCATGCTCGTCATCCTGTCCGGAGGTATCGACGTCCAAGGATTTGGTGCGCCTTGAATGGTGCATGAGGGAATCGATGTTTCGCCCACCCCAGGTGTCGCGCAGGCTGCGAATGTCTGCGAGCGCCATACGTTCTTTCAATGATTTGCCACTGACCATCACCTTTTCCTTGTTGGGCAGGAAGGTGTAAATGGTCACCTCGCCAGCAGGAGTGTTTCTGTCGGTGGCCAGGAAGCCGCGACCAGCCATTTCGTCGATGAGCAGAAAGTATTCGTTCGCCGTGGAATTGAAGGGCATGTTGAGGTGGTCGGGTTGCAGGTAGGTTTTGTTCACCGGGTTGAAACGACTCACATAAAGGTCGTAACCACCTAGCGTTCCGGGGCCATCTGAGGCGTAGTACAAGGTGACGCCATCCTGCAGGAAATAAGGGTTGAATTCGTTGCCCTCCGTGTTGATGGGCTCAGGTAGTCGTTCAGGATCGCCCCATCCGTCGAGCAGGCGGTGTCTGCCCACCAGTTCAAGTCCAAAACCGGGCAAGGTGTCGGCGTAAAAGACTCTGTCGTTGCGTTCGGGAAAGTAGGCCTGGCCGTACTCAAGGCTCATTCTGGGGAATAAAGATTGGGCAGGCAGTACGATGCCGGCAGCCGGTGACAGGTGAATGCCTTGATAGAGGTTTGAAAGGGGAACACGCACACTGTCAATAAAAACAACGTCTTCCACACGCTCCAGGTAACGCAGGTATGTTTGCAGGGAATCCTTGCGGCGTTGCGCGGCATCACGCCGCTCATCAGATAGATTGCTGATGGAAAGGTACGTGTCCAGTTCAGTCATGGCAACATCGGGTTCCCCCAACAGCACGTGTGCATCAGTCAGGTACCAACCCGCCTGTTGCACCTTCCGTCCCTTGGCCTTTTCCAGATAGGACAACGCGTCATGAGCCTGGCCTGTTTTCAGCAGGCAGACACCATACCAATAATTAATGCTGCCGTCCGAAGGCCTGCTTTTGAGTTGCTGGCGAAAAACAGGCAGGGCTTTTTCGTAGTGTCCCTGTTCAAACCAGACTTTGGCCTGGCTGAGTGTTTGAGCACTCAGGCAAACGGTGAAGGTCAGGCAGAAGAAAAAAAGGAGGCTACGTTTCATACGATCAAACTATCGGTATCTTTTGTCTTGATACTTACTTGTCAGTGTTCTTTTTAAGAGCGTAAATGACTGAACTGCAGCGTTCAGGGTGCCACAGGCTGTTAAACCAGGAACGAAGACCGGTCCAACCACCGTGCAGGACGGCAGGGCGCTTGCCAGCGTATCCGGCGCTCATCAAACTGTTGTAAAAAGCATCGAAGGGAAGCGCCTTGCAAGCGGACAGGTTGAACCCATGGCGCACCATAAGCGTTTTAATGTCGGTCGGTGTGAAGTGCCAGCGGTGTCTGGGTACGTCGTAGGCAGCCCAGAAACGTCCGTAAACACTGGCGTCCAGTGACGAACAATTGGGCACAGCCACCAGCAACCGTCCTTCATTGGTCAGCGCTTCGTGTATCCAGGCTAAATAGGTGTCCAGGTCTTCCACGTGTTCGAGCACGTGCCACATGGTAATGACATCGTAGGCAGCCGTAGGAGCCTGTTGGTATAAGCAAGCTGGGTCGCTCACCGTCAAATTGAACGCCTCAATCGACCGTTGCCTGGTGGCTTCGTCTACTTCCACGCCGGCCACCTGGTAACCATGCATCTTCATGTGCTGCAAAAAATGCCCGGTGCCGCTGCCAATGTCCAACAAGCGTTTTCCTGGTGTCAGGGAGGCAATGAGCTGCCGTTTTCGCCCCAGCATGTAGGTACGTACCAAGTGGTACACCCGATTCATTAGGCCCTTGTTTGTGTTGGAATGGGATATGTAGGCCTCACTGTGGTAATAGTTGCCGATGGTATCATCGCCAGGAACCCCTTGGGTCTGTTTGAATCCACACGCCTCACAGGCCTCCACCTGGAATGTCTCCCCGGAGACAAAGTGGTCGGTGCAGGTCAGTACGTTGCGCCAACGGGTGGCACCACAGATGGGACAGGGGCGAGGTGAGGCATTGGACATGGTCACACAGTATTTAGTTGATCCATTCAAAACCGGTGTAGGGCACGAGCGCTTTGGGGATGCGGATGCCTTCAGGTGTTTGATTATTTTCGAG
>Ga0123334_1006092_pt1 | contig 11299 bp, 14 predicted proteins | sample BiotimSIPDNA_FD_89706 | JGI IMG/M metagenome (GOLD analysis project Ga0123334, IMG submission 89706) | Anaerobic biogas reactor microbial communites from Washington, USA - Biogas_R1 time_0 SIP DNA | ecosystem: Engineered > Bioreactor > Anaerobic > Unclassified | place: Washington, USA... | reverse complement strand
ATAGTCACGTGTGATAATGTTTCGTTTAAGTCAGTACCAACGATGTGACAAATTTTCTTTTCACGATCATTGTTATAAACTCTTACGATATTCACTAAACCATGTGTATCAAGACTTTCGTTGACTTTAATATTTTTGGCGTGAGCGCCCTTTTCAAAGAAATCTTCTTTTCTTAAGGCTTCCACATCTTGTGCAGTTAATGTATAGCCTCTTTTGAAACGGACTTCACCATTAGCATCGATAAGGTTTTCCGCGAGTGTTCTACCGGGTAAACGATTGTAAATGCCTAGTTTTTTAATGTATTTAAAACGACCAGCTCTGCCGAGATCATAATGTTTGCCATCGAAGAATTTTTGGACTAAGAAATTGATAGTACCTTCTTCAGTGACTGGTTCGCCTGGCTTCATCTTTTTAAATATTTCCATCAAAGCGAGTTTTGAGTTTTTAATTTTTTGATCTTCGTCCTTGGCTAACGAATTATTTAAGGCTTCTGATTCACCGAAAAGTCTCACGATGTCACTGTCATCTTCTAAGCCTAAAGCTCTTAAGAATGTGGTGGCATTGAGTTTTCTTTGACGGTCAATACGGACACTTAATAAGTCTTTGGTTCCGCTTTCAAATTGTAACCAAGTACCGCGACCAGGAATTAAATCAGCTTCATAAGTGATTTTACCGGTTTTGATGTCCTTAGTCATGGACATATAGGCTCCTGGGGAACGCACTAATTGTGAGACGATGACGCGCTCTGCACCATTAACAATGAAAGTTCCAGATTTAGTCATTAATGGGAATTCACCCATGTAGACTTCGCTTTCTTGAATTTCACCTGTGTCATGATGAGTTAAACGTAACATCACATAAATAGGCGCACTATAAGTCAAATCCTGAGCTTTGCATTTAATAAATGAATGCTTAGGTTGATCAAAACGGACTGATACATAATCAATTGATAATGTATTAGTGTAGTTAACGATTGGAAATGATTCTCTAAAGACTTCGTCTAAGCCTTTTTCCTTAAATTCTTCGTATGATTTAGTTTGGATTTCGACAAGATTTGGCAAAGGTAATTTACCGGAAATCTTGCTGTAGTCGTAACGATCATTGTTGAGTTTCTTTAATTGCTCAATGTTTCTAATCATATAATGGCTCCTTTTTCTTTTTTTAGCTCTTAGTTGCACGGTAGATATAATAGCCTTTGTCGCGTTCAAGTAAGGTGACGTTACCGAATATTTCTTCAATGTAACGAGCCGCACTTAAAGCACCTTGTGCTTTTCTAATTACGATGTACAAAGAGCCGCCATCAATTAAGTATTGTTTAGCCTCCGCATACATGCGATAAGTCACAGACTTACCTGCACGAATGGGGGGATTAACAACAATTGAATCATATGGTCCTTCAATATTGTCGAAGATGTCACTTTGAAGGATAGTGACTCGTTGGCTTAAATTCAAACGGGTAGCATTTCTCTGACATAAAGCCATTGCGCGTGGGTTGATGTCAGCGAGAGTTACTTTGCATTGAGGTTTTGCTACGGCTAGCGTTAAGCCAAGCGCGCCGTATCCACAACCTAAATCGAGAATGTTTTCTCCTAAGTCAAGGGGTAGCAATACCTTAAGAAAGATAATGCTACCCTCATCGACATGTTTTTTTGAAAATACACCATTGTCGGTAAATAGCTGCATTTTAAGACCGTTAATTTCGAAACTGATCTCTTTAATGTTGGAAACAAGACGAGGATCGTCCTGAAAATAATGACTCATTAGGCAATATTATCCCTTGGTGTTAATTATAAATTTGGATGCTTACTTAATTTCGAGTTCTGCGCCAGCGGCTTCAAGAGCTTTTTTGTGTTCTTCAGCTTCGACTGGAGAGATGTGTTCCTTCACTGGAACTGGTGCGCCATCGACTAATTTCTTAGCTTCCATTAAACCTAAACCGGTAATGGCTTGGACGGCTTTAATGACTTGAACTTTGGATGCACCGACGCTCTTTAAGATTAAGGAGACTTCGGTTGGTCCTTTTTGTTCTTCAGCTTCTTCAACTTGAACAACTGGTCCACCGACAGGGGCAGCGGCTGTAACACCAAATTCGGCTTCAACAGCTTTGACTAATTCGTTTAATTCCACTACTGTCATTTCTTTCAATGCAGCAATGATTTCTTCTTTTGTTAATTTTGCCATGATTACTAATCCTCCTAAATTGGCATTATTTTTGTTCCGCTACAGCCTTGACTGCGCAAGCGAAGGAACGGACTGGTGCTTGTAAGCACGATAAGAACATAGAAATGAGACCTTCTCTGCCTGGAAGTTTTGCAACTTCTTTCATAGTTTCAGCATCGGCGAATTTACCTTCGACGACACCGCCTTTGATGACGAGAACATCTCTGTGCTTTCTAGCGTATTTTGCGATGACCTTTGCAGCAGCGATGACATCTTCTGAGAACACAATAGCGTTTGGACCGTATAAAACGGTTTCAACACCAGTGTAGCCTAATTCAGTGAATGCACGTTCAACAAGGGAATTCTTGAGAACACACATTTCGGCATTTTCTTTGCGAAGAGCGCGTCTGATTTCTTCTAATTGCGCCACGGTTAAACCGCGGTATTCGCAAATTAAAATCGTCTTGCTATTTTTAGCTTTTTCGCTGATGGTTTTGACGGTCTCGATTTTACTGGCTAAAACTGCTTGATTCATATTCTTGACCTCCTTTTCTGTTTTTGTTTGAAGGCTCCAATATACGGTGGGCATTTATAATTACGCCTCGGTAACATTATTAAGACTGCTTCGTCCGTTACTGTCTTCGGTATATGGTGCTTTGTTATTGATTATCGACCAACAAATGTGAATTGAATGGCTGGACCCATGGTCGTATGAATCACAGATTTCTTGATGTAAGTGCCTTTAACGGCGGCAGGTTTTGCCTTGATGATTGCTTCGACAAGAGCATTCAAGTTTTCAACAATCTTTGTGGTATCGAATGATACTTTAGCGATGCAAACGTGCATATTGGCTTCTTTATCAACACGATATTCGACTTTACCAGCTTTGATTTCATTAATCGCTTTATTGAGATCAGGAGAAACGGTGCCGGTTTTTGGGTTTGGCATTAAACCTTTGGGACCTAATAAACGGCCATACTTACCGATGACGCCCATCATGTTAGGTGTGGCGACGATGACATCGAATGGGAACCAGTTTTCTTTTTGGACCTTTTCGAGAATTTCCGCACCACCAGCATAATCAGCACCAGCAGCTAAAGCTTCTTCAACTTTGTCAGTGACGGCTAAGATTTTTTTGGTCTTACCATTACCATGTGGAAGGATGAGAGTTCCTCTGACTTGTTGGTCAGCTTGTCTTGGATCAATGTTGAGTTTGAAACTGACATCGATTGTGGCATCGAACTTAACAGTGGAAGTTTCCTTCACTAAAGCACATGCCTCTTCGACGGTATAAAGTTTATTGGCATCGACTTTGGCGGCTGCCGCTTTGTATTTTTTACTTCTGAACATTGCGTTTGCCTCCTATTAGTCAACGATGAAGATGCCCATATTATTGGCGCTACCTTCAACAATCTTCATAGCGGTCTCAACGTCACCGCAGTTAAGATCTGGGAGTTTGTACTCAGCGATTTGTCTGAGTTGAGCTTTGGTGATAGTGCCAATTTTGGTCTTATTACCAGTGGCGCTACCTTTTTTAAGTCCAGCGGCTTTAAGAATTAAACTTGCGACTGGAGAAGTTTTGATGACAAATTCATATGACTTGTCTTCAAAGGCGGTGATAATGACTGGAACAATTTCACCACGTCTGTCTGCGGTTTTAGCGTTGAAATCGGTACAAAATTTACCCATGTTAACGCCAGCAGAAGCGAGTTTTGGACCTGGTTTAGATTCGCCACCAGGAAGTTCCATCTTCACAACTTTTGCGATTTTTTTCACTTGACTTTCCTCCTTTAGATTTGTCAGCGTCGTGGTCAATTAAGTGATCGCCACTCTACCACGATACATGCTTTACACGTGCGCTCACGCTCTCTCATAGCGCAAGATAACATGCTTAATAATCTTATCAAAATTCGCTGGCGTGTTGCAAGTGTTTTTTGCACTGTGGTCTAAATGACCGCACATTTAATACCTAAACATCGATCTAAATTGACACATTAAAACCCAATGACCATATGATTTTATTTAGGTTTTCATTGTTTGAATTTTGTTTATAGTTCGTTTTATTATATCGATTAACAAAAGTGAAAGTCTGTTAATATATTTAACCTTCATATTTAAATGTTTATGTTTTTGTTATTTCAGAAATATTTACAAGCGCCAAAAACCATCACATCTAAACGATATTTCATCGTTGAACAAAAAATTAATGTCGTTTTATTTTTTGTTATAAATATAAAAAGTTTTATCCAATTAAAAACACTTTACCTTTACATATTATTATTGAATATGTTAACTTTGAAAACTCTAACCATTATGAAAAAAGTATTGCGTTAATAATTGCGTTAATATTTAAACTACCATTCCTATCTTACGTTATGCACTTTTCTTTAATCATATTTATTCAGTTTATTAAATACATTAACATCGGATTGTTCATTTTCGCATGCAATATATTGATACTTTTAGACAAATGTAATATTGTGGACTATAGTTTTCTTAGAAGATTATTATCTAAACAAGGAGGACAATTTCATGGCCAAACAATCAATCGCTGTTATCGGTTTAGGTCAATTTGGCATCGCGGTTATTCAAGAGTTAGTCGATAACGGCATGGATGTCATTGCCATCGATAAAGATGAATCTGCAGTCAAAAAAGTTAGTGATTTTTTGTCAACTGTCGCTGTCGCGGATAGCACCAACGAAGAGGCACTAGAAGAGTTAGGGATTAAAGATGTTGATTCGGCTATTGTCGCCTTTGGTTCTCACATTGAAGCTTCGATTTTAACGACAGTTATTCTCAAAGAAATGGGAGTAAAATCAGTCATTGTTCGCGTTGATGATGCTTACTTTATGCCCATTTTAAAAAAGCTTGGCGCAGATGATGTAATCATGCCACAAAAAACTGCAGGTATAGCTTTAGCCAATCGCATTGGTAACGAAGACTTTAAAGACTTCTATAAGCTCGATGAACAGTTCTCTGTTGTTTCTATCGCTGTTAATGGTGCTTTCGTACCTCAACAACTCAAAAACTTAATGAGTAAAGAAAAGCATGGCGTTAATATTGTTCTTATCAAAAGAGACGCTAAGTCGTTTGTTCCTGGTGGCAACGACTCATTGTTACCTAACGACATGATTTATGTTGTAGGAAGTACAAAAGGTATTAGAGCGTTCCGCGAAGAAATTAACGGCAATAAGAAAAAATAAGTTTATTTAAAGCAAAAAACCAAGAGCGAATTAGCTCTTGGTTTTTGTTTGTTTAGTAATGCTTAGATTTTATCAATTTCAGAGAAATCGACTTCAACTTTGGTGGAACGACCAAAGAAAATAGTTTCGAGCTCAACCACTTTTGTTTCGCGGTTGATAGCAAGAATGCGACCTTCGGTGCCTTCTAATGGACCGTGGATAACTTTGACATAATCATCAACGCTATAACGATCGAACATATCAGCGTCAATTTCGCCCATTCTCTTTAAGACTGGTTCGATTTGTTCTCTTGGAACTGGGAAAGGTTTTGTACCTTTGCCTGAAGAACCGACGAAGCCAGTGACTCCTGGCGTATTACGGACGACATACCATGCATAGTCAGTCATAATCATTTCAACAAAAACATAACCAGGATAAAGATTTTTCATTCTAGTTTTATCGGTTGGCAAACCGTCTTTCATCACAGGAACTTCTTGTTCGGCGACGATAATACGGAAGATTAAATCTTCTAAACCCATCGATTCGACACGACGACGAAGATTTTCTTTGACCTTATTTTCGTGAGTAGAATATGTGTTGACCACATACCAAGCCTTTTCGCCTAGAGCGACGGCTGGTTTTTTATTTTCGGTGACGTCGGTAGTACTATCGGTAACTTTAAATTTAATATCATCAACCATAGTTTACCCCTTATCTTTTGAATGCATCCATTAAGGCGTCAATCAAGCCTTTGCCCAAAGCGTCTTCACCCATTAAGAGTAAACCGGTTAAGGCGGCGACTACGATAACAACAATGATGGATGGAACCAAAACGTCTTTCTTAGGCCAACGAACGCGTTTGCTTTCTTTGACGACATCTTTCGTAAATTTTTTAATACCCATGTTGTAGACCCCCTGCTACTACTTGCTTATTTTATGCACAGTCATCTTGTTGCATGACCGGCAATATTTTTTGAATTGAAGGTTTGTTGTACCCTCTTTTTTAACTGTGGTTGAATAGTTTCGCGAGAGGCACTCTTCGCAAATCAAAAGAACTTTTTCTCTCATCTCTTGACCCCCCTATCACAATTAACTTATATAACTTACCATCACGCGCACATTTTGTAAAGCGTTTTGTATAAAAACCAATCGGGGAAAGAGCTTATTGACCCTCCACCATCATTATAACCACAAAACAGACAACCATTAAGACAATTAAGATGCCACAGATGATTAAAATGGACCAAGGAAATTTGATGGTTTCGGTTTTTGGATCAATTGGATAACCTTCACCTTCCGGAACAACAACTTCTTGAACAACATCAATAACTTCTGTTTCGTTGTTTTGATTTGGTTTTTTATTATTTTCTTGCATGATTAAACTCCTTGACGAAATACTTCCCGGTGAAAGAAAAGAAAGTTGTGATAAACACTGCATCGAGTAAAACATTAAAAAACATGGTGATTGCTTGGCAAAGGATGATGGCAAGAAATGTTTGGAAGCCAAAAGCCCAAGCTTTCATAATCGATCCAAAGATGACAATGACTAAAATATCGGTAATAAAAGAAGCAAAACAAATATGCAAAGGAGAGATGAATAATTGTGCTCGTTTGCTCTTATAAAACAATGAGAAAATAATTAAGCCGACAAATATCACAAATGAAATGATTGGCACTAAAACTTTGCTTAATGATGAGATTGTGTAGGTAGAAAAAAGTAACGTAATCTCATCAGAAAAAATAACATAACTGCTAATGGTTAACCAAATAGCAATGAACGAAGCGATTTCAATAATCGCCATTACTTTCTTATTCTTTAATGCAAAGACGAAAGAAAAAATGAAATATGAGGCTAAACCTAACAATGTATATATCGCTGTGATTTGTAAAAAAGGAGGATATAGCCGCGGATCAAAAATCAAATAACCGAGTAAGTCACTACCTAAGCCGATTAATGCTCCATAAATGGGGCCGAGCAAAATTGATGAAAAAATAATTAAAGCCGGACCACCAAAAGAGAGGCGGACAAATGGCGCAAACGCTAAATAGTTGACTGCAACAACTTTTTGTAAAACGATGGTTAAAGCCATCAATAGACCAGCCAAACAAATCTTTTGAATAGTCGATAAATTAGTTTTTATAAAGTGCATATTATTAACCTCAAATTAAATGATTTTTGATATAAGCTGCAAACGCTAAAGAACCGGTGACAAGAATGCAGTCTTCAGGATATTGTTCAATCATTTCCTGAAGCGAAGACAAAGCATTTTCTTGATAAGCAAAGTCTTCAAGATAAAGATTGTATTCATCTTCCTTTCTAGCTCTATCATGAGGGAAGGTTGTTAAGACAATATCGCGAGTAAACTCTCCTAAATAAGCGAGCATTCGTTCAACATTTTTATCTCTAAAACAGGCAAATAAAACATGAATGGGACGATCTTCGGCCACTTGCAATAATGACTTTGTCATATTAAAGACACCTTCGGGGTTGTGTGAGCCATCAACAATAATTAATGGTTGATTACGAATAATTTCCATTCTGGCTGGTACATGGGTATTTTCAAGACCTTGATGAATTTCTTGTTCACTAACCGGAAAATTGTCCATCAATTTGATTACAACTTCTAAAGCGATGCAAGCATCTTTCATCGAATAATAGGCCGGAGTATTGATTCTCAAATTAACGTAGTTCAAATATGTGAAATTATAACCTCGATTATTATACACTACATTTGCAGGTTCAACTGAAACGACCACCTTACTATTTTTACTTTTGGCAACATCGACAATAGTCGTTAAAGCTTCATCAGATAAAACCCCGGTAATGACTGGTACTTCTTCTTTAATAATCCCAGCTTTATGAAGGGCGATTTCGCTGACAGAACGACCTAAGTACGCGGTGTGTTCAAGAGAGATTGAAGTAATGACCGAGGCGATTGGAGTAAAAATATTTGTCGCATCAATTTCTCCGCCCATTCCACATTCAATAATGGCAATATCGCACTGCTGCTGTTGAAAATAGGTCAGAGCAATATATGCTTGCATTTCAAAAGGGGAAAGACTATATTTTTTGAATAGTTTATCGTTTTGGAAAATGAACTTGGTTAATTGATCATCTGAGATATCTTGGCCGTTAATGCATATCATTTCGTTAATTTTTATTAAGGCTGGTGAAATAAACAAACCGACCTTTAAACCGCGAGCACGATAAATGTTTGCTAAATAATAAGCGGTACTACCTTTACCGTTGCTGCCAGCGATATGGATCGAAGGGATGTTATACTGAAAACCGACCTTACGCAAAAAAGCATCAAAGTTTTCTCTTTGATATTCACTATGACCCACTTGGTCAAAATAATTTGTTGGATTAAAATCTTCCACTTAAAAATCACCATCTTTCAATTTGCGAGCAATGTCTCTTTGCTTGATGGTTTCGCGTTTGTCATACATCTTTTTGCCTTTTGCTAAAGCGATTTCTATTTTTGCTTTGCCTTTTTTCAAATAGACGCGGGTTGGAACGATGGTAAAACCATCTTTTTTAACTTTGTCATCGAACCATCTAATTTCTTTTTTGTGTAGGAGCAGTTTGCGATTACGCAAAGGATCGTGATTAAAAATGTTACCTTTGTCGTAAGGGTTAATGTGCATGTTTAAAACTTCCATCTCACCATTTCTAATGATGACATAGGCGTCATTTAACGAACAACCATGGGTTCTAAGAGACTTAATCTCAGTGCCCATTAAAGCAATTCCGCATTCTGTAAATTCACTAAGGAAATAATTAAAATGCGCTTTTTTGTTGCTCGTAATAATTTTAATGCCACTTTCAGTTTTAGCCATTTAACTCCTCGCTTTCACGTCTTTTTAGTTTACTTAATAAACTATCATTTATATAGGAAAATGCAATCAATAGTTCGCTTTTATTAACAAGTGTTACGCTCAGTAAATAGATGGTGAATATCATGCAACTAAAAGTAAGCATGTCAAAACGCGTCATATTAAAAGATTGACGGAAAATAAAAGAGCATATTGAAATTAGTACACAAGCGATTAAAACCCGATTCCAAAAATTATTAAGCAATGCCTTATGGAAATATTGACTAATGGTTTTAAATTTGTGGCCAATAAACGGCACAAACCAAAATAAAACAATCGAACATATAGCTAAACTAATGAGCACCGTTCTAATAACTTTATCTTGGTCATAAGACAAGGTTAACGAAGCAATTGCGGTAATGAATAGTCCAAACAATATCGTCGATAAAGTCGTTGATATGTCACTTAAAACGGCGGAACCTTTATTAGGAAGTTTCACATTGTTTATATCTTTAAACATCTTTTCAATTTTTTTATCTTGAATTTCCGAAATTACCGGAACAAAGAAAACTACAGTCAAATAAGCACCATTCACATTAGTGCTTAAAAACATCGTGGATTCCATCATACTATGAGTCAAGATAGCCCCAAAGGAAATTCCATATAGAAAAAAGGCGCGAATTTTTTTCTTAAACAACATTTTGACAAAAGCATATGCACAAACACCTAATGCTCCGACATATAGAATTAAACCGACTATACCGTGTCTTAACATAATTTCTACAAAACCATTGTGAGTGCTACGCACTAAAAAACCAGCCTCCACAAAAACTCGATAATATTCAGTAAAATAAGTATTAGCAGACTTAAAACCCAAACCAAAAACAAAATCTCGTGGATTTTCTTTTAACAAATCAAATGCTGCTTGCCAAATTTTGGTCCGCGAAGTAAAGGTAGCAAAGTCAGCTTGTAAAACATGGATATCAACAAACTTCCAGAAGTTTGCAACAGGGTTATCGCCACTGCGTATCAAAGTAGCCATTACTAGACCAACGCCAATTACAAAGGTGAGATAAGCAAGTAACCAAAATACGCCCATTTTGACATCCTTTTTAAATAGGGCGAAAATTTCAAAAAATGTATAACAAAGCAAAACAGCAAAGCTAATAAAAATCGTTGTCGCACAACTTGTGAAAATATTAAACACCACAAAATAAATCATGATGATGTAATAAAAAATATTAAATTTCTTGATGTTTAACATCATTGTGCTAATTAATGCCACCATCACCGTACTACCCCAAAGGTTGCTATTATACAAAATGAAATGCAAACCGTTCCCGGTATTTGTTCCCTCAAAAATGGCTTTAATAGTATCTATTTCAAGAAAAACGTCGATAATCGTGCATGCAAACACTAAAAACACACACGCAAGTAAAAGCCATTTCAAACTCTTAAATGCGAGGTGATAACGATTAAAGGTGAATAAGATGCCATAAATAACTGCACCCCAAACAATAATTTCGATCGTGCTAATGAGCTTATCTTTGGCTGTTATTTCGACAAGAACATAATTAGAAGTTTCGCCGTTAATAAATTCACGGTTGCCTTGCAAGACATTCGTAATAATAAATAAAAGTGTGACTGCTCCGATGATTGGGAAAAGAATTTTATCAAACCGTATTTGGTTATGTTTATATTCTAGGAAATAATAAATAACGAGTAAGATGATAACAAAAATCGATAGCAGCAATTTGCTATCAAAAGAAAATCCCGCCATTGGGGAAGAAGAAAATAGAGCAAAGTTTTCAACGAACAAGCACGAAAAAACTATAATAAACCAAAAAATAATATAAGTGAGTGTATAACGAATTTTACCCATGTGGTTACTAATATTGAGGCAATATAGTCTCACGTGTATTATACACACACAAGTGAGATTTTCCCATTGTTTGTATATGAGAAATCAAACTATTTAATCACTCAATTAATAAACGGAAATATGGTATAGTAATTATATCTGTTTAACAAATAATGTAATCTAGCCATGTACTTGGTTAGATTTTCTTTTTATCTAACAAGTATAATCAATATATGCCGTTATCCTGCTTAATAAATGTACAGCTTTGACTGTCAGACT
>Ga0123334_1006085_pt1 | contig 11311 bp, 12 predicted proteins | sample BiotimSIPDNA_FD_89706 | JGI IMG/M metagenome (GOLD analysis project Ga0123334, IMG submission 89706) | Anaerobic biogas reactor microbial communites from Washington, USA - Biogas_R1 time_0 SIP DNA | ecosystem: Engineered > Bioreactor > Anaerobic > Unclassified | place: Washington, USA... | reverse complement strand
TTGAAGTAAATGCTCTTAAGAGAGCCAAGGAGCTATTGACTAAGGTTAACGCCAATATAATTGGTGTGGTCCTCAACAAGCTTGACAAGCGAGCAGGTGCAAATTATTATTATTACCAGAACCATTATTACGGTGAATAGGTGGCTATTTCATTGTATGTAGATATACATTCACATATTATACCCGGCCTGGACGATGGCGCAAGGGACTATAATGAGACGATGGACATATTGAGGATGGCATCCGAAAATGGAACGGTTCATATCATTGCTACGCCTCATTTTATATCAGAAACGATTAAGAATGATTCAGGTTTGATTCATGAAAAGACCGTGGAGCTTCAGAATCTTGCGAATAGTGAAGAATTTAGCATTTCTATTCATACCGGTGCTGAAGTTTTTTTAAGCCCTGATATCCCGGAGCTTTTAGACAAAGGTGTTATTTGTACATTAAATGACTCTTCTTATATTCTTGTTGAGCTTCCAATGTCGGGACTACCGGTATATACTAATGATATATTATATAATCTTCAGCTAAAGGGACTGATACCGATCATTGCTCATCCGGAAAGGAACAGAGATATTAGTAGGAATCCTGATATTCTGGCCAAAATGGTCAAAAGAGGAATCCTTGCACAGGTAAATGCAGGCAGCATAACAGGATTATTCGGCAGGGAAGTCCGTAATACTACTATGAAGCTTATTCGGTCTGGATTGATCCAATTTGTTGCATCTGATACACATACATGTAGGGGTCGATCTCCAAAGCTGGCTAAGGCTGCGGATATTGTGAAAAGAAAGTTTGGACAGGAAATGGCAGAGAGCCTTTTCTATAAAAATGGAATGGCAGTACTGAAAAATGAAACAATACCGATTACTGTAAGAAAAGAAGGAACCGGCTTTATGCGACTATTTGAGAGGAGAGTGAAATGGCATGAAGATTAAAAACGGATATTTGGTAAGAGAAATTGCGGGCAGTTACATTGTTGTTCCTGTTGGAGAGAGGGTAATTGATTTTAAGGGGATCATGACACTCAATGACACAGGGAATTTTATTTGGAAATGCCTTGCTGATGAGATTACGTACGACGAACTTTTGACGGCTATCTTAGAGGAGTATGAGATTGATGAAGCTACTGCAAAGGCTGATCTCGATGAGTTCATAAACAAGGCCAGAGAAAGCGGAGTGCTTGAGAATGAGTGATGATATAAAACGAAAGGACAACAATCAGCTTGCAAAGGAATGGGAAAGCTCAGAAATGACTTTGGCCGCACATGCAGCACGAAGGCATGTTCCTCTTGGAGGTACATTTGAACTTACACCGAGGTGTAACCTGAGATGTAAAATGTGTTATGTGCGTCTTGACCGGCCTCAAATGGATAAAATAGGGCGAGAACTGACCGCAGATGAATGGATTGCGCTTGCGAAGGATGCCGCCGAAGCAGGGACTCTGAATCTTTTGATTACGGGAGGAGAACCGCTCCTACGGGATGATTTTGCTCAAATATATACGGCGCTGGCGAATATGGGCTTTATTATTTCATTGAATACCAATGCAACGCTTATGAACCCTGAGATATTAAAGCTATTTAAGAAATATCCGCCGACAGCTACAAATGTAACTCTTTATGGAGCGTCCCCCGAAACATATGAGAAGGTAAGCGGCAATGCGGATGGCTTTCATCAGACGCTGCGCGGGCTGGATATGCTTTCTGAGGTTCCTACCGTGTTGGAAGTTCGCTCGACCTTTATCAAGGATAATATGCATGAGCTTGATGACCTGAGAAGTATTGCGAACCGATATACAAAGCGGTTTGCTATAAATGTAAATGTCTTTAGATCCTTAAGAGGCGCCAATTCTGACATAGATAGTTGCAGACTTACCCCTTCACAGGCCTTAGATATAGAAGATGCTAACATGCAGTATTATGAAAAGCTAAACAGTGAAGCGGAAGGAACGCTGGAACATAATATGGAGATAGATAACTATGCTAATATAAAAGATTATGGGTTTGATCTGCCACCTAAAACAGTATCATGTCTTGCATCAAAGTCTATGTTCTGGCTTGCATGGGATGGAAAGATGCTACCATGTGGTACATTTTCTAACATATATACAACGCCAATGAAGGAAGGGTTTAAACATGCGTGGGATCGTCTGCCATCATTATTAGAGGACGTAACAAGGCCGGATGAATGTAAGACATGCCATTATGCCAATGGCAGATGTACTAACTGTCCTGCTATTTTGCATGCGGAATGTGGATGCTTTGACAAATTAACGTCTACTTATATATGTAAAATGGCAGAGGAGAAAACGCTACGACGGGGATAAATGTTAAGAAACAGTAATAAATCCGACAATGATTGACAATATGTGTAACACTGTGTTACTATAATTCTATTGGAAGTTCATTGATTTATTAAAAGAAGTGAGGTGTCATGAAAATGAAAAAAGAATACTCTAAACCAGAGATAAATACAAAAGCATTTGCACAGTTTGAAAATGTTTTTACAGGATGCAATAAGACCGGTCAACATAATGACGGCTGTTTAGACTTGGGCCCAGATTGGCCTACAAGTGGGAAAGGCAATTGTGCGCATAGTAACAACCCAAGTTCATATTAATAATTTATAAAAAGCAGGCACATTTTATCTGTGTCTGCTTTTTTGCTTATAAGGGGAGATTTTGATAAAATACGTAATTTCTGGGCTTACAATCGAACTGGTTGCTCCTGAATGGATATTACATGATAATCTGAAAGCATTTCTTATTGATAACGATAATACTAATGATTCGAATGATATATTAGGTACAGATGTTTGTTGTAGAATTGAATTTAAAAACAAACACATTGCCCCATCATATAACTCAAAGCTTATAGTTGAGACGGCAGGAACATCAATCTATGAGTCAGATAAATATTTTAATATACTTTTTAATTATTATGATGATATTGTCTATAGCATGGTTGTGTCAAGAGATTGGTCAGACTATATATTATTGATTAATAAAAAGTATCAGGATTCAGTTAACAAAGATAGTGTACAGAGGGTTAGAAATAGTGTATTTAGGGCATTAAGGAAAGTGATGATTTCTTCGTTACTGAAAAAGAAAGGCTTATTTATTCATTCATCTTCTATTATTTGGAACGGTAAGGGAGTTCTTTTTTCAGCCCCTTCTAAAACAGGTAAATCTACACACGCAAATTTGTGGAAACAAATATATGGAACACCGATTCTGGATGGAGATGTTAATGCATGCAGGATTATTGATGATGTCCCAATAATTTATGGCCTTCCCTGGTGTGGTACGTCGGATGAATATCTAAATAGCAGCGTTCCACTTAGGGCAATTGTCTTTTTACAGCAGGATAAAATTAACAGCATTAAGAAGCTGGATTTTCAGGAAGCACTCCTACGCCTTTACGCAAGATGTTTTTTACTTCCATGGAATAATGCCATGGCAAATATGTTTATTGATATTGTTCAAGAAGTTGTGACTAAAACGGACTGTTATCTTCTGAATTGTCTTCCAGATGCTGACGCGGTGGAGTTGGTCAGAAATTGTCTGATTGAAAAATAACGAGGGAAAATTGATGGAAAATTTTATTCCGGCCACCCAATGGTCATCAGCAATATTACCGATTCTAGACGAAGGAAGCAATCTTAAAATACCTTTGTCAGGACGAAGTATGATTCCCTTACTGATAGGAGGAAGGGATGAGGCTATAATATCAACATTTAAAGGGAAAAGGCTAAAACGTGGAGATATTGTCTTATACGCAAGAGACGATGGAACCCATTTGCTTCATCGAATCCACCATATAAAAAACGGTAATTTTTTTGTGCTTGGGGATGCACATATAGCTATTGAAGGTCCAATAAAAAAGGAAAATGTACTTGCGGTCGCAGTGGCGGTTGTTAGGAAAAATAAAACAATATTGTGCAGCAGAATTGATTACAGAATCATTTCTTCCTTATGGCTGCTTGCCCGACCGTTCAGATTTGTAATCCTGCGCATGTTGACAAAGATACGTCATATGCTAACACGACTACAACGATTGGTTGGACGAAAATAATGCGAGGTGCTTAATGAAAAAAGTCATTGTTTATGGGATCATCATTCTAATCTCCATATCAGTACTCTTCAGAGGACTATATTTTAGCTATGATAAATATGGATTTCTGGCCGCACTTGCCTTGCTGTCGGCTATTTATTTTCTGCTTAAAATGGCCCGTAAGGAACCTATTAGGATTAACAGGCTATTCATATCTCTTGGTACTCTACTAATTGCGGCTGTGCTCTTGAGCTTTGCGAGAGCCTTGAATCCAAGAGAGAATCTGGAGCATCTGTTTTTGTATGCAGTACTGCTTATAGTGTTTATTGTCCTATATGACTATTTTAACGACAAAAAGCGGCAATTTATGCAGTCTATTATGGTGCCGGCAGTGCTTGTGGGTTTTGTTGCCGCAGTAGTCGGCTTGATGTCTCTTACAGGAAGATTCAGCATATGGCAGGTTTTTGCTGAAGGCAACAGGGTCGGAACTACCTTCCAATATGCCAATACGGCAGCTGTTTATTTTTTGATATGCGGCATTTTTGCCATAACGATTATAAATGCATCAAGGAACACTCTTGCCAGAACACTTCTGGTGGGAGCAGGGAATATCATCTTGCTGGCCTTTTTTATGACCGGCTCAAGGGGAGGCTATCTTGTTGCAATTCTCCTTCCGGTGCTGCTTCTGCTTCAGCCGAAGGGCTACAGGGTAGGCGGTCTGGTTGCGTTTGCTTGTATGATGGTGCCCGGCTTTATCGTGATGAGGAGCTTTAATGTGAGTACGGCTGCCCATGACAATTTTAATGCAGCTAAATGGATGGCCATTTCCTTTGCAATATCTGCTCTTTCCTGGCTGCTGCTGCATTTGCTGAAAAAGCTTATAACCAGGGGTAAGCAGGTTTCCATGCCAAAGGGCTCAGTGCTTGTGTTTGCGGCAGTAGCAGTGGCTGCGGTAATACTGGTCATTGTTTTCATGGACGAGGTTATTTCAGTTATGCCAGCTGTGATTGTGAACAGAGTGGCCAGTCTTTTCAGGTCGGGCTTCAAGGAGAAGAATGTATTATATAGGTTGATATTTGACAAGGATGCTTTGAAGTTGATTGCGGACAATTGGGTCTTCGGCTTGGGTGCCGGCGGCTGGAAGGCCATGTACCAGAGTGTTCAGGACTTTTTTTATACGGCGAAGACCGTTCATAATCACTATCTTCAGCTGTTTGTGGAAAATGGGATACTGGGATTTTTGTCATTTACGGCTCTGGTGCTTTTCTCAGGTGTTGGCGCGCTTTTTTCCTGGCTGAGGGCAAGGGACAGCCGGTTGAAGGTTTATGGTGCCGGGATGCTTTGCGGGTTTCTGGCACTTGCGGCTCATGCGGCCGTTGACTTTGATCTGACCTATATTTCCTTAATGCTTCTGTTATGGGTCATGTTTGCCACCTCGGCGGTTAGCTTGCCTGAGGGAGAAGATGAAAGGGCGGAAACGGCAGGCAAAGGCTCGGTAGGAGCAGAGGGTGAAAAGGCTGGTGCAGTGAGCGGAGCTGGTGCGGTGAGTGGAGCTGGTGCGCCTGGTGGGTATAAGAGCAGGCTGCCTCTGATAGACCGCTTTAGGGCTGTGACATCGGGAAATATAGCCCAGATAGTACTTATAATATGCAGCGCTGCTTTATTTTCTATCAACGGACTGTTCTTTGTCGGAGCATATAATAGCCAGATTGCCTTTGATTATAGGCAGGAGGGAGATATTAAACATACGAGAATGTATTATGAGGAAGCTAACAGGCTGGATCCCTCCAATGTCAATTATATCTTTGAGCTTGCAATTGTTTACCATACATATGCAAAAAACACGAGTAATGAGGAGTATAGGCGGGTTTGGCTTGAAAATGCCCGGACAGCCGGTGAAAAGAGTGTGGAGGGTAATAGGAACTATCCTGCACATATGAATAGATTGGTGCGCATCTATCTTGATTCAGATATGCCGCTTGAGGCACTGGAGCTTTCCCGGAAACTGGTTACATGTCAGAAATATAATGCCGAATGCTATAGGCTTCTGGCTGCAAGCTATGTGGACGCCGCTCGTTATTATGAGGATAAGGGAGATCTTGAGAAGGCGAGGACGCTGCTTGGAGAATGTCTGGAAATAGACAGGAACCCTTATTTGCACAAATCCGGCATAGAAGAGCCTGAGGACAGGGATTCCGAGGAAATTATTTCTGCATATGAGCATAGTGAGGGATTAGCAGGCTATTTAAGCGAGGCTGAAGACATGATGCGAAGCTTGGACTGAGTCCTTATGTAAGAAAACGTGCGGAAAAGCAAAAAGAGAAGTTTTTGTTGCATAATTCTAACATATAATATATAATTGTGACACGGGTTTGATTTGTAGTATGGGTTAAGATGGTGTGAGGGGTGATTTTGTGAAAAAAGCAATTAGTCTGATATTGGCATTATCGCTTGTGTTTTTGATTGGAAGCTTTAGTTTTGCGACTACGGATACGAGTACTACGGATAAAGAGGAAACAGGTTCCACTGATATTCAGGCAGATCAGTTGCCGGGTGGGCAGGCGAATAATGTTACTAGAGATATGTATAATGAGGATGACGGTGAGACCGACGGTGAATCGGGGTCGTCTGCTGTGGTCATTGATATTCTAGATGAAGAGCCTCCAATGGCGGAAGCACTTCCAAAAACCGGTGGTGTTCCCGCTGAAATATTCTATGCTGCAGGGGCGCTGCTTATAGTTGTGGCATTGCTTATTTCATTTAGGAAATCGCCTGCAAAGTAAGGCAGATAAAAAGCTTAAGCTGATAAAGGATTCCTGGCTTTGTTCAGGCGTCCTTTTTTATTCTACCATCGTTTGAGGAGGTATTCTTTGTTTGTAGATATTCACTCACATATTATTCCCGGGCTGGATGACGACTCAAGAAATTTGGACATGACGCTGAAGATGCTTAAGGCGGTAGCCGCTGACGGGACTGGACATATTGTTGCCTCCGACGCACACAGCAATAATGCCAGGACCACCGAGTTGAGCAAAGCTGCAGGGCTGGTTAAGAGGAAATTCGGAAAGGCTGTAGCGGAGCGGCTGTTTTATGAGAATGGGATGGCTGTTTTGAAAGATGGCCTTATTGATATGACTTAGGGGAAATGAGGGTATACATTAGGTGAGCAAAAGCCTTTAGGTAAAAAATAGAGCTGCATATAGAGGGAGTATGAGTGTAAATATATGAAAAAGCTTTCGATGATACTTTTAATCCTGGGTGTTGCCATAGTGGCAATTCCGATTGCCGGGCAGGCCTATACCAGGTACCAGGAAAATAAGATGATGGATGAGTGGCTGAACAGTGTAGATGGGGATCTGCCGGAGCTGGATTACGAGATTGATCCGGAGGATGCCTATGCTCAGCTTCAGGATGCCTTCCTGGCTGAAACCGAGGAACCGGAGAGTAGGGCAGACGAGGCGGCTGTTGGCGACGGTGCCAGAGCTGATGGAGGTCAGGAGGGGGCTGATGGTGAGGCTGATGCTTCCGCTGGAGATGTAGCTGCTTCTGGCTCTAAGTCAGGGGTCTCTAATCAGAAGGTTCTGGGAATCATACAGATTAAGAAAATTAAAGTGAAGGCTCCCATTGTGGAAGGGGTCAAGTCCTACAACCTGGCATCGGCGGTGGGCCATATTCCCGGCACTGCAGCATTGGGCGAGCCTGGCAACAGCGCGCTGGCCGGGCACAGGAGCTATACATTTGGGAAGTTTTTCAACAGGTTGGATGAGATTGAAATTGATGATGAGATTATTATTACTACAAAGAAGGAAGATTTGAAGTATAAAGTGAGCAAGATCCATATTGTCACGCCGGACGATGTTTCAGTTCTCAAGGGGAGTAAGGATGAGAGCGTTATAACGCTTATTACCTGCACGCCCATTTATGTAGCGACCCACAGGCTCATTGTGGTGGCAACTCTGGAGGAAAGAGTGCTGAAGGAGCCTTAGGAGCCAATCCATTCTTGACACTCAATCTCTTCTTATATAATATTATACTTATTGGAATTATATCTATTGGAGAAAAATAAATACTAGAGACCAACATAGAGGGACAAGACTATGAAAAAACTTGGATTGAATGAGATTAGGGAACGCTTTTTGAGATTTTTTGAGAGTAAGGAGCATTTGAGGCTGCCAAGCTTTTCTCTGGTGCCGCACAATGATCCGAGCATCCTGCTGATTAATGCGGGAATGACACCATTGAAGCCCTACTTTACGGGCTTGGAGAAGCCACCGGCTTACAGGGTGACCACTTGTCAGAAGTGCATCAGGACTCCGGATATTGAGAATGTGGGTAAGACGGCCAGACATGGTACCTTTTTTGAGATGTTGGGAAATTTCTCATTTGGCGATTATTTCAAGAAGGAGGCTATTCCATGGGCCTGGGAGTTTTTCACAGAGGATTTGGAAATACCGGCGGATAAGCTTTATGTCTCTGTTTATGAAGAAGACGACGAAGCCTTTGATATATGGAACAAGGATGTTGGACTTGCACCCGAGCGGATTTTCAGGATGGGCAAGGAGGACAATTTCTGGGAACACGGCACAGGCCCCTGTGGCCCATGCTCTGAGATTTATTTTGACAGAGGAGAAGAAAGCGGCTGTGGAAGTCCGGATTGCACAGTTGGCTGCGAGTGTGACAGGTTTATAGAGGTTTGGAATCTCGTCTTTACCCAGTTCAACAAGGAAGAGGACGGAACATATTCCAAGCTGGAGAAGAAGAACATCGACACAGGTATGGGACTGGAGCGTCTAGCTGTTGTTATGCAGGGCGTTAATAATCTTTTCGAGGTAGACACCATCAGGAACATATTAAATTATGTCTGTGAGAAGGCAGGCCTTCAGTATGATGAGCAAACCGGCGTGTCCATAAGGGTTATTACCGATCACATCAGGAGCACCACGATGATGGTTTCCGACGGTATATTGCCATCCAATGAGGGCAGAGGCTACGTGCTAAGACGCCTTCTGAGAAGGGCCGCCCGTCATGGCAGATTGCTTGGCATCAAGGATGCATTTCTCTATGATGTGGCTAAGGTGGTTATCAATGAATCCAGGGATGCTTATCCTGAGCTTGAGGAGAAGGCCGACTATATTTGCAAGGTCATAAAAATAGAAGAGGATCGCTTTGCCGCTACCATTGATCAGGGATTGACGATATTGAATGATTTTATTGCCCAGATTAAGGCTTCAAATGGTAGTGAGCTGCCTGGAGATATGGTCTTTAAGCTGCATGACACATATGGCTTTCCGCTGGATTTGACACGTGAGATTGCAGGCGAAGAAGGACTGACCATAGATGAGGACGGCTTCAAGGCCGAGATGGGCGAGCAGAAGAGGATGGCTCGTGAGGCATTAAAGAGCAAGGTCTCTTCGGCCTGGGGGCAGGATTTGACTGCGGGATTGGATAAGAGCCTGAAGACGGTGTTTACCGGCTATGATAGCTATGAGGATGAGGCTGAGCTTTCATATATTATACTGGATGGCTCTCATGTGGATAATGCCCAGCAGGGCGATGAAGTTACCCTGATACTTGATAAGACACCCTTTTATGCTGAAAGCGGCGGGCAGGTGGCGGATACTGGTTTTATTCGCACGAAGACCGGGTCTGTGAGGGTGAAGGATTGCCGCAAGACCGCCGAGGGGCTGTTCCTGCATTTGGGGACGGTCGAGGAGGGCATTGTCGAGAAGGGCACAGCAGTCAGGGCCTCTATTGATGTGGAAAGAAGGCTTGCGACGGCCAGAAATCATACTACTACGCATCTACTGCAGAGGGCTCTGAGAAATGTTCTGGGTGAGCATGTTACCCAGGCAGGCTCATACGTAGACTCTGAAAGGATTCGTTTTGACTTCCATCACTTCTCGCCTATGACCGGGGATGAGCTTAGGCAGGTGGAGGGCGAGGTGAACAGAAAGATTCTGGAAAATCTTACTGTTGATATACGCGAAATGCCTGTGGATGAGGCGAAGAAGGAAGGAGCGATGGCTCTTTTCGGTGAGAAATATGGCAATATTGTGCGCGTTGTAAAGGCTGGATCCTACAGCACAGAGCTTTGTGGCGGCACGCATCTAAAGCAGACCGCACAGGCCGGGTTGATAAAGATACTTGGCGAGAGTGGAGTGGCCGCCGGTGTCAGAAGGATCGAGGCACTTACCGGGCAAAATGCCATTGACTATTATTGTCAGAAGGAGGACCAGCTCAATGAGGTTGCCGGTGTATTGAAAACCGCGCCACAGGACACCCTTAGGAAGGCGGAAGCTATTAGCGCTGACCTTAAGGCTGCATTGAAGGAGATTGAACAGCTCAAGGACAAGCTTGTCAGCGGTTCCTTTGATGAGGTGCTCGAGAAGGCCGAGGATGTGAAAGGGCTTAAGGTCGTAATTGCCAGGTTCGATCAACTGGGCATGGAGGAGCTGCGCAATACCTGTGAGACACTTCGCAGCAAGATTGGCTCCGGCGTTGTGGTGTTGGCTTCGGCCTTTGGAGGAAAGGTCAGCTTTGTTGCGATGGCAACTAAGGATGCGGTAGAGAGGGGCGCGCATTGCGGCAGTATTGTTAAGGAAGCCGCAAAGGCAGCCGGCGGAGGCGGAGGCGGACGTCCGGATATGGCTCAGGCAGGAGGCAAGGATGCTTCGTTGATCGATAAGGCTTTAAAGAGCGCACTTGATGCCGTAAAGGCCCAGATAAAGTAGTGACACCACTGACCCACGCTAAACGAGGAGGAGTACAAATGGAAGATTGTGTTTTTTGCAAAATTATTAACAGGCAGCTGCCATCCAAGATTGTATATGAGGATGAGAAGGTGATGGCATTCTATGACATCAATCCGGTTACCCCGGTGCATGTCATTATCATACCAAAGCTCCACATTGCAAACGTTAATGAGCTTACAGAAGATAATTCTTATGTGATGGCTGACATTCATTTGGCTGCACAGAAAATTGCCGACAAGCTTGGTATTGCAAAGGAAGGCTACAGGCTTATCAATAATTGCGGAGAGGACGCGGGGCAAACTGTATTCCACCTGCATTATCACCTGTTGGGTGGGAGAAGACTTGGGGCAAAAATTATTTAGGGCAAAAACAAAATTGCGCCCTAATCCATGATACGCATGGGGAAAGCAGCTTTTGCATTGTGTAAAATGCGATACCTCTATTGACTTTATTTTGCAGAATATTATATAATGTAGTGTGTGCTACACATGGCTTGAT
>Ga0123334_1006084_pt1 | contig 11311 bp, 11 predicted proteins | sample BiotimSIPDNA_FD_89706 | JGI IMG/M metagenome (GOLD analysis project Ga0123334, IMG submission 89706) | Anaerobic biogas reactor microbial communites from Washington, USA - Biogas_R1 time_0 SIP DNA | ecosystem: Engineered > Bioreactor > Anaerobic > Unclassified | place: Washington, USA... | reverse complement strand
TTAAAGTGCAGCCGGTTCATCTCCTTTGACTCGACCGGACATTATCTGCTCAACAAAACAAACGGGATAAGAAAACGAGCGATAATATGAAATACATAAAGGCTGCGCAATCCGATTTTTCTGTACAGTCATTCCGGTTTTGACTGAAAAGTGATTCCGATTTGAACTGGACGGCATTTTTTCTCAGATCTTCCTGCTGTTGTTTCAGTTTGAGGGTGTCCAGTTCATTTGTTCTTTGATAGCAGTTTCCTCATCGATTCTCCTTTCATGGTGATGATGTGTGCATTGTGGATCAGCCTGTCCGGTACTGCGTCGGCAATGGTCGGGTCTGCGCTGGTGTCATGCCATTTTTCCGTTGGAATCTGACTGGAGACGAGAGTAGACGTGAGCCCGTGCCGATCTTTAAGAACCCCTATGAGGTCTCTTCTTACCTTGTCATTGAGTTATGCCAACCCCCAGTCATCGATGATCAGCAGGGCATATCGAGCGAGACGGGCAAGGAGTTTTCCGCAACTGCCGTCGCCGCGGGCGATATTCAGTTCCTGAAGCAACTTGGACAACCGGATGTAATGGGCGCTGTGACCGTTTCGGCAGGCGCTGTTGGCCAGAGCACAGGCAATAAAGGTCTTTCCGCTGCCGATAGGCCCCGTGATGATCACGTTCTGTTTTCCTTTTATCCAGTCGTTCTGGATCAGGGAAAGGATAACCTCTCTGGAAAGACCTCGCGGCGTCCGGAAGTCGATTTCTTCGGAGCAGGCATGGGAATAGCGCAACCTCGCACCCTTCAGGAGTTTCGCAAGACGGCGGTTGTCCCGCACCGTCATCTCCCGGTCGCCGAGGAGTCCGATGCGCTCCTCGAAGGAAAGTCCGGAATACTGTGTGTTCTTACTCTGCTCGATGAGCGCTTCGGCCATGCCGGAGAGTTTCATCCAGTGAAGTTTCGTCAACGTGGGCTCAATCATCATTGGGCGCCTCCCGCATAGTAGTCGCTCCCTCGGATATTCTGGTGAATCGGCAGAGCTCATCGCTGTGCTCCGTGATGTCGGCTGCCTCGATATATTTATCCAGGATGTTTCTGAGACTGCGATATCCGATGGCCTTCAGCTTGAGCGCTCTGTCACAGGCCAGTTCCAGGCGGTCATTGCCGCAACTCCTGTCCAGCCGGAGCAATCCAAGGCATTTCGTCGTGAAGAGCGACAAAGTCGGGAAGCGGCTTCCGGAAAATTTCGCTAAAGAAAATCCCGAAAAATGGTCTTTTTTCTTCCCAATAGTTCATAAATTCTCTTAGGTGAATATTCAGTGATATTAAACTATTGGAATGATATTGCTTGGTTGCGGAAAATGTCAGGGGCATAATCTGACTCCGTGAATATAGGCTCAAATCCTGTTTCCCCAGCCAATTGAAATTAAAAAGGAAATCCATATTTAGTAGTTCCCTTTTGTTTTTTTGGGCAAAGAAAAAGCCATCAAGAAAAAATCAGTAGCTTCGATGTATATCATTCACCTTCCCCCAAAGTCTGATTTCTATGATTGACAATACATAACAGATTAGAATTACATCTATTATTTCTTTAATTTAGTTTTATGCCAGTTTATTTTCAAGAAGTAAGATGATCATTTTTTCATCTATAGGATTATTTGACTTGCATTTAATTAAATAGTTAGTTAATTTGCCTTAAAGTTAATTAATTAGTTAATTAGTTGATGATGAGGTGCTTCAACCGTGTATTTCAATGCTTAATGTATCTTTTGAGCTTGATTATGTACATAGTACGATAAATTTGCTTAACAGGATCGTTTGAGCGCACAAGGCCGTGTTAAGAAAGAAGGGGAAACCATGAAACAATTGCTGTTCTTAGCCATGGTGTTGTTCTTGTTTCTCTACATCGCCATAGACGTAGCATGAAGGCTGTGGTGGCGATGAGTGCCATTGTCATAAAGCTTTCTAAAATTACGATTGGAGAACCCATCAACATCGTACGAATCAGGATGAAAGACGCAATCACGCCAGTTGCTATGGCATTTGAAGTGGTATGGTAACTTAAATAATTCCTATAAAAGAGAAGCATTTAGGGGGTCATTTCAAATGAGCTTAGATCAAGATTATCTTGAGTATATGCGTGATTCCGGACCTTACAGGCTGTGGTTAGCCGTCATTTTCTCAGCTATGGAGGCATTGAGGAAAAGCAGCGGAAAAGACGAACGGGCACGGGAGTTCTTATTTGATAAGAATAATCCGTTCGTGGAAGTTGTCTTTCATCAACTTGATATCGATCCTGATGTCATGAGAAAAAAGGTCAGAGACAAAATCACGTCCTAATATTAAGGAGTGCAAGCTACAATGACTGATAAGAATACACGAGAGCTACTTCTTGATGCAGCTACCACCCTCTTTGCAGAGCGGGGTATCGCAGCGACGACAATGGCAGAAATTGCAGCAAGTGTCGGTGTCAACCCGGCAATGATCCATTATTACTTTAAAACTCGTGATTCTCTGCTGGATACGATCATCGAAGAAAGAATAGGTCGTATCATTGACATGATCTGGGAGCCGGTTACCGGAGAAGAAGATGATCCTCTTATTATGGTAAGGGATCTGGTAAACAGAATCGTCAACACCTGCGAAACGATGCTTTGGCTTCCTTCTTTATGGATTAGAGAAATTGTCAACGAAGGAGGAACTCTTCGAGAAAAGATGCTAAATAACATTCCCATAGATAAGATGAATAAATTTAGTGCGAAAATAGCCGAAGGTCAGAAGCAGAGAGTCATAAATTCCGGCATCGATTCGCGACTGCTTATCGGGTCAATCATCGGATTGACTATGCTTCCGTTGGCAACAGCAAAACTTCGGGATCAGATTCCCACAATGAAGGGACTTAGCAGTGAGGACATCGTTTGCCATGTTACCGCATTGCTTTTTACTGGACTCACAAATCCTTCAAACAGTGAAGATATAGAAAAGCAGAGGACATGAAAACTGGATATTTTATCTCCATGTGGATACTGCATTTGGGTACTTTATAACCAGAAACGCCACGCTGATTTAGAGGTATGGATTCCATATCCTGATAAATATAAACATGTTTTTTAGAAGAATGTTCGAGTGGTATGAGGTTGGCTATGAGGTTGGCTATAATGTGCAGTAAAAGTATGGATGAATATTTAAACAATAAAGAAACAATGAACAAGGAGGCAGATTTATGAAATTCGTCAAATTGATGATTATTGTAGCGATGTTCGGGTTAGCGACAGGTCTTTTACCAAAGACCAGTTCGGCTGCTGACGTATCAGTTGGATTATCTTTTGGCATACCTTTTCCCGCTGTAGTGGTATATCCGGCAGCGCTTCCCCCTCCACCAGTGGTAGTCTATTCTCCCCCGCCTCTTCCTGCGGCAGCATACTATCCGGCTTATTATCAGCGTCGTCCATATCATCGCCACGCATATGCTAATGGGCCTTATAGTAAACACTATAGAGGCCATGGATACAGAGTTAAAGGACATGGATACTAAAAACGACACCATCATGACGATGATGATTGAATAGCCCAGCGACATAATCTCTGTGACGGGATGGTTTTATAATAAAGATGATCAAACGCTTAAGAGCTGTCACTTTTTGAGAGGGAAAATTCAAATTCGCCCATCTTGAGAATTGATCATTTTAGGAAGATCAAGATGAAACAGTTAGCAACGATGGTCGTATTGATTTTACTGTCTCTCCAAGGTTGCTACGTCGAGCCAGGTTATGACGTCTATGACGGTGGAGGCGTTGGCTGCGAACCACCGCCCATAGTACTTGAGGCGGCTCCAGAACAGGTGGTGCTGCAGCAGGAGCGTTGCTCGGACAGGTTATCGGTCACAGTACGAAGAGCACACTGATCGGTACGGCCATCGGCGCGGCAGTGGGGGGACTTGGAGGCGCCGGAGTCGGCAGAATGATGGACAATCGGGAAAAGGACATGCGTAACGCTTTGGGCGCCTAAGATGCCGCAGCCGTTACCAGGGAAGGCAACCTTCTGGCAGTTACCTTCAAAGGCGATGTCACCTTTGATACGAACTCGGCAGAGATAAGTCCTGATCTTTACTTTGAAATAGACCGCGTTGCAGGCGTTCTGAAGCAACACCCCGACACTTTCATCAGGGTGGAGGGTTATACCGACAGCAAAGGTTCCGATACATATAACATGGACCTTTCAAAACGACGTGCCAACGCAGTAAAGAATTTACTGGTTCAGCGTGGCGTAGCAGAAAACCGCATTGAGGTGGTCGGTTTTGGAGAAACTATGCCTGTTGCAACCAATGATACAGAGGCAGGACGCCAGAAGAACAGAAGAGTAAAAATTAAGATTGCACCGCAAACACAGCCTAAGCCTCAATAGACTACTATAGATATTGTAACATGATAAGAAGATCGAGGTTAAAAATAGAAAAGAGAAGGAGGAAAAAGACTAATGAAATTGTGTAGGATTATGCTCGTGGCCGCTGTTTTATTTTTTCTATCTTCATCAATCTCTGTGGCAGGAGATTTTGACTGGATGCATGATTTCAACATCCAGGCCCAAGCTGATCCCTCGGGATTCAAGGCCAGGCTTGCCACGCGCTTTCAGATCGGTTCTGCTCAGATTGATGCCATTATTGGCAACGTTTCCAACCCAGTCGATGCTTATATGGTTATGCGCCTCGGGGAAATGTCAAATCATCAGCCGGAATATGTCATGAAGAAATATAAGACGGGGAAGAAAAAAGGGTGGGGAGCCTTGGCGAAGAGCTTGGGTATTAAACCAGGATCGCCTGAGTTTCATGCACTGAAAAGAGGCGAGGATCTATATGGCTGTGGCGGAGGAAAGTATTCGGGAGAAAAAGGCCGCGGGAATGGTCGGGGAAAAAGTAAGAACAAGGGTTAAGAAGGATAGAAAAGCGTGACGCCGATCTCCGGTAGATGGCCGCATGTATGCCCCTATCGAATGACGGTCTGCTTGGGGGAAGGATGGCGGAGGTTAAAATCCTGCCGCCATTTTTTAATTTAATATAAAGAAGGGGCTACAGAGTAAAGCCTTGGAACCCCTTCAGCTTTGAATTTCACTTAAAAATTTTTCGACCGGGTTTGTGACCGAAACTTCAAAAACCAGTGCCGAAAATGGTCAAACAGCACAAAAAAGCTATGGTGAAATCCTTCATATTTCTTTCAGTGGTATCTAGAATCTATATTTCCCTCCAATAATTGAAAATCATTGACATTATTTTTTGAGGGTTGTATGCATAATTTCTCTCAGCTATAAAAGTACTCATCAACTGGATTAATCATTTAAAAGGCAGCAGGGTAATCGTTTCACATGATCTGCACCCCAGACGTTAGACAGAACAGGCTGGGGTAGTTGGCAGGACCTCACACACCGCAATTCAAATAAATCAAGAAAACAGCAGAAAAGTACAAGCAACAAAAAAGTGAGTCAGTCAAGGGGCAGGGATCTCGGAGAATCTCAAAGAGGTTAAAAACGGATCTTGAACTTATGTGAAAGGAGGAGGAATCTGAAATGAAATATTTTTTGGAGCCGGAATCTGTAGCCATGATCGGAACACCCAGACAAACGGGCCCGGACACGTACAATGGAGTAGAAATGATGCTCCGCTACGGCTACCAGGGACGCATCTATCCGATCAACCCGAAAGCCGATGAAATCTGTGGTCTCAGGGCATTTCCCTCCATAACCGAAGTGCCGGAGACGGTAAACCTGGTGATTATCTCCATGGGTCGGGACCAGGTGGTTGCTGCTTTTAAAGAGTGCATTCAATCCGGTGTGAAGCGGGTGATGATCGTCAGCCAGGGTTTTGCCGATGCCGATCCGCATGGGGAGAAGCTCCAGAACGAGATCGTTCGGCTGGCTCGCGAGAGCGGCATACGGGTTGTCGGCCCCAACACACTGGGAATTCTGAACAATTTCCGTAATTTCTCGACCAGCTTTGTCGATCTCATCAAACCGAAGAAGATTCCGCCGGTGTCGTTGATCGCCCAGACGGGTATGATCCAGGTGGCCTCGCACAACCTCGCCTATCATGACTGGGGAAAGGCGCTCGATATTGGGAATGCCTGTGATGTGGATTTTGTCGACGCGTTGGAATATTTCGGAGCCGATCCGGAAACCCGGGTTATCGTGGTGCACATGGAAGGCATCATCCGGGGAAGGGAATTCCTGAAAGCAGCCTCCCGGATATCCCCTGACAAACCGATCATCATTTTCAAAACCGGAAGGACTACGGCCGGTGCCAAGGCCGCCCTCTCCCATACGGCTTCTCTTACCGGGGAGGACGAAATCGCTGAGGCTGCCTTCAACCGCGCCGGCCTCATTCGCGTGAAAAATGGTTCCGAACTGAAAGATGCCATCCGTTCTTTTATACAGTTTGAAGATATGGAGGGGCCACGACTGGGAGTCCTGACCCCCACCGGAGCGGGAGGGATCATGGCAACGGATGCCTGTGAAGATTTCGGATTGAAGATTGCGGAATTGCCTGAGGGCCTTCCCGATAAGCTGAAAAAGGGGATACCGGACTGGGTTCACATCGGCAATCCTATCGACATCTGGCCTGTGGGCATGCTCGGAGGCGGTTACTCTCAGGCCTACAGAACCGCCCTGATGGAATTGCTGAAATCGCCGAAGGTCGATGGTGTTTTGGGGGTGACGGTAAGCGTGGATTCCCCCCTTCACAAAAATATTGACATTGTCGAGGCGGTTGCAGCCGCCCGGCGGGAAAGCGGCATTCGGAAACCAATTGCCATGTGGGTCTATGGTTCGGGAACCGACGATACTGTGGAGCGCCTTGAACCCGCCACCGACAATGTCGCCTGCTTCGAATCCGTCGAGCGGGCTGCGCAGGGCCTGTCGTTTTGTTACCGCTACCATCAGCTCAGAAAACGGGAAATCTCCTCCCAGCGGAGTTTCCCTTATGACCACGAGCAGGCCGAATCGCTGTTGCAGAAGGGAAGAGGGCGTAAGATCCTGCTTGGAGAGGATGCCCTTGCCCTGCTGGCCGCTTTCGGGATTCACGTATCGCGGGGAAAGATCGCACGAAACTGGAAAGAAATCAAAGAAGCGGCCGACGAACTGTCTTATCCACTTGTCCTGAAGTTGTCAGGCGAAGCCTTTCTTCACAAAAGCGAGTGGGGGGGGGTAATGACCGGGATTCGCAATAAAAAGGAGCTTCGTGAGGCCTTTCAGGGGATGAAAGAAAAGGTAAATGATCGCAATCCAGCGGTGAAAATCGGTTTCCATGTGCAGGAACAGGTCGGGGGAAAGGAACTCCTCGTTGGTCTCAAACTTGACGCACAGTTCGGCCATATCCTTGCCTGCGGATACGGAGGCATATACACGGAGGTCTTCAAGGACGTCAGCCGCGAACTCGTACCTGTTGGAAGGCCGGAGGCCGAAAAAATGATTTCGTCTCTGAAGATCTATCCTTTGCTGAAGGGCGTGCGTGGTGAAGCCTGTGTGGATTGGGAAGGGCTTCTGGAAACCCTGGAAAGGGTTTCTTTCCTGGCCACGGAGGTCCCGGACATCAAGGAACTGGACATCAATCCTCTGATGGCCGATGCCTCAGGCTGCGTGGCTGTCGATGCGCGGATTGTCTGGTAATTCAAATCTCAGTCATGGATGAATTGAGAAGATGTTGCTTTTCGTAATGCGAGTATATGCGGAGGGGTTTTTGTGTCATGAGGGTTGAAACACTGCAACAGAATGAATAAAACAAGAACGTGTCGGCTTTGGCGATGACTGGCCCCTCCGCGTACTTTATCCCTTTTTTTAAAGGAACTGCGACAATCTATCGCTGGTTGCTGGATTAATATCCCATCTGGTAAGAAGTTCCAAGGCGACTTCATTGTACGGTTATGTTGTAATGATAAATTTTCATTACGCTGATATAATTTAACCTGTTAAGATAAAATCTTTTTTGTTTATTTACTAAAATGAACCTCTCGAGGAGATTTGTCCATGATTGCTGCTTTGAAACATGACAGTTTGTCCGAGGTTGCGGCAACAGATTGTGACAGGCCATTTATGGTCACCCTCTCTTTTTTCAACGGTAAAGTTCTGCCGGGATTATTCAGTAAAGAAAATTATTAAGGGCGGCAGCAAAGGAAACAGTTACAGTCACCCGCATCTCTTTCTCGAAACAACTCACTGTCTCCGCTATGGCATTCCCGTAACGCACCGGATTTTTTCCTTTAATGACAGCCGCCCATATCTTCAGTCGATGCCGACAGCTTCCTCTCTTGACAATAATATTGCCGCCACAATAAGAATTTCCACTGCCGATCATGTGATCCACGGCGCCATGGTGATGATCGGAGTCCGTCTTCCTGTCAAACAGGAAGTCAAGAACGAACTGGCGCGGCACTTTCCAGAAAGCTTCAGCCCTGTTGCCCGAATGTTTAACGTCATGTGTAACATTCAGCGTGATGTGGATCGACGAATGAAAGGCAATGATGTCAATCTGTGAAGACCATGCCGAGGCATTCAGAATTAACTGACAACTGTTTGACTTTCGAGCGATTCAATGCAATATAGGGTGCAACATGAAAAGAGTTTTCTCTTCCGCAAAATGGATGTTGAACTCGTGAAAATCTTTGGAACGAACCTGTGTCAAATCACTTATTATGCTTAAGAAATAAAGGAGGTAGACTATGGAAGGGTTGATCGGAGGACAAATGGGACTGCTATCCATGCAGGAACTGGTGGACAACATCAGGAAGGAATACGCGCCACTCCTCGTAGATGGCGAGGACGTCACTAAGGTCTTCAGGCTGCATAACGAAATGATCGTCTTCACGAACAAGCGGCTTATCCTTGTAGACCAGGCAGTAACGGGGAAAAAGGCCGCATACATAACAGTTCCCTATTCCCAGATTTCTGCCTTTGCTAAGGTGAGTACCGGTCTTCTCGACCTCGAAGCGAAACTGAAGATCTGGATCCACGGAAATCCAAAACCCATCGTCAAGGAATTCAAGAAAGACAGCAATGTCAATGAGGTTTATCAACTGCTGAGTCAGGTCACCTTAGGTTGACCAGATCCATCTGTTGAGAATTGGTCGGTAAAAAACAGGACAGATGATGCATACGTGGCAAAGCTGCTCGATGATGTTTCCAATCATGGGCAGCTTCCACTTATGAATTGAAAAAAATGAACTTGCGTTAACAGCGGCTTTCGGCTCGTTGATCTGGATATAATTCGGGCTGCCGCTCTTCGGGCGCGCATCCTTTGTCAAAGATCTGCTAATCCTTCTTTACACCGGCTGTCTTGGTCCACGAATCCCTCAGCGGAACGATGCGGTTAAAAACAGGCTTGCCGGCTGAGGCCTCCGGATCAACACAAAAATACCCCAGTCTTTCAAACTGATATTTGTTCCCCGCTTCCGCATTTTTCAGGCTCGATTCTGCATAGCAGGTTGTCAGGATCTCCAGAGAGCCGGGATTCAGGAATTTCATAAAATCTTCTTCGTTTCCCGGATCCTCGATGCTGAACAGCCGGTCGTACAATCTTACCTGGGCAGGTACAGCGTGCCGTGCCGAAACCCAGTGAATGACTCCTTGAACCTTGTGTCCGTCCGCCGGCGGCGCGTTGCGGGTCTCTGGATCATAGGTGCAGTGGAGCTCGCTGACTTCGCCGGTTTTCTCGTCTTTCACCATGCTTTCATATTTGATGATGTAAGCATTTCTGAGACGGACTTCCCGTCCCGGTCCAAGACGGTGATATTTTTTCGGTGGATCTTCCATAAAGTCGTCTCGTTCGATATAAAGCTCCCTGGAAAAGGGAAGCATCCGCGTTCCCATCCCGGGATTTTGCGGATGGTTGGCGCACTCAATCTCTTCGACCTGATCTTCAGGATAATTATCGATCACAACCCGCAGAGGCCGCAGGACGCATAATGCCCTTGGCGCATGGGCATTGAGATCCTCGCGGACGCAGTGTTCCAGCAGGGATATATCAATCAGATTATCGTTTTTGGCCACGCCGATATCGGCACAGAATGTCCGGATGGCTTCAGGTGTGTAGCCCCTGCGACGCATGCCTGCAACCGTCGGCATGCGGGGATCATCCCAGCCCTGAACATGCTTTTGGGTTACCAGTTCAATGAGCCGCCGCTTGCTGAGCACAGTATAGCTCAGATTAAGGCGGGCGAATTCGATCTGCCGCGGGCGCGAGCCTTCGATCAGTCTCTCTACGAACCAGTCGTACAGGGGACGGTTGTTTTCGAATTCAAGGGTGCAAATTGAATAGGTGATTCCTTCCAAAGCGTCGGAGAGGCAGTGGGCGAAGTCGTACATGGGATAAATGACCCAGTTTGATCCAGTCCTGTAGTGAGGCTCCCGTTTAATGCGATAGATGATCGGATCCCGCATGACTATATTCGAAGAAGCCATATCGATCTTTGCCCGCAGGACATGGGCGCCGTCGGCGAACTCGCCGGCCCGCATCCGTGAAAAGAGGTCCAGATTCTCTTCTACGGAACGGTTTCGATAGGGGCTTTCCTTGCCCGGTTCCGTGAATGTTCCTCGATGTTCCCGAATCTCGTCAGGACTCAGACTGCAGACATAGGCGCTGCCGCTTTTGATGAGCTCAACAGCGAAGGAATAAAGCTGCTCGAAATAATCGGAGGCATAAAAGAGACGGTCCTGCCAGTCAAATCCCAGCCAGCGCACATCGTGGATGATCGATTCCACGAATTCCATGGATTCGCCCATCGGGTCTGTATCGTCCATCCGGAGATTGCAGGTTCCCTGGTATTGCGAGGCAATCCCGAAGTTGAGGCATACCGACTTGGCGTGACCGATATGGATGTAGCCGTTCGGCTCCGGCGGGAAACGGGTGGCAACACGGCCGCCGTGTTTGTTTGTCCGCAGGTCTTCATCGATGATGTCCCGGATAAAATCACTGGGGTTTGAGGTCGTCGGTTGCATCATATTGTAACTCCTTCACTTTTCCTTTCGTTCAGATGTCAGGGATTCCGGGCGGAAGCCCTCCCTTTTTTGAAAATCCTTCCTGTTGAATGTCAGTTTGGGATAACCGCACGCTATCGGCTTGGAGGCAGTAATCAGACAGCAGCGACCATCCTTTTCCGCCGTGCAGCTCCTGAATTCCGCTTATTTTCTCTTCTGCTGTATCGCAGTTAAAAACAATGTCTCTTTCAGGCAGGTTTTCAACAAACACAAGCCTGCCTGTCCGGCCCCTCCGTATGGGTGAATGAGGGCCGCCGCCTTTATGAAACCCGCTGCTTATCAGGCAGATGCCGGTTGGATATCTATTATATTCAT
>Ga0123334_1006082_pt1 | contig 11314 bp, 5 predicted proteins | sample BiotimSIPDNA_FD_89706 | JGI IMG/M metagenome (GOLD analysis project Ga0123334, IMG submission 89706) | Anaerobic biogas reactor microbial communites from Washington, USA - Biogas_R1 time_0 SIP DNA | ecosystem: Engineered > Bioreactor > Anaerobic > Unclassified | place: Washington, USA | collected... | reverse complement strand
GCTTAATAGTTTCATCCAGCGGTTGCGCATCGAAAAAGCCGCCTCCATGTTGAAAGCCAATCCTAAAAAAAGTATCACCGAAATCGCACTCGATTATGGTTTTTCCAGCTCAGCATCCTTTGCAAGACTTTTTAAGGAGACCTATAGAATGAGTGCAAGCCTTTGGCGCAGCGGTGGATATGAGCAGTTCAGCAAGATTGGTAAAACACAAAGCAAGATCGGTAAAACGGTTAGCAACGACTGCAAAGAACAGTCCTCCAGCTCACAGTATTTTTCTATCAGTAATTCAGAAAACGGTGGCGCCAAACCGTCTAATTGGATGGAAAATTTTAACTACCAATTCAGGAGGACACAAATGTCATTGAAACCAGAACCAACCGTTGAGGTTAAAACTATCCCGGCTTTTTCAGTTGCCTATATCCGGCATATCGGCCCATATAAAGGAAATGACCAGCTTTTTAAAGATCTTTTGGGTAAACTGATGACATGGGCAGGACCACGGGGGCTTCTTGGGCAACCGGATCTGAAAGTTATATGCGCCTATCATGATGAACCGGAGATTACCGATGAACAGAAGCTGCGTATTAGTCTCGGTATTTCAGTTCCCAAAGACTTCAAAGTTGATGGAGAATTCGGCAAGATGGAGATATCAGAAGGAAAGTATGCTGTTGGCCATTTTGAGATCAATTCCAATCAATTTCAGGATGCGTGGGATTATATTTGTGGAGAATGGTTGCCACAGAGCGGATATCAAATGGATGATGGACTCTGTTATGAACTATACCTGAATGATCCAGCAGAACATCCGGAAAACAAGCACATTGTCGATATACATGTTCCGATTAAACCTCTATAACCATTTAGGGGACGGCCACTTTTCCGGTCGTCCCTGAAAGTATGCCCAGGAGATCATGTCAGGTCTGAACCTCTATAGCAGTAACCGGATGGAAAGTCTGGTCACAATTCTTGCCCAGATCATTAAAGAGCCTCTATCCTCTCCCCTTGACCAGGAAATCATAGTCATCCAAAACCGGGGTATGGAAAGATGGCTTTCCATGCAACTGGCTAAAGAGTTGGGAATCTGGGCAAACTGCCGCTACCTCTTTCCGAACTCTTTTGTTCAAGAGCTTTTTTCGATTGTAATTCAGGACCTGCCCCAGCACCTACTATCGGAACCACAGTATTTGGCCTGGAAAATCATGCAAACACTCCCGGACCACCTCCATTCGGTTCAATTTAAACCATTATCCAATTATCTCTCCGATTCCAATCCTATCAAATTGTTCCAACTATCCAAAAAGATAGCCGACCTGTTCGATCAATATACGGTCTATCGCCCGGAGATGATCATGCAATGGGAACAGGATCAACAGCAAAACCATTGGCAGGCAATTCTGTGGCGCACGCTTTTTAATGATGACTCTATTCATCTGGCACGACTTAAACAATCATTATTTAAAAAACTAACGGAAACAAACATTCAAGAAGAGCTCTTTCCTCAAAGGGTTAGTATCTTTGGAATCTCAGCGCTTCCACCATTTCATACCGATCTTTTCAATGCACTCTCTACTGTTACTGAGGTCAATTTTTTTGTGCTCAATCCCTGCGCAGAATACTGGGATGACATTCTCTCAGAAAAAGAGATCACTAAACTCCTGAACAAAAATCTAAAAAGGCGAAAGAAAAGAATCTCCGAAACACAGCTTCATTTAGAACGTGGAAACACCCTTCTTTCTTCATGGGGAAAGTATGGACGCGATTTTCTGGCCAGACTACATCAGTACTCACCTGAAGAGTACTCATTTCCTATAGATAATGAAAAAGAAACTCTTCTGGCTACCGTTCAATCCGATATCTTGAATCTCCGTGAGCGTGGCACTCCGGAATATCCTCCCTGCGAAGTGACAGAAAATGACAATTCGATTCAGATCCATTGCTGCCATAGTCCCATGCGGGAAGTGGAAGTATTGTATGATAACATACTGAACTTTTTTCGGTCATATCCTGGCCTGCAACCATCGGACATCGTGGTAATGTCACCAGATATCGAGACCTATGCTCCCTATATTGATGCAGTATTTGGATCAGTTCAGGATCCTGCCTTGAGAATTCCCTATACTCTGGCGGACCGAAACATACGGGTTGAAAGTACGATTGCAGAATCATTTCTGACACTTCTGGAGCTGCCCGGATCCCGCTTCGCTGTTTCTTCAGTAATTGATCTGCTTGAAACCAGAGAGATTCAATCCGCATTTTCCATCTCAGAAAATGATCTTCCCGTGATAAAAAAATGGATTTCAGAAACCGGGATCCGATGGGGAATCGACAAGCACACCAAAGAACGGCTCAATTTACCTCCATTCGATGAGAATACATGGAGTTATGGTTTGAACAGGCTGCTTATGGGTTATTCCCTGCCTTCAGGTGATCAGTTTTCATTCATGGATATCGCCGGTTACGATCATCTTGAAGGCTCTCAGAGTGAGATCCTGGGTAATTTTCTGGACTTTATAGAGAAACTCACTGAGTTCATGACTTATCTTGAGCAAGATCACACCCTTATAGAATGGTCTGAAATCCTGATAAGGTATTTGAACTCATTTTTCAAGACCGATCAGGATCATCAAAACGATCTTTTTACGGTCCAAAATACACTGATAGAACTGGATTCAATCTACAAAGATTTGAATTATACAGAAAAAGTTCCTCTGGATATATTAAAAAACTGGCTCAGCTCTAAACTTCAGCAGCAAAGCATTCGCCCGGCATTTATCACCGGAAATCTCACTTTCTGTGCTTTACTGCCCATGCGCAGTGTTCCTTTCAGAATCGTCTGCCTGCTGGGTCTTGATGATCAGACCTTTCCAAGGCGTTCTCCCTTCTTATCCTGGAACCTGATCGCAGCTAACCCCAAACCAGGTGATCGCTCCCTGGAGCTGGAAGACCGGTATCTATTTCTTGAAGCACTGCTCTCAGCAAGGGATCTTCTTTATATCAGCTACACAGGACAAAGCCCTTATGATAATGTCTCCAGACGCCCTTCGGTTATTATTGAAGAACTTCTGGATTACCTGGATAAATCATTTCTTATCAATACATTAAATAACAACATCTCCTCTGCCGATAAAGAATCGGAAAACAATTCCCAGGCTTCCGATAATTCCATAACTTCTTCATTAAATAGTAGTTACTATCCTTCCATAAGAGAAACTATTATCACAAAACACCGTCTTCAGGCATTCAGTCCTGCGTATTTCGAAATGGGTTCAAAGCTGTTCAGTTTTAGCACAGACAACTATCTGGCAGCTCTAAATGCAGGTAAGATAAACGAGACCGCAGAGCCCTTTTTCACCAGTCCATTGCCAGAACCGGATCTGGCTTTCAAATCCTTGCAAATTAACGAGCTATGCCGCTTCTTTCAGAATCCTGCAAGATATCTCCTACAAAGGAGACTACACATCAGTCTGGATTTGCATCACGTTAATTTTGACGATGATGAACCATTTGATATTTCAGGAATTGATCGGTATAAACTAACCGGGAAACTGATCGATAATCTTTTATCCGGCATGCCTGTTGAAGAGTGCTATAAACAGTTTAAAATCATGGGAGAACTTCCCCATGGAACCGTGGGAAAACATCATTTTGACATTATTTCCAGAGATGTCTCCGATTTTGTGGACAGCCTCAGTTCGTTCAAAGTTGAGCCCCAACTGGATAATCTTTTAATTGATAATGATTTATCCGATTTTCACCTTTATGGCTCGATTCAAAACATCTGGAAAAACCACCAGCTTCAATACAGGTTCGCCCGTTTTAAAGCGGCTGATCTTCTTAATCTCTGGGTAAGACATCTGCTTGTAAACCATTTCGGATCAGCTTCTTATCCTAAAACAAGTCTTATGTTAACCCGCGATGAATGTATCCGGTTTGGCGAAGTAAAAGACAGTGAGCAATTACTCCATAAACTATTGGATTTATATTGGAAAGGACTCAGTTCCCCACTGCTCTTTTTCCCGGAATCTTCATGGGAATTTGCAGAAACGATCCTGCTGCAAAATAAACCGGAAGACGCTGCTCTTTATAACGCGCTAAAAAAATGGAATGGTGATAGTTTTATGTCGATTCCCGGAGAATCTCAAGATCCTTATAACTCCTTGAGTTTTGGTTCAATAGATTCACCACTTGAGAAAGAGGATTTTAAATTAACCGCCATGGAGATCTTCGAACCCCTTATATCAAATATGGAACTGGGATGGGATGTAACTAAATGAGTAGTATAGCCATTAAAGAAACTGAATCTCTGCCGCAATTCGACCTGATAAACACCCCTCTCAGCGGGCACATCCTAATCGAAGCCAGTGCAGGGACCGGAAAAACCTACACCATCTCCCGACTGTTTCTAAGACTGCTTCTGGAAAAAGAGTATCTCCCATCCTCCATACTGGTGGTTACTTTCACCGAAGCTGCTGCAAGTGAGTTGAAAGAAAGAATCTATGATATTGTAAAAAAAGCACTTAAAGCATATTCGTGCGGTTCTTCCGATGATCCGCTTCTAAAATCATTGATTACCAGAATCGATTCCGAAAAAGCCCTCCCCTTGCTCCAGAACGCACTCTATAACTTTAACACCGTGTCGATCCACACGATTCATGGTTTCTGCCAGAAAGTGCTTTATGAAAACTCGTTTGAAAGCGGAGCTGCTTTTGAATCTACAATCATAACCGATCAGAACTCATTGATTCAGGAGATAGTACATGATTTCTGGCGAATTAACTTCTATTCAGAAAAACCATCCTTTTTAGCTTATGCCATTAATAATGGTATTAGCCCCAATACATTTCTGGATCTTACCAGGGCAGCAGGTCGTTTTTTCCAGAACTTGAAAGTTATTCCTGAAATCACTCAAAGCGAAGATTCTTCCAGACAGGAAACCTCTTTTAACCAGTCATTTCAAGAACTTAAGTCAAACTGGAAAGAGTGCAGAGATTCTATCCTCAAGATTTTTGAAAGCGGTAGTCTTAAGGGGACCAAATACAGCCAGAAGATTATCCAGGAACTTATGGTTTCGATGAATACGATGCTTGAGTCGGATGTCGCAGATCCTACACTTTTTAAGCGTTTCGAAAACTTTACTACACCAGTGTTGGTTAATTCTACCAAAAAAGGCTTTACTCCACCGGAACATCACTTTTTCTTATTGTGTGATAAACATGCAGAATATGCGGAGCAGTTGAGAAGCTGTTTCGATAATAGAATCTTACAACTCCAGATAAGTTTCCTCTCCTATTTAAATCAGGAACTTATTAGCCGTAAAAAAACCAGGGGACAGCTTTTTTTTGATGACCTTCTCAGGAATGTTCATACCGCTCTGACTTCAAGCAAGCAAAGAGGAGAACTCATCGATAAACTCCGGGAGACCTATAAAGCAGCACTGATCGATGAATTCCAGGATACCGATTCGGTTCAGTATCAGATCTTTTCTCTCATTTTTGATAATAACTTGCCACTTTTTATGATAGGTGATCCCAAGCAGTCTATCTATGGATTCAGAGGTGCCGATATCTTCACCTATCTTCAGGCGTCTCAAAAAGTTTCCGCCCGATATACATTATTGAAAAATTACCGCAGTGATCCATCCCTGCTGTCTGCACTCAATACCCTGTTTTTACGAAGCGATCAACAGTTCGTGCATCGCGATATAGAGTATACCGAAGCGATTCCCGGTAAACCGGATTCACCACAACAGGTTATTATTGATGAAGTTATTCAGCCTGCGCTAAAATTTATACTGGTTGATGATCAGGCTTCAGATAAAAAAACCGATAAAACCACCCTGATCTGCCATTCGGTCACCTCCGAGATTTCTGAACTGCTCTCTAAAAGCCTTCAAGATAAGGCATTCATCACCTCCAGAAAGATTAATCCTTCCGATATTGCAGTTCTGGTGAGAACTAACCGGGAAGCCGAGGCAATCCAGCAGAGTCTTTCTTCAGTGCATATTCCATCTGTTATAGACAGCGGTAGCAGTGTTTTTGAAACCGAAGATGCACTCTATCTGGAAAGGTTCCTTACCGCCTTACTCGAGCCTACCCGTTCAGAGCTGATTAATGCTGTATTGGCTACTCCCTTTTTCGGGCTCAATGCAAATGCGATCGAAAATCTGGCATCAAACCAGCAGGAATGGGAGAACTACGTCTCAAAATTTCTCCATTACCATGAATTATGGCGTGATTATGGTTTCATGTACATGTTCCGAAATTTTCTGGCACAGGAGCATATCCGACCAAAGCTTCTGGCAACAGAACAGGGCGAACGACACCTGACCAACATACTTCATCTTTCTGAACTGCTGCATCTGCAGGAGAATCAGAAACAGGCAGGAATGACCAATCTGCACTCCTGGTTTTTGCAGAAAATCACCGATAACACCATACAGGTCTCCGATGAAGAGATACTGCGACTGGAAAGCGATAAAGATGCGGTAACCATTCTTACTATTCATAAAAGCAAAGGCCTGGAATATCCGATAGTGTTCTGCCCGTTCTGGCACAATTCTGAATTAAGTAGTAGAGCAATCGCCTGTACTTTTCACGACCCGGATTCTGATAACGTGCCGGTGCTGGCAATCGGTACCGAAGAGATAGGCAGGAATCGCCAGTTGATCGAAACCGAAATTCTGGCTGAAAACATGCGGCTTCTGTATGTGGCTCTTACCCGGGCAAAAGCGCTTTGCTATGTGGTTTGGGGAAAAATTCGCGGTGAAGAGAGTTCGGCTCTCGCCTACCTTCTTCATAAGAATCTTATCGAAGACGACTTCTCATTACCCGCACTGAAAGAAAAAGTGAAATCTCTCTCGTTTGAGCAGATCCGGCAGACACTCTTAGAAATCAGTAACCAGAATAAATCGATTGCGGTTCTGCAAAATGAGGACGAGCCGAAGAAGGTGTTAATTCCGCAAACTGATCAGAAACAATTGGCATGTTTAAAACTGGAAAGCGGTGTTCCTGAATCCTGGAAGATCTCCAGTTTCAGTTCATTGACCAAAAACCATTATATACCGGAATCTCCTGATTATGATTTCAGCCCGGAGTTTAATGATATTCCTGGAAATGATACAGAAAACGAGGATCACACAATCTTTAATTTCCCCAAGGGATCGGTTGCAGGAACTTTTCTTCACAGCATTTTTGAACAGATCGATTTCTCTGATCCCAACTCGATCCAGGAGAAGGTCGATCTGGAGAGTCTTCTGGATCTTTATGGATTTGACCGCTCATGGAAACCGGTGATCTCAAAGCTGGTGAACGATACATTGAATGCTCCTCTAAAAGACGGCTCAGATGTTTTCCGGCTTTCTGAGATTCCTGATAGCTCTTGCAGAAAAGAGATGGAATTTTATTTTCCCCTGAAAAAGATCACTCCATCAGATCTGACTCGGCTCTTTTCGGGCCAATTGCAAACCGATCTGTTCTCTTCTGATTATCAGGCGGAAGGGTTACATTTTTCACCTTCTGCCGGTTTCATGAAAGGATATATCGATCTGTTCTTTGAGAGAGATGGTCGGTTTTTCATTATAGACTGGAAATCGAATCATTTGGGGAATCGATACGAGGATTATAATTCCGAGTCACTAAAGGAAACCATGAAATCTGAGCATTATATCCTTCAGTACCACATCTACCTGACTGCCATCGATAAATATCTTCAACTCCGGTATAAGGGATATAGTTATGAGAAGAACTTTGGTGGAGTCTATTACATCTTCTTGAGGGGCATTGATGGAAAAAGTGATAGTGGAGTTTATTTCGACAGGCCGTCGGCGGAGATGGTAAAGAGACTGAGGGAGGTGCTGATCGGGTAAGAAGTATACTCCATTTAGTCATTCCGAACTTACGTTACTACTTATTAGTCCATTACGCATTCGAGAAGGATCAGCGCTTAAAATATGTTAGAACCAAATCAATAATAAAGAAAACAGGCCAAATTATCGTAATTCTTGAAGAGATATCAAGCAGTCCGCAATTAGAAGTAAATATGCGATAGCAATCCGAAGCGTTTCGCGAAGGATTGGGGAAAAGAAGATGTCTTCAATTAAGGAATATTTTAAAGAAGAAGGTCGCAAAGAAGGATTTGAACAAGGACTCAAACAAGGTGCTGAACACTGGTTTAAACATGGTATTGAGCAAGGATCTATACAAAGTACTGAACAAATCGCTTTAAACATGTTAAAAAATGGAGAACCTGCAGAAAAGGTTGCACTATATACAGGTTTATCTATCGAAAAGATTGCTTTTCTTAATAAACGAATAATGAAAAACGACGACTGATTTTTTGGAAAACACACAAGGGTTACTGTTTAGAGGGATAAAAGTAAAGGGTGATAAGAGAATCACCCCTGGACTTCTTGTGCAGGTTCTTGATCGAACGATTTTAGCAGTTGGATAAACGGTTCAGCGCGTTCTTGGGAGAGCCATGTTTTTTGCACTTCGAGAAGATCTTCAAGGCCAAGTTTTTCGATTGAATGTGGATATTTTTCACAAGCTTTTTGATATGCAATTAGTGCATCACTGTCTCTTCCACAAGCTGCAGTGAATAAATTTACCATAAATGGTGAAATGCAGAATATCTGATGGCAAAAAATGTGGCTATAACAACTAAACCGGAAAAATAAGTACTAATATCAAAACAATATCTAACCAAAAGTAATCTTAACGAAATTTCTCTACGAAGAAATCGGAAATGTTAAAACCCCTTATTCTTCGATGAACCTTGTTTGACAATATAGTACAGTCTATTTAAAGCTGCAGGCTTTACAATTATTATAGGTCACAGGGCATAAACCCCGTGACCGTTTTTAAAAAGAATCACATATTGATTTGGCAAAAGAAATTACCCGGCAACCGTTTCTGTTTCTTCCGGTTTCTCTTCGCTATCCTGATCTTTATCAGGAGTTTCAGACAAGCCTGCACTCCTGTTTGCTTCTGCGATAATCTGGTTCAAGGGAAAGGTTAGTTCGGTAAAAGGGCTTTCCCCCACTTCTATGTTATATCGGATATGTTCCATCAGAGCGTTAAAATGCAAATTTAAGCTACGATATGCATCTATACTCTTTTTTCCATCCTGAGTACTGAGTTCTCCGTCTTTTTTGGAAACCGTCTTTTCAAAATCATCCTGGCTGTCTATCAACGCCTTAATCTCTGCACCTATTCCAAGAGTGTTAATTGCCGAAACAGCCTCGGGTCCTTCAAGTTCCTTAAACAGTGCTTTAAGCAGGACGTTTTCTCTGGAATAACTCTGGTTGGTGACGTTCTTTCCCAATTTTCTAAAGATATGCAGCAACACTTCGCATGCCCTGATTATATCAGGATTTTCAGAGAGATTTTTTTTACTTTTTATCAGGTCAAGTACTCCTGCATACACTGCATCTCTTTTTTTATCCTTTTCCAAAACGATTTTTGTGTAGCTGCTGGCTTTCGACCGTGTAGTAGCCTTCTTGATATTTTCCTGTTCAGTATCGATTCTGCTGAGAACCTTACTGATAAACTCGTTAGATGATAGAACCGGAGAAACAGTATTAGTGATACGTGAAACATAGCCGCTCTTCAGTCTGGTTGGCAGACCGCTGTAATTGAAGGACAATAGAGATTCGGCCATAATAAAGCCTCCTTTTTAAGGTGAGAATAAGAGAATAGAAATAAGCCGGCCAAAACAAAGGAAAGAGAGAACTGGTGAGAAATAACGGCCGGATTTTGTAAGCTTATTTGTTATATAAATCATGTACCTTCAAAATGCAAGAACTGTAATGATAAAAGGTATAAAAATAGATTTATAATACCAAATCGGAAAAATTGAAATCAATATCAAAACAATATCTAATCAGAAGTAATCTGAATAAAATATCTATACTAAGAACCGGTAATGATTAAAAATTCCTTAGCCAATCATTCAAATTCCAAAACAGGAAAAGAACAGGAATGGAGGTCTCTTTCGGGACACTACTTATCTGATTAGATAGCTGAGTGGTTACAGGAATTCTACTCCCACTGAAGAGACAGAGGAAAACCAGCTACCTCAATTAAAGTAATTTTCATCTTTTTCGTTTCAATTTGGCCAAATTCCTTTTAGTTAATTACCAAATAAATTGTATGATATCAGTTTTTCCGCTGAATCGGTAGCTCACAAAATGTTTGATGGTGTTTCATCTGATGAAATGCTACCTAACAAAAAATTTGGTACCTATTCATTCGCTTGAATGTATGCAAATTTTTTGCATGGTAACAATAAAGCTGATTTGTGACCAGTCTGCAAAATATTTGGAACCTATCTGGAAGATGAAATCAGGGCAAATAAAATATTTGGTATGTATTCAGGTGCCTGAATGGCAGGTAATTTCTTGTTTGGTAACAATTGCGTGGATTGATCGATATCATACAACTTTTTGGCATACTCTCAAGCCGATGAATTGGTACCCACACAACTTATTTGATTGCTTTCAATTTGAAGAATCCAATCTGCGACTTTAACGAATTGAAACCAGGTTTTTATTAGCTTTAATCTATAAATTCCCTGCACCCTCCCTATGGCGTTTTACTTGAGGTTAGCCGCTAATTTTCAGGTTCATGGCATTCCTCTGTCCCCAAACCCTTAACGAAGAGCCCTCCCGCAAAAACCAAAATTTATAGGAAATCCGGTAGATCCAGACTCTGTCTATCAAATATTAACCACTCCTTGCTGCCGCCATCTATGCAATCTTCTGAGCCAGAAATTGTGTGTCATATCATCCATGGTTCCTCTTCGTAGAGTGCCATATTCTCCTGAACACGATTACCACTCGCTCTTATGAATCTGTCATTCTCCCATTTTGACGGATTGTTCTTTATATAATTCCGTATCCTCAATAATTCTTCCTCATTACGGATGATATGTTCCCAATAATTTCTCTGAAATAATTTTTTAGGACTCGGTCGCCAATTATTCTCTTTCACCCCGCGAATGTACTCAACTGTGACAATTGATGAAAATGCCCCTAAAATGTCGCCCAATGCTTTCCCCTTCGGGGCAATGATTTGCAAAATCGCATGAAAATGGTTGGGCATAACCACATATTGATCTATCCGTATATTATCGAAACGTTCCGGCAATATTAACCATTGATGTTCGACCATCTTCCCGGCATCATTCAACTGCATTTGACCACCGGTTACTTTGCCAAACATATAATAACGATACTGTGTACATAACGTAGCAAAATAGTACCCCGGTGACGAATAGTCATATCCCTTGAGGCGGATCGATCTTCGGTGATGAATTG
>Ga0123334_1006081_pt1 | contig 11314 bp, 17 predicted proteins | sample BiotimSIPDNA_FD_89706 | JGI IMG/M metagenome (GOLD analysis project Ga0123334, IMG submission 89706) | Anaerobic biogas reactor microbial communites from Washington, USA - Biogas_R1 time_0 SIP DNA | ecosystem: Engineered > Bioreactor > Anaerobic > Unclassified | place: Washington, USA... | reverse complement strand
TATCCGCACAGTCTATCATAGCCTATTTGACAGCGTCTGGTCAAGCTCGATAAGTCCGAAAACACTGTTTCCGGCCCGGTCTTCCGGTTGCCGAATGACCGACTCTATGATAGGCTATCGGCGGAGCGGTTCTTCAAAGGCCTCTGCGGGTACTATCGACGCGATTTCTTGCCGATTTCATGTTTGGGTTTGGGTATTGAAACGAAGGATTGTCCTGGTAGGATGGTCCTGACAATGTCGTGTGTTCGGCGTGGGTAGCTCCCACATTTGGTTCGGGCGACTGGCGAACAATAGCCCCGTCAGTCGCCCGGACTGACCGAACGGAAAGGGCTATGATGAACACCACAATCACCGATTGCCAGCAACAAGCGGATGCACACTTCGAAGAAACCCGCCTCATGTTTGTCCCAGAAGGCGGACCCCGCACAGCATTCTATGGGCACCTCTGCGGCGCCTTCCTGGACGCAAGCCTGCTGGCGTGGAAAGCGGGCCTGCCTTTCACTGAGGGCAAGGACTTGCCTGAGTTGGTTACGCTGGCGTGCGGCGTGCGGATATGGACATATCACACGGTCCGCGCCACAGGCGAACAGCGACTTGGTCGGTTCCTGCGCGACTTACCGCGATCCCCAGGGAAAGGTTATTTCGGACGATCCGGCCCGAGTGCAATGGAGACGGCACTTGCGTTTGTGAGAGAGGTTCGAAGTGGGGCCGACTTGGCAGGCATGGGGGCGGAATTGAGCGTTTGGCCCGGCCCGGACGCCAGGGTCCTGCGATGGCACGAACAGCTTGTCCAGCGGCTGGCGGGGATGATCCCGCCGGCGTGGACGACGCACGATTTCAAAGAGGAAACCGCCTTCATGTTGGCGTGCATGAAGGACGAACACCTGCGGTGGTCCTCTGTGGGCGAGATCGTTGGGCAGAGCCAAGCAACGGCCCCAAAGCGACCGCCAGGACGGAAGCCGAAGTACAGCGAGCAGACTCTGAGGCTTGCGGAGAAGATGTTTCATGCCCAGATGGAGAAGATCGACGACGCCAGGGCCGCGTGGAGTGCGGTTGCGGAAACGTACAACTTCCCCACTGGCGATGCGGCACGAACGAAGATTTCCCGATGGAAACGTGAGCAAAATGAATTGCGACCATTTCGTTCACCAGAGAAATCCTGAGACTTAATCCCTTCCCCCAAAGCACTTTACAGCCTTTTCGCACAGAATTAGCGGGCGAAATTGCCGCGAATTGCGTTCGGTGTTTTCCTTGGCTGCATGGAAACCACCGGATCAATCGCAAAAGAACTCGGGCTGGACCGCCGACTGGTCTCGTACCTGGTCGCCCGGCACAACATCGAGCCCATCGGGCGAGCGGGCCGTGTTCGGCTGTTCGACCATGACGCAATCCGGCAGGTAGCCCAGGCAGCCTGCCTGCACGCATTCCGGCGCCCGCCATTCAAGATCGGGGGGGACCGATGACCGAGCAGCCCCCCCGCGTGAGCTTACCTGAGCCTTTGCTCGTGGACGACGACGGCGCCGCTGCCATGCTGGGCGTCGGGGTCTCGTTTTTCCGTGAGCTATTGAAGACAGGCCGGATCGGCCCCCTGCCCGTGCGGCTGGGCAAGCGCAAACTCCATCGCGTGGACCTCCTGCGCCGATTCGTCCGCGCGGGCCTGCCAGACCGCCGCGAATGGCTGCGAATCACCAGCGAGAACAAGAAACAGCCCGGCTGCGGGTGCATGGCCTCTGCGGCGCCGGAGTCTGCCGATACAGCATCGGCGGGGGGCGCCGAATGAACCTTGCCGACTTCAAGGCCCTGGTCGAACGGCATGGCCTGGTAGTCCGCGACGGTGGCGACTGGCGGGGGCGGTGCCCGGCTCATAACGATGATGGGCGACGCGGCGATTTGACTTTCCGGGCCGGCGACGATGGACGAATCGTCTTGCACTGCTGGGGCGGGTGCTCGGCTCAATCGGTGGTTGCGGCGATGGGTTTGCAATGGTCGGACTTGTTCAGCGAGAACGGCCACAGCAGGCCCCAGGCGGCCCAGAAACCGAAGCGAGTCTACCCGGCCATCCATGAGGCGGTCGAGGCCATCCAACGGCGGCTGGGGGGCACACACACCCAAGATTGGACGTATCGCGACGCCAGCGGCACCGATGCACTGTACGTCGTGCGCCTGGACGACGTGAGCAAGGGCGGGAAAGCCTACCGGCCCATCCATCCGGTGCCCGGCGGCTTCTCTGAGGGCGACCCCGAAGGCCCCCTGCCCCTGTACGGTCTGCCAAAATTGTTGGCCGATGCGAGCAGCCCGGTTTTTATCACCGAAGGCGAGAAAGCTGCCGACGCGGGAACAGAGATCGGCCTTCTGACCACCACGTCCTCACACGGTGCCCAGAGTCCCCAGCGGACCGACTGGCAGCCGTTGGCCGGTCGCGAGGTCTGCATCCTGCCCGACCACGACGTCGCGGGCGAAAAGTATGCCGAGACTGTGGCGGCCATTCTCATTGGTCTGTCGCCAGCGGCCAAGGTGAAGGTGGTCCGGCTGCCCGGATTGCCTGACGCTGGCGATTTGGCCGATTACCTGGACGACTCGGAATGCGAGAACGTCGAGGCAATCCGCGCCACCATTCTGAGGCTGGCGGCGGAAACCCCGGTGACACAACCCCCCCCAAAAGTGACAGAACCCCCTGTTGCGGTATCGCCAGCAGGTTTCGTCACTGTCACCGGCAGCAGTGAGTCTCTGACGCATGAGCAATCCGAGCCATTCCCCACAGAGGCACTGCCCGGACCCCTGAGGGATTTTGTGTGTGGTGCAGCAGGAGCCATAGGGTGCGATGATAGCTATGTCGGACTTCCCATGCTGGTAGGCTTGGCTGGGGCAATCGGGAACACGCGAAGGATCGAACTCAAGCGCGGGTGGACAGAGCCTGCGGTTCTGTGGGGAGCCATCGTCGGTGAATCAGGCACGCAAAAGAGCCCGGCCCTTGAAGTCGCGCTGAAGCCTGTCCGTAGGCGCCAGCACGAGACCATGAAGCGGCACGCTGAACGCATGAGAGAGTATGAAACAGCCGTCCTGCACCACGACAAGGCTATGGCGAAGTGGAAGAAGTCTGGCACGTCATTGAGCGACCCCCCCGAGAAGCCAGAAGAACCGCAAGCAGAGCGGCTATGGTGCGACGACACAACGATTGAAGGACTGGCAGCACTTCTGCTGAGCAATCCCCGTGGACTACTGCTCATTCGCGACGAACTCGCGGGGTGGCTGGGCAGCTTCGATAGGTACACCCAAGGCAAGGGCGGGGACGTGAGTCGGTGGCTTGAGGTGTACGGCGCCAGGTCTGTCGTGATAGATCGAAAGACGGGACCAAATAAGACCGTCTACATTCCACGGGCAGCGGTCTCTATTGTGGGCGGCATACAGCCCGGAGCATTGCAGAGAGCACTTGGAACCGAGTACATCGAAAACGGACTGGCAGCACGACTGCTACTCACCTGCCCCAGTCGCAAACCGAAAACGTGGGGCGAGACTGACATTTCCCCTGCAATGCTACAGCAGGTCGAGGGGGTTTTCGAGCGGCTCTATGCCCTGGAAATGGTGAGGAGCAACGAAGACCTGTGCCCCCTGGATTTACCCTTGTCCAGCGGCGCCAAGCGTGCATGGATTCTCTTCTACGATGAACACGCCAGGGAGCAGGCAGCCCTTGACGGCGACCTTGCTGCCACGTGGAGCAAGCTGGAAGGTGGCGCTGCACGTCTGGCGTTGGTCATTCACCTATCACGATGGGCAGCGAATGATTCGGCTTTGACCGATGGCAATGTCGTCGATCAGAAAAGTATCGAATCTGGCATTCGCCTGAGTCGGTGGTTTGGGGCTGAGGCCAGGAAGGTCTACGGGATTCTTGCTGAGAGTCCAGAGCAGCGACAAGACCGGCGATTGATCGAGAGAATTCAAACACGTGGGGGAGCTGCGACCGTGAGAGAGCTTACACGGTCCCTGCACATTCCAGCGGCCACTATCGAGCAATCCCTGAGTCGGCTGGTAGCTGCTGGGGTGGGCCGATGGGAGCATGAGAAGCCAAGCGAGACCGGGGGCCGCCCGGTTTCTCGTTTTCTGATGACTATACGCGGTGACAGTGACAAAACCCCTGATGACCCCATAAGCGGGGGTTTTGTCACAAACCAAGGGGGTTCTGTCACCGGGAAAGGTGGTTGAAATGAAGGAAACAGCACAACCGAAAAACGGTTTGAGTGGTCTGGTCGGGAAGTATTTCCATTCGTGGAGGGAAGGCAAACTCGAATGGCAGGGCAAGGTGGTCGAGGTCTACGGCGATACCCATATCATGGTCCTGTTGTTCGAATGGACGTGGGGCAACCCAAACGGGCGAAAGTTGGTCCCGTTGGCCCAGACAGCGGAATGGACGTTCTACGAAACCGCCAAGGATATGCGCCGGGCGTCGTGGGAATACCACAAGGCGACATGCCCGCGATTCTGCGAAGGCACCTTTGAGAAAGACGAAGCTGTCCATAAACGGCTGGCTTCTCTTTTGGCCGGGAGTGGCACCTGATGGCATACCCCCAACGAACACGAGACCGGGCCATTGAGGCTTTGCTACTGGGCTACACCATCGGCGAGGCGGTCGTCCATGCCCGCGTGAGTCGGCGCACATTGCTTCGGTGGTTGAACGAAGACGAGGCTTTCCGTGATCAACTGGACACGGCCCGGCAGCGACTTTTCGAGAGACATATCGCATCACTGGCCGAACTCACGGGCGAAGGAATCGCGAGACTCCGTCAAATCCTAAAGAACGACGAAGGCCCCCCACGTGATTGGCTGAAGGCGACGGAGCTTGTGATGAATCAGTGTCGGGCCTCAGAGGGGGCAGAGATTCGTAAGCGTATGGACGAAATCGAACGACTTTTGCAGGAAAGGGACAACCATGTACACGACGTTAATGCGACGGGCAGTCAGAGTGCTTGAAAAGGCACTGGACAGCAAAACGGCGACAGATGAAGTGCGAATCCTTGCGGCGGGTGCAATCCTAAGGATAACCGGCCTGGACATCATGCGGTGCCAACTTGACGCGGAGTTGGAGCGTGTGAGCGAGCAGCTTGCCGACATCCAAAAACGATTGGGGCGGAAAACCAAATGCGCGGGCAAATGAGACAGATCGAAGCCCGACTCCGGCGCGTCCGGCAGCAGTTGGGGCAGGAGCGACTGAGGCACCTTCCTGAGGCCCTGAGGCAGCACGCCGCCACGGGGCAGGTGCCCGTCGATCCGTTGGCGGCGGCATACGTTCGCCTGAATGCCAGCGCGATCGAGGCCATGAACGCCAGCGTTGCCGAGAGCGACCACGAAGCGGCCTGCCAAGAATACGAAGCGGCTCTTGATGACTGGCGCCGGACACTGAGAGGGCAGTAGGTTTTCGGGTTTGCGGTGGAAAGTTCGACAAGATTTGGCGGCGTCCGGGCTCGGAGGCACAATCAAGGGCCGCGCCGCAGATAAGCAGTCGGGGAAGTCAAATGGACAAGATTCGAAACGTGATTGACGATCAAAAGCGGCGGGCGATCAAAGCTGGCCGCTTGCCTGTTTACGAACGCATCTTGGACACCCTGCGAGACATGGCCAACCCGCACGGCCTGTGCGTCGTCCACGTCCAAACGCTGGCGTTCGCGACGAAGGACCGCTACCCAGAATGTGAACGGCCCAAGCTCTGCGAACTCTATGCAGCCGTTGCCTACTTGGCTCACGCTGGCGCCTTTGAGCAAATTCATCCATTGCCCGGCCACCCCGAAGGCGTCCTGCGTCTGCGCTTCCCCAGGAAAGGACTACGCGATGAATGACGAAGAGCTATCAAGCCTCACCGTAACCGGGCGGATCGTAGAACAGCCGCGCTTCACCGAGACGGCAACAGGCGATTCCTTGGCGTGGTTCTGCGTGCAGCTTGGCGACAATCTGATTGAGTGCGAAGCTGTCGGGCCTCTCGCGGACAACCTGCGCAAGTTTGGCGGGGTTGGCGTCGAGGTGCTTGGTTGCGGGCGCCTTGGCTGGCGTCCTGGGTCTGAGCGGCCACACGTTCGGCTTCAGCGTTTGGCATTCACAAGTCCGAAAGAGGTTGCCGAGATTCTGGGGTGGAACCTGTGACCACGAGCGCGCCGACAAACCGATGGACCGCCTGCAACCTGGACCCCCGGCAGGCAGCTTTCTGGCAGTCCACGGCCACGCTGAATGCCGTCCCCGCTTGCCGTCGGTCCTGGAAGACAGAAGGTGCGAAACGGCGTCTGGTCCGAGCGGCCTTGACTCCGAGTCCACACCCAAATCGGAGGTTCTTCGCATGCGCCCCTACTCACCAACAAGCACGTGACATCTTCTGGGCAGACCTTTGCCAGATGGTGCCGGATTGGGCACTTGCCACCGGCAACCGAGACCGTGACATCCGGGCGTCCGACTTGACGGTCCACCTGCGCGACGGTGGCGTCCTGCGCGTGGCGGGACTTGATAGAGCAAGCAGAATCGAAGGCGGCTTTTGGGACGGCGGAATCGTCGATGAGTTTGGCGATTGTCGGCCCGATGTCCTGCATGAGCATATCGTGCCCATGATGGTTCGCGAGGGATCGTACATAGACCTTATCGGCAGTCCATCGGGGCGAAACCATTGGTACAATCTCGTTGAGCAGATCAAGTCAGGCGACATGCCGAGTTCGGCTCACTTCACCTGGAAGGGTAGCGAAGTCCTCCACCTCTATCTCGGGCGCGAGCGGGCGGCAGAGGTGTTGGCGCAGGCCCGCGCGACGATGGACGAAGACACGTACCTCCAAGAATGGGAAGGCGCGTTCACGTCGCCCAGGAATCAAGTGTACTATGCCTTCCGCGAAAGTGACCACGTCGAGCCATGCCCGTACGATCCGATGGCAACTTTGTTTGTCGGATTTGACTTCAACGTTTCGCCGGGGGTGGCGATAATCTGCCAGGAACAGCCATATCGAGGCACCAGCCCGAACGTGGACCGCAGCGAAGATGTCACGATGGTGATTGACGAAGTGTGGATTGAAACGAACTCGAATACCCAAAAGGTCTGCGAAGAAATCCTGCGTCGATACGGCGGGCACGAAGGAGAAGTGTGGGTCTACGCCGATGCGAGCGGCGGGTCCGGTCACACGTCACAAATAAGCGGCAGCGACCTGGACCTCATCGAAAAAGTCCTCAGTCCTACGTTCGGTTCGCGAACGATCAGCGACGAAGGCGGCACCGTAGGCAAGACCCGAAATCGTTTGACAATGGACATCCCCCGCGCCAATCCGCCAGTTCGGTCGCGCGTGAACTCTGTCTGTGCTCGACTGCGGGCCGTTGACGGCACGATCAGGACACGGATCGACCCGAAATGCAAGCACCTAATTCGCGACCTTGAAGGCGTCCAATATCGAAAGGGGACAAACGACATTGACAAAGCCGGAGCACCGGACCTGTCGCATATCAGTGACGCATGGGGGTACCTGTTGCATCGACGGCACCCCATGATGGAGCGAGCTTGGGTTGTGGAGCAACTTTGTTGAGTGTAACGGGCGGGCCGCCTCTTAACATTTGCCCGGACGGCGACGGCGGCCCGTCCAGATATGAAACGGCCCACGGGCCACGTTTTGAAAGGTAGAAAAATGAATCTGGTTATCGAAGTGCTTATCACCGATGCGAGCGAACGCGCCCGCGAAAACATCCTGAGCGAAGTCCGCAACATGCTGAGCGGGCAGGGCTTCAACTGTGGTGACGCGGTCGCGACGTTCGACCCGGCAGAGGGCAGCACAACCGAACTGGCGTCGATGGGTGGCAGCAGCGCGGCAATTCGGCTGCACGAAATCGGGTAAGCATCATCCAGAAAGAAAGGCGGTAGGACATGGACCTGAAGAATTTGGTTTTACGAGGTTTCGCGACAGCGAGATTGACGGCGGGCGGCGATGAACAGGCGCAAGACCCGCGATGGCTCGGGCAGAAGGCCCAGGCGGTCTTGCTGGATCGGCTGCGGACGTTGGCCATTCAATGCGAGGCCATCGACGCCGACGAAGACCTGAGCGAGGCGGGCAAAGCCAGGAAGCGGGCGGAACTTGGCACCGTGGCGATGAAAGAGATCGAAAGCGACCTTGCCACAGTCCGCACAGCATTGACCACCAAACTCGCCACAGCGAAGGCAAGGCTTGCCGAGGCGGCACACCCTGAGGCGAGTGACTTCGACCGTCTCGCGAGGTTGCTCAGAATCCAGAATCAGCAGCGACTGCTTCTGGAGCTTGACAATCAATCCCTGCTCGGAGAACTGATTCGCGCGAGCAGAGAAGGCGACGACGTGACATTTGCCGCAATCTCTGAGCTTCCCGGATTCCTTTTGCGAGAGCGCGGCATTGCGAAGGAGACGGTCGCGGCGGCACGAAAGCAGATGATGTCCCGGCTTGATCCGTTGGCGGTCGCGGCGGTCGAAGATTCGCAGACGATGTCCCGGTTGGTCGATGAAAACATCTCAGAGGCCCAGCGGGCGATTCGCGAGTTCTGCGGTGTGCCTGAAGCGCGTTCGGTTCGGGTCTACAAGTAGCATCTACCGCCTGGGGGCGGCGCGGAGCAGGCGTTCCGCGTCGCCCGTTTTCTGCGAAATCCTGCCCGGCGCCGACGATCAATCGGGCGATTGCCCCGTGAAATCCGGCATCGCCACAGACCATGAAAAATCTTGGCCTAAAATCGTAGATTTCCCGTGCAGAGGCGCGCCGGATTGTGGTATCATACGGGTGCCATGAACAGTTCCAATCCAGTACAATTCAACGATAGGCGCAAACCGTCCGCCCGGTGGACTTACCCCTTGGGGCTGTTCATGGCAACCGGCGCGGACGGTCTTTCATTTCAGGAGGTATCACCATGAGAACAGCCACACGAAATCCGCAGACAGGTCTTACCAGTAAAGAGGCGGCGGCCACATCCCAGGCCGTCCAGCAGGCGCCGTTGGAAGTGCTCTTCGACGTGGCGGCGGAAAGCCACGTGGACCTGCACGGCCTGTCAGTCGAGCAGCCCATGACGTTGACAATGGGCGCCACCGGCAGCCGGAAGTCACTTGAAGCATTCCTGCGAAAGCTTGGCAAGAGCTTCAGCGTGAGCGAGCATCGTATTGCGTTCGACCTGATTGCCAAGGTCACGAGGGCGGAATTTACGCTGGACTTCGGACGGAACGCCGAGAGGTGAACCACAACTGCCAAGGTAAAGAGGAGTCTGCAATATGGAACCGACAAACGAGCCTATCCGTGGCAGCCAGAACAAAGCTGAAGGCGAATTGCCAACGAAGGCGGAATTCCGGCGATGGAAAAAGCGCGAGGGAATGCCCGACGACGTTGCCATCATGTTTCAGGTTTGTGGATACGATCCGCTGGACGCCGACGAATGGGACGCAGTGACCGGCGACGCCATCTTCCCCCCGCTGGACGAAGACGGCCACCACATCAATTTCGAGCCATACAAGTTGGACTACGGCCAGGATTTGATCGAGGTTGTCGTCCAGCGAGGGCTTTCGTGGGATCGAACGGCCCAGCTTCTGAGGAAGTTGGCGGATCGAATCGAACAGAACGCGGCTGACCTAAGCACGCTCGGAACGGAGCCCTTTGGCCTCTTCGAGAGCGACGGCAGTCTTCGCATAGTTTAGAGGAGCAGACCTATGAAGGTTTTTCGTAGATCATACACAAAGGCAATCCCCGAAGGTGCACGCATCCTGCGGCGCCGTGGCGGGAAGGTTGCCCAATGGACATCGAGAGGCCGAGTGCAAGAGGCCAAACTGACGACCGCGGGCGACAGGATTCTCTGTTGGAGTCGGTTCTGGTTCATCGAGTTTGAAGACAGCGCGAAGATCACGCACACGATCAAGGCCCTTGACTCCGAAGAGCCTACGCGGGTTCTGGCCGACAAGATCAAGCGACTGCTGGGTTATCAGGCCGTCAGTGAATCGCCAGACGTGGCACTGCTGGCATGGTTCAACAGCCCGGACCGCCCGGCAGAAATCCGAGAGCAGCTTATCGCGGCTGGCCTGCTGGAACCCCCCAAAGAGGAAGAGGAAACCGAGCGGCTTCTGCTGGATGATATGGTTTCGGAATTTGAACGGCACCTGAGCTTCGAGAAAGAGCGAAGTAGCAGGTACATCGCCGCACAAGTCAGCATCCTGAACAGGATCTTCCGGGAGTGCGGCTTTCGACGCTGGGAAGACATCGACGCCACGTCAATTCGATCCTATCTTCTCAGCCTGCGGTCCGGCGACAAGCCCGTCTGCAAGAGAACGCACAATGGCCTTGTCCAGACCGTCGGGCAATTCTGCACGTGGGCCGTGGACAATGAGGACTATGAGCAGATCGAGCATTCGCCCGTTGCCCGGCTCCGTCGCCTTGACAAGCAGCAGACCGATAGGCGACGAATCAGGCGGGTTCTCACCCCGGACGAATGTCGGCGTCTTCTGGAAACCACCATGCAGTCGCCCGAGGTGGTCGAAGGCATGGACGGGCACGAACGGGCTTTGCTGTGGCGGTTCATGCTGGAAACGGGCCTGCGCCGGATAGAAGTGCAGACGCTGATTCTGTCGGACCTTTGCCTGGACGACCCCAAGCAGCCCTTTGTCCGGGTGCGGGCCGTCAACAGCAAGAATCGGACGGAAGCCCGTATTCCGATACGCGGGCCGTTGGCAGCAGCCCTGAAGACGTTCGTTCAGCAGAGACAGGACCGGGCCACGGTCATTGTATTTGGCGGGGCTTTCAGCCGCCTGAGCCACCATGCGGTCAAGGCTCTGAAGTTTGATCTGAAGGCTGCCGGCATCGCCTACGCTGACAGCACGGGCGCCGTGATCGATCTGCATAGCCTGCGGCACACATTCGTCACCCGACTGGGCAAGAGCGGCGTGGACATCGACACGGTCAAGAGGCTGGCCCGCCATGCCAGCATTGCCACCACGGCGAGGTACATGCACACGGACGAAGAGGCGAAGCGGCAAGGGATCGAACGGCTGCCCGACTATGATTCACCAAGCAGCCAGACTCCCCCGAAAACCCGAACGGGAACCGACGATGCGACCGCTTGAAATCTTGTCGAAATCATGTTTTTGTAGTGATAGACTACGCCCCATAGTGGCGTATAATGGAAACAGGGCCATTGATTCTCGCCCAAAAATGGGGCTCTTTGGCCTGGAAAAGTGGATAGAACAGATAGGCTATCGGCGTATCCGGGCCCGCTCTTGACCGGTAGCCGTGGCGCACGGTTTCGCCGGGAGCCTTTCACGGACGAACGGAGAGAAGACCATGAAGAGCCTCGCCCCACTCGTGGCCCT
>Ga0123334_1006080_pt1 | contig 11314 bp, 6 predicted proteins | sample BiotimSIPDNA_FD_89706 | JGI IMG/M metagenome (GOLD analysis project Ga0123334, IMG submission 89706) | Anaerobic biogas reactor microbial communites from Washington, USA - Biogas_R1 time_0 SIP DNA | ecosystem: Engineered > Bioreactor > Anaerobic > Unclassified | place: Washington, USA | collected... | reverse complement strand
TATTTGCTCTGACTGTGTATTTTTTTTGCGGGATGTATCTTTTTCGAAGGCTGCTGCGCCGTTATCAAAAAATTCTTTCAACCAGCGGTAAAAAACAGTGGGTTGAAGCTTATACTTTTCACACAGTTCTGAAACGGTAGTATGTTCGACTAAGTGTTGTTTTATAATCGCAACTTTTTCTTTGGCCGTATAATTGTGACGGTTTTTCCTCATTTTGACCTCCATAATTGTATTTAAGTTACATTATGGAGAATTCCTTTTCACGCTGAACCATTACAATAACCAAGAATCAAGACTTGGACATTACTTCAGGACCCTTTACAATATCATTAAATACATAGATACAACAAACGGCATTGACAGGCAATTTTATGTAAATATTGTACGTTCACAGCTATGTGTAGACGAATTAATAATACTTTTCTACAACTGCTTGAGTTGCTTTGGGAACGAAAAATTTAAACCGCTAGTTGAAAAATATGGGATACTAGAAGGTCTGAGTGATGTATATCTTCTCAAACCATCACATAAAGCTTTGTACAACAATACAGCATTTCAAGAAAATGAAGTTCAATGTGCGTTGGGATAGTAATGAAAAAATTGCCATCCATGGCAAAGAGCCAACAAACAGGCCACCAACAGCTGCAAGTTGTAATTGTCAAAGCCCAATTACAACTGTGCAGCGACCCGTTAGTGGAAATAAACCGGAATAAATTAAACTCTATAATCGGCGGCAGAAAAAGAAATAAAACATAAGACAGCCCCCCATTAAAAAGAAGCCACATCGTGTGGCTGAAAAAAATAGATAAAACCTATAAAAAACTGCTTTTTATTCAGAATTAAAACTCATACCTTGCAAAAAAATCACACCTGAATCTATATTGGATTAAACCGATTTGAACCGAATGGAGCAGGGTTGAACCAAATGAAACGACGCGTTCAGGCAAAACAAGCCAATAATATTTCACCTATGAATGTTTCTGTGAATTCAATTGAAGACCGTTGGCTGTCTGTTGATGAAATTGCTGTTTACTTAGGAATTAAGAGGGATACCGTATATAAATGGATAGACGAAAAATCCATGCCATCACACAGGGTTGGAAGATATTGGAAATTTAGAAAAGATGAAGTTGATACCTGGGTAAGATCTGGCGGTGCAAGTAGTGATGAATGACAGTAATATGGAAAAAAACAATTTAAAAGGACATAGAGAGAGAGCTCGAAAGCGCTTACTGAAAGGTGAAAAATTATCAGACGAGCAGCTTTTAGAACTACTTCTTATGTACGGGATACCCCAAAAGGATGTGAAACCCCTTGCGAAAGAGCTATTGGCAGAACATGGCACAATCGAGGCTGTTTTAGATGCTAACAATAAGGTACTTGCGAAAAAAACTCTTATAAAAGAAAACACAGTAGCATTATTTAAGTTATTCAAAATTTTATCAATAAGATTTAATAGTAAACATGCACTTAACAAAACTGCTGAACCTGAACAGACTAATCTCTTTGGTTTTCCAAACGATAAAGAAAATATAATACCACATAAAGATAAAGAGAAACACTTACCCATATTTGCAAACGCAGTGACCAGGGATTCATTGGAAATTTTACCACAACTCCCCGAAACACAAGATATCAATGCAATAACAGCATTTATAAAAAACAATCTACATTACAATAGTGAAGAGTCTCGCAATAGGTACGCAAACTACGTTGTTAAAAGGTTGTTTCCAGGTGGTAATGTAGACCTTTCACTTATACGTTTTGGCCATAGCTTCGTAAATACACCAGACCTGCAAGATGTATGTTTTTACAAATATATTCACGCAGAACCATTTCTGCATCAAATAATGACAGAACTGCTTTTGCCTTCTATTTCAAAGGGCTTTGTAAAAAGAAGTGAAATTGTACAATATACAGATGCAACTTTCCCAAATATGAAAAGTAATGATAAGTGCGTGCAGGCAATTGTTGATGTTCTTGTAAAAACTAACATGTGCAAATTACAAAAACAGGAACTGACACTTAAAAACCGCAAACCTAATTTTGCATCTTTTACGTACATATTGCATTCCGAGTTTAAAGAACCAGGTATGTATGCGCACAATTTACTTAAAGGTAATTCATATATCTCTGCGATGCTTTGGGATCATGACTGTATCGAAGAAATGATTTATGAACTGCGAAACAATGGATATATAAGTAAAGTTAGCAATATTGATGGTATCAAACAATTTACAACAAAATATCATTTAGCAGAAATAACTGAAATGCTGATCATGCGGAAAGGGCAAAATTGAAAGACGCAGATATTGTTGAAGCCCTTCGTGAGAAATTGTCAGTTTCGAGCGGCAGGCACTTGTATGGAATACTTGGAACGTATAGCCAGCTTAATGCTTTCGATTTTAAATTAAGAAAAGCAAAACTACAGGATGGGACAAAGTTTCCCCATGCATTATCGGTCAATAGAGGTATACTTGAATCGATCCCTGATGATGAATTCAAGTTATTAGTTGAAAATGAAGCAAAGAGGCCTGAACCCACTGCTGCGCATGTTGGAAAGGCTTTTGAAAATTTTTTGCGTAAACAATTAAAAGGTAAGAGCCTTCTGGTACTGGCCAATCTCGAAATGCTTTTCGCATATCATCTGGAGTTGAATCTCCTCAGAACCATGGCTGCAGATGATGACCGAATTGTATTACTTTTACCAGGTAAACGAAATGCAGGAAGAGTCACAATGTTTCCAAATCATCCAGACGGAAGCTATACATTACCTACTAATTTAATTGCTGATAATCATCTTTGGGAGTTAAGGGATTAACTATGGATAAAGAAGACCTGTTCAGTGCCAGAAAGAGCCTCGACCAGATTTGTAACATACCGGAAAAAATAATCTCTGTCTATTCTCTTGAGAAACATGTCTGGGCTGATTCAAATTCAGAAGAATCCAGACGTTCAAGGAAGCCGGAGCTTAAAACAATTGAAGAGTTTCAGATCGATCCGGTAAGGCCTTTTCTAAACGACATATTTCGCAATGTTGCGGCACCATACAAACGAGAACGACGTGATAACCCTGTTGGACAGGGTTATTGGATACAGGCTGAATTCGGTTCCGGAAAATCTCATCTACTCTGTTTTCTTGCCTCACTTGCACTTGGTCGTGCAGATGCCTGGAATATTGTTAAAACAAAAGAGGAACAAAATGGCAGAGGAAAACGTGAATCCCTTTACAGATTTTGGGAAGAAGGAGTTAAGGCCAAAAGTGGTGATGGAACAAAGGGGTTATTTGTTGTTGTCAAAACATTAGTTGGAGCAGGTGGTGGAACTGTTGGTGTCACTGACAAAGGTCAACGGCTGAGTGAATATATCCTTACTGCTGTTAAAGAACAATTACAGGTTGAATTGGGGAAAAATGTATCGTTGTACCCAACTGAACTTCTTGCTGACAGGTTTATAAAGCAGGATCTTGACAGGTATAGGAATGATCTTAAAAAATTCTTGCGTAATTCACAATATTTCGATGAAGATGAATTTGAGGATGTGGATGACTTTATCAGGGATATCCAACAGAACAAATCGCCTGAATACAAATTAAGCTGTGGCACAAAGCTCTGGAGGTTCTATACAGAATATTTAAAAGTGCGTCCAGATATCGCAGCGGAAACGGAAGAGATTCTCAACCACATGGTTGAGGTTATTTTAGCCGAAGGATATAGCGGAGTACTTTTAATTTTAGATGAAGTATCGTTATTTATGAAAAACCGTGATGAGGCACAGCGTATTGATGATGAAAAAACGCTTGTTGTTTTGTCAAACAGACTTGCAAAAGTACACAATTTACCGATCTGGACTGTATGTGCTGCGCAACAGGCAATTGAAAGCAAAATGGGTGTCAAGAACATAATTGCTGATGACCGCCTTAAATTGGTAAAATTACTTGAAGAAGAGAAAGACTACTATGATATTGTACTTGCACGTGTTCGTGAAATCAAAGATGAATCTGCAATAGGTAACTATTTTCTACACTACAAACGGGGATTTACATGGCCAACCAGCATTGGTGAATCTGATTTCAGGCATTTCTTTCCTTTTCATAAACCCGCTATCGAAGTCTTAAGAGCCATTACTTATGAATTAACAACTACCAGGTCTGCAATACATTTCATGCACCAGACTTTAAAGAATCAGATCAAAAAACAGGGTACAGAACTGATTCGTCTGTGGGAACTTTTTGATGAAACGGTCCGTTACGAAGAAGATCCCAGTGGTGTGCATGCTGGCCTTGTTGCAATCAAAACAAAAAAGGAAGAGGATTACAGAGCATACGAATCATGCCGGGATCAGATTGACGGTATGACCAAAGGTTTACTTAAAGTATATCGAGACAAGGCTGTCAGAACAATACAAACACTTTTTCTTTATCACATTGCAAAAACACGACAGCAAGGTATTGAACCGGAAGAGATTGCCAATTCGGTCATGATCGAACGAGCTGCAGATGCTACTCCTGATGAAAATATTCAACATTATGAATCACTTTCAGAAAATTTACGGAAAGAACTACGGCAGGTAGTACAAAGCTTTGATGAGGATGGGAAACCACGTTATAAGTTCGATCCGGTATTTGCAGGTGTTGACCCGCGTACTGAATTTCAGAAAGCTTGTGATGATGTTGAATCCAACGAAGTTGTTCTTGCTGATGCATGGAATGCCTTGCTTGCATTGGATGAATGGGTCGTCCAGACAAGACAGATGAAAATGGATCTTGCAAATAGTATTCATTCTATATTCCATGAGGTAGCACCTGCAAACGATCGAAGCACAAGGGACTTAACAATAGAAATATCCTGGCAGGGGCGAATAATTTCCGGTGTCGTTGGAATGAGAGACTTTGCTACTATTATGCAACACAATTCCGGTTTACCACCAATCAGGACGGATGATACAGAAAATGATTTCGCAGTATATATAGGGATACGCCATGTTGAGCAGGACGTTATTGATAAACTTATAAAGGCTGCAAATGATCCGAGAATAATCTTATGGAACCCTGATTCGAGAACTACAGAAGAAACTGAACGGTTGATCAGATTTGCTGCTTATCGCAAACTTGTGACAAACTGGGCTGGTAAAGATAGTGAAGATGCTGTTACCATAATAAACTGGATTTCAAATAATCTGCAGACCGAACTTGGGAACATGGTTAAAGTTGTGCTTAATTCATTTGGACGTGGGCGTATAGATACACAAAAAAATTCCCAGATTGAATTCCGTGTCGCCGGAGAACTGAAATCAATCATAACACCTGTAGTAGCACAAATCCTGGAAGGTGTTTATGAATCCAGAAACATTGCTTTTTCCGACCCCTTGGTATTCCGCAAAGAAGAAGGTGTCAAGGTCATTAATGGTATAGTCAAAACTGGCCAGATACCCAAAGGAGCAAAACCAAATCAGAACACGAGTGCTGCACAGAATTTCGGTTACGCACTTAATATTATTCGGAAAGGGCCGGATAAGGTAATTGATACAGGTAGTAATGTCTATATACAGGAAATATTCAATTTTATAGATCAGAAGCTTGTAGATGACGGGCAGACAATGCCATTTGAAACTCTTTACAATAATTTTATGGGAATCGGTGGGCCGAAGGATTTTGGACTCACAAAAAGAATGGTACAAATTTTTGTTTTGTGCCTTGTACGTGAAGGAAAAATACGAATTGGCCTGTCAGCTAAAGCTGGGCTATCGGTAAATACCATTGATTATGCAAATATCGCTGATATCGAATTTTCTGCAAAAATTCTTGATTGTCTGGATTATGTACAAAAAATGGTTCGTTCCGAAAACTGGGAAATACTTCGTCCTTATGCAGAAGCGATCCTTGGTGAAGAGATCAGACCGACACAAGATGAATCCTATAATGCTCAGATACGTGAATCGCTCAGGAAAGCATTTCAAAAACAGGGCGAAAGAACTACAAGAATTGTTCGGCGTACTGTTGAATTATTTAAGATACTCAACATTGTGAACCCTTATGAAAACCTTCTTTCAAGATTAGCAAAGCTCTTTGCAACCGAAATTGAGGGGACTAATGATGTTGATTTGATATTACAAGCACTTGAAAATGCGATGGATTACACTGCATTTTCTCAATCAAGAGTTTTGCAGGCCGAAGTCGATGACCTGAAATCGAAACTTCAAGTCCTTTCCATGATAGAAAGATTTCTTGAATTTGAACGCGAACTGATTACGCTTTCTACGTATGTTAATCATGATTTCGGTAATAGTTCTAACACTGAATTGGGTCGAAAGATTATATCAAAAGTTAAAATTAAGTTCCATAACCTAAAAACATACATCGATGATGATATCGCATTAAGAACAGAGCTTATCGGTTCATTTGATGATCCGCAGGCAGCAGAAGAAACACTTGCTGGAATCGTTCGGGAATATCTGCCATTATACTGTTCTATCCATGATCAATTGGTTCAAAAAGCCGATTTATGCCTTGAACACATTACTACTTTGCAAAGTGGTATTGAAATGCAAACTATCCAAATGCTCGATAATGTTGCAGCACTTACACCACCTGAAGCAAATAACATCAGTACGCTTTTTAATTCGTTAAAAAATGGATTGTTCAGCTGTGGCGATTCTTCGCGAAGTTCTATAGAAAATGAATTACACAAAAAGCCAATTCATTCTTGCGGGTTGAAACTTACAGAGGCAGAACAGCTAATTAACAGGATTACTACAATAGAATCCCAGGCAACCGGATATGTTAATAATGTACTCATGAGTAGAGTTGAAGTTCTTTTAAGCGATTCTGTTCGTAACAGGCTCATGCAGGGTATGGATGATTCTTCAATAAAAAGTATTGTCGAATGCAATACACCAGGTGAATTATTGCAGGTATTATTCACTCTTTCAAAAACCGACAGTGGAATAGCGGAAAAGATAAATCGTTATTTGAAAAAAATTGTACTTAAACGAATATCATTGAAAGATTTCAAACCGGCAATTTCGACAATTGAGAAAAGCCAGGTAGACCTGGTTACAAAAGAGTTCCGTACATTTCTGGAACAGCACTTCAATACAACAGATAGCGAGCAGGACTCACTGCCGATGCTGCAATTTGAATGACAGGAACAAACATGATAGTTGACTGGATGATTAGTAAGCTGGAAGAGCTGGCAAGTCAGCCGCGTATTCTCGTAACAGATGCACTCCGTCTTTTACCTGATACCGATGGTTCACTGCACCGTTTTGCCAGAAAAAACAACTTTACAATTATTGTGGCTTCTACGAATCTGGTATTTCGTGATTTGTATGAGAAAGCAATATCATCTGATGATGTTGAGAAAATCCTGATCATCGACCGTGCACCACTGCGACGCAAACAGCAGATGTCTACAAGCAAAGCCCCCCCTCCCTTTTATCCAGATATTTTAGCTGGAATACCTGAAGATGCCCGTATAACAATTGACCTTCGACAGTTCCTTATCGAAAAAACCGGTGATCATTACTGGCCCGTCGAAATTAATAATCCCAGGTTAGCAAGATTGATTTCATCTAAATTAGATGCAGTATTATCAGCACATAAAAAACTAAGATCGATCGAACAGCAACGATTTACAGATAATGATCTTAAAACTATAATTGCCTATTCTGCACTTGGTATCCCACAAATTGCATTCAGCATACCACAACCTGAAGATTATTGGAAATTAGGCATGGTGGGACATGATGCAATTGAAGAGCTGGAAGAGATAGCCCCAGAGATTACAGCTCCTATCCGTGAAGGACTAAGGAGTGCCCCTGCACCCTTCTGCTGGTTTGCAGAACGGGATCCGGATATAGTTGTGAAAGTATTTTACCTTGGTGCAATACTTTTGCAGCATACATCGCAATGGCGCCTGGTCCTTAAAGCTATTAATAATGATTTTACAGAAATTGATCAGCTTGAGGACACTACAATTGTAGATGTTGCGCCAAAACTTATCAACTTCAATCCTGCACAGGTAGAAACAGAGGTCAGAAATATTGAAAATGGTTTTTCAAAACAGCAGCTGCAGTTATTTCTGCTCGATGGCCTGCACCTCAATTTACCAGAATCGATTCCCAATGTTTTAAAAAATGAAAAATATTCAAATCTGGTGCGTTCCGCAGGGCTCCTTATTGCTCTGGAGGACCTGCTTTCATCGGCACAAAAAATTGACCATAATTCGATACTGGAATTTCTTGAATCAGAGGGGAAAGATGTTCTATGCCTTGCAGATAGATGTCACTCACCTGTCTGGGTAGATATAAAACGGGCTTACCAATTAACAACAGATATTATCAACCTGCAAAGAAAGATGGCAGACTCGTGTAAGGCTCTTTCTGTAAGGCGGAATGAGGATCTGCAGCTTGATTTTTTTCTTAAGACATGGAATAAGGATAGATTAAACTGTGTAGAATATTATATCTCTACATTAGAAAGACTTGTTTGGAGCAATGAATTGCTCCCTGCTGATGAAAATATACTGCCTTCAATGTTTTCAAATTCATTGAATGGTATACGTGAAAAGGCCGGTAAATTATCTGCACGAATCCAGGACCAGTTAATCGAAATCAATAGACGATTTCAACAACTTGTTTACAATAAATACATCTCATGGATGAGAGGTGAAGACGGTGTCATACTTACAAACCGTTTTTTTAAAGAGTGCGTAAAACCACACTGGGATCCAGAGAACGAGAGCGCAGTCTGTTTTGTATTTGATGGAATGCGACTGGATATTTGGGATGAATTATTAAAGCCGCTTATCGAAGATCGGTTTGAGATGATCAATGAGTTTACTGGAATGGCGCTTCTGCCAACAGAAACCCATGTGTCCAGAAAAGCAATATTTGCAGGACTATGTCCGGACGCATTTGATTCTAAAAGTGGCGAAGATGTTCTTCTTGCACAGACTATGAAACGTGAATTTCGCATTTCTGCTCCGGTTGAAGTTATTGAGCCAAATGGCCCGCAAACAGGTGAAACTGTCAGGTATCGTTGTGGTAAACTTGATGTTTACATTTTTGAGCTGTGTGATAAGGAATTACATAAAATACAGATGAAAGCAAGAAATGATGGTACATGGGAGCCGTCACGGCCATTGTCTTTTGTTTACAAGCAGCACCTGAAAAATATAATTGAAACAGAATTAATGGCAATTATCAGGCGGCTTGAACCTCTCACAAAAGTATTCATTACCGCAGACCATGGGTTCGGATTAATCGGTCGTGAACGTATTCGCGTTGGTAATGATTGGGTTAACGAACCATCCGACTGTAATTACCAGAATGCACGTTTGTCCGGAACTCTTGAATCATTGCATGTTTCGGGAAAAGAAAAACAGAAAATTATAGAATTCGATATGAATGAACTGCGGCTGCCTGTTGCAGAAACACGTTTTGATAGACGAAGTTCACAAACAATAGATAAGAAATTTAAATCGATCATATTTCCTGTTGCAGGATATGCTTTTTCACGGCCTGGAGTTCCTTTTAATCCTGATGCGTTTTCACACGGTGGTATATCCATACAGGAGATGCTTATTCCAATGTTTGTGCTTCAGGTAAAAGAACCGGATACCGGTATGTTAAATATAGGAAACCTTGAAGGTCAGGATGAAATTCTTGAAGGAGAAGAGGTTTTCTTTTCTGTTGAACTCAATGGTACGAATAAAAACTATGGTGATATACGGGTAGAGATAGATGGACAGTGGGGTTTTGAAGATAATGAAAGGCTACAACAACAGGTCATTTATGTTGGAAAAGACAAAAAAACCGTAGATTTCCGATTTACTCCGGATACAACCAGGGCATCGCAAGAGGACCGTGCCAAAGGGAATTTAATGTGTGAATTGTCACTAACAATCTCTTATAGGCATGATGGAAAACTAATAAGACGAAACAAAAGCAGGCTGTTTAATGTTCGATTAAACTCAGAGCGTATTATACGAAGAGTACCAACTCATCTGGGTGCAATACTTGGGCTGACACCGAAGAATATGCGTTAGAAATATTTTACACCTTCAGGAGAGGTGATTATGAAAATAAAAAGTTTAGAAATTGAGAACTTCAGGGGAATCAAATATCTCAATCTTGATTTGACCGGTTCAAATGGAAGTCCTCTTGACATGGTCGTTCTTGCCGGACAAAATGGATGCGGAAAAACATCAATTCTTGAGTCAATTGTTATTCTCATGGGACGTGATGAACTTTTACCAAAACGAGTCGAGCGTAATTTCAATGAAGTCTCATTCGGTGCAAATCTGTGTACACTTAAAGGTGCCATTGACGCTGGTGGCGATTGGAATATTAGCAGGCCAATTTTCCCTGGTAAAGACCCTAAAAAGACACAAAAGGTACAAGGTTTGATTGAATACGTTCCATCCTGGAGGACACCCAAACTTGTCGGTAGCGTATCCGTATCAGTTAATGGTGGAAGCGCTAAAGACGACAGATATATGGAGAATAAGCTTGCAAACTTGAAGCAAACAATTGTTGACCTTACCGCAAGCCAGGCATTCGAAACAAGTGCTGCTGCACCTCAAATTAGAGGCGAAAGAGAACTGATAATTGACAAGTTGAACTCAGTCTGGAAAATGTTTTTTCCGGACCGTGACGAATACTTCATTCCAGATGCTGCGCCACATGCAATCGGACGTCGATTTGATCTTTTTCTGAAAGGCAGAGGATCATCGCTTATTCCGGTTGATTCCCTGAGCTCCGGTGAAATTGAAATAATCTCATTAATTGGTAGAATCGCACGGAATGCTACTGCTGATTACATAATGCTTATAGATGAACCTGAACTACACCTGCACCCAGCCTGGCATAGGATAATTCTGAAAGCATTACGGGAGGTTACTTCCGGTGCACAGATAATAGTTGCAACCCATTCACCGCAGATCATCGGTTCAATTGAGACTGCAAATGTTCGCTTTCTAAGAAAAGAAGGTGAAAAAACATTTATCGAGAAAGCAACCAGTACGTATGGGCTTGATACAAACAGGGTGCTTGAGGAGTTGATGGGTGTTGACGAAAGATTACCTGAGATCAAAGACAGACTACACGATGTGTTTGTTTTAATAGCTGATGGTAATATAAAGGATGCACGTAAAAAAATTGCAGATTTGCGCACCATACTTCCTGAAGAACCGGAATTGACACGAGCAGAAGCCATTATCTCCCGCAAGGAGATTCTTGGGAAATGAAGCACATAGATAAAGGGAACGAACCACAGGAACTTACTGACTGGAAAGCTCAGGAAAATGAGAAT
>Ga0123334_1006075_pt1 | contig 11322 bp, 6 predicted proteins | sample BiotimSIPDNA_FD_89706 | JGI IMG/M metagenome (GOLD analysis project Ga0123334, IMG submission 89706) | Anaerobic biogas reactor microbial communites from Washington, USA - Biogas_R1 time_0 SIP DNA | ecosystem: Engineered > Bioreactor > Anaerobic > Unclassified | place: Washington, USA | collected... | reverse complement strand
AGTGATTGATTGGCTTTTTGCGCAAATATTTTTCCTATTAAACCGGCTTCCGGTCCATAATGACCAAAATTACGATCGCTAAACGAAACGTTTACAGTATCGACTGTTGATTTATATTGAGTGGCTAATTTATGAATATCTTTTGTTTTGGCAAGAGAAGCGTTGATGTTTTTTGTGAGTATTTCGGCTTTTTTATCTCTCTTTACCATGGATTCAACAAAGGAACGAACCTGATCCAATGCCATATGACCCTTGGGATAAATATCTTTTAAGCTGGCGACAACAAACATATTGTTTAAATTAAACACATTGGAAACATTTCCTTTTTCTGTTTGTTCGTCATAAGCCCATCTCACAATTTCTCTTGCACTACCGGTGATGCCGGGAATATTATAGGCCATTGCGGTTAGGCGTTCAAAGCTTCGTTTGTTGAGATTGGATTCGGTAACTTTTTTATCGAATTTTTCATAAGCATCTAAACCATTGACGAAATTATTGGCGGCGCTTTCAATATTATCGAAAGTCTCGGTCGATGCTTCGATAAGTTTTTTACCCATAGCAACTTGAATTTTCTTTTCGATAGCTGTTTTATGATTTAGGATAAAAATCCAAGTGCCTAATTCCGATTCGTAGCGGGTCATAATGCCCGGCATGAAATTACTGAGCGTATCAAAAAATTCTTGAGCCGTTGATCTGTCGAAAAATATTTGATCGCTACCGTCTTCCAACCAAACCCTCAGGGAATCATTTTGGGGATCGGGTTTAACATCCGAAAATTGATTGGCTACATCGTAAAAAGCTTGTCCGTTGATTAAAGCTAAGAATGCACTGTCAACAAGAAGTTTAGCCTCTTCTTTTTTGCGTGGAGCATTTTGCATCCCTTCATTTGCAATAAACATAAAATTAACATGCAAAGAATCGGGACGAGATTCCGTGGCCAACAATTTGGCAAAGATCCAATAATCGCCATCGATAAAAGGTTCAACGAAAGTGCCTATAGGTGCATTAAACAACAAGGTGTCGATATGCGCAGGCAGTTCGTTCTGTTTGAAGAAAGAACTGTCGAAACGGGAATCAATGAGGGTGTTAACAAATAATTGAGGAGTTTCCGACTCGACGAATTGTGCGTATTTCTCTCTGACTTCGGTTTCAATCTCTTGTAAATCTCTTTCGGAAGGTTTAATTTCGAAGATAACGTATTCAATGTTTCTTAATTCATTGTCTTGCGGAAAACGGTAGAGGTTTTCTTCATACCATTTTTTTAAATCTTCTTCGCTCACTTTAATTTTATCGTCGCTAACCAATTCATGGGAATAAGAAATTTGCGCCGTTTGAACAAGGGCTTTCATTCCGTTTTCTTCTTGTGCTTTGTGTGCAAACACTTTCGGTGTATAGAATGATTTGGCTAACAAGTTAAGGTATTTATTTCTATAGGTTTCTTTTTCTACTAATTTTTCGATATAAAGATAATTAGCTACCGAGGCCGAATCGTATTGGTCCATATTATCCAGAAAGCCTTGGGCTAATTGCATATTATAATTTCCTTCGGGACCGCCGAAAAAGCGTTGAGCATAGGGATGAGGTTTTTCCCCTGCCATTAAATCCCTTAATTCTTCGGCTGTTACCATAATGCCCAATGGAGAAGCTTGATTGTTAACGATAATTGAATCGACCATTTCATTGAAGGTGTAATCGTTTGCTTCGGCTTCCACATTCTCCGACCCGTTCTTTTTCAATAGATCACTGTAATAATTATATTGATCCAAATAATCATAATAATTAATTTTATCTTTCCCGATGATAATAAATTCACTTAAATGCTTGTTTTGAGGTCTGACAAAGTCACCTAAAATGAAAGCCAATAAGGCCACAGCTACGATTACCAATAAAATGACGGAATGTTTTCTGATTTTTCCTATAACTGCCATAATCTATAAATATGTCTTTTATATGTTTTATTTAGCTTTATGAATAGTTTGCAAAAGTAAAAAAAAATTTGTTGTATACCGGCAAATCCTTATTTATTTTGAAAAATATTTTCCTAATTAGCGTAATCTTATTTTAAGTGTATGACAATGTGCATTATAAATCTTTTAAGCTTGTCGGTTTAAGTGGAAAAGCTTTTAGTTTGTTGTTTTATTAAAATCAAAGGAATAAGTAAGATTAACTCACGGCTCTTCCGAATTTCATTAAATACGCTTTCAGGAAACCGTCGATATCACCGTCGAGAACCGCTTGTGCATTGCCTGTTTCATGTCCTGTACGGGTATCTTTCACCAGTTTATAAGGATGAAGCACATAATTGCGTATTTGCGAACCCCATTCGATTTTCTTTTTATTACTCTCTATTTCATTGATTTTTTCATATTTTTTCTGCAATTCCATTTCATACAAACGTGATTTAAGCATTTGCATGGCTTTTTCTTTGTTTTGCAATTGTGAGCGTGTTTCCTGACAACCTATCACCAATCCGCTGGGTTGATGGTAAAGCCTAACGGCAGTTTCGACTTTATTCACATTTTGTCCGCCGGGGCCTCCCGAACGAAAGGTATCCCAAGTGATATCGGCCGGATTGATTTGGACTTGGATACTTTCGTCTACTATAGGACAGGTGAAAACTGAAGCGAAAGAGGTATGTCTTTTATTAGCCGCATCGAAAGGGGAAAGACGTACCAAGCGATGAACGCCGGTTTCTCCTTTTAAGTTGCCGTAAGCATAAACTCCTTCTATTTCGACGGTTACAGATTTAATGCCCGCCACATCGCCTTCAAGTCGGTCAAGCTCTTTGATTTTAAATTTTTTATCTTCAGCCCAACGGACATACATGCGCAAAAGCATCTCGGCCCAATCTTGACTTTCGGTGCCGCCTGCACCGGAGTTAATGGTAAGGATAACACCCAAACGATCTTCCTCGTCGTTCATCATATTCTTAAACTCTAAATCCTCAATGGATTTGAGTGCCAAAAGGTAAACAACATCGCTTTCCGCTTCCGTCATTTCACCTAAATTGAAAAATTCAAGGGCGAGCCTTGCTTCCGACAAAAGCTGTTCGCTTTGATCATAAGATTTTGTCCAAGATTTTAAGGTATTGATTTGTTTCAAGAGACCTTCCGCCTCCGAAGGACTGTCCCAAAAGCCCGGATGTTGGGTTTTGGCTTCCATTTCGGCTATGATTTTCCTTTTGCTTTCGATGTCAAAGACACCCCCTCAGCTCAAGCACACGTTTCTCTAATTCTTTAATGCTTTCACTCTGAATCATGTTGTTATTTTTTCTTTATTTTTTGTCTTCTATTAACGTGTTTTATAGGAATATGTTTTATGGAAAGAGAATTTTTGTCGTTTTATTGCCCACAGATTTCCATAGATTAAAAGGAATGAATGCTTAAATAATTATTTATTCTTGTCAGGGTATAATAAAAATTACCGATAGTTTATTTTAACACAACCTGCAAAGTGGTGCGGTTGCGTTGTTCGAGGATGATTTTTTTGTTATCTGTAAGACCATTCAGACTGTCTTCCGTATAATGACGAACGGTAAGCAACTCAACATTTTCATTGTATTTAACAAAGAATTCCGTTTGCAACTCTTCTATCAGTTGAGCCAGGTTATTGCGATAATCCACACAGACGGAAAAGCTAATGGCGGAATTCTGCATCAAATTGATTTTAAAACCGAAAAATGCAAAGATGGCAAAAATGGTAGATAGGTTTTCTTCAGCAATAAAAGAAAAATCTTTGGGCGAAATGGATAATAAGATTTGACGGGTCTTTTTAATAAAACAGGGAATGTTTTTTTGATTTTTAAAATCATGAATGATACTCCCCTCTTCTTCCGGTTGCATAAATGATTTGACGAACAAAGGGATTTTTTTGTTTTGCAATGGTTTTAATGTTTTGGGATGGATAACATTGGCTCCGTAATACGCCAATTCAATGGCTTCGCGATAGGGTATCTTATCTAATTTCACCGTATGCGAGAATTTTTTAGGGTCGGCATTGAGCAAACCTTCCACGTCTTTCCAAATGCTAACACTTTCGGCATCCATGGCATGGGCGAAAATGGCGGCGCTGAAGTCGGAGCCTTCTCTGCCTAAAGTGGTGGATATACCTTCGAGGGTACCTCCAATAAATCCTTGGGTTATTATAAGTCTGTTTGTTTTAAAATGATGTGTTATGGTTTTTTGGATTTTCTTCTCGGTTTTTTCCCAATTGATATTTGCTTCCCGGTAGTTGTTATCGGTTATAATCAATTTACGGGCATCAATCCATACCACGGGTATGTATTGTTTTTTTAAATAATGATACACTATTTTCGAGGAAAGGATTTCACCGTATGAAACAATTTGATCATATTCAAAATCATAATTCTCGCTCGCTTCTTTATGTAAATAATCTTCCAAGGCATTCAGGGTGGCGTTTATATCTTTATTCACATCAACATCTTCGGCAGTGAATAAACCGGCGACAATCTGTAGATGTGCGGTTTTTATGTCGTGGAAAAGGTTAAATTTTTCGGCTTTATTTGCATAAAAAGTTTCTACGATCATTTCCAATTGATTGGTTGTTTTGCCTATGGCTGAAATAACACTTACAATTTTCTCCTTATCATATAAACTTAAAATATGGTTTACGTTTTTTATTGCTTCGGCATCTTTTATCGACATGCCCCCGAACTTGAGTACTTTCATCTTTAATTTATAATTTTTATGCAAAAATAATAAATTATCGATAATGAGGGAAGGGATTTTTTTAGAAACGGCATCCGATACTGAAACGTGCAATACCCAAATTACCGAAACCCAATTCTAAATTAGCTATGCATCGTTTTCCTACCGACAAACCTAAAAGGGTGACTTGTGCTGTGAATTGATGATTGTTTTTAGAAGATTTCATGTATTTATTTAAATGAAATTGATACCCTAAATGTAGACCGCAATACATACGAAGCATTTCTCTTTTTACATAATTATATTGATAATGAGTTAATATGCCGTAATAGTGAACCACTAAGGATGTATCTAACTTCTTAAATTCGGAGTCTTTATAGATATTTACTATTGAAGTCGACAAAGAAACACTTCCTCCGAATCCATGCCGTTTAAAGGATAAATTAGTGTAAGAGAAACTAAAAGAGCCAATTTGCATGGAGCGATAATAAGAAGATGTTCCTGTAAAATCCTTACTGCTGCCTTTCCGGTAATAGCTTTTCATAAAACCTTCCCATGATGCTTTCGAGAACACATCAAAGTTACGATAAATATCGTCAATGAATGGAAATACTCCCAACGAAAATTTGATTTCATTTTCAGGATGAGATGAATCGGAAGTTGCCGTTGTTAAAGATGATATTTGTTTAAAATCAGGTTCTTTGTTTTCGATAGCAAGTCTTTTAAACGGACTTTTCATTAACACCTCAATAGGGGCATTCCGGTGAATGTCCCTATTGACAAATAAATTGGGGTTTTGTATTTGAGGTGTTAAGAAAATATGTTTCCCCTGACATATATTTTCGGACGACTGATTATGAATGGCTAATAATTCATTGTTGTTATCGGAATCCTTGGATTGTTGTTTTGAAGTTGTTTTTGTTATTGTAGAATTCGTTTGCGAGCTTTGTTTATTGGGAGATTTATTGTTTTCAATGCTACTGTTAATTTTATAATGAACCTTTACATCGGATTTCTTTTTGGCACAAACCGATGGAAGCGATACCAAACCGAGATTCTCATTTTTGCTTATATACGTTGCATCACCGTTTATCCCGCAAACGACAACAGAAGCAGTGAAGATTTTTAAACCCGTTAAAAGAGAATGCATGTTTTGGGATAAGAATTTTTCTTGTTTGTTTTTAGGTAATCTATCCACTATATTACGCCAGCCCTCATTCAATGAATTGTCGGCTATCGTAACATCTTCCCAGTTTTCTTTGACCAATTGATCAATAAAATGTAAATCTTTTTGTTTGTGAAACATAAAAGGGAATGCAAACAAAACCCTTCTTTTATTTTTCTTATCTTTTTCAATTTTATTCATTGCTTTTGCGACTAATAATTTTTGAATATTTTTTCTTGCTCTTGCCAGTAAAGCACGGGAAGCCGTTTCGTTGACAGACAATAATTCGGCAATTTCTTTATGTGAACAACCTTCGATAACAAACAGAGTGAAAACGGTTTTTTGTGATATAACAATACTGTTAAGTGTTTGTAGTATATCTTGTTTACTAAGGTTTGCCTTTTCAATGATTTTTCTTTCATGCGTCAACATTTCTTCTTCTTCTTCCGATTGTAATTCATCTACTTGCTCAATGTTCATGATGGGAATCTTATTCAGCTTTTTTAAACGTTGAAAAGTTTCGTTCACAGCCACTTTTCGAAGCCATGATTTTCGCTTATCCCCATGCTTAATACTTTCTTCGTTTTCGATAGCCTTTACAAAAGTATCTTGCACAATATCTTGAGCCGTTTCCTCATCATGTAAATATCGCATACAAATCTTTTGTAAGTTTATCGCTTCTTCTTGATAAATTTTTGCCCAACTTTCAATTTGCATTTTTTCTTGATTTTGTATTTTCCTACTAATATAGATTGTATTTTTTGAAATGTGACGCTGAAAGTTTAAAAGAAATCCATAACAGTCAGTTTTACAATGAATATAAATTTATCGAAATAAGAATTTCGACAGACAAAAGTATTAAAAAATTTCCATTGTCAGATATTATGGGAAGAGATTCTGTGCTTCGCTCAGAATAAAAATAATTTTTTAAAGAAAGGAATTGAGGTGTTTAACTCAACTGTGTCTGCAGTGCGGACGTATTTGGTAATTCCTTTTGTACTTTTTTCAATAAAATTTTTCGCCCACAGATTCCTACAGATTATAAAGAATAGCTAAATAATTATTTATTCTTTTTCAAGACATAACATTTAGTTTAATCCTAACTTATTAAACACTATGTGCATCTCTGACAATCCTTTGTGTGTATTTTTGAAATCAAAAGAACCTGTTAGGATGGCGTTGTTGATAGCAGTTGCCAAATTTGGTTTTAGGTGTTGGTAAATGTCTTGACGTGAGTTCTTGAAGTATTTTTCCGTTTTTTCATAATCTGATAAATGCTTTTTCAACTCTTTTTTTATATCGGCATATGTGGCAAAGTATTTTAAGGTTGGCTCGTAATGTAACAAAAACCAAAATTCCAAGCAAGGATTATTGATGATAATTATTGTGTTGTCCGGAGTTTTATCATAAAATTCTTTTAACTCCTGCAATGGGGTTTTGTTGCCTTTCTTTGTCTCTCGCGTTTCCTTGTTAATGTTATCAAAGTCAATAATCCAAAACACTTTTTCACTTTCCTTGGCTAGTTCAGTAACCATTTTGTACTGCTCAGACAATATCTTCTTTTGCGGAAGTTTTGGTTCGACGTTGATATTCAGTAATTTTTCATTCTTTTTCATCATTTGTAGATATCATATCTCATCTTTGCCATCAACTACAAATGAGAATACCGTTTTTTTTGTTTTTATGTTTTTATTTGTTCTCATTGTCTTCAATTTCAATATAATAATCACCTAAATTTGGCACGCCGCCCAATTTCCCAATTATGTAAGCATTGTAAATATTACTGGTGTCGCGAATGACAGAAGTGTCAAAATCGGCAAGCGAATAGAGTTCGGTAGCACAATCAGCATTGTTTTTATCAGTAATCCATATAGCATCGTTGCGGAAAATATCTTTGTTGTTTAAAATCTCACGGTTGTGCGTAGTGGCAAGCAGTTGAGAATGTTTTGAATTTACTAAAAATGATAATAAAAAATGCTGAAACAAATCGGGATGCAATGAAGATTCAAGTTCATCAATCGAAAGAAGCGTTGATTTATTTATGAGCAAATGTAAAAAACCGGCCAACCCCCAGTATTTTTGTGTTCCTTGCGATTCGTTAGCATACTTAATTTTATAATTTGTGTCCTTTACATTATGTTCAAATTCTATATATTTCTTTGTATTTATATCGAATAATTTGTTATACGCTTGTGCCATTTGAAATGGTGTTTTTGCTATTCCGAAGATATTGAAATCTGCTTTTTTTAAGGATTCTATTACATTTTTTTGAAACAATAAATCCATCAGTTCCTTTTTTTCAAAAAGGGCAAGCAAGTCGGTTTTAGGCGTGATAAAATCGGTTAGATATGTATTAAACCAGTCTATTACGTCTTTTAACTCATTTATTTTTAAATTTGTTTTCGAAAATCCACCAAATACAGTATTATTCCATAAAGTGTTTGTTTCTAACGATTTTTTTTCATGTTTATTCAAATTGATTTTATTCCCAAATGTGATAGTGGTTAATTCGTAATCAAAATCAGTATCTCTTTTAAAAACATTTGATTTGTGAGAATTTTTTACATATAGTTCTTCTCGTAGAATCGCATTTTTATTCAGTTCGATCAAATAAAAATAGCGTATATTATTTTGAAAAAAATCAATCTCAAAAACAGTATTCTGACCTGGCGTACTCTCGTCAAAAAGGAAAGGGTCAAAGTCAAAGGTCTCAGTTTTTTGAATTTTAGGTTCAAGCACTAATTTTCGCAAGAAATCCAAGGCTTTCAGAACAGTTGTTTTTCCTGAAGCATTTGCGCCGTAAATCAAACCGAGTTTTAGCAATCGCAATCCGTTTGCATTTATCACATAGTAATCTTCCAAGTGCTTTGACTTGTCAGCTTCAAATGACAATGTTTGCTTGTTTTTTATTGAACCGAAATTTTGAATACAAAAATTTATTATCATAACTTAAATAAAGATTATATGTAAATAGGCTGCAAAGATACACTATTTAATTTAATGCAATTAATATTTTATATTTCTTTTTGTAATCAATTTACAAATTCGAGACAGTTATATCAATTTTCTTTCTATTCGATAGCGCTTTCAACATACCGATTATTTCGTTTTTTCTTTTGCTAAAACTTATTATCCTTTCCCTAGTTGAAGAAAAACCACTAACAAAATTATCTCAATAATTCCATCAAAAAATTCAATTTATGTATACATTATTTTCGTACTTTTGCGAAAAAAATTTATATGCCGAAAAGTTCGACCAAAACTATTCACAAAAAACAAAATGAAGATAATACGAAAGTCTTAACCGAATGTATACTTTCCTCTTTAGAAGAAAAGAAAGCGGAAGATATCATTGAAATGGATTTCTCGGCCAAAGGCGGAAATCTATTCGACAAATTTGTGATATGTACGGCCACCTCAAACATTCATGCCGGCGCTTTATGCGAGGAAGTGGTGAAGAAGGTAAGAGAAAAATTAAACGTTAAACCCAAACATACCGAGGGTGAATCGAATGCTCAATGGATTTTGATTGATTACTTTAACATTATCGTACATATTTTCTTAAAAGACAAACGTGCATTCTACGATTTGGAAAACCTATGGAACGATACGGCATTAATTATTCGTAGAAATAATATTTAACAAATAAATACGTTCAAAAGAATTAAATTAATACATTAGGAATATTATATGGATGAGAAAAACCCTAAAGATCCTCAACAACCCAAAGACAAGAAAAGGGGATTCAACTTTTATTGGTTGTATGGCATACTTACGTTAGCCATCATTGTTATCGGTATGTGGGGGTGGCAACCTTCGACGGAATCGGTCGACAATGTGAAATTGGAAAAGATGATTGCTCAAGGCGATATAGAAAAAATAGTCATCGTAAAACAAAAAGAACAAGCCCAAATCTATTTAAGAGCTTCGGCTATTAATAGCGACTCTGCTTATAGAAAAGCCTTCGACAGAAGCAAATCGGGACCGCATTATTTTATCGACATAGCCGATATTGCCACTTTCAGTCAAGAAATTAAAGATGCCGAAGAGAAAGCCTTTCAACGCGACACCGTTGGCAAAACACCGGAAGAAAAAATATATCTGGAAAAGAATCTTCAACGCATTGTCGTGTTGAGCGATAACTCTAAAAAATGGGGATGGGAAATACTAAGCTGGATATTACCATTTCTTTTATTGATAGCCTTTTTCTATTGGTCTATGCGAGGTATTGGTAAAGCGGGAGGCGGTGGCGGAGGCCAGATTTTTAACATTGGCAAATCAAAAGCCCAACTCTATGACAAAAACACACAACCCTCGGTAACCTTTAACGATGTTGCCGGCTTGGAAAGCGCCAAAGAAGAGGTAGTGGAAATTGTCGATTTCTTGAAAAATCCACAGAAATACACCAGTTTGGGCGGTAAAATACCCAAGGGAGCTTTGTTGGTAGGGCCTCCGGGAACGGGAAAAACCTTATTGGCACGTGCCGTTGCCGGCGAAGCCAAAGTACCTTTCTTCTCCTTATCGGGTTCCGATTTTGTGGAAATGTTTGTCGGTGTGGGAGCTTCCCGTTTGCGCGATTTGTTTAAAACTGCCAAAGAAAAAGCCCCTTGCATTATTTTTATCGACGAAATCGATGCCGTTGGACGTGCACGCGGACGCAATGCCATCACCGGTGCCAACGATGAAAGAGAAAATACTTTGAATCAGTTACTTACCGAAATGGACGGTTTTTCTACCAATGCCGGTATCATTATGTTGGCAGCTACCAACAGGGCCGATATCTTGGATAGGGCTTTGTTGCGCGCCGGACGTTTCGACCGTCAGATACATGTGGAATTACCCGATGTGGAAGAAAGAATTGAAATTTTTAAAGTCCATATCCGTCCTTTGAAATTATCGAAGAATGTGGATATTGAATTTTTCGCCCGTCAAACACCCGGTTTTTCCGGAGCCGACATTGCCAATGTGTGTAACGAAGCCGCATTGATTGCCGCTCGTAACAACAAAACGGAAATCGAAAAATCAGACTTCCTTTCTGCTATCGACCGTATTATAGGCGGTTTGGAAAGAAGAAGCAAAATCATTTCGCCCAAGGAGAAAAAAGTGATTGCCTTCCATGAAGCAGGTCATGCTACCGTAAGCTGGATGCTCGAACATGCTTCTCCTTTGGTAAAAGTAACCATCGTTCCAAGAGGTAAATCCCTGGGTGCCGCCTGGTATCTGCCCGAAGAACGGCAAATCACTAATACCGATCAATTAATGGATGAAATTTCGGCTACCCTGGGTGGCAGAGCCGCCGAAGATGTTGTTTTCGGCAAAATATCGACCGGCGCTTTAAACGATTTGGAAAGAGTTACCAAACAAGCTTATGCCATGGTAATGTATTACGGATTAAATGATAAAATCGGGAACCTCAGCTATTATGATTCTTCGGGTCAAAGTGAATATACCTTCGCAAAACCTTATAGCGAAACAACGGCTAAACTGATT
>Ga0123334_1006070_pt1 | contig 11327 bp, 6 predicted proteins | sample BiotimSIPDNA_FD_89706 | JGI IMG/M metagenome (GOLD analysis project Ga0123334, IMG submission 89706) | Anaerobic biogas reactor microbial communites from Washington, USA - Biogas_R1 time_0 SIP DNA | ecosystem: Engineered > Bioreactor > Anaerobic > Unclassified | place: Washington, USA | collected... | reverse complement strand
TGACGTTGCGGACATCGACGCCTTTGCGCAGGGGGGTGGGGAAGGGCACGGCATCGGGCGCGTCGGCGATTTCGACGGGGCGGTCCAGCACGCCGGTGACGCGGAGGAGGGCGATGCGCAGGCGTTGGAGAACGAAGCTGAGCTGGGTGAATTCGAGCACGGGCTGGAAGAGGGTCATGGTCGTGGAATGGAGGAACATCATGCGGCCGAGGGACATCTGGCCATCGAGGACCAGCTTGCCGCCGTAGAGGAAGATGGCGCAGCTGCTGAGGCTGGTGAGGATGCCGGCTTCGCGGCCGAGGGCGGCGCTGATGCGCTGGGTGAGCAGCGCATCACGCATGAAACAGGCGGAGATGCGGTGGAAATTGAGTATTTCGCCTTTTTCCCGGGCGTAGGCCTGAATGGCCTTCATGCCGTCGATCTTCTGGGAGACCAGGCCATAGAGACAGGAGTTGGTGTGGCGCTGTTCCTGGTTGAGGTGGCGGATGATCGGCCGTTTGCGCCGGTACATCCACGCGTAGATAGGCGTGATGGCCACGGCGATCAAGCACATGCGCCAGTCCTCGTAAAGCAATACCGTGGTGCCCACCGTGATCATGGCCACGCAGTGGGTCGCGCTCATGAAGAAGCCCATCATCTCGCCGCGGACGGAGTCCACATCGGAGAGGATACGCGACAGCAGGCGACCGGGGCTCATGGTCTGATGGTAGGACATGGACAGATCGAGGACTTTGCGGTGCATGTCCTCGCGGAGTTTTTCCGTGATGCCCTGCGAGACGATGATTTGCTGGCGGGTGGAGAAGCGCGCCAGGAAGTTCAGGGTGATCTGGGTAAGCATGTACATTAGGGCGATGTTGAAGAGCCGGCGGCCGGCGCCGGGGGGGCGGTGGCTGGCGATGATGCCCTGGTCCATTTTTTTGCCCATGCCGACAGTGGGCCGCTGGACGGTGAATTTATTTCGGTCGGGTTCCCAGATGCGCCGTTCGCCGGGGGCCTGGCTGGTGTTGGCGGTTTTGATGACGAGGATATTGTCGACCACGATCCGTGAGTAGAAAGACATGAGGTACACGGAGGTGGAATTGATGGCGACCATGGCCACGCAGATCATGAGCGACCAGCGTTTGGGCCAGGCGTATTCGCGGATGAAACGCCAGTAGAGAGGCCAGTCGCTGGCGCCAGCGCGCGACCGTTCCGGCTTAGGAGGCCGGAACAGGTAGTTGCGGTGATGCTCTTTGACTTTGCTGAAAAATCCCATGGCGTGTTTTTTGGGGGTGAACTAGGTGTGTTCTTCTTCGATGACGCCCTTGCCCATGTGCTTGGTGTATAGGTCGTGGTAGCGGCCGTTGGGAACGGCCATGAGTTCTTCGTGGGTGCCCTGTTCCTGGATGACGCCTTTGTCAAGCAGGATGATCAGATTGGAGTTCTTGATGGTGCTTAGGCGGTGGGCGACGACGAAGCTGGTACGGCCCTCGAGGACCTTGGCCATCGCGCGCTGGATGGCCTGTTCGGAGTCGCTGTCCAGCGAGCTGGTCGCCTCGTCCATGATCAGGATGGCCGGGTCGGCGCAGATGGCCCGGGCGATGTTGATGCGCTGTTTCTGGCCAACGGACAGCTCAATGCCGTAGTCGCCGACGAGGGTATCGTAGCCTTCCTTGAGCGTCATGATGAAGTCGTGAATTTCGGCGGTTTTGGCCGCATTGTAGATGTCTTCGTTGGTGGCGCTGGGGCGGCTGTAGCGAATGTTTTCGCGGATGCTGATGCCGAAGAGCAGCGATTCCTGGAGGACGATGCCGAATTGCTTGCGGAGCTGGTGGAGGTCCAGGCGTTTGATGTCATGGCCGTCGATGAGCAGCTCGCCGCCGGTGATGTCATAGAAGCGCAGGAGGAGATTGAGGATGGTGCTTTTGCCGCAGCCGGTGGGGCCGATGAGGGCGATGGTGTCGCCGGGCTTGACGTGGATGGTGATGCCGCGCAGGACCGGCTTGCCTTCTTCGTAGTGGAAGTGGACGTCATTGAAATCGACCTGGCCGCGCATTTTCGGGATGGGGATGGGATTGGGGTCGTTGACGACTTCGGGCAGTTCGTCGAAGATTTCGAAGAGACGTTCGGTGGCGATGGCGACCTGCTGGAGCTGGTTGATAAGCTGCGAGAAGCGCACGGCGGGTCCGAGCAGCTGCATGGCGTAGGCGGTGAAGGCGGTGACGTCGCCGTAGGTGAGTTCGCCTTGCAGGATCATGCCACAGCCCAGGAAGAAGATGAGGGAGCGCCCCAGTGCCTGGATGAGGTTGACGTTCATGGAGAAGGTATTGCCGGCGATGCCCTGTTCCTTCGAGAACTGCAGGGCCAGCTGGGACTGTTCGTGGAAGACCGTGTGCTCGCGGCTTTCCGCCCCAAAAGTCTTCACCGCCATGTTGGCGACCAGGCGGTTTTGCACGCCGCCGGAGAGGCGGTCGTAGGCCGACCGGGCCGCGCGGCTGGCGACGATGATGGGCCGGATGGTGTAGTTGTAATTAAGGACAAAGACGACCAGGACGAGCGCCAGCAATACCGCGAGGCGCCAGTTGATGGTGAAGGTCGCAATGATGGCGAAGGATGAGCAGACCAAGTCCGAAATGATGCCGACGCTCTGGCCGGTGAGCATCTGCTGGACGGTGCCGCTGTCGCCCATCAGGCGGTACACGAGCTTGCCGACGCTGTTCTTGCTGAAGAAACGCAGCGACAGGCTCAGGAAGTGCTTGTAGAGGGCGCTGCGGATGTCGAAGACGAAACGCTGGCCGAGGTAGGCGATGCTCAGCGACTGGATGTAGCCGCAGAGGGAGCTGACAAAGGGCAGCAGGATCATCAGCAGGCCGAGGCCGAAGAACAGTTCGGTTTCGCCGTTGGTGAGGACGCGGTCGACCAGCGCGCGGGTGACCAACGGCGGTGCCATGGCCAGAATCGACAGGATGACCGTCAGCCCAAACAGCGCATAGAGCTGCAGGTAGTAGGGCTCCATGAACACCAGAATCTTGCTGATGTTGCCCAGTCTGCGCTTGTTCTCATCCGGTTTTTTTGCGGTTGCGTCGGCCATGGTCGGTGCTGGAGGGACGGTGCCTTGATGCTGAGGGGAAAGACGCCGGCGCCGGTGCCGCGGGGCTGCCGCAGGACTGGCGTGGTGCTGCGGCGCGCATAGGCCGCGCCGCTGTTAGAGGTCGATGTTGAACAAGTAGAACCACAGGCAGGACTGGCCGTAGTAGATGCGCGCTTCGGCGGTCGCGCCGGGGGGAATGAGGCGGTCGCCGGGGTCGAAGCTGCAGTAGATGACGCGGTACGTCGCTTCGCCTTCAGCCTGGATGACGCTGCGCATGTACTGGACTGTGCCGTGGAAGTACACCCGGTTGAGGCTGCGGAAGGAATTGAGGCGGGCTTTGTACTTCTGGCCGACGGCCACCTTGGTCGAATAGCGTTCGTTGATGCGCAGCTTGAGGGTGTTGGTGTCGCCACCGAAGATTTCGTAGATGACGGTCGCCGGCTGCAGCAGCTCGCCGACCACGAATTCATAGCGCACAACCACGCCGTCGATCGGCGCGCGGACCTGTCGGGTGCGCAGGCGCGCTTCGGCGCGGCGCACGGCGTCTTCCATGGCGTTGATCTCTTCGTCGAGGGCGGCCAGCTCGCGGTTGTATTTTTGGCGGTCGCGTTTGAGCAGTTCTTCGTAGACCGTGAAGGACTTCTGCTGGAAGGCGGTGAGATTGACGCGGGCGAGCTGTTCCTTGAGTTTGTCATCTTCGAGGTTGTTGGCGGCCTTGAGGCCCTTGTCCACGAGCTCCTGGGTGAGTGCGAGTTTAGTCTGGGCGTTGCGCAGCTGCAGTTCGGCGACGGCTAGATTGTTGGCGTGGTCGCGCTTCTGCTCATCGAGATCGACGCTGCGGCGTTCGAGGTCGATGTCCATTTCGGCTTTACGGCGTTCGAGGTTGACCTGCAGGCGCGAGAGACGTGAGCGGGTTTCGGCGAGGGTCGCCTCTTCTTCCTCGGCATTGAGCTGGACGAGCAGGTCGCCGGCCTTGACCTTGTCGCCGCTGAAGACGAAGATTTTGCTGACGGTACCGGTGACAGGCGGGCGCACTTCGGCATATTCGTCGGTCTGCACGTAGCCGGCGGCGAGGGTGTAGCGGTCGATCTTGATGATCGCGCCGATGTAGATGATGCCGCTGATGACGCCGAGCGCCAGAACCGCGTAGAGGATGCGGCGGCGGCGGGCGTCTCGCCTGGGTAGGGGAATGTTTTCGCCGATGGTGGTTCTCAAGTCACCCATGATGTGGTCCTTGGTTATGCCGACAATGCGGGACAGGCCGTGGTGGCGGGCGGGAGCGGCCCGGGTTTACTCTTTTTTCTTGGTAAGGGTCGGGGCGCGCAGCAAGTCTTTGGCGAGCACGCGCATGCCCTCGGCTTCGTCGCCGTAGCGTTTGGTGCACAGATTGCAGTCGGCGCAGTTGCGGTCGTAGCAGTTGCGGTGGACGCGCGCCGGGTACATTTTGCGGAAGGCCTCGTAGCAGTCATCCGAGCAGAAGCAGTAGCGTTCCTGGGTGGTGCCAAAAGCGACGTGGACCAGGTGGAAGCCGTCCTTTTTGGTGTCGCATTTGCCGCCGCACCAGCCGCAGGAAATCTGCAGCATTTCGGTGACGGCTTTGCTGCGCTGGCTGACCTCGTCGTCCGTCCAGGCGTATTCGACCCACGCGTAAGCGCTGGCGGGAATTTTGGCGGTGACGACGTCCTTGCTGATGACCAGGCAGTCGCCGTTGTTGAGCACGTAGGCGCGTTCGCCTTCGACGAGACCCTCGTTGTTGCGCAGGTGGACTTTGATGCCGCCCTGCTTGGGAATGTCGTACTTATGCCAGCCGCAGGCTTCGCAGATATTGGCGGAGAGGTGCTGGCTGAGGTGTTCGCCGCAGACGGGGCAGCGGCCCATCTTGACGACCTGGAGTTTTTTGAGGGAGTCTTCGGCGGCGCTTTGGACTTCGCGTTCGGCGACTTTCATCAGCCGCTGCTCGTGCGCGCCGTCCTCGTCATCCAGGATGGCGATGTCGTGCTCAAGGTTCTCGCGCTGCTCTTCGGGCAGGAAGATGTTTTTATCTTTATCTTTGTCGACGTATTCGTCGTCTTTACGCCAACCGAAAAAGCTCATCATGGGCATGGCGTCCCCCTTTCGTACGTGGTGTCGGGCCAGTCTGTGGTGTTATTCATTGCCGAGGTAGTATCCGATGGCGTGATAGAAATTCGCTTTGGCGCGCAAGAGGTCAGCGGCGGCGGTGTTTTGCCGCTGTAGGATTGACGTGAGATTTTTCTGTGCGTCGGTGACGTTGCTACTGGTGCTTTCGCCGAGGCGGAAGCGTTCCTGTTCGGCGGCGACGGTTTCTCTGGCGGCGGCGATGCCGTGGTTGACCAGCTCCAAGCGTTGCCGGGCGGTGTTGTAGTTGAGGATGGCGTGCTGCAGTTCGGTGTTGATATCGACTTCGATATTGCCCATTTCGGCCTTGAGTTCCTCGATGCGGGCGCGGTGGCGGGCCATGCGGGCCTTTGGCCCGCGGTAGTCCAGGGTGCGTTTCCAGACCAGGGTGACTTCGCCACCGACGCGGCGGTCGCTGACGATGTCGTCATTGCCGTAGGGCCAGTTTTCATTTTCGCCTTGCCAGTTGACGCCTATGTTGAGGGACAGGTCGTCACGGGTTTCTTCTTTGGCGGTGGCTTGCTGGATTTTGGCGTATTCGACGCTGTTGAGCATTTCGAGGTAGTCGCCGCGGTGTTGGAGGATGATCGCCTCTTCGAGTTGGGGCAGGTCCTGCTGGGCGCTGGCCTGTTCGAACAACGCGCCGGGGTCGGCGGTGAGGGCGATGGTTTTTTTGTCGCCGACGGCGCCGGCGAGGGTGATGAGATTGAGTTCGTGGCGGTTGCGGGCCTTTTCTTCGTCTTCCCGGCCGATTTGTAGTTCCAGCTGCGACTGGAAGGTTTGGTACTGCGGGACGACTTTGAGGCGGCTGAGTTCCTGCGCTTCCTCATAGAGGTTTTGGAAGCGCGCGGTGGCCTGGCGGGTGACCTGGTAGGCGGCCAGGGACTCGTAGGCGCTGATGTAGGCCAGTTCGATTTCCCGGCGCAGATCCTGGGTGCTGCGCAGGAGGCGGCTGACGGCGATGTTGTATTCCATGGCCGCCAGCGAGCGGGAGAGGGTCAGAGTGCGAAAGGCCCGGTCGCGCAGGAGGGGCACGCGCACGCGCACGCCGAAGAGGGTCTGGTACAGGTCATCAAAACCGGCCGGGTCGCGCAGGGAGCGTTCGGCGATGCCGGCGGCGACATAGGCGCCGGGGATGATGGGCGCTTCAATGCCGGCCTGGAAGTCCAGGCTGTTGTTGGTGAGGGCACTGTAGTTGCTGCTGCCGGGGATGGAGCGGCTGCGGTCGGCATAACCGACGGCGCCGTAGAGCGCCGGGTCAAAGAACTCCAGCAGTTCTTCGTGTTTGAGCAGGGTCTGTTCCACTCGCCAGCGGGCGGCCCGGATAGCGGGGTTGTTCTCCTGTGCCGCCAACATGAGATCGGCCAATTCATTGGCATGAATCGGTGCAATCAGAGAAGTCAGAAACACCAGCACAGCACACCCAAAAGAGCGTGAAGATATCATAAGCATTGCTGATATGGGCAGTTGCCCCGCTCCCAATGATGACGTTGACGATAGTGCAGCTCAAAGTCGCTGGGCAATCGAGCCGTCCGGGGTGGTGAACGACGCTGCCACGGTGAATCAATCCCTGAGGAACAGCCTATACTATAAGCTCAGTCGACGATATAAACAGCCCCGCAGGTAGTTTTTTCTCGGCTGGCGGCGATAGCTTTTGGTGGCTGGGGTCAGTGTTTTTGGGTGCGTCGCCAGATGATGTCGCCGGCGATGGCGGGGAGCATGAATAGTGCGGTGCAGACGAAGAGGGTGGCGCTGCCCAGGTGCTGGTAGATTTGACCGCTGAGAACGCTGCCGATGACCGCGCCAGTAGCGAGAACGACTTCGTGGATGGCCATGCGGAAGGTGCGGTCCGGGCAGCCCGAGACGCCGTGGAACATGCTGTTGCTGTAGGCGTGACCGGCGAGAATGCCGCAGGTGGCAAGGAGGGTCATGTTGATCGTCATGTCCTTGCTGATGCCGAGGCCTAGGACGGCCAGCGCTAGCAGCAGGTGGCCGCCGATGAGCTGGGTGAAGTTGAAATGCCAGTGTTTGACGAAGCCCATCATGCTCATGGCGCTGGTCATGGCCAAGGCGCGGACGAAGAGCAGGGTGCCGATGGCCGGCTCGGTCAGGCCCAGACCGGTTTTGGCGAAGATCGGGTAGATGTTCAGGACCATGCCGGCCGTGGCCCAGGCGCAGAGGCCACCGAGCCAGCAGGGGTAGCGCATGGTTGTCCCGTGGCCGGGCGTGGCGGCGGTGGCGGGTGGTGCGGCTGGCGTGGCCGGGCGGGTTCCCGGCGGGAGTTTCACGCTGGGGGCGTTGTCCTGCCGGCGATTGCCGAACCAGAGGAAGGCTAGGAGAAGCGCGTAGGCGGCGATGCAGTAACGCAGGGGGCGTGCGCTGTCGCCCGCGCCGAGGTGGCCCGCCAGCAGGGGGCCGATAATGGCGCCGCTGCTCCAACACAGATTGTAGAGACCGGTGATGCGGCCGAGGCGGCTGCCCTCATAGCCCTCGGTGAGCCAGCCCATCAGCGGTGGCCAGAATAGCGCGGTGGACAGCCCGCAGATGGCCTGAAAGAAGAACGCCGGCCCGAGGCTAGGCGACAGATAGATACCCACGAGGCCGATCAGCAGGCCGCAGGTCGCGATGATGACGCAGCTCTGCGGTTGCACCCGCTGCAGGACCTTTTTGAACAGCAGGCAGGCCAGCATGTAACAGAGATTGTAGACGCCATAGAGGATGCCGATCTGTGTCGGCGTGGCCTGGAAGTGGTTGCTGGCATAAAACACCAGCCCCAGGTTGATGGCGTTGATGATCATGGCCATCCAGAAGGACGCCGGAAAGATGATTGCGGCCTTGGAAAGCTGAGGGCGCCGGAATGATGTCTGTCGCATGGTTGCGCGTCTCGCTAAGTCGGGTGGACTGGGTGGATGGGGGGGCCTGGGGGCGGAGAAAACGACGTCGCCGGGGCAAAATAAAAAACAATACTATATGCTCTGCGCCGTTATTTGCCGGCAATGGCGCGTCCAGCCGGGAGTATTTTTGTAATAGGTCTGTCATTGATATTGGCCGCCTGGGAGCGGCGCCGTTCCGGCGGCATTTGTGCAGCGCTGTGGCGAGGACTCAGGGACTCATGAGGCATGGTCCCATGGATTGGACTCCGGGACTTTCTGGACCGTGGGGAATGACGCCATGGACGCCGGGACGCTTGGGGAACGGTTGGACTCGGGGGACCGACTGGCGGCTCCTGGGAGCGCCGCCGTCCCGGCGGCATTCGGCCAGCCGGGACCGTGGGGACCAGTTGGCTGCTGCGCACTGGGGCGAGGACTCACGGACTCATGAGGCATGGTCCCATGGATTGGACCGTGGGGACTTTCTGGACCGTGGGGAATGACGCCATGGACGCCGGGGACTGATTGGCCGACCACGGGGACTCTTGGGCGTGATCACGTATTTTTTGCGGTGCTTTTGGGCACGGGGGCGTGATATCGGCGGGGTGGTTGTCGTTATTGCTGGAAGTAGCGGTTTGGTGCGGTCGGGCAGCTGTGAGCGATTTGCGCCCGCGATTTGCGGTGTCAGAATGCTGATGGCATGGTCGGCAGCGTAATACCTTATAGTAATCGGTCAGTGATTGATAATGTCGGCACGATTGTCTCACACGGGCGCGGTGGGATGCGCCGTACCGGGCGAATGTGGCGCCCTTCGGGCGCAATTCCAAGTTGCTGTTAGTCCCCGGGTTGCGGCGCCCTCCGGGCGCCTCACCCGGGGTTATGAATGGTACGGCCCTCCGGGCCGAACTTGGCCGACCTGATATTTTATTGCCGCGTAGCGGCAGAAGCGCTGAAAGCGCGAAACATACCAGCCCAGGGCAAGCACGCTGAAAGCGTGCGCCGCCCTGGGTACGACGGCGACTCTGTTCGTGTTCCTCGGCGCCTTTGGTCCCAGTCGGCTTTGCCGACTGGGACCAAAGGCGCAATGGAACTCACTTACTTACTTGGGATTGACATCGTCGGCATGCCTGGCATCCAATATCAATGGCTGACCGATTACCCTTATATGTGCTCGTGTTTGTAAGTATTCTTGCGACGGAGTCTTATTTACAGTATGTTACCGGTTATAATTGGCGCGGATTGCCGCACGGGTGGCTGCAAGGCTGCGACATCGTTATCAGGGACAGTGGGTTCCATTGCCTCTTTGGCGCTTTTGCCGCTTCGTGGCGATAAAATGCAGGTGCGGTAGAGGGCCAATCGTGTGGTTATTGCACGAGCCATCGGCCCTGTGGAAATTGAAAACATTAAAGTATTGGATGCCGATGACACATACGATTCGCTGGTTTGGGGTGATGTTTGCGGCGCTGTTGCTGGCGGTGTTGTGCGTCGTGGCGTGGATTGCTGGTGAGGGACGTCTTTTCGGCGGCGATACGGAAGGCACTCTGCGTTTTTCCCGGACGACGCTGCGGGTGTTGCGGGAGGCGCGCCATGACCATTATGAGCTGCGCTGCAGCTTGGCGGCAACGCCTGCCAACGCCCTGCATGGCGATGAGCTGTTGCTGGCTTTTGGAGTCAGCGGCGCGGACGACGGTGCCATCCTGCGTTGGAACCGGCGCGGCATTTTTCTGAAGCAGCGTCGTGCCGGTCGCGAGACCATGTTGTTGGAGAAGCCGGATGCCTTGACGGAGTCGCTAGCGTCGTCAGATCTGCTGATTCGAGTCATGAATGATGAGATCGAGGTCGTTTCAGGTGGCCGGCGTTTGCTGCGGGCCTTCGCACCGGGGCTAGGGCGCGGCGCAGTGGCCTGTGGTGACGGCCGCCGGCACGTGGCCGTCAATGATCTGCGCTATCAACGGCTGGAGCCGTTTCGATTTGCTGACGATTTCATGCGCACGGAAGAAGAGGCTAAGGAATGGGGGCAGTGGCGGCCACTGGCCGGCGATTGGAAGATCTACTCCGTGATGGAGCTCATCCACGACAATCCGGCGGCGAACATCCGCAAGGGCCGCGAGCCGTTGGCTGACCGCAGCCCAAATCCCTTCTGTCTGTCGGGTTCGGCGCCGGACGGCCCGGGGATGATCGTGACCGGCTTGCCGTTCTGGTGCGATTATCGCGCGGCGGTGTCGGTCAAGCCCTTTGGTGGCGCTTTCGGGCTGGTCTTTGGCTATCGCGATGCAGGCAACCACTGGCTCCTGCGCTGGTCGGCCAATTCGCTGGCGCCGACGCCGGCGCCGCTGGAGCTCGTGGTGCGCGAGCAGGGCGTGGAACGCGTGGTCGGCAGCGTCATGCTGGCCAGTCGGGCCGAAAACTGGTGGCGGCTGGGCGTAAAACAGCAGGGCGACCGCGTGGACGCCTTGGTGGATGGCGTGGTCGTGCTGAGCTGCCGGGATCAGGCCAGCGTTGGCGGCGCCGTCGGGCTCTACAAGGACGGCGCCCAAGAGGCCTATTTTGATGACTTGGAAGTGGCGTCCGTCAGCGAGATCGCCTGTCGCCGCCTGCTCAGCGAAGCGGGCCGGGCCTTGGCCGGCAAGTGGCGCCTGGCCGACGATGACCCGGTGGCGGCGGCGAGTGCCGACTGCGATGTACTTGCCGTTCTCGACAGCGGCGCCAGCACGACGACTGGCTTGCCCGGCGCGCTCTACCAGATCGGCTGGCCGCACTGGGCGCCGCAGCGCTTTGCCGCGACGGTGCTGCCCGCCGCGCCTGGGCCGTCGCCGGTCGCAGCTGGCCTGGTCTTTGGCCTGCGGGATGAGCAGAACTACTGGTGTGCCGGGTGGTCGCCAGCGGAGAATGGCCGGCTGTTCCTGCAGCAGGTGCGGGCCGGCCGTGCGGATGAGGTGTTGGCGCTGCCCTATGCGTGGTCCGGCGAGGCCCCCCTGTTCTTGGCGGTGGACAGTCGGCAGGACGGCGTGCTGGAACTCTGGGCCAATGACGCGCTGATGCTGCGCCAGCGCCTGCAAGCGGCGGCTGCCGGCACCCAAGCTGGCGCTCTTGGTGGCGCGGTCGGACTCTTCGGTGCTGAGGGCGCGCAATTCACGCAAGTCCGCGCTTTTGCGGCGCATGGTCGCGACTGGGAGCAGCCGGTTGACATCGCCCGCTTTGCCGATGATCCATTCATGCAAGGCTGGGCGTCATCACGCTACTCGTGGCTG
>Ga0123334_1006069_pt1 | contig 11330 bp, 10 predicted proteins | sample BiotimSIPDNA_FD_89706 | JGI IMG/M metagenome (GOLD analysis project Ga0123334, IMG submission 89706) | Anaerobic biogas reactor microbial communites from Washington, USA - Biogas_R1 time_0 SIP DNA | ecosystem: Engineered > Bioreactor > Anaerobic > Unclassified | place: Washington, USA... | reverse complement strand
TATTACTATTTGAGGTATTAAGCATATTTAAAATCCCGTTAAAATCAGGCGCTGGAGCAGGACTTTGGTTGAATGCTGTAAAAAATGAGATAAGCTTTTGTCCGCTAGCGCTTAAAAAGGGAGTTGCCATAGTCAAAATAGTTATGTCATTGTTGGATAAAAAAGGATTTGAATCCTCGGAAGAAGGGATGACTTGTTTTGGTTCAAGTTTTGTTTCTTCCGAACGTCGATGACCCATTAGTACCACCCCACATTCAATAATCATTAATCAGGCTAAACATTTAAAAAAGAAATAACCCGTATGATGGTATCTACAATAAAATATGTGATTTTTGGTAGTGATGGAACTATTATTTGATCTTTAGAAAGATTGTTGGTAAACTTTTATCAGCTAAAAACAGGAGACCGGTGGCGAATGCAGAATAGTATATGGGTTCTGAGGGCTTATTCCGGATTAATATGAGAAAAGCATATTCTCCAAGGCCTCAATGATGGGCATTTCAATTTACATTCAATCAGATTAGGGATGGGGTTTAAAGATAAAGCGTAGTTATAGATACCGATAATTTAGTGAAATATATACTTATAAGGGATTTATAAGCGAAGCGATTATTCTTGCCCGTGGCCTTATTTTGACTTTTTTCTTGTTAGAATAGATTTGAAACATTTCAAGGAGGAGTATTAATGTCAGAGATTAAATTTGGAACGGACGGTTGGCGTGATTATATGTACGACCGTTTCAATTTACCAAATGTCCAGCGGGTGGTAAACGCCATTGCCAGTTATACTAAGGATAACCATGGCGCGGAACGGGGCTTGGTTATCGGGTATGACGCTAGATTTTTTTCGGATTTTTTTGCGAAAAAAGCGGCGGAAGTATTGACCGCCCAAGGAATTAGGGTTTTTTTGAGTAAGAGGGATTATCCTACACCTCTAACCGCTTTTGCAGTCACTCATTATCAAGCCTTTGGGGCGATTATGTTTACGGCAAGCCATAATCCACCTGAATATAACGGTGTTAAGTTTATCCCGGAATATGCCGGACCAGCTTCTTTAGAGATAACTAAAGCTATTGAAGGAAATTTAATTAAGCATTCTGAAGCAGATACTGCTAGCGGGGAACCCGTTCCCCAATTAGTTACCGCAATTGATCCGACGGAAGCATATTTGAAGCTATTACGGAAGTTAATTGATGTGGATACGGTAAAAAAGGCAGGGCTTAATCTAGTGATTGACCCGATGTACGCCACCGGACGAGGCTTTCTGACTGCTTTATTCAAGGATTGTTCGGTTAGGGAGATTCATAACCGGCGTGATCCACTTTTTGGTGGGGCTATGCCTGATCCCCAAAAGGATTATTTAGGGGAATTGATAGCATTGGTCCAGTCCAAAAGTAATTCAATTGGATTAGCAACCGACGGCGATGCCGATCGGTTTGGAATTGTTGATAGCGATGGTACTTACATAAACCCAAATCAGGTGATTTCTTTATTATTATGGCACCTGATCACTAACCGAGGGTTAAAGGGAATTGCCGCCCGGTCCGTAGCAACTACCCATATGATTGACCGCTTAGGTGACTTGTATGGAGTGGAGGCAGTTGAAACACCGGTAGGTTTTAAATATATCGGTGAGATGATGCGAACCAGACCGGTAATTATCGGTGGGGAAGAAAGTGGCGGCTTAAGTATTCAAGGTCATCTTCCGGAAAAAGACGGAATTTTGGCCTGTGCTTTAATGGCCGAATTGAGGGCGGTTACTGGTAAGCCGCTGTTAGCTACTTTAAAAGATTTATATACTAAAGTAGGAGAATTTTATTCTAATCGGTTGGATATTCATTTATCGGAATCCGCTAAAGCTACTGTTTTAGAGCTATGTAAAGTTAGCCCCCCGGAGATGATAGGGACAGTCAAGGTGAATGAGGTTAGAACATTGGACGGTTTTAAATTTATTTTGGCCAATGGTAGCTGGTTTTTGATCCGGCCTTCCGGAACTGAACCGCTAATTCGTATTTATTTTGAGGCTAATAGTAATGAAGATTTGCAAGTATTAACCACAGATGTCCGGCAGTTGTTGGAACAATGGAGTAAAACCGCTTGAATGTAAAAGCTGATAGGTCTAGTGGACAATTATATGCTGAATTGAATCGGGATTTTCATTTGAAAACGGTATCCCTGCAATTCGGCACTGAAGCTCTGGAATTGATTAAAGTTGCCGACTTGGATGAGTTGATGGAAAAAGTAACCGATGCCGATCAAATCCCGTTTTGGGCGGAATTATGGCCGGCATCTTTAGGTTTAGCGCGTTATATTTTGAACAACGGTCAACTTTTGCGAGGAAAGAAGGTCTTAGAGCTAGGAGCCGGTATTGGGCTGGCCGGTATTGCTGCTAGAATAGCCGGGGCAAATCTCCTTCAAACTGACTATTCGGAAGCAGCTTTAAAGTTTATTAGAGTCAACTCTTTAAGAAATGGATTGACTGAACCCCAATTATTGTTGGCTGACTGGCGTCGTTTTCCCAATGCCGGTTTATTTGATCTAATATTGGGCGCTGATATTCTTTATGAAAAGACACTTCATCCACACTTGGTCCAGATTATCACAAATTCCTTAAAACCAAACGGAGTAGTTTGGCTGGCTGATCCCGGTAGGGATTATGCTTTAGAGTTTGTCTTATTCTTATTGGAAAAAGGTTGGTCGGTAAGGCAAATTCGGGTTCCCATAGTCTATGAAGCAAAGACACATCAAATTGATATTTATCAAATACACCGGGGGAACTGAGAGTTTATAAATGCGTTGTAGAGTAATAGGTATTATGAAATTTAGATTAAGTAATCGGAGGAAAGCAGAATGAACCAGTTCCGGTTTGATACGCATGAACGGCATATACCCTATGTTCTAACGGCAATCATCGGTGGGATTATCGGCGCGCTAATGATGATTTTGGCGGTAAAATTTACTGGTCTTGGCCCGGCTTTGCTCGGTTCTGCCGCGCCGGTGGAACCACCTCCCCTGCCAACGCAACCGATTCGAGTTGAACAACCGCCGGCGCCCTCTCGTTCTCTTTCTTTAAATCAGTATGAACAGGCAACGATTAATGTAGTTAAAAAAGTAAGTCCTTCAGTAGTGATGATTACCACTTCAACAGTGGTGGAAGATTTTGATTTTTATACCGGACCTGAAGTTAGAAATATTCAAGGGTTAGGTTCGGGGGTGATTTACCGTAAAGATGGCTATTTGTTAACTAATAACCATGTAATCAGTGGAATAAAGGGAGCGGGAGCAGCCGACCAAATTTTGGTGGTACTTGGAGATGGGAACTCCTATCCGGCGAAAGTAGTAGGGGCCGATCCCCAAACAGATTTGGCAGTCCTTAAAATTGATCATACTAATCTACCGGTACCGCAATGGGCCAATTCGGATCGGGTCGAGGAGGGGCAAGCTGCTATCGCTATCGGGAACCCATTGGCGGAGAACTTAAAAAATACGGTCACCGTTGGGGTAGTCAGCGCTAAGGGCCGAATGGTGAAGGTAAATAATGATCTGGTGATGCGGAATATGATTCAAACCGATGCCTCAATTAATATCGGAAATTCCGGCGGACCGTTACTCGATAGTAAAGGCAATATTATTGGTATCAATACCTTAATAGTAGCCAACTCACAGGGAATTGGCTTGGCTATTCCAAGTAACACGGCCAAAGCTGTCGCTGAACAGTTAATCTCCAAGGGTTATGTCAGCCGTCCCGGATTAGGAATTGGTTATTATATTTTAAATTCCGAAAATATAGCGGCTTTGGAATACCGGCTCCGAAGGAAGCTGCCGGTAGAGAACGGAATATTAATTGTGAGAGTGATTAAGAACGCCCCGGCCCATTTGGCGGGATTGCTTCCGGGAGACATTATTGTTAAAATTAACGATCAACTAATCGGGACCGGAGATTTTCGTGAAGTGGTCGGAAAGTATAAGATCGGGACTATTCTTAAGCTGGAATACTATCGGGGTAGTGAGTTAAAGCAGACTACGGTAACGATTGGAGAAATGAAACCTTAAAAGGTGTAAATGTAAAGAGGAAGAAAGATGCTTCAGGTTAGAATCATAGCCGTAGGTAAGCTTAAGGAGAATTATTTTCTGGCTGCCCAAGCCGAATACGTGAAAAGATTGAAACCCTATGCCAAGGTTGAGATTACCGAAGTGCCGGATCTGCCTTGCCCGGATAATTATAGCCCTGCTCAGGAAGAGCAAGTTATCAAGGCTGAAGGGGAAGCGATCTTACGCCGCCTTCAAAGTCATGAGTTTTTAATCGCCCTAGACCGGAACGGCGAACAGATGAGTTCGGTAGAGTTTGCTGAATTGATCCGGGAGAAAGAAACTCTAGGCCTACCAGTTAGCTTAGTGATTGGTGGCTCAATGGGTTTGGCCGATGAAGTTTTAAGTAAGGCCAATTTAAAGCTGAGTTTTTCGAAGTTAACTTTTCCCCATCAGTTATTCCGGGTGGTGCTGCTGGAGCAGGTTTATCGGGCTTGTAAGATCAGCCGGGGAGAGCGTTACCACAAATGACAGCAAAACCCGAGCTGGATTAGGATAGTATTTTGGGATCTAATACTCCTTCGCCTGGTTTCATCGTTCCTTCGGGTCGTTCTATGATTCCTTCACGTCGTTTTGTCATTCCTTCGTCTCGTTTCATCGTTTCTTCGGGTCGTTCCATGAGTCCTTCGCCTCGTTCCGTCGTTCTGGTGGGGGATTTTGGTTTTGTGATTATATCAGAGAAATAATATCTGTTTGAAGTAAGGATTGTTTCTTATTGCCCATGGACTTTTTAGTTGGAAGACAAAGGAATTTTCAAAAAGGGAATAGAAATACCATTTGTAGTGGAGCAAGTCCATGCTAAGGAAGAAAAAGCTAAAATGCAGGAACAATCACTTGAACCAATAAAGGAGGAAATTGTGGCTGCAATCCATGACCTGATTGATCAAATAGAAAATCCGGAGTTGCGCGCCCGCATACAGCAAGAGTTAGACCGGATGAATAAGCAGAAGAAATTCGGGCTTGTGTTTGAAGAGCATCTGCCGGAATGTACTCCTCTTTACGATATACCTGTCAGAAAAGGAAGCACTGTTGCTCTCAAGGTCGGCAAGGTAAGCGAAACATATGTCGTGTTGAAGCTGAAAGATGACACGGCGGTTTGTCTGCCAAAAGGCGGCGGGGAACCAGCGGAGTTCCCGGTGGCGGATTTGGTGACAGTTGCAGAGTTCGGCGAGGCAATTTATCCTTATCTGAAATCCATTGACAGCGTGTGCAACGCGCCCGATAGCGATTTGTGGCATACGCTGATCGAGGCGGACAACTACCACGCTCTGCAGCTGCTGGAGTACCTTTATACCGGTAAGGTTGACTGTATCTATATTGATCCGCCTTATAACACCGGCGCAAAAGACTGGAAATATAATAACGACTATGTGGATGGCTCAGATACATATCGGCACAGCAAATGGCTCTCGATGATGCAGAAGCGGTTCAGTATAGCGATATCATTGCGGACAGCGATGCCGTCAGTAAACACAATTTCACCCTGCCGGAAACGATCAATGTCCGAATTGATAAAGATGGCAAGGAATATGATAATCACTTGTTTGCTGACGAAAAAGGCGTTGCCGTCATCAAGCTTAACGGTTGGGAAGAAGGTGTCTTGGAAGAAGAAGCAAAACGAACGGATTTTGTTTGCTGGCTTCGAAACCCGCCGCGTGAGAAATGGTCTTTGTGCATTCCATATGAGATCAACGGGGAAATCAAATCGACCTATCCTGATTATCTGATTGTAAGAAGCGACCCGGTTCTTACCTATGTCATTGACATTCTGGAACCGCACAGTCCGGATTTCAAGGACAATCTTGGCAAGGCTAAAGGCTTTGCAAAATATGCGGAAGCAGAGCCAAAAATCGGGAGGATTCAACTGATTCGCACCGGTAAAGATCCGGCAGGAAAAACACGATTCAAACGTCTTGACCTGTCTCAGGGAGCAGTGCGTGAAAAAGTGCTGAAAGCACAGAATACCGACGAGCTCGACCATATTTTCTAAACGGATGGTATTTTTTGATATCTCTAATCCGGACGAATAAACTTGAGAAAATAGCTCTAATATTAGGCCATCATTTGGTCGGTGATTGACAGAAATAAGTTCCGATTTATATTATATAATTATGGCTAAGGTTATAATTGCGTTTAATTGATGATACGACAGAAACCGGAGGATTTAACTATGGAACCTGCAATAGGCGACTCGCGGGATGGTTTTTACTCCATTCTTACCTGGGAAGATCTTGAAGACTGGGCTGGCCCCAAAATTGCCGGCCGGGGCCAGGAGTACCTTCGCCGTAACTTGGTCAAAGACCTATCGCTTGCCCCCAATGGAGAAATAGTGGCCTGGGTAGACGGTTCCAAGCGATATGCCACAGCAGTGGATGTTGAAGGCGGTGATTTGGTCTTCACTTGTACCTGTCCTTATGATGACGGGGTATGTAAACATGCGGTAGCCGTGTTGCTTGCTTATCTTGAAAGCCAAAAGGATGAACAAACTATCCGGGAAGTGGATAAAAATGATCCCCGGTTATTGTTATTGGAAGAGAAAGATTTTGGCCCGGAGGACTTTGATACATCTGATGAAAATGAAGATGATGATGAATATATGGAAGACAATTTTAATCGTAAAGTAAATCATTCATCATCTCCGGTGAAAATAGAAACAGTCTCCCATATTCAAGCCTACTTGGAAAAACAAACTAAAGATCAATTAATCCAAATCATTGCAGAATTGGCGGAAAACAACCCAACTATAAAGTTATCTTTAGAAGACCGTTGTGCCGTTGATGAAAATCGGGTCCCTAGTTTAGTAAAAACAATTCAGAAAGAAATTGTGAAGCTAAGCCAAACTCCTGGATGGAAAAACCATTGGAACGGGGAAGGTTTTATCCCGGATTATTCGCGAGTGAGAAACTTGCTTTCGCAACTGTTATCAAAAGGATATGCCGAAGAAGTGATGGAATTAGGGAAGGAATTATTGACTACCGGAAAAGAGTTAATTGAAATGAGCGATGATGATGGAGAGACGGGCAGTGAAATTGCCGGTTGTTTAGAGATCGTTTTTAAGGCCTTGGCTGCTTCGCCACTATCTTCGAGAAATTACCCGATAGAGTAATTTTTTGGCTTGAGCAGTTAAAAAAACCGACATATAGGGGATGGTACGACCAATCATTGAATGATCAAATTGCCACTGCGCTTGCTGAAAAATATCCGGACCGGGCCGTTGACCTTTGGGAAAAAATTGCCGAGGGTTTAATCAATAGGGTCAAGCCGCAAGCATATGAAGAAGCTGCCGTATATTTGCGAAAGATTCGCCATCTTTTATTAGCATTAAAGCGGAAAAAAAAGTGGCAAGAATATCTACAAGGACTAAAATTTCAGCATCAAAAGAAACGTCGTTTGCTAGAAATTTTGAATCGCTTTTCAGACGAGCCTTTAGTTAAACAAAAGGAGAAAAAACCAATTCATAGTCTGAACTTATAATCATCTTAACATTATCCAACATCCTAGTATTTCTTTGAAAATATTAATGAAAAAGTTGATATTATCTCGTCCATTGAAGAATAGGGTCTAAAAACGAAAGTGAGAAGAAAATGAACAAGGAGATTGTTTTTGACGAGGCTGTTTTCACAAAAGCTGATCCTAAAAGAACGTTTAGGACAGCCGATGAATGTTTGGTGGCGATCCGATTGATTGAGAGTAAAAAAGAAGCTTCCACATGGATCTATGAATACGAGGTTAGCGGTGAAATTGGGAAAATAAAAAAATTTATCGCCCGGTTAAAAAAACTTGAACCGACCGACTAAAATTATAGATTGAAAGATAGCCTTAGTAGAAACCTTAATAATATTTATAGCTAGGATGGAGTATCAGAATGGAAAAGTCAAATGGAATAGCTTTAGTTGTTGAAGGTGGAGCAATGCGAGGTGTATTTTCTACGGGAGTTTTGGATGCCTTTTTAACCAATAAATTTAATCCCTTTGATTTATATATTGGAGTATCGGCTGGTGCTACAAATATTGCTTCATTTTTGGCTGAAATGTATCAACGGAACTTAAAAGTTTACACCGATTATTCCACTGGTTCTGATTTCATTAATTGGAGAAAGTTTATTAGCGGTGGAAACCTGGTAGATTTGGATTGGCTTTGGAGAGTTACCATCAAAGAAATGAGGCTAGATTTGGAAAAAATATTTAATCCGGAGAAAGAATTCTATATTGGTGTAACATCAATCGATACTGGTCAAGCTGTTTATTTGAAACCGGAACGAAGTAATTTGGAAGAGATGTTAAAAGCCTCAAGCGCTATACCGGTTTTATATCGTAATCATATAAAAATAAAAAATATTTCCTATGTTGACGGCGGGCTAGCTGATCCGATTCCTGTATTGGAAGCATATCGGCGTAAAGCACGGAATATTTTGGTGCTTCGCTCACGCCCATATTCTTACACCATGAAACAAGGACCTAGTAATTACTGGCAAAAATTATTCCTGAAAGGGTCTCCTAAATTAGTGGAAACCTTTAGTCGAAGAGCTCAAAATTATCAAGAAGCGATTGATTTTATGCGTAATCCACCGGAGGGCATCGGGATAGTTGAAATAAATCCCCCGGAGAATTTTCCGGTTAAAAGATTAACCAAGGATATTTCTATTTTAAAACAAGGGTACTGTTGTGGATATGAGGCTGGGATTAGAATAATGGAACAATGGCCTCATGTAGAACGGTAGAAGTACCCTTAAGAAACTAATGCATAACAACCGTTCCGGAATGGGAATATTACTTTTTAAAGGAATTCCTACGAAAGGATGGTTATCATGAAAAATAAATTGTTCATTCCAATCTTGTCACTGGCATTAGTCTGTGTCTGCGGTTGGGGGTATTCTCAATACCAAGCAAAGCGTCAATGGGAAATTAACGCGGAAAATCAATATCAAAGGGCTTTTGAGGAATTAACCGGCCACGTTAATAACTTGGAAACTCAACTGACAAAGTCTTTAGTGGCCGCATCAGTGCCGCAATTTATTAGGTTGATGACTGATGGCTGGCGGGAAGCCAATTCTTGTCAGGAAGATATCGGTCAATTACCCTTAACATCCCTTGATTTATCCCGGACTAAAACTTTCTTGGCATCGGCTGGAACTTTTTGTTTAAATACGGCCCAAAACCAATTAGCGGATGATAGCCGTCTGAATAAAGCCCAATGGGATACAATCAGGAAGTTTCGGAACCAGTGCCGTACCGTTACTGAGAATTTGCAGAACTTAAGAGAGGAATTTTATAACAAACGCGCTCAATGGCTGGAAGTAGACCGGTTGGGGACTCTAAGCGCTGCTGCTCCCGCCTTAAACGAAAACAAGGTAACCAAGGCTTTCTTAATGCTTGAAGATGGGTTACGTCGGGTTCCCGATATTGAGTTCGAAGGGAATAATCTCGACTTAGTTCCGAAACCAACCGGGCTCACCGGTCAAAATATAACTGCTCAGGAAGCGGTGAATAAAAGCAAACAAATATTAGGGCCGGATTATAGTAAGGCCCGTTTCAAATACAGCCGAATTATTAAAGGAGACTTTCCCAGCCATCTGGTGACAGCTTATGATCCTGATAAAAGGGAACCATGTCAGGTAAGCGTCAGCGTTAAAGGGGGCCATCTGGTTTGGATGTTGACCGATCGGGAGGTTCCTAAGAAAAATTTAAACCTGGACCAATGTGAAGCTAAGGCAAAATCCTTCTTTCAACAAAGGGAATATCCTTCCATGGAAGTTGTTAGCCGGGAAGAATCGGACAATGTCGCGATCCTCAGCATGGCGCCGCGAAGGAATGATGTTTTGAAATATCCGGAATTGATAAAATGTCAAGTGGCTCAAGATAATGGGGAAGTTTTAGGGGTCGATGCCGTTTCATACTTGACCTTTAATGATCCCAACGCGCCTCAGCAGAAGAAACCAGGCTATACGGAAACACAGATCAGAAAAAATCTCAACCCAAACTTGAAGGTGGCGCGGATCCAAAAAGCTGAAGTACTTAATGAAATGTATAATAAGGTCCCTTGTTATGAGGTTGAAGGGACGGAAGGTACCGATCGATTTCTAATATATTATAACGCGGAAACTGGGAAAGAGGAGAAAATTCGACGGACAGACGAAAATGGCAATGAGATCCAATAATTGAGATCCAATAATTAACCAAAGAGAATCTTGACAAGTTATTCCTCAAAAAGATATAATACAATATAAATATAATAAAGGCCATGATGAGGATAAGTAACCATGTTGCGGTTTATTAGAGAGCTGGTGGTCGGTGAAAACCAGCGCCGGTCATGGAGAATCCCCCTCGGAGCAGTGGGAAGAAATTAATAGTAAGTCCCACCGGGTTAGCCCGATACAGCTGTTAAAAGAACCGGATTTTTTCCGGAAATAGGGTGGTACCACGGTCTTTCGTCCCTAAACCAGACGGAAGGCCTTTTTATTATATTTTTTAAAGGAAGGTGTATCAAGATGATCCGTGTTTTAGTAAGTGATCCGATCACTCCGGCCGGTATTGACCTATTTAAAAAGGCAGGATTTGAGGTGGAGGTAAAAACAGACCATTCTAAGGAAGAACTACTGGCGAAGATTAAGAACTATGACGCACTAATCGTTCGAAGTCAAACCAAAGTTACGGCTGATATCATAGAAGCGGCCTCAAATCTAAAAGTGATTGGAAGGGCTGGAGTCGGCGTCGATAATGTTGATATTACAGCGGCGACCAAAAAAGGGATTATTGTCTTAAACGCTCCCGACGGAAATACAATTTCTACCGCCGAGTTAAGCGTAGCAATGCTTTTAGCGCTTGCGCGCAATATTCCGCAGGCACATGCTTCATTGAAAGATGGCGCCTGGGATCGAAAAAAGTATACCGGCGTTGAAGTTAACGGCAAGACTTTGGGTGTGATTGGAATGGGACGGATTGGTACGGAAGTATCCAAGCGGATGTTAGCTATGGGAATGACGGTTTTAGCTTATGATCCGTTTTTCACCGAAGAGAAGGCAAATTCTTTAGGAGTCAAGATGGTCAATCTTGATACGATTATAACCGAATCGGACTTTATTACGGTCCATACTCCATTAACCCCGGAGACAAAAGGAATTTTTGGCGCCAACGAATTCGCCAGGATGAAAAAGGGAGTGCGCTTAGTCAACTGTGCTCGGGGCGGAATTTATGATGAAGCGGCTTTAGCGGAGGCTATTAAATCAGGTCAGGTTGCCGGTGC
>Ga0123334_1006056_pt1 | contig 11342 bp, 7 predicted proteins | sample BiotimSIPDNA_FD_89706 | JGI IMG/M metagenome (GOLD analysis project Ga0123334, IMG submission 89706) | Anaerobic biogas reactor microbial communites from Washington, USA - Biogas_R1 time_0 SIP DNA | ecosystem: Engineered > Bioreactor > Anaerobic > Unclassified | place: Washington, USA | collected... | reverse complement strand
TCGATATAGTAGACCGACCCCTTGCCCTGGCTGCTCTCCACTGCTCTCTGCAGTGCCTTCAGGTCCTGGGTAAACCAGAACCTACCCTCTGCGGCCTCGCGAGGCCCCTGCATCAAGGACTTCATGCCGCCCCCAGCGGCATCCTCTCCGCCCACCCGGTACAACCGCACGTACCCCTTGCGCGGCGCGGGCAGCTTTTCCACCACCGCACCCAGGTTCTCCATCGTCAAGGGCAGGCCTTTGGCCATGTCCTGAACTTCCGCCCAATGCGGGCCAACGAACCGTGCGGACACCCCTCGAGCCAGCACCCGATCCATGCTCTTCACGTCATCGCTCAACTCCGGCATGACGTGCGCCAGCCCTTGGAGCTGGTTAGCCAACCGCTGGGCCGAGGTCATATCCCCTATGGGTATCTCCCACATCCCGTCCACGATACGGCCCTCCAACTCACCGTACTCGGACAGAACGTGTTTGAGATACCCCGCGTACTCTTCCAGGGCTTCCGGATTGTGCGGGAACCGCACCACCCAACCTTCATCCGCAAACCCCTCCGGGCGGGCCACCCGGTGAAACTCGTTCACCGTCTGCGTCACCGTCTTGGTAATCTGCTTGACGTCACCGAACTGCTTGGCGTACGCATTCAGCAGCTCCTCAGCCTTCTCAAGGCCCCGGGTTCGCCACTGATTGAGAACCGAGAAGTACTCCGGGTACTCCTGACCAAAAAACTGGTCCTGAATACGCCGGTACTCCCCCTCCAAGGCCAACCGTGCCTCCTTGCTGTTGGCAACTCCCTGTTGACGCTTCAGTTCATGCAGCTGCTCCCACACCTCGTCACGCCGCAGCTCCGCAACAGCCTCCTGCCGGTAGTACCACCCCTGCACGTCCTCCAACCCCTGCACCACGAGGTCCGGGTCCACCTTCCCGTCCGGCCCCTGGGCCCCGTCAAACAGCATGCGAACCAACTCATCCGGGTCTTTGGGTTCCGGCATGGCCTCCAACCAATCCTGATAGGCCATCTTGAGCAGCGCGCCCCGCTCCTCCTCGAACGCCTTGCCCATGTCCACGGCAAGGTTGTCGATTTCCTGGGGCGTGATGTACCCCTTGTACGACAGCGCATCCAACTGGCGCGCCACCCGCTGCCGAACCGACGGCGGGAACGCCTCGGGCAGCGTCTTCTCGAACGCCTTGCCCGCTTGCCGCACCCGCAACACCTCTTGCCCCTCGGGAAACATGTCATAGATAGCCTTGCGGATTTCGTCCGGCGTGAACGTTTCCAGGTGACGCAGCTTGTCTAGGATTCCCTCTCCAGCCTTGTTCCCAAATATCTTCAGCGCCTGATCCGCATACTCCTCCAGCAGGCGTGCCTGTCCCGCGCCGATCTGGTCGCGGAACAGCTGGGCAAACAGTTTGATTCTTGAGTTCGCTTCGATAAAATCGCCAACCCCACCGTAGGCCTCCACCACCCGAGCGGCCTGACCCGCGGAGTCAAACACTCGCCCCGCCCGGTCCAGAAGTCGCTCTACCTTGGGCAGTATCTGCCATGCGTTGGATTCTGCAGCCACGTCCGCTGCGGTGCCTGCGCCCACAGCGCCCCCCTCCACCACACGACGCGCTTGAGAGAGGTAATCTTCAAACTGGGAGACATCCCCCTTCAGCACCGCCTTGATCGGGTTGTCCAGCCCCTTGATCATCTCGACGAATGCCTTCGCCTCGTCGGGATTCAACATGTACCCGGAAATCGCCAGCATGTTATCCTGCAGGGTCTGGTCAAAGGGGAGAACCTTAAAGTCCGTGCCGATCATCACCCGCAGCCCGTTCGAGATGGCGTTCTGCACGTGCCACCCTGGGCGTCCCGACAGCCACTGCTCGATGAATACCCCGTGCAGCTTGCTGATCTTCCGGAACACGGAAGTGTTCTCCCACTTGTCCAATACCTTAGAGAGGCTCCCAGCCTGCTCCTTCATGGCATCCAGCTTGGCCCTATACGCCAGATCGGGCAGGATATGTCGGAGGTCCTCCAGGCTCTTGACCCTGGCTACCGCACGCCCGATGACGTCCTCCGTGTCCGTCAGGGCCACCGACATTTGGAACGCCCGGTATCCGTCCAGGGCATCCGCCATCTGCGGGGGCAGCGCCCCACGCAGGGCATCTAGGATTCCCTCGCGGGTAACCTTTCCTGCCTTTGCAGCCTCCTCGAGGGCACCCCGCGCCCTACGCAGAATGCTTCCAGCCTCATCTGCGCTGGACCCAGGCATTGCCGACGCCATCCACTCCAGGGTCTCCCTCATCGCCCGGCCCGTTCGGCCCGCCTTGGACGCCACCGTCTCCGCCAAAGCAAACTCTTTGACGAACCGGGGCACCACCTTACCCACAGCCTTGGCACCCAGCCCCAAGGTAGCTTTGAGGCCATCCAGACCCAGGCGCAGCGTCGCCGCCTGCAATGGACCAAACACGGCGTCCCCGCCCAGATTGCCCGCCAACACCTCGCCGAGCATCTCCGTAGTCGGGTTTGTCGTATACTTCCTGGCGTCCAGGGGGTCCATACCCCCATCAATGACCAGACGCTCGTACATCGCGGCCATCTCCGGGTCTTCCCCAATGATGTGGCTATAGCCCATGCCCGCCGCGAGGTTCCACCGCAACTGATCGTGCCAATCATCCGAGGCCAGAAGACTGCCGCCTCGGGCAGCTTCCTCCCAGTTCAGTACGTCCCATGGCGCGCGAAGCCTCTCGACGCCCACCTCCTTCATGAGAGCCTCGTAGTACTCAGCCCTCGTCGCGAGGTTGTTGTTGTACCGCTCCATCACCTCGAGTAACTCCGGAGACGGAGGCTCAATCTTGGGGTTCACTAACATCTCGTAAAACCCGTTCACGAGCTGCATCGCCCCCACGGCGATATTCTGCCCCACCTGAATACCCTTCTTCATGAGCCAAGGGATGTCCGCCATCGCACCCAGCCACCCAGGCAGATGGCCAAAAATCTCAGTATCCTCGGGTTCGTACAGCGTCATCTGCTCACGCAGATACGCAGCGCGACCCGACGTCGCCTGACGGCTTTCCTCCAACGCCCTCAGCTGGTAAGGCAGCGGATTCGTCATGGCGTCCATCCGCTCCACATCGGAGAGGCCAATCATCGTCACCGGGTCCAAATCCACGGATGGATCGAACGGAGAGTACCTCGAGTGTGACGCAATGTACATGAACACTTGCCGGGTCAGATCATCCGTAAACTGGAACACTCCGGTGCCTACGGCTCCGAGACCAGCCCCCAGCATTTCCACGATACCCTTGACCGGACGGCCCTTGGCGATATTCTCCCAGGCGTTCTGGAACTGCTGCCACTTGTAGTAGCCGTAGCCCCCAAACGCCTCACCTGCAGCCCGCTCCACGAGGTCCCAAGTCCCCAGGCTGCTCAGGTCCTCGTCGTACCGCCTCTGATACTCCAGCATCCCCGCAGCAAGGGGTTCCCATAGCTCCCCATCCCCAATCCGGGTTACTCCCGGCTGGGTCTCGTACACCGCATACCTGCCCCCGTCCGGCGCATCCTCGTACCGCACGCCCAATGGGGCCAAGCCCAGGTACTCCCCGACATCCGGCACGTCCGGAAGCTGTTGCGCCTGTTGCGCCTGGGGCTGCTCAATGCCCAGCCCCTCGTACCAGGACAGGTCCTCCCAGGGGTTGGCCACACCCTGCTGGTGCCACGGAGTACCAAACTCGGCAAAGAAGTTGGGCCGCTTGTTCATTTGGTCGGCGTTCCCAAAATAGGCCGCCCACCGTGCTGCCTGATCAGACTGCAGCCACCGGTCCCGTCCTGAGAGAACTTGCTCTCCGGCCATCGCCCTCTCAAGCGGTGTACGTTGTCTTTCTTCTTCCGGGGGAGGGGTTCTGCCTCCCCCGCCCGCCCCTGCCTCTTTTGCCATACCCGCTCCTTACAAATACATCGTGTTCTGAATCATGGGTAAATCCGCGGTGTACCACCCGTTCGTTGGGTCGTACCGCAAGCTACTCAGCATCTGCTGCGTCGTGATATCATTCGCTGGAATGGTCAACAAGGCATCAATCGTTCGCTGCCACCGCTGAGTCTCCGACTCATCATCCGTGAACTCTAGACCCAATCTGCTCATCAACGAGTTGAAAAACTGTCGATCCGTACGCGTCCCGGAGACCCGCGTCTCCGCCACCTCCAGGGGACTCTCCCCCTCGGGCAGTTCGGGTTCCGTCCAGAACGTCGGGATAGCGAACTGCTTGTTCTTCTGGATCAAATCCCGCAACCACGTCCCCCAGGGGCGCACCATCGGCAACAACGCATCCGGACCCCACCAGTTCAACTCACCCAGAGGATCAGGAACAGGCGTCTCATCCGCATACCCGCCCCCGCCACCGTACCCGTACGATGGATAGTAGTAGTTGTTGGTATATCCACCCCCACTCTGGGGCGCGGCCAGCTCAGGACGCTCCTTCTCTACCCAGTTCAGGTTCGGATACCCCGACGCACTGTACGACCCCGAGGTGTTCTGTTCCGCTTCCCACTCCTCGTACGAATCATATGGGTAGAACTGGGACCTGGTCCTACCATGCTCATCCACATTGGAGTTCGCCCCAGTCATCTCGGCCCACAAGTTGTACTGCTCGGCCCGGGTCCGCGGCATCAGCTGTTCCCAGAACGGAGGGTCCGCCGTGCCTTGCATCACAGGGTCCATGCCCTCCCAGAACCAGGGTAGTTCTCGAAACCCGCTCAACGGGTTTCCCACCGGAGATGGATAGTTCAGCCCGAGGTCCCAATTTTTCATGCCCACACCACGCGTCTCAGCGTTCACCCCGCGACCCCAGAAGTCGCGTTCCAGTGGCCTCCGAGGGAATTCGGGTACCACAAAATCGGGACGCTCCTGACGACGACCCCCCTGATCCGGAGGGCGACCCTCCTCATCACGTCCTTGGTAGTTCATCCCTGGTCGGAACAACCCAACATCCTCCGGCGTAGTGTTACCACCACCCCAGTTGCCCTGCCCCCTGGTCTGCGTATCTTTGTTCTTCTCGTACAACTTGTTCATACGATCCGTAGCACCCTGGTCCCGGGCCCCCGGCCGCGAGGACCCCACGTCCTCTTTGCCACCCCCGCCCCAGTTCCCCCGGGCGGGAGGTCGGTCCCCCGCACCCCGCGTGGGCACCTCTGGAATGAACGTATCCAGGTAATCCTGGTACCCCCCTCGGTCATACGCCATTAGTACCCCTCCTCCATGTATCCCAGCATCGTCTGCCGATACCTCTCCCACTGCTCTGGGCCCAGATTCATCTGCACCTGGGCCAGCTGGTCGTCCGACATCCGCAGAAAACGCTGCACCTGCTGTGCAGGCGTCAAACGACGGGCCTCACTTTTCGTGAGGCCCGCCAGTCCCTTCGTCACTTCCGCCACACCCTCATGGGCAAGGGTGCCTACCTGCTCAAAGGCATCCTTGAACGTCGACATTAGCGCCTCCCAGGCGTGATAACTGCCTTACTCGTCGCCCCAGTCCGTGGGAGTTGCTCCATCATCTCCCCCACACGCTGCTGCATGTTGGGAGCCGTATTCCCCCCAGGCGTCCCGGGCGTCTGCGAGGCCAACGTCTGGGCTGGCATGGTTATCTCCCGGTCCCCGTACTCCGGGTTCCCCGGAGGCGTACCCCCGTTCCGACCCGCCATCAGGTCGTTGATCGGGAACGGGATGCCCGCTTCCTGCGCCGCCTGCTGGGCCAGGGCCATCGTGAAGGTCGGTTCCGCCAGGATCGACTCCGCAATGACTTTCTTGGCCTCGTCCGTCAGGCTCTGGGGCAACAGGTCGTGCAGGGTCTGCTGGGCCACGTCCCGCGCTGTGTCCGCCGAGATGATCTTCCCCTGGAGTAGCGACAAGATCATGTTCACCGTCGCCGCATCATCCGAGGGTAGCGAGGCCGAGAGCTTCACCCGGTTGCGGTAATAGCCCCCGATGATTTCGGGGTCTACCATCACTTCCATTGCATCCCCCAGGCTTCCCACTCCCCAGAGGTACATCGGCTCCCGGACGTACTTTTCGATCAGCCGCAGCATCTTCTCGTTCACGTTCTCCAGGCACCGCTCGAGAGAGTCCTGTTTGAAGGCTACCTTCATCAGGGTCGGGTTCCGGAGGAGGCTCATCGTGATGCCCGACACCGCGCCGGGAGCCTGCCCCTGCAGGGCCCTGGGCAACGTGCCTCGCTCCGTGACCTCCATGTACAGGGCAATCTGCTCGTCCAGCAGCTGCATGGGAGCCTTATGCTCCAGGTAGAACGCATCCTCCTCGAGGTCCAGCGGGATGTGCATCCCGGCCTCGGTCCGCATCGGCTCGAAATCCCGGCCGTCCGCCGTCTTCGTGATGAGGGGCGGGTCCATCCGCCGCGTCAGGTAGGTGTCCTTCTGCGAGGCCAGCTGCGAGAGCCGCTTGATCAGGTTCTCTGCTGTGTAGCAGAACGGCAACCCCATCCGCTCCCCTACCGTCCGGATCGGCGTCTTCGTGGGGAAGAACATCTCGAAGGGCAGGAACCCGTAACCATGCTCCGCGGGAGCCTTCACGAACTTGCAGACCGGCGTCGTCCGCCCTGTCTCGCCGTCCGCCTCATCGTAGATGATGGCCACGGCGTTCACGTCCTCATCCCAATAGTCGATGAGGGTCACCACATCGGTGTCCTTCAGGCTCTCTAACGCCTGTTTTGCTGTCCGGACGTTCAGAAAGCGTTGGTCCCGACCCGTAATCCAGTCGTCCCTGATCTGGCCCACCAACCGGGGATAGGCGTGGATGACGTACTCCCAGGTGTTCGGCCGGTCCCCGGGCATCGGGTAGATGTTCACCGGGTCGTGGGCCACCACGTAGATCGGGAACTCCTTTTTCTTCTTGGCCTTCGGGTCGTACAGCACCTGGAGGACGCCCCAACCGCTCGTCAGGGCATACCACAGCGCATCCGCCGCTTGGTCCCGCACGTACCCATGATGCCACGCCGCGTAGAGGATTTTCTCAATCTCGTCTACCTGGACGTTGTGGTTCGCATCCACCTTGGATTTGGGTACCGAGATGGTGGGGCGTTTGGCGAACAACAGCTCCTGCATGCTGTCCGACAGCATGCGGAACAGGGGCAACACAACCCGCTGCTCGTCCGGCTCCGGTTCCTCGTAATTGCCCTCCGAGTCCGTGAACACCACGCCCGGGTCCTCGAAATAGTGCCTGCGCCAGAGCATGATGTTCTCGTTGCGCTGGCCGTAAAACTCCACAAGGTTATCCAGTCGCTCCTGCAGGAGCATTGGGGTGATTGTCTCCGCCAAGGGGACCTCCTATATCTGTGTCTGTAGCGCCTCCCGTTCCTCCTGGCGCATGCGCTTGAAATCCTCGCGTGTCCACCGCTTGCCCGGAGACCTACCATAGCAGCCAAACTTCCGCACCAGGAAATACCACAATGCCTTCACCAGATGGTCCCACTCGTCTACCGGTTTGTTCGCCTTGCGAGGATCCTCGGTATCGATCTTCGCCAGGGTCGCTGGCGGGTAGTGGAACCTCCGCATCTCCAGGTTGAAAAACGTGCATCTGGGATGCACCCAGAGGGTGTTCGTATCCAGGTAGTGCTGCAGGGTTTTGATGCCATCGTTGATGTCCACCCGTTTACCCTTCAGCCGCAGGCTCTTGAGCTTGTACCGCTCGTCCGTCTCCGCCCGCACCACCTGACTCCAGGCCCGCTGCTGCTCCTTGGCCATCACGTCGATCTGGCCCTGGTCCGCATCCCACCAGTCAATCACCCGATCCACGTTGCGCCACCAGGGGCGCTGCCGGGCAATGTTGTAAACCTCCTGGGTCGTGATGGTGGTCTGCACGTAGATTTCATCTATCACGCAAACGTGCCAGCCTTTGGCTAGCTCGTTAGTATAGGGTTCCTCCAGGAACCGCTTCAGCTGGACAGCCGCGACGGCATATGTGCCGCCCGGGTCCACTGCCAGATACACCGGCAGTTGCGGGTCAAACTCCGCCCGCTCCGCGTTGATGTTCTCGGTGGGGGACCATCCGGGGAACACGAGGTATTTGTTCGGAGCAGGCTCGGCCTTGTACCGAGCGTCGTAGACCTCCTTGGGGATGCGGGCCCGCTCCGCGGCCAGCCACTCCAGGTCCACGTTGTAGATAATAACCTGAACCCCTGGAGAGAGTGGCCAGGATACCCCGGGGTTCATGTCCGCCAGCCGGTGGGGATTCGTCTTGTACCGCGCCGCAACCTGCGCGAGGCTCTCCCCTCCCTGGGCGTAGTAAACGTGGTAGTTATCCTCCGTCGGGTGACACCACGACTCGATACCCCACTCGTTCTCGGTCTGGCCTATCTCGTAATACTCCTCGAACCACTCGCCCTGAAGGAACTCGAACGTTCCCATGCAGAGCAACCATCCGCCCGCGTCGATCAGACGCGGCACAAGGCGAGTGTCGTACAGGGCATACGGGAACAGGCTGGCCTCGTCCACCAGGATGTAGTCGAGGGCCACGGCGTGCATGGAATCTGGATTTTCTGCTGATTTGAGCTGCACCTCCGCACCGGTCCACATCGTGAGGGTGTGGTTCCGGTTGGAGAAACAGTACTCGTTCACGCCGAGGCCGTCCGGCCTACCCACCTTGCGGTGCCCCAGATCGTCCTGGAGAATGTCCTCCAGCTTCCCACGGATGACCTCGGCCATCTCGTAGTTTGCTGAGACAATCCAACCCTTCGTGTCCCAGAACAGGTAGGGGATTACCTCCCAGGTCCCGCACTGGCTCTTGCCAGAGCGGTTCCCGCCTGCCAGGATGCGGTGGGTGGCCCTCGACCGGTGAACCTTCTCAATTGTGGGGAGCGGGATATACCCAGCAATGTCGTATATCTCGCGTTTCGTGGGCACCTCGAACCCCAGGTACTCGCTACAACGCTTCCAGTAACTATCCCGCTCGTAGGGGATGTGCCCGATACCCCCTAGCTTCGGGACCTTGAACTCCGCCATAGGCCCCCTCTATCCGTCTTCCCGATAGGCGTACTCCTCTCGGATGTGCTTCGCGAAATACTCCCCGACGGAGGGGGCGGATAGCATCCTCCGCACCACACCCTCGGGAACCCCGCTGTAGCGGTACACCCTGCCGTTGTTGAACTCCACTTCCAGGACTCCGTCCTGGTATCCAAAAGAACGCAGATTCGATGATTTCACCCTAATCCGTTCCATATTCTTAACCGGCACCCTCCACCCTGTACGCTACCATTCGCATCTGCCGGAATCCCCGCGAGTATCTATCCAAACCGGATACTACGGTTCCTTACTCTCGTCATACTCCTCCTCGTCGTCCTCTCCGCCCTCGATCATGCGGGCCTCGCCCTGTACCACCTCGATGCTTGTCGTGCCCAGTGGTTTGGGCGTTACCATGTTGAGTATCTGCAGCGTCAGTTTGTTCTGGGCCACAGGCGTGATGAGTTCTGGCGTCACACCGACCCGAGACAGGTACATGTCGATGGCCTTGATCCGGTCCTGCTCCTTCTCCGCATGGAGGGCCAACCGGACCAGCTCCTCGAGGACAGCGGGCAAATAGCCCGCAATGGCCACCAGCTGGCCTTTCGCCAGCTGTCGGAGGTCCTTCTCACTGACAGCGATGTAGTTATCCCCCCGTACAACGGGGTTGTTCAGGATGATGGCGTAAGCCTCTGCGAACGCCAGCTCTTTCTTCCAGTTGTTGATGGAGGATCGGCTGTAGCCAATCTCCTCGTAGGCCTCCCGATCCGTGGAGGTCGTTCTCCGGGTGTTCAGGAACAACTGCTGGGCCTCGCTCAGGTCTGGGGTTAGTTCATCAAGCCTCTCCAGTTCTGTCTGTGCCACGCTCTCCACCTTTATATTGACCGGGAGTGGATGACACCCCCGGGAAAATACACTTTCCCCCTATATATAAAAGGGGTAAGGGGCCTATTTTTTGACAGATTTGGCAACGAGTTTTCGAAACTCGTCCGAGATTGGGTAGTCCCTCCCCATATGGGTGAAAACCACCTCCCCGGCCTCCATATCGACGTACGCCCCACACCGTACACAGGTACCCGGATGCTTATCCCACCTCCCTGTATCCCGAACAAAACGCTCCCGACACATCCTGCACTCCCGGAGTGCCGCGCCATAGGACAACGGCCGCATCGCCAGGACAGGCAACCCCTTCTGGAAATCCCAATCAACCACCAATACCATCGGGTCGCCCTCCTCCACCACAGGCGTACGGATCAGCCGCTCCTTCGCCGCCTCATTGGGGTTCGGCGGAGGAGCAGCAGGTTTCCGAACCTCCTCACCCTTCTCCAGACCCAACGCTCGAAACCACCCTGCCTCCCGTTTCCCGTTCCGATTGCTGTCCTCATGACGCTCAACGAGACCCATCTCCATGAGGTGGTCCAGAGCCTGTTTCACACGAGGAAATCCAAACCCACACTCCTTAGCAAACCATTTGAGCGGAAACTGGGTCCAACCCTTTTTATCCCCCGCCCACTCCCTCCAGGTTAACAGATGAATATAGATAGCCAACTCCGCCTGCCGATTCCCCCCTCCGTTCCAGATGGCCAGCTCGGCAGTGGCCATCCCGGGGTCCACGAACACCTCTTTCACCCTCCACTCCTCTCCAGCGGTTACACTCTCCCCCTACTATAAAAAGGGGTAGCACCCCCATTTTTTGACGGAAACGGCCACCTGAGTTTCCCCACAGCACCTTTGAGGTGCTGCACAGCACACATGATCATTCTTCTTTCTCTAAGAAGAGAAAGAAGAAAACAGACCTCCTGAAGTGCTGTACAGCAACTCAGCACTTCAGGTCGAGAGTCCCTTCGTTTGGTACTCCGGGACTCTCGAACGACCAACCAACGAGACTACTACCGCTGGAGAGAAGGTTATTAGGTCAGAGGAATCCCGAGCGACGGGGTTAGCGAGGGGTTCTACGGTATGTTGGTCACTCCCCGACCCGCACCGCTGGGGAGGGGAGTAGTTAGGTCACAATTAAAAATCTTAAGGTGTACCTGAACATTCATAAGGGGTGACCGAACGTTATATACCACTCGGTCTAGTCTTTCGAGGGGATTACCTGGGGGTTTTCCGGCTCTGGAAGAGGGTTGGTTCTGAAAGCCTTTTCAGACGAGGGGAAGACCTACTACTCCGTTCCATCCGGCCCCGTCTCTTACCTCAGCCCCCGGTATTGCTGGGGGTATTACTGGTGGGTTAGGGTGTTCCGATCCTGCTCTTTGACCGGGACCGGGCTGGCGCGGGGGGACAGGATGACGTCGCGAACGATATGTCACCTATATACACCCCCCTCTCTGCTTGTCGTTCAGTTCTACCTG
>Ga0123334_1006047_pt1 | contig 11359 bp, 16 predicted proteins | sample BiotimSIPDNA_FD_89706 | JGI IMG/M metagenome (GOLD analysis project Ga0123334, IMG submission 89706) | Anaerobic biogas reactor microbial communites from Washington, USA - Biogas_R1 time_0 SIP DNA | ecosystem: Engineered > Bioreactor > Anaerobic > Unclassified | place: Washington, USA... | reverse complement strand
TTGGTGCTCGGCTTTCGTATCGCCCTTAAAAGTAAAGGAGAAATAATATGATAATCAATAAGTTTAAAAACGAGTCCACAGAGACTCCACAAGAAATACAAGTTAGAAAGTTAAGCGGTACAATTTACGAATTTATTGGCAATCACAACATCACATCAAAACAAATTACTCGTGATGATGAAGTGGTTACGGTTTATGAGAGCGATTTAGTACATATTACAACTAACGTAAATTATCGTGATGACATGATAGTTGCTTTAATTCGTCTTCGTTATACTCAAGACGCTGAATTTGCAGTGATTAACAAAGGCATTCAGAATTCGGAAGATGTCGAATACAAAGCGTATAGAAGTTATGTTGCTTTGTGTAAAGCACAATCAAATGTTTATTGCTTACAAGGATAATAGTCCTCTAATGGGAAATACAAACATAACTTATATTGATAATAAACAAGTAGTGTTGGGAACGGGAACATCGGCAGGAAAGTATTTTAAAATAACTCCAACCGTAGTAGATGGTGCTATTGTTTGGGTTGCAACGGAGGTATAAAATGGTAGATGAAAAATTAATAATTGCTGAATTAGTAAAAGCAGTAAAGGAACAAAGAATTACGCTAGAAGATATACCACTTGTTTACAAAGAAGAAATAAAAATAAAAGTAGAAAATGAGGAATAATTATGGATGCACCTATATTATATTATAGTAATATTCTAACTGAGTTTTATTGGGATGCTATTAGTGGTGCTGATACATATTTCATTTATGCAAATGGTGAAATATATGATTCAACAACTGAAACAAATTATTCAGCAACTTCAATACCAAATGGAAGTGTTATTTATGTAACTGCATATAATTCGGGGACTGAGGAAGAAAGTGCTGCTTCTAATACTATTACTTTTTATAGTTCTTTAAGTGCCCCTTCTATAGGAATAGGTGGAACAACTATTAGTTGGAATAGTGTTAGTGGTGCTGATTATTATAGAATTTACTTAAATGATAGTGTTTATATTTCTTCACAATCAGGAACTTCATATAATTTTGGTAGTGGTGTTTTGGAAACAGGAGATAAGATATTTGTTATTGCTATAAATTCTACAATGGGTATATCTAGCCCCCGATCAAATAATATATATTATAATGTTGTTACCCCTGACCCCCCTGTAATTGATTTAACTGATTTAACTGTTAGTTGGAGTTCAGTAAGTGGTGCAGATAGTTATAAAATATATGTAAATAGTTCATATCTTACTTCAACCACAAACTTATATTATACTTTTAGTTCATTAACTGATGGGGATAATATTAATGTTACAAGTTATAGTAATTATGAATTGGAGAGTAGTTTTTCTAATACTGAAGTTTATAGTGAAACCCCTCCACCATCAACAACAAATAAAATTATTCATAGAAGAAGATTTATTAACTAGGTATAATCTTGGTAACAAGAGTATATATAATTTCTAATCAAGAGGATGCTACCTCGTATAAAAAGCGTAGAGAAAGGAATAAAAATGAAAAGAGAAGAATTAGAAAAGTTAGGTTTAACAAAGGAACAAATTGACCAAATTATGGATGCTAATGGCAAAGATATAAATGAAGCCAAAAAGCGAGAGGAAGAAAGAGTAAAGAGTTTAGAACAAGCACAAACAAAATTAGATGCACTTACCAAAGAATTTGATGAGTTTAAAAAATCTAAAATGACAGAGGAAGAAAAGAAAAAGCAATTAGAATTGGAAGAAAAAACAAAGTATGAAACTGCATTAGCCGAAGCAGAAAAAATTAAAACCAATTATACCAGACTTACTAGAGAAAGTAAAGTTAAAGAAGTATTAGGTGTGTACGCTAATGATGAAGAAGTTAAAAAGATTATTCCATCCTTTATTGCTGATGATGATGAAACCTCTATTAGTAATGCAACAATTTTTAAACAATTTATTGAAAAGCAAAAAGAAGAGGCTAAAACAAAAGCATTAGAAGATGCTGCAAGAACAATCCCTCAACCACAAGGACAAATCCCTCCTAAAGTAGAACCTTTCAAAGTCCCTGATATTTTTTAAAATAAAAGGGTAACAAAAAAATTAATTAAGAAAAGGAAAGGAAAAAATTAATTATGGCAAGAATTACATCATTAAACATTTTACTAGATCCAACAGGTAAGGCGTATTTAGCCGAACTATATGGAAGGGTTATTGAAAATGTAGAAAAGAAAACAATTTCTTCAATTTTGAAGAATAGAGATTTAAGTGGAGACCCTCAAAGTGGTACTGTTGAGGCAACTCGTTATCAAAATGCTGCTGTTAAAGATTATAAAACAGCAAGAACTGCAACAAAAGGAGATTCTGTACTTGTAAAACAAGTTACAATCCCTTTAGACCAAAACAAGGAAATTGTTGAGGAATTAGAAGATAAAGATATTAGATTATATGGTGTTGATGGAGTTCTAGAACGTAGAGCACTTAATCATATTGCATCAATGGTTAAATCATTGGAAAGAGCATTCTTCTTAACAGCAGCAACTGCTGCAAGTGTAGAATTTACACCAAGTTCAGGAACTAATACTATTGGTGAAAATCTTGAGGAACTTATTGTTGCTCTTGAAAAAACACAAAATAGTTATGTTGATGGGGTTGAAAGGGGCTTAATGGCTTTAGTATTAAACACTGATACTTACTCATTAGCAAGAAATTATTTAGATGTTACAGTAAACAACGCAAATGTAAATACTGCTGCTGAAGCATTTGGCTTATTTCATGGAGTAAGAGTTTATAGTTCAGTATATTTACCTGTTGGAACAAAAGCAATCTTATTAGTTGAAGGTGCAGTTGCACAACCCGTTACACCAAAAGGTGGAAAGACTTATATTGCAGAAAAAATTCCTTTATCAAATGCATTTGGTGTTGAATTGTTCTTCAATTATGGAACAAAATCAGTTGCTGATGATTTAATTCACGCTTGGAAAACTCAATTAGCAAAACCTGCTGCTGCTATTGCTGGTTCAACTTATACAATCACTGCTGTTACTAATGCAACTCATTATGATGTTTATGCTGGAACTGCTTTAATTAAAGCAGACTTAGCACCTGCAACTGCTGGTGGAAATGCTACACTTGATTTATCTACTGTATTAACAGCCGCTGGTACATATAGTATTACTTGTATTGCAAAAAATGTTGCTGGTGGATACCAAAATAGTGCTGCATCAGATGCTGATTCATACACTGTAAGCGGAAATTAGGTACAACATATGAGCCAACTTGAAAATGTTAAATTAATACTTGGTATTGGGCAAATTGACACAAGCCAAGATGCTTTAATTGACTATTATCTTGATGTTGCAAAACAAGATATCTTAAATGTTAGATATCCATTTGGGACTGATAGTGTTAGTTTAGAAAGTAGATATTTACCACTTCAAGTTGAGTTAGCAGTTATTAAATATAGTATGAGAGGTGTAGAGGGACAAACTGAACACGAAGAAAATGGTATTAGAAGAAAATATAATAATATTTTATTAAGTTCAGTTGTTCCTTTTGTAAAGGTGCTTCATGAGGACTTGTGAGAAGAATAAACAAATAATTCATTGGAAAAAATATATAGGAATACAAGAAAAAGTTGAGGATGGGGAGTACACAGGGGAGTTTGTTAAAACATTTAAATCCCCTGTTGCCCTTAGGGTAAATATAATTTCTGGTAAATCTATTGAAGAAGCACTAAAACCTTATGGTCTATATTTAAACCATAAAAAAGTAATATATATGTCTAAACAACAATATATATCCTTAGGTATAACTAATTCAGATATATTTGTTATACAAAGTATGGATTTCTACCCCAATACTGCAAATTATAGAATATCTAAAGTCTATGATTCACTCAATGAAGTACTTATTGGCTTAGATGAGGAATAATGGGATTAAAGAATGAACTTAATGCTTATATTTATTCTTTACGTGAACTTGTTAAAAAGAAAAAAGATGGGGTAGAGCAATTTGCAAGGGGTAGAAATATAAGGCTTGCTCAACTTCTTGATAGAGGTCAAAGTTATTGTAAATCATTAATTCCAATAGGGGATACAGGAACTTTACAAAAAGGGGTAGCAATATCATTTACATATTCGGGTGGTTTAATTAAAACAGGTAGAATATACCTTATTGGTGATGCTAAAGAATATGGTAAATATGTTGAATTTGGAACAGGGGTTATTGGGGAAAAACATCCTCACCCTGAATATAATGATTATGATAGAAATGAACATGGTGAAAAAGGTTGGGTATATAAAGGCAAAGATGGCAAATTTTACCACACATTTGGACAGCCATCAAAGGCGTTTATGTATAAAACGTTTATTTATTTAAAAAATTTAATTAATATGAATGTCACAAATTTAAAATGGTATGATATAGAATTTACAACTGAGGATAATTTTAGCCCAGTTATTATAATTACAAAGAGGTAGGAATATATGATTGATGTGGAGAAAAAGGTATTTAAAATAGTAAGAGATGGGATTAAAACGGAATACCCAAATATTAGGGTTTATTCAGAATATACTAGAACCCCAAAGGTTTTTCCTTGTATAATGGTAGAGGAAATAGACACACAGACTTACTTGAAATCACAAGACACAAATTCAGTTGAAAATCATATAATTGTTTCCTACCAAGTTGATATTTATGATGATGGAGAAAATAAAAAAAGTTCAGTTAAGGCAATAGCCTCAACAATTAATGATTTATTTATTGGGTTAAAATTTAGTCGTGTATTTGGTAATAAAATATCAAATGAAGATGATGATAACATATATAGATATACAATGAGATTTACTGCTGTAATAGGTAGTGATGATTATGTATATAGTATTTAATAAAATGAAAGGAAGAAAAATATGTCACAAGGATTAACTTCTGCTGGAATTAAAATTAGTTATAGTGTTGAGACTGCTGCTGGTACAAGACCAACAACTGCTTCTGCTTATACTCCCATTGCTGGTTTAAAAGAAATTCCCGATATGAACCCACAACCTGATGCGTTGGAAACAACTACCTTTGATGATACTGTTTATAAAACATATACACAAGGGTTAAAAGATTTAGGGGGTACATTAGGGTTTAATTTTAATTTAACGAGTGCTTTTGTAACTGCTTGGGAGTCACTTATTAGTGCCTATACAACAGGGGCTACTACTACAACCCCACTAGCAACTTGGTTTTGTATTGAAATCCCTAATATCTCTAAGGCATTATATTTTACTGGGGAACCTGCCCCACTTGGTCTTTCTGGAACAAGCGTAAATTCAGTTCTTGAAATTACTGCTTATATTGTTCCATCAAATCAACCAGTATGGGCTACTAAACCAACATCATAGTAAATAATAAAAAAATAAGATAGGAGAATAATATGTTTAAACTAAATGGAAAAGAATACAAGGATATTGAATTAACTTTTAATGCAGTATGCAAATTAGAAAAAAGAGGGTTTGACATCTCTAAATTAGCAGATGGTTCAAATTCGTTATCATTTATTAGGGCTATAATTAGTCTTGCATTAAATGATAATGAGGAACTTGCTGGTATTGAAATTGAGGAACACTTAAAAAATGGTGGTACTGTTGAAGAAATTGGTCAAATTGTAACAAAATCGGTGCAAGATAGTGGTTTTTTTCAAGCACTGGCGAAGACCCAGAACTAAATTATAGTAATAAATTAAAAGAATCACATACTGATACTCTTTCTATTACTGACTACATTTATGATATAGTTCTCCCAGAGTCATTAAGAATAGGGGTTAGTTTTTCAGACTTTTGGAATCTAACCCCTAATAAATTAAAACCATTTATTAAGGCTTATGAGGGTAAGATGAAAGATAAGAATTTTGAGTTTTGGTTACAGGGGGCATATTTTTATCATGCTTTACTGTGTGCATCTCCTGCATTTAAAGATTTCATCAAAAAGGAAAATGCTAAACCTATTGAGTATATGCGTGAACCTTTTAACCTATCTAGTGTTAATGAGGAAAAGGAAGATATTAGTGAAATGGAAAAAGAAAACATTAGGTTAAGAACCTATATTTACTTGAAAAATTGGGCTTCTTCAGTAAAAATAAATAATAAAGAAAGTGAGTGATTTAATTGGCAGATGATAATTTAAGAGAAGTAACAACCGAATCCATAAGTGCAACTAAATCACTAAATAAATTATCTGCTGCAATAGATAAACTTGCTAAGTCAGCAGAGGCAGTTAAATTAACAAGATTTAATACACAATTACAAACATTATCAACTACAATATCATCTATTAAAGCACCTACTAACATGAATACGTTTGCTAATAGTATATCAAAACTTTCTAATATAGCAGGAAATGTTAGTTTTGCAGGATTCTCAAAGAAAATGGGAGCACTTGTTAGTGGTCTTAGTGTATTTAGTAATACTAATTTAGGTGATACAAAAGGAATATCAAATTTACTTAATAGTATATCAAAATTACCAAAAACAATAGAAAGTATAAATAATATTGATTCAAAGCAATTAGAATTATTTACACAAAGGGTTACAAAGTTAGTAAATGATCTAGCCCCTTTAAATTCAAAATTAGGTAATGTTTTAACATTGTTTAAACTATACCCATCAGTTGTAAAAAGTGCCTCTAAACCTACACAAACATTTGGTAGTATGATTAAAAGGTTAAATAGTAAGTTCTTTAACTTACAAAGGCTGTTAGGTGGTGTGGGAATAATTTTCTTAATTAGAAAATTAACTAATACTCTATCTAATTGTTTTAAAATTAGTAATGACTATACTGAAACATTAAACTTATTTGCTGTTTCAATGGACAATAATGGAGAGGCTGCTAAAAATTTAGTTGATAGTTGGCAAGCCATTTTAGGACTTGACCCAGAACTTGTAATGGAACAATGGAGTGAATTAAACCTATTATAACAGGGTTTTGGTGATACATCAGAACAGTGGGGGGATGCTTCCTATAAAATGTCAAAAAACCTTTCACAGTTAGCATACGATATGTCTTCATTGTATAATGTTGATGTTGAAGTCGCTTTTTCAAAACTTCAAAGTGGTATGAGTGGTATGTCAAGACCTTTACGTGCTTGGGGTATTGATATTAGTCAAACAGCCTTAGAGGAGTTTGCTTTAACAAAGGGAATTGAAAAATCAGTTAAAACAATGACACAGGCTGAAAAGGCTCAATTACGTTATATGATTATAATGGAAAAGTCAGCAGAAAAAGCGATGAATATTCAAGGTGACTTGGCTAGAACAATTACTACTCCAGGAAATGCCTTACGTATTTTGAAACAACAATTTACACAATTAAAACGTGCAATAGGTGATTTCATTACACCAATAGTTTCTTATTTTATACCTTATGTAAAAGCATTTACTGAAGGATTAATTGAGATGTTCAAAGCACTAACTGAAGTAATGTACACTATAACAGGATATAGTCCACAAACAATGGAAGATTTCCAATCTAATTTAGATAGTAGTTCTACATCCGCTGATGATGCTGCTGATTCTTATGATAATTTAACAAATTCAATTTATGGGCTAGTTAGTGGATTAGATAAGTTTAATGTTTTATCAAAAGGGGATGATGAGGAAAATAATGTAGGTAGTTATTTTCTTGATAAAGATGCACTTGAGGATTATGATTTTACTAAGGGGTTAACTGAACAAATTAGTGAGGCTAAAAGGGTATTACAACCTTTCTTTAAAGACCTTACTGGAAAATTAAAAGCATTTATTAAAAGAATTGCTGAAATTGAAGATCCACTTGGAAAAATGATAAAATTATTTAAAATATTAATTGGGATTAAATTAAGCCTTTGGGTTGTACAGGGTGCAGTAGGGTTATTTAATTTATACATTAACTTTATAAAACTTATTGGGGTTGTGAGTGCTGCAATAAAAACTATGTTATTATTTGCTGCTAGTGTTATAAAAAAAGTAGTTGTTGCAATAGCAGTATTAATAGGTGAAATTAATATGGGCATGATTTCAATAACAACTTTGATTTCTGGGTTTGCTGTTCTTATAGCAGGTATTGCAACATTTATTTCATTAGCAGGTAGAATGGGTTCTTGGCAAAAAGTAATAACTATATTTACATCTCTTGCTATTGCTATTGCTGCTGCTGCTATTGCATTAAATGCTTTTAAGGGTGGAATTGGTGCTGCTATAACTGCTGCTGCTATTGCTGGTGGTATTACATTAGCAACAGGTTCAATTATTGCTGCAGCAAGTAAAAATAAGTTTGCTGATGGGGGTTTACCAACAACAGGAAGTTTATTTGTGGCAAATGAAAAAGGACCAGAATGGTTAGGTAAAATGGGCAATTCTTCGGCTGTTGTAAATGATACTCAAATGAGTGATATTATGTACAATGCAGTTAAAGATGGTGTTATTGATGCCATGTATATTGGTGATGGTGAAGATAACAAGAATATAAATATAAACTTTAATGGTTTAAATAATAATGAGTTAGCAAGAGTTCTTTGCACCCCTGTTATTACAGAGTTGACAAGAAGAGGCTATAAAATACAGAAAGCATAGGAGGAGTTATGGCATATACTGATTGCACAAAAATTAAAATTGGGGCTAGTTCTGAACTTACGGGATACTCCTCTTATGATGTTAAAAATTCTTTAACTTATGTTCAAGAGCCTGCTAGAACAGCGGCAGGAAATTTAGTGGGGCTAGATGGGGATACTTTTATAGTAACTACAATAAAGTTTACATATAATATGATACCTTATGATAAATATAAAACCCTAGTAACTGCTTTAACAGCCAATAAAGAGTTTAAAGTTACATATTATGATGTTGATAGTGGGGCTGAAAAGACAGGGATGTTCTATCTTGCCCCTGCAACTGATAAAGAAATATTCGTTAGAAATAAAAATATATATGGGGTAAGAAATTTTACAGTTGAATTAATTTCTTCCAACAATGCAGTTCCATCATAGGTGTTATAAATGACAACTAAAATAGTAGTTTATTATCCTGATTTAACCGTTGAGTATCTTGGAAAAGATATTATTAGAAATTTTGTAAGGGGCTCACAGGCAACAAGTGATAATTCAATAATATATTTTGGGGTAAATTCACAATATGGTAATTGTTGTTTGTATGATAGAGATGATGTTGTATTAGGTAAAATATTAGATGGGTCTATAACTTCACAATCACTCATAAATGTTTTTGTCTATCTAGATAATAAAAAAATAGGTGCTTATTATGCAGAAATTACATACTCTTTTGTTAATAAATTTATTGAGTTTGAGTTACATGATAGTTTGTTTAAATGGAATAAAATAAAATACAACGGGTTTACTCTTAGTGATATTTATGATGACCCCATTATTATGCCTTATTCTCATGATGATGCAAAGATAAATGGTTACCAATTATACTCTAAATTAGTAAATGTTACACAAGAACTAGGGGAAGAAGAAATATCTTTTTTTAAACCTATTAGTGTTGGTTCTGATTTAATGAATTACTTAAATAGTATTATAATTGAAGTCCCACATATTGAATGTGAATATCTTATTGATGCATGGAATTCATTTTGTGAATTAATAACGGGGGCATTATTTAGGAATGAAGATGGGCTTGTTGAGGTATTAGTTTATGAGTAAAAAACCAATTAAAATTACAAAAGATAAGATTATAGGTAATGTTGAATTAAACCTTATGCCAAGAAATAAAATTAATAAGGTTAATGTAACAGGGGATGTTTTTACAAAGGGGAACATAATATCATCTTCTAAAGAGTTAGAATTATATAATAGTTCATACGATTTTGATAGCCCTTATTATTTATATAGAACAGAATACCCTGATGGTGATTTTTATAATGGGGATACGTTTACAAATGATAATCTTCCTGCATTATATAGTTTTAAATATACTATTCTTGATAAGGGGGTATTTGAATTAGCACATTTAACATTTGTTAAAACATTTAATGTTGAATTTGATATAGATAGCACTTCGTTCCCTTTTAAAACTATATTAAGTGATGATTATTATTTAAAATTTAAATATAATTATTCTACTAGAAATACTGTAATTGATTATAATAGTTATTATAGTCGTGGTAGTTCTAAAGATGTGAATGATGAAAATGAGATATTATATTTTAATGATCCCACATTAGTGGGAGAAAGAAATGAGGTTGAAAATAGTTCTTGGGTTGAAATTAAAGCACAAGAATTTCCTCAACCAATTAATGATTTTTCCTATGATTCAGGAGTATTTATAAAGGTATTATCAATAACTAAATCATCAAGTAGTAAGTTTAGTTTACAATTATCTATTGGGACTAATTATTTAAAAGATAGTATTACCTTTACATACAGTGAATGTAATAATGTTCATTTTTTAAAAAAGAGAACAATATTAGAAAAGTTTATTAAAAACGTTACTGTTGAATTATGGGGGCAAGGATATTCATCACAAGATAAAAATATTTATAGTAGAGGAAATATTTTTATTGAGGGTAGTGAACTTAATATTGAGAATAGTTTTATAAATAATAAAACAACTAAAGATACATCATCTTATTCTTCATTTATAGCAGGAAAAATATTTGATAACTACTCAAAAGGAAGAAAGTATGGTAAGTTTACTACTTTTTATACTGATTTTAAGTTTGTTGATGATACTGTTGCTTTAAGTGGAACAGGGGGAAATTTAATAAAAGTTGGTGATTTATTAACTTTTACTGATTATCTACCTGATATGGTATTCTTTGTAACTAGTGCAGAATTTAATGCAGGAAATGGGTTTTTAAATATTGAGTTTATTGAAAGAATTAAACAATATGATGTAATATGTGCTGAGACAACGATAGTCTCTGATACTTTAATAATATAGGAGTGTGTTTATGAGTGTAGAATATACAAAAACTACTTGGGTAAATAATATAACCCCAGTAAATGAAACAAATATGAATAATATTGAAAATGGTATTGAAGATGTTGTTGATGCTGTTAATAAGGTTTCAATAATTAATATAACATCAGTCCCATTTTCCCCTGATGAAAATATAATTTATCATTATGTGGGGGTAACTGGGGGAACATTTACCTTTGATAAATTTTATAAATATGATAGTGGGTGGGTTGAAGTTGATTTTGGTGGCTATATTTTACCACAAGCATCCTCATCATTACTTGGGGGTATAAAGGCTGATACTTATGATAGTGAAACTTATACCACACAAGTAAGAATTAACCCTTCAACAGGTAAACTTTATACTTACCCACGAATTATAAAGCAGGAAAGTGGGAGTGGAGTTTATGTTGACCATGAACTTGTAATTAACGATGATT
>Ga0123334_1006045_pt1 | contig 11364 bp, 7 predicted proteins | sample BiotimSIPDNA_FD_89706 | JGI IMG/M metagenome (GOLD analysis project Ga0123334, IMG submission 89706) | Anaerobic biogas reactor microbial communites from Washington, USA - Biogas_R1 time_0 SIP DNA | ecosystem: Engineered > Bioreactor > Anaerobic > Unclassified | place: Washington, USA | collected... | reverse complement strand
TTGGGCAAGGACAGGCTTATGATCTTAGTCTGCAGGCTATGGCCTGGGCGGGATTAGATACAGAGCAAATTTACTTTGAACTCGTTAAGCAAGACATTCAAATGACCGCTGATCTTTTTAGACAGGTCTACGAAGAAACAGATTATGTCGATGGTTACGTGAGTGTCGAAATTGATCCAATGCTTGCCAACGACACCGAAAAATCAGTCAGTGAAGGAAAGATGCTTTGGGCGCGAATCAACCGGAAAAACCTGATGATTAAAGTACCAGCAACCAAGGCTGGTATACCTGTCATACGCGCATTAATCGCGGAGGGTATTAATGTTAATGCCACACTCATTTTCTCGATTGATCAATACCAGGAAGTGATGAATGCCTATCTGTGTGGCCTTGAAGAGCGTTTACAAAAAGGTTTGCCAATTGAGCGCATTCATAGCGTGGCCAGCTTTTTTGTATCCCGCATTGACACCGCGGTTGATAAATTAATAAAAGAAAAAATTGAATCCGGACATGTTGAACTCGAATCACTGCAAGGAAAGATTGCTGTCGATAACGCCCGTATGGCCTATCTGGAATTCAAGAATGTCTTTACCAGCGAAAGATTTGAAAGATTAGCTCAAAAAGGCGCGCAAATTCAAAGACCTCTCTGGGCATCAACTGGCACGAAAAATCCACAATACTCGGATTGTTTATACGTCGATGAACTCATCGGAGCAAACACAGTCAATACGATACCAACGAAGACATTGTATGCCTTTTTAGACCATGGTCGTCCAGAAATCAAGATAGATTATGAAATTGAAGAATCCAAGAAGCGATTAGCTTTATTAGATGATGCAGGCATAGACCTTAGTAAAGTTACCAATCAACTTGAAGATGACGGTGTCTTGTCCTTCCAAAAAGCACATCAAAGTTTGCTTGCCACGATTGAGTACAAAAGAAACCAATTTTCAAATGAAATTGGTAGCTTAGGTGAAAATCTCAGGCCGGCTATGAAAACTGCCACGGAACAAAACTATCTCCAGCGTCTCTTTGAACATGATCCAAGCTTATGGACAAATGTAGAATCTGAATTTGAAGAAATCAGAAACCGTTTGGGATGGTTGGGTCTTCCGGGTTCACAGTTTTCACTTGTGGACGAATACCAGTCCTTCTTAAAGCAACTTTTGGACGAAGGATTCACGGACGTTTTTGTTTTAGGTATGGGGGGGTCATCTCTCTCGCCAGAAGTTATGGCGCAGTCTTTTGAAGCTTTAATTCCTGAAGGTCATGGCTTGAAGCTGCGTATCATTGACACAACCAACCCGGTAGAAATAAAAGCGCAATGCGACGCAGTTAATTTAGAAAAAACACTCTTCATCGTTTCAAGCAAAAGTGGTGGCACCGCGGAAACAATGGCTGCTTTCAAGTATTTCCGTAAAGAATTGTCAAACCTTTACCCAGATAGTTTTGGCAGTCGTTTTGTAGCCATCACTGATCCAGGCTCATCATTAGCTGATATCGCCCAGCGCGATGGTTTTCGGGCTATTTTCTTCGCGCCTGCAAACGTAGGAGGACGTTTTTCTGCTTTCACGCCATTTGGACTTGTTCCTGCAGCATTGATTGGTATTGATTTAAATCTGTTCCTGAACAAAGCGGATTTTTCTGACAAAACCAGTCGACCAATGTCAGCTATGGCCTCTAACGCCAACATGATGTTAGGCTTGATTTTAGGCAGCGCTGCCAGGTCTGGACGAAACAAACTCACTTTTATTGCTGAAGACTTTGCAGCAAATCTTGTACCCTGGCTTGAACAATTAATTGCCGAAAGCACTGGAAAAGATGGAAAAGGTATCCTGCCAATTGAAGGCGAACCTGCATTGAAAACCCTGGATTATCCAGAAGACCGTCTCTTTGTTTATTTTGAAGTTGACCAAAGCCGATTGCCCTTTGTAAAAAGCCTTCGCGCGAAGGGTTATCCTGTGTTGGTCTTCACATTAAATGACCCTTACGATTTAGCACGTGAGTTTTATCGATGGGAATATGCAACAGCAATTGCATCCGCGGTAATAGGCGTGAATGCCTTTAATCAACCTGATGTTCAAAGCACAAAATTGGTGACCAATTCAGTTATCGAAAAATACAAGCAAGAAGGCAGCCTTGATATGGGCAAGCCAATATTTACAAACGATCAGCTAAATTTGTATGGCAAGGAAATCAATGGGATTGAGGATTTTGTATCGCTGGATGATATCCTCGAAAAAATTGGCGAAATGGTAAAACCGGATGGTTACATCGCCATCAATGGTTTTCTGCCAAGATGCCCTGAAGAAATAGAGTTTTTACAGGCTTTGCGCTCCAAGCTTCTCAATCGTTTCAATGTGGCAACAGCCCTCGGTTTTGGACCTCGGTTTTTGCACTCTACTGGACAATTTCATAAAGGTGGACCAGAAGGTGGTTTGTATCTCATTTTCACACGAGAAATACTTGAAGACCTCGAAATCCCCAGCGAAAACATGAGCTTTGGAACCTTGCAATTAGCGCAAGCTCTGGGTGACTTTGGTGTATTGCGGGAACGAGGAAAAGACGCTTACCTGATAGAACTAAGAGCGCACGAAGATTAAAGTTGTGATGAAAGATTCTCAAGCGTATTACCGCAAGTATCTCAGTGTGGATCATGGCGGTAAACGAATAGGCATCGCGGTCAGTAATGAAACCGCTTTCATTGCTTGCCCGCATAGCATTATTGCCCACATTTCACGTGAAGAAGATGCGAAGCGTATTCTTGAGATAGCAATAAGTGAACATTGCACGGATATACTGGTGGGGGTTCCATACGATTCTGATGGAGGGATAGGCCCAAGTGCCAGAAGAGTGCTCAGGTTTGTTGATGTGCTCAAAACCTTTGCGTCTATCCCAATTCATTTATGGGATGAAAGTGGCAGCTCTCAGGCTTTAGAAGACCTTTCAATCAGAAAGGGCGAATCATCAAAACAACGCAAAAAACCTTCAGATGATAGAGTAGCTGCACTCATCCTCCAGGATTATTTAGAGCACCAAGCCAATCTAAGGGATATCAATGCCACGGAACAACAATAAAAGCCATCGTCTGATCCTATACGTGGCAATTATTCTTGCCCTATTAGCTGTCATCCTTTTTACCTGGAGTACACGAACATTAAAGACGGCTGAAAAACAATTTGGGCATGCGGATGAGCATTTATCAATTCTTTCAAAAATAAGATATGCTCATTCTCTTAATAGCAATGTTTCCGAGCTCCAACAACCTGTTGTTTTTATTGATGGACTTGAACGCAAGTTTATTGTTGAGCAAGATGAAAGTGCCCAGGAACTTTGCCAAAGATTATCTGATGAAGGTTTTGTCAGAAACGCCAAATTGACTTGTCAGCTTATGACTTATTTTGGCAGAGATCGGTCGATTCAACCTGGTTCTTACACCATTCAAAATGGCATGACACCGATTGGCATCGCGAAACTTGTTGGCAATTCAGCCCACCGTGATATCCAGCTCAGAATTTTTGCCGGCTGGCGCTTCGAAGAAATTGCTGCTTCTATTGATTTGTTGGGTTTCAGTTTTAGTGGCAATGACTTTTTGGCTTTAGCCAATCATCCCTCTCAAAACCTTAAAGAGCAATTCCCGTTCATTCATTCCGATGGTTTGCAAGGCTATCTGTTAGCAGGTTTATATTCATTCAAGCCTGATATCACGCTTGATGAGACATTATCCACTCTGCTTGGCGAATTTGAAGAGAAAGTCATTAAAAGCGATTTGGAAACCATGGTAGAAAACAATGGCTTGAGTTTAGATGAAGGCTTAACGATGGCTTCTATCATACAAAGAGAAACATTAGCCACAGAAGAGATGCCGCTAATGGCTTCCGTATTTTACAATCGCTTAAAACTCGGTATGAAATTAGAAACTGACGTGACTGTTCAGTACGCCGTTGGCTGGTATCCAGCGCAAGAAACCTGGTGGAAACCACAACTGACCTGGGATGACCTTTCCATCGCGTCACCATATAATACTTACAACGTTTATGGTTTACCACCTGGTCCCATCTGTAACACGGGGATAGACGCGATACATGCTGTTGCCCAGCCAGCACATTCTGATTATTTGTTTTTTAGAGCTGCCTGTGATGGATCAGGCACGCATCTTTTTTCAATTACATATGAAGAACACCTCAATAAAGGGTGTGAATAGGTGATATATGATTCAATTAGGTGTTGATATTGGTGGATCCGCGATAAAAGCGGCTTTGGTTGACCTCGAAACAGGTACATTAGTTTCTGAGACTGTCAGGGTAAAGAATTCTATTGATACGCATCCTGATAAGGCAATTCAAAATCTTGTCTATGTTATGAATAAGCTGTCTTATAGCGGCCCGATTGGGGTTGGTTTTCCTGGGAGACTAAGAAACAATGTCCTTCAAAAAGCTCCTAATCTGCATCCTGACTGGGCGGGCAAGGATCTGGCCGAGTTTTTCAAGAATGGCACAGGCTCCACGACTTGTTTGCTGAATGATGCTGACGCGGCAGCGATCGCGGAATTGCATTTTGGTAATCCGATTATCAAGCACACCCATCGAACCCTTTTTCTGACCCTGGGCACAGGCATAGGCTCAGCGTTTATCCTTGATGGTATAATTTGGAAAGATACAGAACTTGGTCATCTCTTATTGCGAAACGGTAAAATCGCCGAGCACCATGGTTCAGCTGCAGTAAAACGCCTTGAAAACCTGAGCTGGAAACAATGGGCGCAACGTCTTAACACAGTTTTGGAATTTTACGACTTTTCGTTTAGTCCGGAATTGTTTATTCTTGGTGGCGCAATCAGCAAGAACCTTGAAAAATTCCAAAGATACCTTAATTTTCCTGAAGATAAGATTATTATGGCTCAGTTGGGCAACGATGCCGGCATTATTGGCGCGGCAATGGAAACAGTAAACTCAGAATAAGTTTTTCCAACTTATCCCAAGTCTACTGTTTTTAAGTTTTATCTTTATGGTGTGTTTAAGATAGAGATTGAGTGTCGCACAAACGACTGTAAGTAAAATTCAGATCCCTGAATTTTCTGATAAGCATTTCATCTATTGCATCAGCTTTCATTCGCCAGCCCCAATTACCCGCAGCAATGCCAGGGTTGTTCATGCGTGCACGGGAATCAAGGCTTAAGACATCTTGCATTGGCACGATACATAGCTGAGCAACAGAACGAAATGCTGCCCTCATCATTACCCAGGCAACGTCTTCATCATTGTTATCCAGGTATTTGTGCATAAAATGCTTATTTTGTTGGTCTGCCTGCAAGTACCAGCCCTTGGCTGTCTCATTGTCATGGGTACCCGTGTAACATACACTATTAACAGTATAGTGATGGGGCAGGAATTCATTCGCAGGATCGCCATCGAAAGCAAACTGTAAAATGCGCATACCAGGCAATTTAAAATCTTCACGCAAGGCGACAACATCTGGGGTGATAAAACCAAGGTCTTCCGCGATGATAGGCAATTCAGGATAACGCGATTGGAATGTCTTAAACAGAGCTTCACCCGGTGATGGAACCCATTCACCAATGATAGCGTCTTCCTTGCCAAAGGGAATATGCCAGGCTGCGGCAAAACCTCTAAAGTGATCGATACGCACCAAATCCACCAATTCAAGGGTCGAATCCAAGCGTTTAATCCACCAATCATAATGTTCAGCTTCATGAGCTGGCCAATTATAAAGTGGATTTCCCCATAGTTGACCTTTAGGTCCAAAAGCGTCTGGTGGCACACCTGCGACAAGGGTAGGTTGCAATTCTTCGTCTAAGAGGAACAATTCAGGTCTTGACCATGCATCCGCGCTGTCAAAAGCAATAACAAATGGCATATCACCAATGAGAAGCACGCCCTTGGATTGTGCATAATCACGCAGTTTCTTCCATTGGAAGAAGAATAAAAATTGATCGAACTGATGACGGAATATTTTCTCTGAGAGCTGCGTTCGTGCTTTTTCAAGTGCTTCAGGTTTCCGGCATTTCAAGTCCTTTGGCCAATCCGCCCATGAAACACCGCCCACACTTTGTTTGATTGCCATGAAAAGGGCATATTCGTCTATCCAATGCTTATGGTCTTTTAAAAAGAGATTAAAAGCTTCATGTAACGATTCTGGTAATCCATTTTCAAGAACCCGTTGACTTACTTTGTGTAGAAGAGCCGTTTTCCATTCAATAACGGGACCAAAATCAACTTTTTCTTCTGGAAATACTGGGATATCATTAAAATCCGTTTTATCTATTAATCCCATTTCTAACAGACCATCAGGGCTGATAAGATATGGATTGCCAGCAAAGGCAGAGAAACATTGATAGGGCGAATCACCATACCCGGTTGGCCCGAGTGGCAAAAACTGCCAATAGCGTGTTCCGGTAGTATGCAGAAAATCGATCCAGCGAAACGCTTCCGGACCTAAATCGCCGATTCCATAAGGTCCTGGCAAACTTGTAGGGTGCAGTAATACACCCGAGGCGCGATTTTTAATCATTTTTTACCTGTTCAATAGTGATTTATATGCGTTAGCATATGTGATGGCGGAATTATGCCAGCTAAAGTCCTGTTCCATGGCGTTGCGTTGAATCTGTGTCCATATAACTTTGTCCTGGAACAATTTCAATGAAGACAATAAAGTTGACGCGAAACCTTCACCAGAGATATCGGAGAACAAGAAACCCGTTGCTTTTTCAGGTTGTTCCTTGTAATCAATAATCGAATCGTTCAAGCCACCGGTAGCACTGGCAACCGGAATATTTCCATATCTCATCGCGATCATCTGGGAAAGTCCACATGGCTCATAAAGGGATGGCATTGTAAACATATCGCCACTTGCGTATAGTATTCGAGCAAATTTCTCGTCGTATTTTAGGATCGGCATAAACTTATTCGGATAACGTTCTGCAAAATGGCTAACTCTGTTTTCAATATCAGCTTCACCAGTTCCTAATAATACGAACTGCCATGGTTGATCAACTAATTTTTCAAGCCCGTCTAACAACAAATCAAGTCCTTTTTGTTGAGTTAGGCGTGATACCATGGTTATGAGGGGATATTGGTGACCTATTTCCAAACCAAGCTGAGACTGAAGCTCCAGTTTATTTCGGACACGATCGAACAATCTATCGGTGCTGAATTGGTAAGTTAACGCATCATCCTTTTCAGGATTAAAGCTGTCAACATCAATACCGTTTAAAATACCTATCAATTTGTTTTCGTGCTTTTTTAAATAATTCTCAATACCACAACCAAATTGTGGTGTGGTAATTTCTTTGGCATAACCAGGAGAAACAGCAATAACCAAATCTGCGGCAGAAATGCCCATCGGCAGTGGTGTGAATTTAGCCCAATCTGGCAAGTCTGGATCTGTAGTTGGAGAAAATCCAAGCATGCCCATTGCTTCCTGGGACCCCCAGCCGTTGAAGGGCAGATTGTGGATAGACAAAACAGTTCTCGTATCCTTAAAGAATGGATCATCCTTGTAATGTTGTTCCAGCGCGTTTATTGCCAGAGCGGTATGCCAGTCGTTTGCGTGCAAAATATCCGGTTTCCAGTCAAGAAACTTCGCGGCTTCAAGAACCAACAAAGAAAAACTGACATATTTCAATCCATCCAAACGCCAATCGCCATGATAAATGGGAGAATTGTGGTTGATGTATTCATTATCGAGCAAATAAACTTTTGTGTTGCCTATTTGCGATAGATAAAGATCGCAATGGAGATTGGTATCGTTCATCAATTTGTAATTAAACGATCCAATCAAACGATACGGTGGATTATAGTCTTTTACCTTGGCATGAAAAGGCATAAAGACACGCAAATCGAAAGGCTCTCCTTCAAGTCCATTCAATGCGATTGGCAAAGCGCCTGAAACATCACCTAATCCGCCAACTTTGGCAAAAGGCGCGACTTCAGCTGAAGCAAAAAGTACTTTGGTCTTGTCTTTCATGTTTACTCCTATCTTTTATTTAAAAGTTGAAAATAGTCTTCGTTAATAATGTGCTCTGTGTCCAGATCAAGATATTCAGCCAAATATTTAATAAGATGTGTTTTTTCGGTAGCATCCTGGCGACTCCATGTACGACTCTTAATTTCAACAAAATAGTCTTTATTTGGTTTGATTATGGTATCAACGTTAATATAGAATTCGACATTTTTAAATTTAATTAAGAATCTGCGTCGGTTCTTCTCAATATCAAGCATATCACTTGGTTTGAAGTATTCGATATAAAAACGCAAGCTATGAGTCGCGGGAGCAAAGTAACGGCTACGAGATAGCAAGCCTTGTTTTGTCCGCACGCCACCATCCGGATCACCTTCGCCAATCAGAGTTAATCGGCTGCGCATATTCAATATCTCACCCTTGCTGTTTAGGAACTCATCTTCCCGATAACGCAAAATACCCTGAGTAGAATCATCGAAAAAGAAGTAAGTATCATACTCATTGTAATGGCGGGCACGCAGAATTTCGATCTCAGCCTGGTTTAGACGTTTTATAACCTCTTCGGGATGATCAATGCGAACCTTAGCTTGAACTTCAAAACTTTCTTCTTCTGAAGCGCCGCCAATAGCCAGCAATTTAGAATGAACCGATTCCTCACGACTGGTTAGAAAATCATCGATTTTTTTAGCAACGGGTTCAATCTGGTTCAGCAAATCTTCTTCATCAATGGTCAGCAAAGTTCGATTTCGCATCAGCCATTGTCCTTCTACCATCACATCAGTTACATCATGGGCTTTGCTCGCGTAAACAATCTGAGCGTAGATGTTTTCAGGATCTCGTTTGAAATGAGGACGGTTGTGTAGAGGAGACATATCGAGCAAAATTAAATCCGCACGTTTGCCAATCTCCAGACTACCGGTAATATCTTCCATATGTAAAGCTTTGGCACCAATACGGGTAGCCATTTCAAGCACTTGTTTGGCACTTAAAGCGGTAGGATCGCCCGCGACTGGTTTCGCGATCAGGCTTGCGAGACGCATTTCTTCAAACATATCCAGGTCATTGTTGGAAGCGGCACCATCTGTGCCAATACCAACATTCATGCCCATTTCCAACATACGCGCGATTGGCGCGAAACCAGAAGCTAATTTTAGATTTGAGCTTGGATTATGCGCTATTCCGGTACCAGCCCGATTCATAGTTCGAATTTCGCCATCGTCTACATGCACGCAATGCGCGGCGATGAGCCTGGTATCAAGCATACCGAGTTTTTTGATGTAAGGCACAACAGGCATACCGGCTTCTTTGCGGACGGTATCAACCTCTTCACGCGTTTCAGAAACATGAAAATGCACCACCGCGTTATGTTTGAGCGCAATTTCCACAACAGCTTCAAGCACCTCTGATGGGCAAGTGTAAACCGCATGAGGCGCGATAGCCGGGATAATAAGCGGGTGTCCTGTCCATTTTTCAATTAAGTCAACAGATAGTGCCAGTGAATCTTCATATGAACCTGCATCCGGAGCAGGGAATTTCATAACCGTCTGCCCAACAATTGCACGCATACCGATTTCCGCGGTTGCTTTTGCGACTTCGTCTTCAAAGTAGTACATGTCATTGAAAGTAGTCACACCTGAGCGAATCAATTCAGCGCAACCCAACTGTGTGCCCAAGCGCACAAATTCCGGTGAAACAAACTCACGTTCAACAGGCATCATATAGCCCATCAACCAAACATCCAAGCGCAAGTCATTCGCTAAACCGCGTAAAAGCGACATGGGAATATGGGTATGCGTGTTGATAAGCCCCGGCATCAGCACCTTGCCAGCACAATCTATCATTTCCTCTGACTGCCATGCGGAGAGAATGTCTTCCTGTGTGCCCAAAGCAACGATTTTGCCTTTGTGGATAGCAATCGCGCCTAAGGAATACTGTTGTAACGCCTCATCCATGGTGAGAATATGTGCGTTCTTTAGAATAAGTTGACAGTTATTCATAGCTCTCCTTTGTTAAGAAATGTGGATAATCTTACATCTCACTGAATCAAGGCTCGTGTTAAATGCCCAACGCAATCCATCGCCAAACGGACCTGAATAGTCGCGCTTATCATGCCAAAAAGAGTCTTTGTCCAAAATTGCCTGATAAAGTGTTTGCGTTTGTCCGTCATTACTCAACCGCGCGCCTAAAACAATATCGGCTTGATTAAGTTCCGCGAATTCAGTCATCAGAGATTTTAAAGTATCTTCTGATATATAAGAGTCCAAGCACTCGCACCTAATTATATCGGTGTCTGCGTGTAGTTTAAGCCGGCTGCTAATCTCGCCTTTGGTACCACTTTCCACAATGGCAAGACGCAGATTCTTTTCTTTCAACATCCTCACGATGACGGATTCAAGCGTGGTTTCGTTCTCGCCATAGATATAGTTGCCCAAACGACGGTGAATTTCTTCGACTACAGGACGCATCAAAGCATCCGCTTCAGCAGATGAGGCAGCTTTCGCTGTCACACGAATATCGGTTTGATTCGGATACGCCACCAAACCAACGGTGGGGTTGCTGTAACTTTCCATTTCTCCGATAATTTCATCGATGGCTGATTCACCTTTGGAAATAGTATGAATGACCCAGGCTTTAATAATTTGCTCTTGCAGGTTATAACGTTCTTTGAGATAGTTTATTACAAAATGCTCCATCAAATATTCCATCTCGCGAGGAACACCTGGTAAGGCGATAATTGTTTTTATTCCAAGCTCAACATAAAAAGCTGGAGCTGTGCCTACCGGGTTTGAAATCGCCACGCCATTAGCCGGCAGAAAAGCCTGACGTTTATTATTCTCGGTTGGAACACGATTAAAAGTCTGATAGCGTGCCAATATTTCCTGCCAAAGTTCTTCATGATAGACCAATGGGACATTAAAAACATCCGCGACTGCCTGGCGGGTTGGGTCATCTACTGTAGGTCCCAATCCACCTGTGCAAATAACCACATCTGAACGCATCAGCGCCGCTTGAAGTGAGTGGGTAATCCGTGAAGGGTTATCACCAATGGTCGTCAAACGATAAATATCCACACCGATATCCCTCAATGAGCGGGCAATATATTTTGAGTTTGTATCGTGAATTTCTCCCAAAAGAAGTTCTGTACCAATTGTAACAAGTTCTGCTATTGTCATTTTTTCTCCTGATAATTCTGACTATTCTATCCTATTAATAAGGATTTTGAAAATCTTTTTGCTTTCATCATCAGGACAGTTTTGCATTAAAGAGACCGTTGAAAAATCTAACATTTTCGACAGCAACCCTTGTCAGTCCCGGTTATAAACTAGAGCAGTGGTTCATCTAAGGCTTGTTGTCTTCGCTTTATACGGTCTTTTACTTCCTTTTTTT
>Ga0123334_1006044_pt1 | contig 11367 bp, 9 predicted proteins | sample BiotimSIPDNA_FD_89706 | JGI IMG/M metagenome (GOLD analysis project Ga0123334, IMG submission 89706) | Anaerobic biogas reactor microbial communites from Washington, USA - Biogas_R1 time_0 SIP DNA | ecosystem: Engineered > Bioreactor > Anaerobic > Unclassified | place: Washington, USA | collected... | reverse complement strand
GCTGGTATTGGTGGATAATTTTTAATTGTTACATTTGGGAAAACGCCTGCTGGAGCAGGCGTTTTTTTGTATGGTTGATCCACGAATAGAACCCTCACCCCCGCTACGCGGACCCTCCCCAAAAGGGAGGGCTAAAGGATGAGCCCATTCCATTCGGAGTTTACTCGTATCGCAAAGCGTCGACGGGTTCGAGGTTGGCGGCTTGCCTGGCGGGATACCAACCAAAGAAGACACCGACCAGGGTTGAGAAAAGCGTTGCCAGCAGAACCGCTTGAATCTGAACAACCGGTATGAGCGGGGTGCCAGAGTTTTTGGCAATATTGCCAACAATAGAGCCAACAACCAGCCCAGGGCAATCCCAAATAGTCCTCCGATGAGGCTAAGTAAGGCTGATTCGGTCAGAAACTGGAGCATGATGTCGGCTTTGCGAGCTCCCAAGGCTTTCCGCAAACCAATTTCATTGGTGCGCTCAGTCACGGTTACAAGCATGATGTTCATGATCCCGATCCCACCGACCAGCAACGAAATGCCGGCGATCCCCGCCAATAGAATTGTAAGAATATTGGTGATCGAGTTGGCGATATCCAGAATATCTTCCTGATTCGTGAGGGTAAAATCGTTGGGCTGCCTGGGGGTCAGACGGTGAGTTTCGCGCAATACCTGTTTGGCCTCTTCGATAGCCAGGTCGATCGACTGAGCGTCCTGTGCCTGCACGATGATGTACTGGACCGAGTTGGGAACAGTCTGGCGGACTACCCGTAATTGCATGGTCGTGATCGGCATGTATGCCTGCAAGTCCGGATTATTGAACTGGTTGCCGCCCTTGGCTTTTGTAACGCCAATTACACGATAAGGAAAGTTATTGATGCGAACCATGCTTCCAACTACACCACTCGTTCGCCCAAATAGTTTTTCTGCCAGGTCGGGTCCAATCACTACCACAGCCGCACGCGTTTCAATATCTGAAGGCTGGATGTAGTTCCCTTCTGCTATTTCTATGCCAGTAACCTCGGCGTATTCAGAATAGCTTCCAAAAACTGAGGTTTGAACGCTGGCATCTCCCAGAGAAAAGGAGCTTTGACCCATCATAACAGGTGTGACACGCAAAATATGAGGTGCACGCGCGCGATTAGAAAGGGCTTCCACATCGGTTAGTGTAAGCGGCTTTGGGTTAGTGACATCATCATCCCCGCCTCTCATGACGTAAATGGAATTGGTACCAATCGACTCAATTTCGCCCAAGATGCTTTCTGATGCTCCTGCGCCAATCGAAAGCATGCCAATAACCGCGCCAACGCCGATCAGGATCCCCAAAACCGTCAGAAAAGAACGGGTTTTATTGGAGAGGATGCTGGTTAGTGCTTCTTTAAGTACTCTTAAAAGTGGCATTAGCTCTTCTCCTCTTCAACAATTTTGCCATCAAAGAGTCGGATGGTGCGTTGAGCCTTGCCGGCAACGACCGGGTCGTGAGTTACGATTACAATCGTGGTGCCTTTCTCGTGATTTAATTTCAAGAGTAAATCCATAACTTCCTGCCCTGAAACGGAATCAAGGTTGCCAGTAGGTTCGTCCGCCAGAATAATTGCAGGACGATTTACCAAAGCACGGGCGATTGCCACACGCTGCTGCTGTCCCCCGGAAAGTTCATTGGGTTGATGATTAAAGCGATCAGCAAGACCAACCATCTCGAGCATCTCTTTGGCTCGCTCAGTCATCTTCGAAGGGTCATCACTATAACGTAAGGGCAATTCAACGTTCTCGACCGCGTTAGCACGCGCGAGCAAATTGTACTTCTGGAAGATGAAACCAATTTTCCTGTTTCTTACTATGGCAAGTTCATCATCAACCAGGTCGGATACCAACAAACCATCCAGGTAATATTGACCTCCGCTGGGAGAATCCAAGCAGCCGATCATATTCATCAGGGTAGATTTGCCAGAGCCGCTGGGACCCATGATGGCAACCATTTCACCCGGGAAAATATCCAGGCTGACGCTCCGTAAAGCATGAACGTCATTGCCTTTACCGAGGTGAAAAACCTTGGTGAGATCCCGAATTTTTATTACTGGGGTGGGCTTGTTGTCAGTCACTCAGCGAATCCTCTGTCCCATCCCAAAGTTTGAGATGATATCGATTGGTGGATTGATAACGATCAGTTCACCTTCAGCGATATCGGCTTCGAGCACTTCGATCAATTGGTTCGAATATGCTCCCACCTTGACAAGCACCATTTCAAGCTTGCCGTCCCTTAAGACGTAAACGTAGCTTAAGCCATCACGAGAAAAGATCGATTCGCTGGGGATCACCAGGGTATTGGGCTTTTCAGAGGTGAGGATGCTCACTGCCGCGGTCATGCCAGGTTTGATCCTGTTAGATTGGTCTTCCATTCTGACCGTGATGGTGTAATTGACAACGCCTGTGCTGCGGTCGCCACTTTCAGAAATTTCTGAAACAGTACCGGAAAATTCTTCTTCAAAGTAGGCATCAAAAAATAAAATCACAGATTGACCAATTTGAATTGATGGAATATCGACTTCCGAAATTGGGACTTCGACAAATAATTCGTTCAGATCGACAACCTGTGCCGCTACAGTGCCAGGATTGATCAGGTCGCCGGGGTTTTGGTTGAGACTGAGGAGCGTGCCGGCAAATGGTGCTTTAATATATTGGTTTTCCAATTGTTTTTCGGCAAGACTGAGCTGCAGTTCCAGTTTTTCTACTTCCAAGGGGTCTGGTCCGAATTGGATCTTTTCCAGATCCTGACGCCATAGAGATACATTTTCTTTTTGTAAATTGAGCTGGCTTTGGAGGGTGTCAATTTGTTGGGAGATCACCTCCGGGTCGCAATAATCGAGGGCTGTCTTGGCAGCCTGCACGCGGAACCAGCCTGTTTCAGTTGGCCAATTCTGATAACCTTCCAAAGCATTGTCGTAATCACTGCGCAGATTATCGACCCGCCAACTCTCGCATTCGCGCGATTCCAGGTTGAGCAATTGAGTTTCAAGGTCAGCGATAACGGGTTGAGCTGATTCAATGTTATTACTAATACTCGCGCGCTGCAGCAGGATATTGGCTTCAAGGTTATCAAGCGCCTGTGTGGCTGTGATTTTGTTCAATGATGCCTGGATGATCTCGGCTGGGAGATTATCTTCATCCAAACTGAGCAAAACCTGACCGGTCTCAACCGCATCACCAACCGCGACATCGATTTCAGATACGGTTCCGCTGGTCTGCCAAAGGAGAACAGCCGACTTTCCGGGGCGGACGTTGCCAGTGCCGCTTATTGTGGTTTGGAGGGTTTCCCGGGTAAATGGGGTAGTTCGCAAATCGGCGATAGTGGCTTGCATCGCTTGATTCTGACGGTAGTTATTGATCAGGAATACAACTGCCACGATCGCTAACAAGATCAAAATGGTAAGCCACCAACGTGGTTTTCGTTGTTTCTTTGCAGGAATTGATTCGGTTGTCATAAGTTCTCCAGTTATTAGTTACAGATGATGATACATCTTTCGTATAAGAGTTGTGTAAATTCGGGTCAGCAGGTTTAGCGAATAATCTTTGAAATCGCCTTGAATGTCGGATGCTGGGTTTCACGAAGAATGGCAAAGAGGGTCATCTCAACGCTGGACAAGTGTACACCCTCTGCTCTCAATTCGCTCAGCGCGATTTCTTTATTTTGTAATGAGCGAGATGAAATCGCATCAGCAACCATCCAAACCTCAAAACCATTCTTTTGAAGGTCGATCGCGCTTTGATAAAGGCAGATGTGGCTCTCAAAACCGCATAACAAGGCTTGTTTCTTGCCAGTTTTGACAATCGCATCCCTGAGAGCTTCGTCTCGCCAGATGCTGAAGGAGGTGCGGGGATATTCGTGATGCTCAGGCAGCAATGCGTGGATCGTTTCCGTGGTTTGCCCTATTTTTTCCGGTGCCTGGGCAGTCAGGAAGATAGGCAGACCCAATTCAAGGCTGCCTTCAACCAGTTTTCTGACATTTTCGTTTGCGTACTCTGAATCGGCGACTACTTTTGCCAGGTTACCTTGAACATCGATGACTACTAAAAAACAATTATTACTTTCAAGCACCTTGACCTCTACTATTCGAGAGCAATTATAATTTGTAATCGAGGTGAATATGCGACCAGCACAAGCTTTCGATGTCATTGTTGATGCAGTAAAACTTTGGTGGAGCGATTGGGGCAACCAGGTAGTGGTGTCTCTGGTTGCAATTCTGCTGAGCCTGACAATCGTTTTACTTCCAGCTGCCATATTTGGAATTTACCAGGAATCGTTAGACCTGACACATCGCAATCGAAGTGGTCTGATTGGGTTTTGGACAGGCCTTAAGCAGTATTTACTAAAAAGCCTTGCCTGGGGCGGAATTAACCTGGTTGTGATTCTGGTTTTGGTGACTAACATTTGGTTTTATTACAATTCCCAATTGGAGGCAGCCCCTTTCCTGACAGTATTGACACTCGTAATGGGCACGCTTTGGATAATCTGGCAGTTTTTCAGCCTGGCATGTTACTTTTTGCAGGAAGAAAAAACGCTGAAGGTAGCATGGAGGAACGGGTTTGCTACCATCGTCAACCAACCCCTCTACGCATTGATTGTCTCCCTGGTGATGTTGGCACTGCTGGTGCTGTCTTTTTACATTTACATTCCTCTGGTTGTAGGGAGCATTCCACTGATTGCCATTCTCGGGCTCAAGGCGGTCCAGGCGACTATTGAGCCTGAACCTGAAGTAAGTGCATAACCCAACGCTATTCAGCCAATCAAGATTACCTGACACAACCGGCATCTTGAAAACTGAAGCTCTGCTATACTTAATATGTTACTGAACTAGCTTTTTGGAGTAAAAAATGGCCAGAAAAGTACTCGGATATGTCGAATTAGTCTGGACTTGTGACAGTTGTGGGACACGCAATCCCGGGGCTATTCGATCTTGCACCGCCTGCGGTGCTCCCCAGCCCATCGATGTGAAATTCGAACGAGTTGACCCTGCTACATTCAACTTTATTAAAGACGAAGCCCTGATCCGCATGGCAAAATCCGGACCAGACAAACACTGCCATTATTGCGGCACTCGCAACCTAGCTGAAGCACAAATATGCGTGGAATGTGGTGGCGAATTGACTGTTGGGGCAACCTCCCGGCCAGTAGGCGCGGTTATTGAAGATGAATCTGACCTTTCTCAAGCTGGACCCAGCTACCAAACACCTGCAACCACAAAGACCGCAGAGCGAAAACCCCTGCCAAAGTGGGCGTTGATCGTAATAATCCTTGTGCTGCTGGCTTGTTGTGTGTTTGGAGCGATGTATTTTGCGAGGATGAACCAAACCGATCAGCTTTCGGCGACCGTTACTGAAGCGTATTGGCAGCGTCAGGTGGTGGTGGAAGCTTACCAGTTGGTTAGCGCCTACGATTGGGAAGCCAACATCCCGAATAACGCCCAGACCTATGATTGCCAACTGCGGTATCGTTACGATTCAGACACTCCCAAAGCGAATTCTGAGGAAGTCTGCGGCACTCCCTACACGATCGACACAGGAACGGGTGTGGGCGAAGTGGTGCAGGATTGCTATTACAAGGTTTATGAAGAATATTGCTCCTATGACACCATGCAGTGGGTGGTGGTCAACACCCTGGCAGATGATGGCTATGGGACAAATGCAGTCTGGCCAAGCACCAGTCTGGGTACCGACCAACGTTTTGGTGATTCGACTGAACGGTATACCATCACCTTCACAACATCATCCGAGGATTATAAGTACACCACGACGGATTACAACCTGTTTCAGCAAGCGATTCCTGGCAGTGATTGGGTGATTGAAGTGAATGGGTTCGGGGATGTAACGGCAATCAACCCGGATTAGCAGCAGGGCGGGTTTTGAACCCGCCCGTACAAGTAAAGCGAAAGCCGGTCTACTTTTGTCATTGCGCGGAGCGAAGCGACAAAGCAATCTCGATCTTAAAAAGATGCCGGCTTCGAGAGCGGAAGCCGGCCTACATCAAAGTTAGTCATCCTGAACGAAGTGAAGGATCTTATCAATTTTGGAAAAAGAAGGATTCTTCGCAAAAAAGCTCATCAAGACATAGGAAAAGCCGGCTTCGAGAGCGGAAGCCGGCCTACGGTAAGGTTTTCGTCATTGCGCGGAGCGAAGCGACAAGGCAATCTTTTTTGTAAAAGGCAGACTGCCACGATCCTTTGCCAAATCAATTTTTGCCATCCCTGATCGCATGGTGGCAAAGGATCTCGCAGTGACTGATTAAAAAGACAGATTCTTCGCAAAAGAGGCTCAGAAAGACGAAAAAAAAGCCGGCTTCAGTTGCGGAAGCCGGCCTATATCTACAACCTAATTAATCTTTTAAAAGGCGTCGATTTCCAACCAGCGGTCGCCATCCTTGAAGGCGTAAACTGGTGCCCATGCCAGACCAAAGAATTCGACCACCACGTCTTTCTTCAAAGGTTTGATGAATATTTCCTCGATCTCTACGGCTTTTTCTTGAGCGCTATCTTGATATTCTTCAATTTCCTGCTGCATTTTGGCTTCCAGCTCAGCCAATTCGGATTTATATTTCTCGATCATTGCTTCCGATTCTTCAACATTGGCTTTGGCAGTGGCAGTCATGCGGCGCTTGGTCAGAGAGCTGTTGATGCTCTTTTTTCTTCCGCCAAACAACCCGATCACAGTTTGAAGACCAGTGCCCGCCTCTTCCATCCGGCGATGGTTGAGGGTTTGTTGGTCTTTTTCAAGTTCCAATTCTTCTCTTACCAATTTGTCTTCAAGTGACTTCTTCTGCTTGGCATATTTAGCCCGAATCTTTTCGAAATCATCTTCAAGATTGGTCTTGCCGGCTTGTTGTGTACGAGCAGTAAAGTCCTCCTTGCTCTCATCAACTTCTGAGACCAGTTTCAGATCGGGATTTCGGTAGAGGGTCAACTGGTAATTGCGATAGAGCCAATCTGAGAAGTCATCTGCAAGATCGCTGACATTTTTCTCATCGTCAAAAGGATAGACCAGATCGGCAAAAGTTGCCTCGGGCAATGGACGGGAATCAAATTCGTTTGAGGGGATCTCATCAACCTGGTAATCCTGCCATTGCACCAAGCCACGAGTTTGTAATTCGGGCATCAGGATGGTCACTCGCTTTTGAGTGTTGACATTGTAGGTTCGGTTGGCGAACCAAATTTGCGATTGCCCAAGAAGTGCCGGTCGGTAATGGTAGCGAGGCTGCGTGGTGGGGGCAATGCCGCTGTCTGCGGCCTGTTTGTAGGCATCCCCAAGGCTCATTTTAACGGGCAGGTAGAAGATGTCTACTTTGGAATTCAAAACCGGTTGGGTTGTGCTTCCAGGGAGGCTGCCATCACTGCCACCAACAACATCACCAGCAGTAACAGTTTGCCCGGTTCCATTTTGGGCAGCTGAAACCATGCGTACATCTGCACCAACTAAACGGTTGAGGTCTTCTAACTTGTTGCGAGTGATCGGACCAGGCAAATAGTTCATCGCCCAGCGAGTCGTAAAAATTTCCGGTCCTTTGGAGTGGACGTTGTGTAAAAGAAAAACTCGTTTACCCAGGGCAGAGATGGTGTTGTCGAAGAATGAACGATCGAAAGTACCAGATACATTGGTGAGACCATCCAGCAAGCGCTGTTTGTCCTGATCGGTTTGCAATTTACCAATAAGCCAGGTGCCGGCATTGGAGAGGGCTTTGTAGTCCAGATCGATCGGGTTTTGCGTGGAGAGCACCAAACCAACTCCAAACGCGCGGGCTTGTTTTAGCATGCGTAAGATGATCGGTTTGCTTGGAGGGTTGGAAACTGGAGGTAAATAACCAACGATTTCGTCAAAATAAATCAGAGCGCGCAAGTCGCTGGTGCCCGATTGCGTGCGCATCCAGGTTTCCACAGCGGAATAGAGCAGCGTTACGAAGAACATGCGCTCAGCGTCCGCCAGGTGTGCCAGGTAGAAAACGCTGTGCTTGGGTTTGCCATCTGGTGAATAGAGCAGGCTTTGGACATCCAACGGCTGCCCTTCAAGCCAACTTTCAAAGGAAGGCGCGGCGATGAAGTTGTTCAAAAGCATCGCCAGCTCAAAACGGTCATTTTCAGGATAGAACTTGGAGACCGCGAAGACACCCAGTTTTTCGAACGGTGGGTTTTGCACCTGCAGAATCAATTTTTCGAGGTCAAGATCTTCGCCGTTGCTCCAGGCATTTTCGAAGATATTGGACATCAGGATGTGTTCACGGGAACGCACAGGATCGATATTTTTGAAACCAACCAATTCAAGGAGAGCTGTAACTGTGCTGCTGATTGACTCACGCAGCATTTCCTTGTTCTCTTCCCAATCAATAATTGGAGCTTTCAAGGACGACAGAATGCTAACCGGGAAAGCGGAATTGGAGCCAGGAGTATATATGGCATAATCAACACTTTTCGCCAGTTTTTCCATGCGGGCGCGGTCGATCCCTGATCGTTCGGTGCCTTTCTTCCAGGAGGCGGCAGCAGCTTCAGCTGCTTGCTCTACCGTCTGACCTTCCCGCTTGGCGGCGTCAGCATCTACCCATGGGGCAAAATCGGTGGGGAGAAATTCCGGGAAGTGCAAAAGATGGTTGGTCAAATCGCCTTTGGGGTCGATGAGGATGGCTGGGATACCTTTGAGCGCTGCTTCTTCCAATAGAATAATCCCCATACCCGTCTTACCAGAGCCAGTCATACCAGTGATGACCATGTGGGTGGTGAGGTCCTGGGGGTCATAAAAGGTGAGTTTTTCCGGGAGGAGTGCCTGGGATTTCAGGTCGTAGGTATTTCCAAAATAAAATTCTGAAGGATCGATTTCCATGATTGATTGTTCCTCTCTTTTTGTCATGTAGGTAAATTATAGTACAAGCGCGGGTTAAGTTGATTAAGATCCTTCGCTTTGCTCAGGATGACAAGACTAAAGAGGGATTGCTTCGTCGCTGCGCTTCTACTCTGTACGCAAGCAGTCGCAAAGACGAAATCGGTCTATCTGAGCATTACTATTTGGTAGGGAACAGGCCTGCCTGTTCCGTATGGTAGAGTGATTGCTGCTCAAGGTTGAGGCAGGCCTCAACCCTACAACTACTATGCCGTGCGAAGGGGTTCATGATATTGAGAAAAAAGCGGATTGCTTCGTCACTGCGCTTCTACTCTGTACGCAAGCAGTCGCAAAGACGAAATCTGTCTTTCTGAGCCTCTTTTGCGAAGAATCTTGCTTCTTGTATGACTGAAAAGATCCTTCGCTGTACTCAGGATGACAAGAAAACACTTAAAAATACTGATCGGGGTTGAAATTTGCCAATGACAGAAGCACTGCGGTTGCAAGTGAGAAATCCTGAATACTAGTGATTGGGTTTGGGACCGCAATGGCACGGATGCCGGCGCGGTGAGCAGCTAATACGCCATTTTGAGAGTCTTCAAACACAAGTGCGTTTTCGGCTGAAACATCCAATTTTTCGAGAACTTTCAGATAAATATCCGGAGCGGGTTTGGCATTTTCAACGTCATCAAAGGTAACGATGACATCAAATTTGTCCAAAAGCCCGAGGCGGTTGAGGTGAGTTTGCACCCAGGAGTAAGACGCGCTGGAACCAACTGCCAGGAAGTAGCCTTTGGTTTTTGCGTTTTTAATTAGATCAACCACACCATCCATTGCTTCAAGTTGTTCGCAACGAAGGTAGGCAATCTTTCGGAAGTCCTGTCGAATCTGCTCAAAACTACGCTCCTCACCTTCCCGATCAGCCAAAAGAATTGCTGGATGAAAATCCTCAGGGCTGTTGGAGCCTATCGCGTTTATATAGGCATCCATTGTGAAGGTCAGGCCGACCTTAGCATAAAAATCGTTCCAAATCTCGACCTCGGTGGATTCGGTATCCAGGATCAGGCCATCAAAATCAAAAATCAGCGCGCGTTTGGCAGAATTATCTCCTGACATTGTGTCGTCCCCAGTAACCTGCACGCAACGGAGTGACATCTTCGATGGTAATAAACGCTTCCGGATCGGTCTCCTGGATGATTTTCTCGACATCAGCAACATCTTTTCGCCTCACAGCCAGGTCGCTGATGCAAACAGGTCCATCTTTACCTTGAGCTGGGATTTCAGTAACGGCAAAGTCATTATCCCGTAGCGCTTTTGCAACTTCCTCGCCTTTAATTTTGCTGATGACACTGATGTGCGAGTAACCAACAGCAAGTTTTCTTTCTAAATATATTCCTACCACGTTGCCGGTTGCGAAACCAGCAGCATAACCAATAATGTAGAGGAAGTTAGACATGTCATTCAATACTGCACCAAAAGTGATAACGAATAGAACAGATTCAACAAAGCCCAAGATCCAGGCGATGCCGCGTTTACCTCGCATGGTGAGCATGAAACGCAATGTGTCCATGCTAATAGAGAGTACTCTAACTAAAAAGATCAATAAGGTTGTGCCAATTACCTGCCAGGTAAAAATTTCTGCCATCTTTGCTTTCCTCTATTCAAATAAGTAGTAAATCGTCTGCAATGGTGTATCCCAATGCAGACGAACTTTTAGTATTAAACACTTTTCCACTGCCTACCGATACGTTTCGTGGCAGAGACCTATTCTGCTTTTTCCTTACCCGAGATATCCTCTTTTGCGGACGTCCAACATGGTTGGTAAAGCTCGGTGGTGTATTCCTTGACCATGCGGGTCATGGAAAATTCAGGGGATACCGTACGGATTGTTTCTTTGATCCGTTCGATCCAAGGTCCAGGCAGACCGTCTGCAGAACGCTTGGTGTAATAGAGCGGGACTATTTCGTTCTCGAGCGTTTCATAAAAACTGAGAGCATCAGCTTCGTCCTGCAAATCCTGGTTGTCGTAATGGGTGTCGTCTCCAATAGCCCAACCGTTTTTACCGTTGTAGCCTTCTGCCCACCAACCGTCAAGGACTGAGAAATTGAGCGTGCCATTCATTCCAGCTTTCATACCGCTGGTACCAGAAGCTTCACGAGGTCGGCGAGGGGTGTTGAGCCAGATATCGACACCCTGGACCATGTGCCTTGCCATGTCCATGTCATAATCGTCCAAAAACACCAGGCGGCCACCATTGCGGGAGCTCTTGACATGCCGGTAGACTTCCTGGATAAGGCGTTTTCCAGGTTCATCGGCTGGGTGAGCCTTGCCGGCAAAGACGATTTGTACCGGGTGTTCCTGGTTAGTAACGATCTTCATCAGGCGGTCGTAGTCCCTGAAAATCAGGTTAGCACGCTTGTAGGTAGCGAACCTGCGGGCAAAACCAATGGTCAATGCGAGTGGGTCCAGCAAGACACCACTGGCAACGGTTTGAACAGGATGCACATTGTCGGTTGCCCATTC
>Ga0123334_1006035_pt1 | contig 11382 bp, 8 predicted proteins | sample BiotimSIPDNA_FD_89706 | JGI IMG/M metagenome (GOLD analysis project Ga0123334, IMG submission 89706) | Anaerobic biogas reactor microbial communites from Washington, USA - Biogas_R1 time_0 SIP DNA | ecosystem: Engineered > Bioreactor > Anaerobic > Unclassified | place: Washington, USA | collected... | reverse complement strand
GATTACAGATTTAAAAATACAACCAATATTACTTTTCAGTTGATAGCGTATGTAACCAAAGATTACTTAAACGGAGAAATCAGAGCTAACCAACAACTTGACTGCAAATATCATATAAAAGTAGAAGATGAATTTTTCTCTAAAGAAAATGGTCAAGTCTATAGAAATGGAAATGTTTATAGACGCTGCATTGATTTGAAAACCGGTTGTTTATTATCAAGAGAACTAATAAAGATAAATCATGCTAAGGTGATGTACGATTTTAACAACCTTAATATAATTGATTCACATAAATTGAAAAATCTTAATTAAGGGAATGCCAATAGATAATAGCCAAAAAATTATTATCGATACAGCTAATTCAAAGTGATACTAATATGTAATGGGAAGAATATTGAATTTTAGTAATCTATAATTGCATGTAAGAAATAATGCGAGGGTGAAAAATGAATCAAGAAATTCTTAACAAAGCAGGAGAGATTGTTGAAAAAAACACAGGGATGGGAACTTATTGCGTATTGGCTCTAATAGACTTAGACGGATATCCAACGGCGTCCACCATAACTGCTTCAAAAGCGGATGGTATCAATTGGATTACTTTCTGTACCGGGTTGGGCGGGACTAAAACCAACCGGGTTAACAAGAACAACCGGGCTAGTGTTTGTTTTAATGCCGATGATTATAATATTACGCTGATTGGCACAATGGAAGTAATAACCGACCCTGATGTAAAGAAAGAAATGTGGTATGAGGGCTTGGCAAACCATTTTAGCGGACCGGAAGATCCCGGTTATTGTGTTTTGCGCTTCACAACGGAACGCTATAATCTATTGGTGGATTGGAAAGAAGTAAGAGGAATGTTATAATGCATCTAGAAGAGCTGAGGATGAAAGTGACATTTATAAAGGTTAGAAAAATAAATTACAAGTCAAATCCTCATACCTCCCAACTACCTCTTGATTATCCAATAGCATAACTTTATAATAATATTTAGTGTTTTGTTTGATATGAAACACAATTTTTTTATTTTAAATCACATAAATCTTCTGCTACATCGGTAGAACGGGAGGAAGGAAGCAAAATGCCGATTACTGAATTTTTGACACGTAATGCCCAAGCTTATGGATCGGAAACATGCCTGACTGAGATTAATTTAGACCTTCAAGACAGTCATCATGTTATCTGGAAAGAGTATGAACTGATTGAGAACAACCCGGCGGGTGAATACCGCAGAGAGATGACCTGGCGGGTTTTTGATGAGAAAGCCAACCGTATGGCCAATCTCCTTATTAAACGGGGTATCAAAAAAGGGGACAAGGTAGCCATCCTATTAATGAACTGCCTGGAGTGGCTGCCGATTTATTTTGGAATCTTAAAGGCCGGGGCCATCGCCGTTCCCTTAAACTTCCGTTACACCGCCGAGGAGATAAAATATTGTTTGGGTTTATCCGATACCGTCGCCCTAATCTTCGGGCCGGAATTTATCGGCCGGATGGAGACGATTTACGATCAGATCCCGAAGGTGAAGACTTTGTTCTTTGCGGGGGAAGGCCGTCCCTCTTTTGCCGAATGTTATGACCGTTTAACGGCCAATTGTTCCTCTGAAGCCCCTCGAATCGAACTTACGGACGAAGATGATGCGGTCATCTATTTTTCCTCCGGGACCACCGGATTTCCGAAAGCGATTTTGCATACCCATCAAAGCCTGATGTCGGCTTGTATTACGGAACAAAAGCATCATGGTCAAACCAGGGAAGATAACTTCCTGTGCATTCCCCCTCTTTACCATACCGGCGCGAAGATGCATTGGTTCGGTAGTTTGCTAGCGGGGAGTAAAGCTGTATTGTTGCGGGGCATTAAACCGGAGTGGATCTTGAGGACTGTCTCTGAAGAGAAAATTACGATTGTTTGGCTGTTAGTCCCCTGGGCCCAGGATATCCTGGACGCTATCGAAGGGGGCGATGTCAAACTGGAAGATTATCAACTTTCCCAGTGGCGGCTGATGCATATCGGCGCTCAGCCGGTGCCGCCCAGCCTGATTCATCGCTGGAAAAAGTATTTTCCCAACCACCTTTACGATACCAACTACGGCCTAAGCGAATCGATCGGTCCCGGTTGCGTTCATTTAGGTACGGAGAATATTCATAAAGTCGGGGCCATCGGAGTGCCCGGCTATAATTGGGAAGTCAAGATCATCGACGAACACCGCAATCCTGTGGCTGAAGGAGAGGTCGGCGAATTGGCCGTCAAGGGACCGGGCGTGATGAAATGTTATTATAACGACCCGGAAGCGAGCACGGCCGTTCTCAAGGATGGTTGGCTGTTCACCGGAGACATGGCCCGGAGGGATGAAGATGGTTTTATTTATTTGGTAGACCGGAAAAAAGATGTGATCATCACCGGCGGTGAGAATATCTATCCGGTCCAAATCGAAGATTTTCTCCGGGCTCATGAGGCCGTCAAAGATGTGGCAGTCATTGGATTATCCGATAAACGGCTGGGTGAGATCGCAGCAGCAATCATTGAGTTAAAACCGGGTTACCAATGTAATGAGGAAGATATCGAAACCTATTGCGTTTCCCTGCCCCGTTACAAGCGTCCCCGTAAAATTATCTTCGATAAAGTGCCGCGTAATCCCACCGGTAAGATTGAAAAACCGCGGTTAAGGGAGAAATATGGGGCTTTAGGCCTGGTAGCGGCTGAAACAAGCCGATAATATTTCTTGCATGATTATTACTAACCCGCCCTAATCCGGCGGGTTTTTGTGATTGTAATCTCTAACCGGCAGGAGATTAATAGGAAGTGAGGAAAACTATGAGATGAATTAAAAGATATCACCTAATTTAAGGAGTGGTCTAATTTTGGCATGGGTGGCTGATTTTCATATTCACTCCCACTTTTCAATGGCGACCAGTAAGGAGTTGAATCCTAGGAGCATCGGCCGTTGGGCGGGGTTTAAAGGGATTTCCCTGGTTGGAACGGGAGACTTTACCCATCCCGGCTGGCGTCAGGAATTGAAGGAGGCGCTGATCCCGGCGGAGCCTGGTTTTTATAAGCTTAAAGAAGCTATGGCCCCGGAGATCCCGGACCAGCCGGAGGCGCGGTTTATAGTCAGCGGCGAGTTGAGCACCATTTATAAGAAGAACGGACGGGTTCGCAAGGTCCATCATCTTATTATTCTGCCTTCTTTGGAAGTCGCCGGGCGAATCAGCGATCGGCTGGCAGATTTGGGTATGAATATTCGTTCCGACGGACGACCGATTTTGGGCATGGACAGCCATGATCTCTTCAGTCTGATTTTAGAGGAATGCCCGGAGGTGATTTATATCCCGGCCCATATCTGGACCCCCCATTTTTCGGTTTTTGGGTCCAATTCCGGGTTTGACGATATCCATGAGTGTTATGAAGACCTCACCCAATACATTCATGCCCTGGAGACCGGACTCTCCTCGGATCCGGCTATGAACTGGCGTTGGTCGGCTTTGGACCGTTATACCCTAGTCTCCAACTCCGATGCCCATAACCCTCAAAATCTGGGTCGGGAAGCCAATCTTTTCGAGACCGACTTTACATATGACGGAATAAAAAAAGCATTTGAAAATAAAGACTGCGGTGGTTTTGTCGGCACCATCGAATTCTTCCCCGAAGAAGGCAAGTATCATTATGATGGGCACCGTAATTGTGAAGTTGCTTGGAAACCTGAGGATACCATCACAAATCAAGGTCTATGCCCGGTTTGCGGTCGTAAAGTAACCGTCGGAGTTTTACACCGGGTCGCTTCATTGGCGGATCGGCCGGAAGGTTTCCGTCCGGAAGGGGCCAAACCCTATCAAAGTCTGGTTCCCCTTGCTGAAGTTGTCGGTGCGGCCTTCAACATGGGTCGGAATTCACAAAAAGTCACTAATGCATATTATGACCTATTACAAAAATTTGGGCCGGAATTAACCATTCTGAGAGAGACCGACATAGACGCTATTGCTGGGACGGCAGGTCCGCTAATAGCCGAAGCCGTTCGGAGGCTCCGTGCAGGAGCAGTTGAGGTCAAACCGGGGTATGACGGTGCCTACGGAATAGTTTCTCTTTTGCGGGAAGACGACCGTCAAGCCCTTTTGGGACAGGCGGCTCTCTTTGAAGAAAAACAGGGTTCGGCAGTCCGACGAAAAGCTGGGATTCGTAAGGCCACGGCGGAAGTGGTTAGTGAGGCAAAGAGTCTGTTGAAAGTAACCGCTAACGATGCTTTACATACCGGACTAAGCAAGGAACAGGATGAAATCGTAAAATCAACCGCTCAAGTAATAATAGTGAGCGCCGGTCCGGGAACGGGTAAAACCAAAACCTTGGTGGAGCGGATTGTTTACTTGATTCAGGAAGCGGGAGTAGACCCAGCGGAGATTACCGCAGTAACCTTTACCAATCGGGCGGCTAATGAGATTAAAATGCGTCTCGCCAAATTATTAGCGGGGGACCGGAAGTTAAACCGGTTAAACTTGGGTACTTTTCATAGTCTAGCTTGGAAGATTTTACGACAGGATCCGGAGTCTCAAGAAATTAAACTCATTGATAATATTGGCTCTAAATCATTAATTGAGGAGACTTTGAGAGAACAGCGGATTCCCCTCCGGGCTCGGGAAGCTTCCTTAGCGCTTACTCTATTAAAGAATAAATATTTGTGGGAAGCAGAACCTAATCTTCCACCGGCAGCGATAAAGCTGTACCAAGCCTATCAGCAAAATCTCAGACGTTACCGGAGATGGGACTTTGACGATTTGATCCCTAAAATGGCAGATCTTTGGGAAGATAACCCCGAGTGGTTACAGCCTTATAAACGCTGTTTTCAACAGGTACTGGTGGATGAATTTCAAGACTTGAATCTCATCCAATACCGGTTGGTCAAATTATGGGTCGGAGATTGCCAAAGTCTGATGGTGATCGGCGATCCGAACCAGTCGATTTACGGTTTTCGCGGTTCCAACAACCAGTTCTTCACTCAAATGAAGCAGGATTTTCCGGAAACGGTTTCTTATAAATTGACCCAAAACTTTCGTTCCTGTACTGAGGTGCTTAATGCAGCAAATGCCCTAATCCCTAAAGGAGACCGGCAAGTTGAGTTAAAATCGGCTCAAGGGAAGAGCGGGTCGAAAATTATCTGGTATGAGACTCCCAGTGAGAAAGCGGCCGCGCAAACGGTTGCGAATCAAATTGTCCGGCTTTTAGGCGGTTCGACTATGATCTCAGCCCATGGACGTAGAAGTAAAGGGGACCCAATAGCGGAAGACGTATTTTCCTTGAGTGAGATGGCGGTTCTTTATAGGACTGGGCGGCAAGCTGAGAGCTTAGAAATTGCTCTAACGGCTGCCGGACTTCCCTACCGGGTTAGTGGTTCCGATTTGACGTTAGAGGCTTCGCCGGTCAAAGAGTTTTTAACCTTCTTCAGGTATTTGACTGATCCGGAAGACCTTTTTTGGCTACGTTCAGCCTTACGGTATCCCCGTTGGAATTTGAACGGCGCCGAAGTGACCAGTATGATTAGTCATTTGGATGAGAACCGGACCAAGGAAACCAGGATCGAGCCGGATTCATTAATATTTACTGATTTTTCAGAAGCGACCGCCATGAAACTCCGGCAGTTTTTCGGTGTAGCCGATTATTATCGGGGACAATTGCAAAGGAAAAGCCCGGAGGTTATTGAGGACTGGATTATTCGGAACGATTTGGGTCTTGAACCGGAGATGGAACAATTACGAAGGATCAGTGAGAATTATAAAAGTATCGGGGAGATGTTGGAGTTTCTTCCCTTGGCCCAGGAAGCCGACTTGACCCGTAAAGGCAATAAGACCACCGGAACGGAAATGATTACTCTGTCAACTTTACATGCAGCCAAGGGCTTGGAGTTTCCGGTGGTATTTGTCGTGGGAGTCGAAGAAGGACTGCTCCCTTATGGGGATGAGGAAGATCTGGAAGCAATCGCAGAAGAACAACGTCTTTTTTACGTAGGGGTGACCAGGGCCGAGCAAAGGTTATATTTAGTAAATTCTCAATTCAGGCTGAAATCAGGCTCAATGGTCCCGGTGGAAGTATCCCGTTTTTTAAGGATGCTACCCCGGGAACTCTTGGATAAGGTTGAGTGGACCAGGCAGAGCAAGGGGAAGCAGTTGGAGTTGTTCTAAAAGCAGCGGTCGACCTAGAAGTCGGAGTTGATGATCATTTTAAATAGGTTAAGATCGCGGGGAAACGGGTGAAGTTGAATTGAATACCGGCTGGACTATCATAGGATTAAAAATGGCCTATCTTATATTGGCTTGGGGGCTGTTGGGGGTTGTTTATCGGTTGATTCCCAAACCCGGCTCGGTAAGGTTTCAGGAACGACAGTTTAGAGTGATGATGGTTTTTCGGACTGTTAATATTTTAGCAATTATCGGGTTGGTTTCCCTTGAGGTGAAATGGCCGCTTTGGTTATGGTTGAACCGGTCGCGGCCTTTACTCGCTGCATATTTGCTGGGGGACCTGGTTAACTTCCCCTTACTAGCGGGGTATTTATTAGGAATGCTTTATCTGACCTACCGAATGGATCGGAAGACTAAAGGAATTGGTTCGGGATTCGGTTCCTACCTGATGCAATACGGGTATTTTTGGCTATTTGTTATTAATATATTGTTAGTTTTAAGATTGGACGATTATTATTTGCCTCTGGTTCCCGAAAGTTTTCCCAAAGTATACCGATGGGGGTTGGAAGCTGGAGCGGTTGCCTTGTTAGTTGGTTTGCAGTTAATCGCCCTTTGGGTAAGGAGACTGAGAATGGTTCCGGCTGATCCCGAAGTAGAGGGGCTGGTCAGGGAGGTTGCCGATAAGTTTAAAGTTAGGATCGGGAAGGTTAGGATTTGGAAGTTAGAAGGGGTAATCAATGCCTATGCCACTGGGATTTTTATGAAAAATATCTATCTTACCGAAACCATGATTAATTCATTAGGACAGGACAGCTTACGGATGATTGTCGGCCATGAATGCGCTCATTTTCAAAAACGTCACTTGGAGTTGAGAGTCATTATCATCATGGGGTTGATTTTTTTGGGTTCTTCCTTAGCGGAGGATTTTCCGGAGATCCCTTTGCCTATCTTTGGATTGTATTGGGTCACGGCATTACTAGCCTACCAGGTGTTGGCGCGGTTTCAGGAGTATCAGGCGGATAGGGCGGTCGCCCTAAAGTTAGGAGGTTCGGAGGAAATGGCCCAAGCACTGATAAGGGTGGCCTCTCCGGTTAAATTCGGAAAAATTTTTAGGTGGTTATTGGGGCATCCCGACTTGGAGGCCAGGTTAAACAAATTAAAAATGATAAATCATAGGTGAAGAGCAGGTGCTTGATAAAGTCCTTAAATCTGGAAAATGATGCGGAAAGGAAAAGCTTTATGATGATGTTTAAAAAGATTGTCGAAAATATAATTTAAGAATAAGATCCGCATGGTAAACATAAAAATACAAGTATAATCGAAGTTTCCATAATAAAACCGAGCTAAGCGGCGTAAAAATGTGAAAGAATCTTAAAAAACCTTTGTCAATAGTATAAAGTTTAATCAAAAATCTTCCGAATATTAATTTGTCGGTGATCTACAATTTTGAGCGAGGTTTTATTTAAAATACCGACAAAAAATAAGGAGGCGATATTTCTTGACTAAGACCGATCTTATTGACAAAGTAGCAGCAAAGACCAAATTGACTAAGAAAGATTCCGGAAAAGTAGTTGATGCTGTCGTAGCATCGATCAGCGGCGCGTTGGCCAAAGGGGACAAAGTGACTTTAGTTGGCTTTGGCAGTTTTGAGGTTAGAAAAAGAGAAGCCCGCAAAGGCCGTAACCCGCAAAACGGAAAACCCATTAATATTCCGGCCCGAAAAGTTCCTGTATTTAGAGCCGGCAAAGCCTTAAAAGAAGCAGTTAAAAAATAATACTCATTAAACAGCTTAAAATGATACCCGCTTGAGATTTCAAGCGGGTTTGTTTTTCTAATGTGGATTATTTGAATAGTCCGGTCATGTTGGTGTAAAAGTTGAGTCAAATCTTATTGGTTAGCGATTCGAATCACTACGGTTCGATTACGCATTTGATTATCGGGCGTATCGTTGGGGTAGGGGGAGTGTAATTCCCCAACACTGCTGGCCTTGAACATCTTTGCCGGTAATTGCCCTTTTAATCTTAGATAATCAATGACCGTAACAGCCCGCTGCATTCCCAAGGAAACGTTATCCTGAAAAATCCAACCGGTTAAAATTGGGAGATCGTCAGTGTGTCCTTCGACATTAACCTGGATTTTTCCTTTATAAGGATGCAACTGTTCCGCCAACAAATCCAGCATCACTTTGGCTTCGGGTTTGAGATCGGTTTTTAGTGAAAATAAACCGTTATCAAAAGTAAGTTCTATATGATCAGCTTTTAAATTGACCCGTGTACCCGGTATCATGATTGTAACTTGGGGGGGAGTTTTAACGGGCGCTGTTTTATTTTCCGTAATCACATGATTGTAATTGGGTTTTTTAATTTTCGCCAATAAAGGAAGGGCAGCGCCGATAATGATGCTTAAAGTCAAGAACATGGTCAAACTGACTAATACCGGTCTAATTTTTCCCATCCAAGGCGGTCCGGTTTGTAAATGTTCAATTCGTTTTAAAGCAGACCGGTAAAACTCTTTGGTATTACTAAGTTGAATCGCATCGGCCCAATAAGATTGGGCTTCCAACAATCGTCCTTGTTGGGCGCGAATCCGAGCCATTAAGTCAAAAATTTCGGGTAACTCATTACCTTCATGAATTAAATGTTCCAACAAGCATTCCGCGTCTAAGTATTTACCGGCTCGCGCTAATTCTGCCGCCTTAGGCAAAAGGGTTTTGCCGAGCAAGCTGATGGCAGAGTCGGCTTGAGAAAAAGATTCAGTTGTTTCATTACTTATATCATTTACTGAATATCTTAGGTTCATTGGGTCCATCCTTAACGCGGGGGAATCCCCACTATTATAGCACCGTACTGGACCGGTTCGCCATGAAGAAAAATCGTGGGTTTAATTGTTTCCAGTACTGTTGGCTCTGATATCCCCGTCACTTCCTGATAACCAACCACATTCAATGGAAATCCGGAATCATATAACAGACCGGTATATTCACGAACTGTTACTCCGGCTTGAATCAAAATATTCCAAACTGAAGATACAGATGAGTAAGCGCTGGACATCTTTTCTAAAGGCTCATCGCTTCCGGGTTTGGTCGTTTTTTTTTCGAGACGCCAGAGACAGAGGCTAAGATCGGATAAAAAGCGGATTGATTCTTCACTAATAGAGGATGACAATCCTTTATCGGGTAGGTTGGCAACCACCTTCATAATTGTATTCAAATCATAAGGTTTAAGCGATTTAATCCTAAATTCGGGTGGATAAAAAAATTGACGGAGACTAGAAATAAGGCTCATTTTTTATATTATCTCCCACTAAGGTGTTGAAGCCAGATAAATCCATATATAATATTAGCTACCCACGTTGGAACTCCTTTATTATTTTTAGAACTTAGGTGATGTGCTCCTTTCGATCAAAAATATTAAACCGATAAAATTCAAAAAAATTAACTCAAGCAATAACCAATTATTCGGTAGATATTTGTAAAGTAATTAGTTGAATTCACCGACAAATGTTGTAGGTAACTATTAGTGTTGCATTTATTATCTAGAAATTGGCGTTAATCAATAATTAACTATATAAATAGAAAAATTGAGCAGTATAACTTCAGATTGAAAGGAAGATATTAATGAAAAACATTTTAAAAATATTTATCTTAACAAGCATGGTTTTTTTCTTTTCGAACAAGGTAATGGCTTCTAACGAGTTTGACCTTTATCTTGATTACCTCCATTCAGGGAGAACCGAGACTGGGGATGTTTCTACCGATTATAACTTAGTAGCAGTTGGTGTTAATTATCTCAGTGAAAAGAACTTTTTATCCGGAGCCGAATTTGGCTTTGGTTCATCTGCCGCATATATTGGCGGCTCCAAAACTTCACAAAATTTTATTAATTTGAAGTTTGGGTTTCGGGTTCTAGATAAGAAGAAATATAAATTGGATCCGGTAATTTCTGTTTTTTCGTTAACTGATAAAAGTGACGTTACAATACAAACTTTAGGAACGTTAATTGGCCCGGAGTTTAAGTACTTAATTACCGAAAAATTTGCAATTGATTTAAATTACTATTTTTCCCTGTCCGGATCTGTAAAAGTAAATAAGCATGATATCGGAGAGGACGGTAAAATAAGCAAGTATGAGATAAAATTCAAATACGCTATTAGTGATGGAGGGTTGTTTGTATTTGGATTACGGGATGTTTCATATTCTGGAGGAGCTTTGGAAAGAACTAATTCCGGTTTTACTTTAGGTTATCAACATAAGTTTTAATTACTCAAGATTCGGTTCTGATCTCAATCGGAGGGGCTTATTTCGGGTATTAAGATCCAATATATTTATGCGAATCTGGTTATCCTACTACTAAGAGGTGGTAGGATTTTGAGTGAATGGCTTTTCTTGGGTGAACAGGCTGAGGCCGGAATCATTTTTCAACTTGTGATAAATCAATCTACCGGTCGGTATTACCGATTTGAACCGTTTGCCACTAAGTTGAGGGGTAGCCTAATCGGTTTACTACGGCAGGACATTGAAAACCGTAGGAACTTGATTGACGAAGGCCAAGACCAAGCTATACTTGGAGTAATTGGGCCGATCTATAACGAAAGCCGTTGCTGGCTAGGTTGGAAAGAACGCAAAGGCCAATATCTAGTTAGCTCGGAGTTAGAAAAAAGACGACCGCTTATCGAAAAAATGGGAGCTCTTTTCCCATTGATTTGCTCCTATTATTTGTGGCATCAAGCCGGTTTAGTTGTTGGCCGACCAGAATGGACCCGGTTATTCGTCGATAATAAAGGGGTCTTTATGCTTGCTCCAAAACCATTGGGATATTTGGCCAAACCTTTCGTCAATCTACCGATTGCTTTAGAACGTTCCCGTCCGCCGGAAGATTATCAAAATCAGCCTCTGGGACCTGCCGGGGACGTTTTTTATCTTGGTTTGATAATTTATTACTTCATGACCGGAGAAACACCGTTCCAATTACATAAGGGCTGGCCAAACCGGGCGATTACGAATGGAACCACATTAGACCCTCGAGTATACTTCCCTGATATTCCTTGTGAATTGACCCAAATGGTGTTGGCGATGTTCAATCCGGAACCCTTACAGCGTCCAACAGCGGAAATGATCAAAGAGTTATGGGGTAATTATTTATCATTTAAGCCGATTCTGCTGAAAACTGAATGCCGGCAAAGATCACAAAGTCCGGTTCATCCACGAAAAAGAAGGGTT
>Ga0123334_1006033_pt1 | contig 11383 bp, 14 predicted proteins | sample BiotimSIPDNA_FD_89706 | JGI IMG/M metagenome (GOLD analysis project Ga0123334, IMG submission 89706) | Anaerobic biogas reactor microbial communites from Washington, USA - Biogas_R1 time_0 SIP DNA | ecosystem: Engineered > Bioreactor > Anaerobic > Unclassified | place: Washington, USA... | reverse complement strand
GGGAAAGCTTTGAGAGGCACAGTAAAATGGTTTGATGATACGAAAGGTTATGGTTTTATTGAGACTGAGGAAGGACGTGATGTTTTTGTTCATCATTCAGCGATTCAGGACAGTGGTTTTCGTTCACTGAGTGAAGGACAAAGAGTGCAGTTTGATATTAGTTCAGGGCCTAAAGGAGACCAGGCCATGAATGTCCAGATTATTTAATAATTATAGAAGCAATAGAACGGTTCCCCATACCGGCAGGGGAAGCCTGATGTGAAAGAAGGGTTTCGTACTTGAACCCTTCTTTTTCTCCGCATATTCCATTATTGAGATGATACTATTGTCGGACAATTGTGACGCACAGCAAGACAGCCAGGATGTAACTGTTTTGCTGATTATATAAAAGGTCCGTCTGTGTTTTGGGTCAAATAGTCATAGTTGGAAGATGTGGAAAGAAGGGCTGAGGAACAATGCCTCGTTACGATTCCATTGAATTTATGCACGGGGGAATAAAATTCGTCATATTACGATTAATTACAGCAAATAATTATTTAATTTTAGAGTATAAAGTAGTTGATGAGATCTTTTTTTGAGGATAAACTTGAAGGTGTTACATTCTGACACAACAGACATTGCTTGACCCCATGTAACGAAATGTTACAAAAGGTGCTGTTTTTTCAATCAGATATCTATTGAAGTATTGAATAATTGTCTCAAAGAGGGTATCATAGTGTTAGTAGTATAATATTAATAATATTAATTATAGGGAGAGGAGATTTCATATGTTAAGAACAAGGGAACAATATATGGCTGATCTGGCCAAGAAAAATCCCAACTTGTATTTCAACGGCAAGAAAATCGATCGGCTTGATCCTATGCAATTGCCTGCTATTAATGTTATGGGATTGACATTTGATGCAGCACATGACCCCAAACTTAAGGATCTTTGTACGGCTACATCCCACTTGACTGGTGAAACCATAAACCGTTTTAACCACATTCACCAGAGTGCTGAAGACCTCCACAAAAAACAGGATATGACTCGAGCACTGTGTAACGAGGTTGGACAGTGTATCCAAAGATGTATGGGAATTGACGCTGCTAATGCACTTCATGCCGTGTCTTATGAAGCAGGCAAGAGCCCTGACAGAAAGACTGATTATCATGCCAACTGGCTCAAATGGCTGGAATATTTCCAGAAAAATGATCTGGTGGCAAGCTGTGCTCAGACCGACCAAAAGGGCGAAAGGCTAAAAAGACCGGGTGAGCAAACTGATCCTGACATGTATGTTCGGGTAGTAGAAGAAAGAGCTGACGGAATCGTAGTCAGAGGCTGTAAGGTTCATATCTCTGAAGCTTCGATTTCTGATGAAATTCTGGTTGTGCCTAATCGTGCACTGATGCCTGATGAAAAAGAATATGCCGTTGCTTTTGCTATTCCTTCGGATCACCCGGAAGTAAAACAAGTTGTATCTTTCCATAACAACAACAAGAGAGAAATATATCAAAAAGGTTATGAAGTAGGCTACACTGATTCTTACATCATATTTGATGATACTTTTGTTCCCTGGGATCGCGTATTCCTTTGCGGGGAAACTCAGCACGGCGGCGTATGTGCTCTGTTGTTTGCTCTTTTCCATCGTCACAGCTATTCAGGCTGCAAGCCGGCTTGCTTGGACTATGTTATAGGTTTGGCTGCCAATGCTGCGGAAATCAATGGAATTGAAAAGTCACCTCATGTAAGAGAAATGCTGTCACAGCTGATCATGACAGGAGAACTGGGCTATGCTGCCGGTTATACTGCTTCGGATTTGGGCAAACCAGAAATGTATATGCCTGGTAAAGGCTTCGTTCCTTACGGACCCGGAAGCTATATTCCTAACTCCATCTACGCTAACGTCGGAAGATGCCTGACTGGTGAGGCCGTATTCCATGAACAAGAAATCCTGTGTAATATTGCGGGCGGATTGCCGGCAACCTTCCCGACCGAACGGGATTTTGCCAACCCGGAAATTAAAGATTTGCTCGAAAAATATTTGAACCGGAATCCTAAGATTCCCATTGACGATCAGGTCAAATTCTGGTTCCAGTTCATTGATTTCACAACATCACATTCCGGCGGTTCAATGAACTATGGTAACTACCATGGCGGAGGATCACCGATAATGGAACAGATTGCGATTACTAGCCAGTATGATATTAAGAAGAGAAAAGAACAGGTTAAGAAAATCGCGGGTATGTCACTTTAATCCATCTGTTTGAGGGATTATCTTAAATAGTGTTAAAATGGGAATAGACTCTTTGGGTCTATTCCTATTTTCTTACATTACCTTTGCTAGCGAATAAAAGAGGAAGAAGATGCTGCGAGGCGAATTAACCCACTACCTCCACAGGATAAGGGGGTATTCCGCAAATCTTGTTGAAATAAATGTGTTCCTTTCGAGGCCGCCAATTATAATGAGGAAGGGATGATTAATTAAAATGTGGCAAAACATCGAATTTGAAGTACGGGATAATGGAGTGGCACTCTTAACGCTAAATCGGCCTGAGGCAATGAATGCCTTTAGCGAAAACCTTCTGAGGGATATGTATCAAGTTCTCAAAGTTATCAGAGAAAGCGATGAAATCAAAGTATTGGTTATTACCGGAAAGGGCAAAGCCTGGTCGGCAGGAGGAGATATTAATGGACTGTTGGGGGGACCTCAGACAGCCATCGAAGCGAAAACTCAATACGACTTTTCCACCAACATGATTGGGGAAGTGTATGGGCTGCAAATACCGGTAATAGCTGCTGTAAATGGGGCAGTAGCCGGCGCGGCCACATCCTTCATGATGGCCTGTGATCTTATCGTGGCATCTGAGAAGGCGCGTTTTGGTTTTAATTTTATTAACATAGGCCTTTGTCCTGATGGAGGCAATACCTATTTTCTAACCAGGAAAGTGGGTTACAACAAAGCGGCGGAAATTTTGTGGTTCGGGGATTTGATGACGGCTGAGGATGCATTGCGTTTTAACATAGTAAACAAGGTAGTTCCCCATGAAGAGACTTTGCCGTCAGCATTGGCATTGGCGGACCGGCTGGTAGAAAAACCTTTGTTTACGGTTGGCCTGAACAAGAAAATCCTGCGCCAGGCTATGGTTAACGATTGGCGTCAACAAGCGGAGTTAGAAAACATGTATCAGGTTCAAGCCTGGGCTTCTGAAGACTTCAAAGAAGGCGCCAGTGCCTTTTTGGAAAAGAGAAAGCCTGTCTTTAAGGGCAAATAATGGGCTGATGGGCTTGAGAAAGGTGAAAAAACCGTTTCCGGATGTATTATTCGGAACGGTTTTTTGATTGAGGATCAGATATTTATTTGGTGAACAATTAGATTCGGGTCTCCCCAAAGCTGTCTGATTACCCGTTCAATTTCCGGTGAGGTGCCATTGGTGTAAAAAATTTCTTGGCCCGAATCCTCAGTGGAAGTCAATAGTTGGTTTGCGGCCAGTACTCGGGCCACCTGTTGTGATACTGCCGAACCGGTGTCAATAACCTTAACCTTTTCACCAGCCAGATTTTCAACTTCCGGACGCAAAAACGGATAATGAGTGCATCCCAACACTATGGTGTCAACCTCCTGAGCCAGCAGCTTTTCCAGATAAGCAGAGAGCAGTTCTTTCGTATCTTCACTTTCAATTTGGCCTGCTTCAATCATCTCCACCAAGCCGGGACAGGCCTGGCTATATACCTCGATTCCATCGGCGAAGCGTTCCACCAGCGATGTGAAACGCTCTCCGGCCAGAGTTACTCCTGTGGCCAGTACTCCCACGCGCCCGTTTCTGGTCAAGGTGGTGGCCGGCTTTATAGCGGGTTCTATGCCCACAACAGGGATAACCAATGCCTGACGTATTTGGCTTAAAGCTGCCACTGATGCGGTATTACATGCTATAACCAACAATTTGATACCCTGGGACAGCAGAAAGTCACTTATAATCCGGGCACGTTCCCGAATGAATTCCGGGGGATTATTTCCATAGGGACAATTGGCCGAATCGGCAAAGTAAATCAGGTCTTCATGGGGCAGGATTTTTCGCAATTCTTTCATTACTGAAATGCCTCCCACCCCGGAATCAAAAAGACCTACTGGCCGGTTATCTGACATACAATTTGCACCTCTTTGCAATAGACAAGTTATTGTAATTATGAATTAAATAATCACTGTTCAGACATTTGTGGCCCAATCAGATTCTTCCCTTATATCTTACGTCATTTTAACAGTTCTGGCAGATGAATTTTTCGGGGGTTTTATTGATTTGGGAGGGAAGGAAGCAGGATGCCGATAACGAATAGAGAAAAATACCATAATTCGAGGAAACGTGAGGAATGAATGAGAAAAAGAAAATAATGGTTGGGAGGCCAGGCTTTTGTTAAGAGGGGAATTATCCCGACAGGGGATCTTATATAGGGAATCAGACTATTTTATCCTCAGGGTGCCCATGCCCTACAACATGAGCAACAATAATGCTTACCTGATAGAAACCTCTGACGGTTGGGCCGCAATTGATGTGGGAGTGGATCTGCCAGCCAACCGGGAGATGTGGAGGATGGCTCTCAAAGAAGTGGGCATCCCTTTCAGTTATATCAGTAAAATATATGCTACCCATTGCCACCCGGATCATCTGGGGGCGGCGGGGTGGCTGCAAAGCCGTTCGGGAGCGCCTGTTTTTCTTCTGGAACAGGAAATACAACGGGCAAAAAGGTTTATTTTTATGGGTCCTGATTTCGAGGCTGACTATTTTATGGCGATTAAAGAGGAGACAGATCGTCATGGCTTCCCTGAGCATATCAGGAAAGATTTGATCACAGACTGGCACCGGCAAGTGGCCCCCTTATATCCTCAGCCCGCCGAGATTCTCCCTCTGAAAGAGGGACAGACTGTGGATTTAGCCGGAGATGATTTTCAGGTGATCCAGGCTCCCGGCCACGCGGACGGGCAGTTTATATTATGGAGTCCCCGGCGGCGTCATCTTTTTTCCGCCGACGTCTTGGCAGACTCTTACCTGCATTTCTCCGATTGGCCCAATACACTTCTGGAAAATCCGCTGGGTTCTTTCCTGAAAGTTATAGATAGATTACAGACTCTGGGGGATATCGTCGTATTCCCGGGTCACGGCCCCAGCTTTACGGATTTAGGGGTCCGGCTGACAAAATTGCGCCGTCTCCATGAAAGACGTATGGAAAAGATCTTGGCCGGCGTGAAAAAACCGGCAACCGCAGGGGAGATATATTCACCCAGAACAGATTTGCCTGACCAAGTACATTTGCACAGATTAGTGTTAGGGGAGACTCTTGGCTATCTGACCTACCTGGCGGATCAAGGATATTTGGCTCGGGACTACGAAAGAGGCCAGGTGCTGTTTGGACCGTTGGTGTAATCGATTCAAAGCAAAGGGCTGTGCCGAAACTTAAGTCTCGGCACAGCCTTTAATGTGAGGAAGCGCGAGTTTTATATGTAGAAGCTTAGAAACCTTTGGAAAGGTTTTTAGGCATAATGATGGGCTTGTCCGGCTTTACCTGATATGTTGCCGGAATCACCGGCCCTCGATCAGTAATTTTGCTGCCTGCTGTATATGCGCTGGCCGGTAAAACTCTGCGCACTTCCATAAGGCTTGAACCATACCAGTAGGAAAAGCTATTAACTATTCCTATGGCAGTAGGCCTTCCTGAGCAGGTATTTATTATACAAGGGTTGCCATTCACTAGGCCCATGTATATAGCTACATGACCGATGGTTCCGGCGGAGTTTCTGAAAGTAAATATATCGCCGGGTTTGAGCTTTTCTATGCCTACCAGGGTGTACTTAGATGTTCCGGATATCTTCTTTGCGTACACACCCTGCACCTTTACCCCTACTGAACCATAATTTTTGGCCGCCGAAGTAATGGAATATCCGAAATCACTGTATACCAGAGAAACAAAATTAGAGCAGTCAATATGACCGGTGGCGGCATATTTTGTATTTCCATATTTCATATAGCCATACTCCATATACCAAATGGCGCGACCGACCAAAGTCTGAGCAAGACTGCCGTCAAAGCTTGCCCGATAAGAGTCAACTATCGGTTTTTCATGGGTATTATAATTACTAATACTGGCTGCGGTGGGTGCCTTGGCACCGGAGGACACCTTAGATGACACTACCTCTGTTAACGCAGTATCCAGGGCGGCTTTAGTTATCGGACCAAAAACACCATCCTGTATTAATTTTCGGGATTTTTGAAAATTTACTACCGCGTCATATGTTTTTGGCCCAAACCATCCATCAACTCCATATGTATTAAAGCCTAAACCAGTAAGATCTTTCTGCATCTGGCTGACGGCAGAACCTCGGCTGCCCAAGGTTAAAGATCCCCGGGGCGCCGAATTAACCTCTTTTAATACAGCATTCAGGGCGGCTTTGGTTATCGGACCAAAAACACCATCCTGTCTTAGCTTTTGGAACCTTTGAAAATCCACTACCGCCTCATAAGTCTTCGGACCAAACCATCCATCAACCCCATATGTATCAAAGCCTAAATCAGTAAGATCTTTTTGCATCTGGCTGACGGCAGAACCTTGGCTGCCCAGGGTCAGATCTTGTGTACCATAGTCACCGGCCTGTGCCAAAGGTATAATAGCCACCATAAACAAGGCTAATATACCCCAAAAAAACAATTGCTTATAACGTGATGTTAGCATCAGCCCCTCCTTTTAAAATGTCGGATATTAAAGAAAGCAATTATTCTATTTTTTAGTAAGTTTTCAACTTTATGTGTTTTTATCCATTCTATTCGCGCCTCCTTAATATCAACCATTCGACCAATTTTGTCTTCTGCCTTTTGGTAAATATGGACAATTAACTTAGTATGCCTTCTAAATGGATAGTAGGGAATGAATAGCCTGCGTTAAAAACATTAGATTATATATGGTAAATATAGGGGGCTTTCGCTACAAGACTTGTTCAACTGTTAGTATTAACCCGAAAAATAAGCCAACAAAAATCAAAAAATGCTCGAACCCGCATAAGTAAAGGACTTAATGCAAAAAAGAAAGCTGATGTTTGGACATTACAGAAAAATGTTCCCAAACATCAGCCGTTGTTCATTATGTAATGTGTGCTCAATTTAGATGCACTAAAACTTTATATCAGTTTCACATAGTCCTGTGCCCCATAGAAAAAGCGATGAATGATAACTAGCTTAGCCGCCTCGTCAACCTTATAAACCAACACATAGTTTTTAATAGTCGCTCTGCGGTAGCCCTCTTTTTCCAAGCGCATATCATGACACCTTTCATATATAAGCGGATTGTTTTTTAAATAGCTGTAACATTTTTCTACGTCATCAAGAAAATCACTTGCTGCCATGGGGTTGGCAAGCTGAACGGCAATGTATGAGACAATCGTATCTAAATCCATATGAGCAAGCTCTGAAACAACCAGCCTATACATTATATTTTACTCTTATGCTTTTCAAAGAGGCATCTCCGTCCAATACCTTTCCTTCCGCTATCTGTGTCTCGGCTACAGCTAATTTGTTATATACGTCCAGCATAAATAATTTTTCTTCGTACATTTTTATACTCATGATAACCATATCGCCATAACCGTTTTTGGTAATATATATCGGCTCGGTTGCCTCTTGGCACATTTTAGAGATTTCGCTGGTATTTTTCAAATCCCGGATCGGAATGATTCGCGGCATAACCGTCACTTCCTTTGCGTTTGTATATGGTACTATTGTGCCATAATTATACCTCGTTCACAAGAGCTCCTTTCTAAATCTGTCAAACTACAAAAACAATGCATAATGCAACGCACCGCCAACGTGTATCTATTAGAATAACTCCGGTTATGCAGATGGCAATTGTTTTCCCGATGGGTTCTCCTTCGTCCAATTTACGCAGCACTTTGAATCTTTGCTCATTGTCAGCCGGAAGGGAAAGCCAGTATCCCTGCGCCTTATCCTTTTCTTTTGCGATCTTGATGTTTAACATCTGGTTTCCTCCAATCTTTTGCGGATTAAAAAAGAGCACAAAAAAAGCGGATGCGTTTTCATTGAAAACACACCCGCTCATTTGCGATATGCTGTTATATATAAAAAAAGAGGCCGGATCTTTGTCCAGCCTCTCATATTCAGTTTATGTTTGATTTTCTGTCGGGGAGTTCATACGAGGGCTCAACTCCCCCCAACATGCTCCAAAACTTCGAATGCATCTATAGAGTTTGAGCCCCTCAAAATTGCTTTTAAGGGCTCGAAACCCGCATAGTTACTGGGCTCAACGGCCCTGCATCTAAATTAGGCATAAATTATGGTGCGAGTGGCGATACAGCACTTATAACAGAAACCCAATAAAATTAATGTTTGAGGGCAATCAAAGAGCAGTATTTACCTCTAAAAAGTGTAAAATATCTGGTTAAATATCGGTCACTTGAATATTTCACGCAGAGCGTACCAGCAATACGCAATATGATACCGGTAATTCACAGCAATGATACCACAGCATTAATCGCAGTAATTCACAGATAGATACCATCAATTCACGCATGGATACCGCTCGCCTGTAAAATAGTTTTGAGGGCAAGACCTCAAACATTACAGGAAGGAGACCATGCTAATGGCCAAGAAAATTCAGGTGAAACAAATCTTAGAACTTCGGGCAGCGGGGCTTTCACAGAACAATATTGCCAAAAGCCGTCACATGTCCAAGAGTTCGGTCAACGACGTGTTTCAAATCGCCCAGGAACTCAATATCTCGTATGAAAATGTCAAAGATATGCGTCCAGAGGAGGTGTATAATCTCTTCTATCCGGACAAGCATGCCCATGAAACACTTTTCCAGTTGCCGAACTACGATTATATACACGGTGAACTGTCAAAGGTAGGTGTTACACTCAAGCTGCTCTGGAAAGAATATCGTGACCAGTGTTCTGCCGATGGCGGCATTGCAGTCGGTTACACAAAGTCTTCATCGGTTATACGCGATTTACTGAGGCTCAAAATCTCACCAACCACTTAACGCACAAACCAGGAATGGTGGTAGAAGTGGACTGGGCCGGTCCCACGATGAAGCTTTTAGACCGTATGACCGGAGAAGTCATAACGGTCTATCTGTTTGTGGCTACGCTGCCATACAGCCAATATTCTTATGTGGAGCCTTGTCTGGATATGAAAGAGCCGTCTTGGCTCAACTGCCACATTCACATGTATAATTTCTTCGGCGGAACAACAGTCAGGACTGTTTGCGACAACCTGAAAACCGGTGTCATAAAGCATCCTCGCGAGGGAGATATTATTCTGAATGAGGCCTATGAAGCTTTGGGAAACCATTATTGTACTGCAATCATGCCAGCACAAGTACGCAAACCTAAACAGAAAGCATCTGTAGAAGGTACTGTGGGTAAGATTGCAACGGCAGTGATTGCTACACTCCGCAATGAAACATTTTACTTCTTGGATATGCTGAAAGCTGCTGTCAGTAAGGCGCTCAGAGAATTTAATGATGCACCGTTCCAAAAGCGTAATGGAAGCAGGACCGAAATTTTCCTTCAGGAAGAAAAAGCGACCTTGCGGGAACTTCCAGCATTGCCTTATGAGATTGCCGAGTGGATTTATGGCCGCAAAGTATACCCGGATTGCCATATCACTTACAAAAAGAATCGTTATTCCTGCCCGTATCAATATGTTGGTAAGCAAGTTGATCTTAAAATCACAGCATCTTTAGTCGAGATCTTCCACAAAGGTGAGCGCCTTGCCACTCACAATAGATATCAGGATTATGTCTGCAATGCCTGGTCGACCCATCCAGAAGACATGCCCGATCAGTTTCAGCAAATGGAATGGGATGATGAGCGGATTCGCAGTTGGGCGGCTTCAATCGGCGATAATACCTCTGTCGTGATTGATCGCATCTTTGGCGGTGTGAAAATTAAGGAGCAGGGATACAATGCATGCCTGTCCGTTCTGCGGCTCAGCAAGTCATATTCAAAAGAAAGATTGGAAGGAGCGTGTTCGCTGGCACTCACGAAGTTTCGCTCGCCACGCTACCGGCACTTAAAATCCATCCTGGCCTCTAACGAAGATATATTTTCACCAATGACCAGAAGCGAAACTCAACGGTAAATGACACAAAAGGTTATGTTCGTGGTGCATCATATTATGGAGGAAATCACAATGATCAATGATGAAACCCGCCGCAAGCTACGTGAACTTGCCATGGAAGAAATGATCACGGCCTTGGATTTACAGAATAATGACTGCCTTTATGTGAGCCTTCCCTTTGATGAGCGGATCAAGATGCTGGTAGACTATGTTTACCAGGAAAAATATAACGGAAAAGTGAAACGCCTTTTAAAACAAGCACGATTCCGTATCCCTAATGCTGAGATTCTTGATATCTATTATCCGGACCGTGGACTTAATCGTGACCTCCTGTTGGAGTTGTCTACCTGCTAGTTTATCAATAATTATATTAACTTTTGCGGTTAAACACTAGCTACTCCTTCTTTCTATACAATAGCCTTATCAAAATAGAAAGGAGGGTTTCCCATGACAATGACAACTCCCAAAATTGCAGCATCTCTAAAAGTGACGACACCCATCACGAGAGCAACAGCATTTTCAATCAAGAGTTACTATGTAGAGGGTGGTTTCTGCCACCTAATACATATGACTGCGGCTCATTTGTGGTGAATAGAACGGCAGTTGTAGGGAAGGAGCAAGAAAGTCCGTATAACCGCTGTAAATTCAACACAAAAAGGAGTCGAAAGCTATGAAATCGTTATTTGAGCAAATGGGCGGCACATACCGTCAGGAGGGCGATTATTTTATTCCCAACCTTGAGTTGCCCGAAGCCTCGGATTATCAGATCGGCAAATATGGGCATATGCGCCATCGTTTCTTAAAAGAGCATCATCCCGTCCTCTATACAAATCTGCTGACCAGCGGGAAGCTGTTTGAGGATTTGGCGGAAACGGATAAGAGCTGCAAGGAGCGCATGGAGACCATTTGCACCACTATGGCAACGCAGGAGGGCGTAACCGAAGCCATGAAAGCCGCCGACCAAATGGAATGGGTGCGCCGCATGAACAATATCCGCAACCGGGCGGAGGAGATTGTCCTGCAAGAACTGGCGTATTCCCTGTAAACAGTATAACTAAAGCCCACGCCTCCGACAGAACAAAATCGGAAGCGTGGGCTTTGCTTATTCTTCGCCCTTTTCAGTGTCCGCAACCAAACGGTCAAAATCACTTTGATACAAGCGATCCTGAATCGTACGATATTTATCATACTCGTTCTCGGCAAACGCCTTCGCTATGGCAGCTGTGACAGTACCTTTATTCTGCAAAATATCTTCCTCATTGAATTGCAGGAAGGCGTCCAG
>Ga0123334_1006028_pt1 | contig 11390 bp, 8 predicted proteins | sample BiotimSIPDNA_FD_89706 | JGI IMG/M metagenome (GOLD analysis project Ga0123334, IMG submission 89706) | Anaerobic biogas reactor microbial communites from Washington, USA - Biogas_R1 time_0 SIP DNA | ecosystem: Engineered > Bioreactor > Anaerobic > Unclassified | place: Washington, USA | collected... | reverse complement strand
TTGATTTTGCCTTTTTTGTTGTAGACAGGCGTATAAACGGGGTTGACAAAGCCCTTGTAGGGGGCCAGTTTGAGGGTGGCGTAGCGGTCCAGGATTTCCTTGTGCAATACAGGGTCTACTTTGACAGCGTAGGCTTCAACCATGGCTTTGGCTGCAGCATGGTCGCCGGTGGACTTGATGCGCTGGATTTCTGCCAGTAATGAGCCGAAAAGACCGCGCAGGGCTTCGTAGTCATTGATGACAACATAGGTCTTGCCGTCTTTTTTGGTCAGTTCCACGACCTTCTTGTCGGCGCCTTTTTCAAGGACCCAACGGGCAATAAGGGCCCTGTTGCGCATGTGCGATTCTTCGATGGTTTTGCCGGGCTCAATGCGGGTCAGCTGGGTCAGCAGGCCGTTCATCATAAATTTGTAGTATTCGGCCTTGTAGGCGTCAGCGTTGGGCAGGAGGCTGAGTTCAACCAGTTTGGGGTCGGCTACGTAGTAAAGGCCAAAAAGGTCGGCTCTGGCTTCTTCGATGGTGGACCCGTACGACTTGAGGGCATCCTGGTCGACGCCGGGCAGGAGTTTGCCCGATCCGTGGCCCAGGCATTCGTGCAAGTCGGTATGCAGGTTGTCGGTCAGGAAGCCGTATTGCTTGGCTAGTTCGATTTCGGTGTCGCTCCACATGAAGGCTTGATTGAAACCGGTGCCTTGGCTGGCAATGTCGTAGGCCATCGTGATGTTTTCGATGGTCACCGATTTGGAGCCGTGGTCGCGGCGTATCCAGTTGCTGTTGGGCAGGTTGATGCCGATAGCTGTGGTGGGATAGCAGTCTCCGCCCAGCATGGTGGCGGTGATGACCTTGGCCGTGACCCCTTTTACGGTTTCCTTTTTATAGGCTTTGTCAACGGGGGAGTTGTCTTCAAACCACTGTGCATTGCTGCTGATGATTTCGGTTCGTTTGGTGGCTTCCTCGTTTTTGAAATTGACGATGCTTTCCCAGCTGGCTTTCATGCCCAGAGGGTCACCATAGGTTTCGGTAAAGCCGTTGACAAAGTCAACCCTTGAGGCCAGGTCTTCCACCCAATGGATGCAGTAGGCATCGAAGGTGTTGAGGTCGCCTGTTGTGTAATAATCAATCAGTGTACGGATGACTGTTTCCTGTTTGGGGTTTTCGGCCACAGCGGCGGCTTTTTCCAACCAGTAAACGACTTTGCTGATGGCTGGGCCGTACAGACCGTCTATCTTCCAGACTTGTTCGACCAATTGGCCGTTTTCCTTGACAAGGCGGCTGTTCAAACCGTAGGAGACAGGCTGTTCATCGGAAGGATTTTTCATGGCTCCGTAGAAAGCTTCGGCTTCGGCTTGGGTGACGCCCTGGTAGTAGTTGGCGGCAGAGGTCATGAGCAAGTCCTGGTCGGCTGCTTGATTCACCCGCTTGGCATCGATGGTGGGGTCGAACAGGATGGGGGTTAATTTGGCGATTAGGGCCTCGACGGTTTCACCTTCGCTCAAGGGTAAAGAATCGGGGGTGACGCTGCTGACGGCATCGCTGAAGAAGGTTTGGCTGAAGCCGGGCAGGAATTTATCCGTGGCATAATGGTGATGGATGCCGTTGGAGGCCCACACACGCTTGAGGTAAATCTCAAACTGCTTCCAGTCTTCGGTGTTTTTATCGACGGACGCATACTGGTAAACGCTTTCCAGGGTGCGGCGGATGCAGAGGTTGTGGCGGTAATTCTGGTCGTACAAGATGTCGCGGCCTTGAAGGGCGGCTTCGTTCAGGTAGTATATCAGTTCTTTTTGTTCAAGGCTCAGTTCGTTGAAGCCGGGAACATCGTATCGGAGAATCTGAAGGTCGGCAAACTGATCGACAATGTAGTCGGTTGGTCCTGAGGTTTTTTCTGAGGCTGGCTTGCAAGCAGCGAAGCCGGCCAGTAGGAGACTGGTCATGAGGTAAGTGATGGTACGTTTCATACGTGAATGGTTGTTGAGGTAGGTGCTCAGGCTTGGTTAGCGTTGTTGAGCAGATACATATCGATGAGTACGAGAGCTGCCATGGCTTCGACCACGGGGACAGCCCTGGGTAGTACGCAGGGGTCGTGACGGCCGTGGGCCTTGAAGGTGACGGGCTCGCCCTGTTTGTTGACGGTTTGTTGTTCCATCAGGATGGTGGCCACCGGTTTGAAAGCCACCCTGAAATAGATGTCTTCACCGTTGGATATGCCACCCTGGATACCGCCAGAGTAGTTGGTCCTGGTTCTAATCAGGCCATTGTCGTTGTAAAAGACATCGTTGACCTCGGAACCGAAGTGGTCGACGTCAAAGCCCATACCGTATTCAAAGCCTTTGACGGCGTTGATGGACAACATGGCTGAGCCTAATGCGGCGTGTAATTTATTGAATACGGGTTGACCAAGGCCAACGGGTGCGCCCTGCACCACGCAGGTGACCACGCCACCGATTGTGTCACCTTTTGCTTTGACTGATGTGATGAGCTCGGCCATCTTAATGGCGACTTCGGGGTCAGCGCAGCGTACCGGGTTTTGTTCGATGGTCGAAAAGTCGTAGCTGGCATAAGGCTTGTCGGCTTTGATGGGGCCGACTTGTGAGGTGTATGCCGTTATGGTGATGCCCAGGTCCTTGAGTAATTGTTTGGCTACGGCACCGGCTACCACTCTGGCCACGGTCTCGCGGGCCGATGAGCGACCTCCGCCTCGGTTGTCCCTAAGGCCGTACTTGTGGTAATAGGTGTAATCGGCGTGGGAGGGGCGGAAGAGGTCCTTCATAGCGTCGTAGTCACCGGAGCGCTGTTTGGCGTTCCAGACGCAGAAGGCTATGGGGGTGCCAGTGGTTTTGCCTTCAAAGAGGCCTGATAGAAACTCCACCACGTCGGGTTCGTCCCTGGATGTCGTCAGGCTGGATTGACCAGGTCTGCGACGGTTCAGTTCGGCCTGTATGAAATCCAAATCAAGCGCCACGCCGGCGGGGCAGCCGTCGATGATGCCGCCGACGCCCCGTCCGTGTGATTCTCCAAAGGATGTCAGCCTGAATGCCTGTCCGAAACTATTACTCATGGCTGTGCGTGTTTGTTGTGTTAGTGGCCGCAACCGCAGCCGTGGTCGTGCTTATCATCGTCGCAGGAGCAGTCGTCGCAACCGCCGTCGCCGCAGCCGCAGCCGCCCATACCCATGAAGGCATTGACTTCTTCCTGGGTGGCTTCGCGTACTTCAACGACCTTGCCCACGAAATGCAGGTCTTCGCCGGCCAATGGGTGGTTAAAGTCCATCGTGATGACTTCGTCGCCAATGCTGACGATGGTTCCGTTGATGCGGTTGCCTTCCTGATCAACCATGGGAACGGTGTTGTTTTCAAAGATGATGGTGCTGTCAATCTGACCTTCTACTTCAAAAACGGAACGGGGAAGCTCGACGATGTTTTCGTCGAAGTATTCGCCATAGGCCTGGTCGCTGGGGAGAACGAAGTCGAAGCTGGCATCGGGTTCAAGACCGGCCAGTTTGTCTTCAAAACCTTCGAGCATCATGCCGGTGCCGAAAATAAACGACAAGGGTCTGTCGGTCGTGGCTTTTTCCATCAGTTCTTCCTCGCTGCCGTCGGTGCCGCCGACGTACAGGTCATAGGTGGCTGAAACAAATTTGTTGGCTGAAATTTTCATTGTTTAGTTACAGTGTTGATTATTGCTTGATTGCAGTGTTGATTAAGAGGACAAAGATAGTAAAAAACTCAGAATCGTGCCTTATACGCTGCTTTTAACTGGTTCATGGCCAGCTCGACGGTGGCTTTGGGGCAACCGATGTTCATCCGCATGAAACCGCTCCCTTCCACACCGAATGAGGTGCCGGGATTCAGCCCCAGTTTCGCCTCTTTGATGAAAAAGGCGTTGAGCGCCTCGTCGTCCAGTCCCAGTTCCCTGCAATCCAGCCAGATGAGGTAGGAGGCCTGGGGTATGCAGGCTTTGATGCGGGGCATGTCGGCTTTGAGGGCGTTGTCTATATAGGCAATGTTGTTGGCCAGGTAAGCCAACAACTGGTCCAGCCAGGCGTCTCCGTGTTCGAAGGCCGCTTGGGCGGCCAGAATGGCGAAGAGGTTGCCCATACCGAGTTCGGCTTTATCCAGGTAAGCCTTAAATTGTTTGCGCAGTCGGTCGTTTTGGATCACGTAGAATGAACTGGACAATCCGGGTATGTTGAAAGTTTTGCTGGGTGCCATCAATGTGATGACCTGGCTGGCTATTTCCGGGGTGAAGGAGCCGGGGCTGTGGCTGGTGTACCCTGGCAGGGTGAGGTCGATGTGTATTTCGTCGGAAACGATGAGCACACCATTGCGTACACAAATCTCGCACATTCGTTCCAACTCGTTGACGCTCCAGACGCGTCCTCCGGGATTATGGGGGTTGCATAGTATAAACAGTTTGCAATCGGCAGCTTTGCGTTCGAAGTCGTCAAAGTCGATTTGAAATTGTTGACCATCGAACACAAGGGAGTTGGTGACCAGCTCTCTGCCGTTGTTGACGGGCAGGTGTAGAAAGGGGGGATAAACGGGCGATTGTACCAGTACTTTGTCGCCAGGTTGGGTGAAGCATTGGATGGCCAGGGCCAGACCGGAGACTATACCTGGAATGAATCCCAGTTGAGTGCCTTCCACTGTCCAGCCGTGACGGCGATACAGCCAGCTGGTGATGGCATCAGACCAGGTTTTTGGTGTCAGGGTATAGCCCAGAATGCCATGATCGCAACGCGCTCTGATGGCGTCAAGGATAAAGTCAGGCGATGCAAAGTCCATATCGGCCACCCACATGGGCAGCAGGTCGGTGGTGCCGAATGTTTCGCGGAGTTTGTCGTATTTGTAACTGTTGCTGTTGTGGCGTTCGATAATTCGGTCAAAATCAGGTCTTGAGGTCATGATGTAACGTTCTGGTAGGATTGTTTTTGTGGCTGTTGATACTGTTGCAAAGTTATTTTTTTTTACGGAAACGGACACTTCTGCGTTAATTGCTTACAATATCATTTTTTATGGCTTGAAATCCTGTCAAATCATAAATTCCCGATGCTTTTTTGTTGAGAACTGTTTATATATCTAAAAATGCCTATCTTTGTGGGCTCAAAACGATAGGTATGAGTCATCCATTACGTAGCGCAACCAGCACCCAAGGCCGTCGAATGGCTGGTGCCAGGGCATTGTGGAAGGCCAACGGTATGACGGACGGGCAGTTTGGAAAGCCCATCATCGCTGTGGTCAATTCGTTCACCCAGTTCGTGCCAGGTCACGCCCATCTTCATACAGTGGGTCAGTTGGTCAAGGCTGAAATCGAAAAGCTTGGCTGTTTTGCCGCCGAGTTCAATACCATCGCCATTGATGATGGCATCGCCATGGGGCATGATGGTATGTTGTACTCATTGCCCAGTCGTGACATCATCGCCGACAGTGTGGAGTACATGGTCAATGCGCACAAGGCTGACGCCATGGTTTGCATCTCCAACTGTGACAAGATCACTCCAGGTATGATGATGGCGGCCATGCGCATGAACATTCCTACCATCTTTGTTTCGGGTGGTCCCATGGAAGCCGGCGAACTGGATGGCCGTCACCTTGACCTGATTGACGCCATGGTGCTGTCTGCTGATGACACGGTGAGCGACGAAGAGGTACAACGGGTTGAGCAATCGGCCTGTCCTACCTGCGGATCTTGTTCGGGTATGTTTACGGCCAATTCCATGAATTGTCTAAACGAAGCCATTGGTTTGGCCTTGCCAGGCAACGGTACCATAGTGGCTACACACGCCAACCGTCTGGCCTTGTTTCAAGAAGCGGCCAAACGGATTGTCAGCAATACATTTGCTTATTATAAAGATGGGGACGAACGGGTATTGCCCCTCTCCATCGCTACCCGTCAGGCTTTCTTGAACGCCATGCGCCTGGACATCGCCATGGGTGGATCCACCAACACGGTGCTGCACTTGCTGGCTGTTGCCCACGAAGCCGGTGTGTCGTTCACCATGGACGATATCGATGGTCTTTCCAGGCAAACACCTTGTTTATGTAAGGTGGCGCCCAACACTGATAAATACCATGTCCAGGATGTCAACAGGGCAGGGGGTATTCTTGGTATCCTCAATGAATTGGCCAAAGGGGGTTTGTTGGACACCAGCGTTTACCGGGTAGATGGCAAGACCCTTGGTGAAGCTGTCAAGGCATTTGATATAACGGTAGATCAACCGTCGACTGAGGCTGATAACCTTTACCGTTCGGCACCGGCAAACCGGTTCAACCTGACGATGGGATCCCAGTCTTCAATGTATAAATCGCTTGACACAGACCGCAAGGATGGCTGTGTGAGGGATATTGCCCATGCCTACACCAAGGACGGCGGTTTGGCCGTGCTCAAAGGTAACATTGCCCTGGATGGCTGCGTCGTCAAGACGGCCGGCGTTGATGAGGCTTTGTGGCATTTCAGGGGCAAGGCTAAGGTCTTTGATTCTCAGGATGCGGCTTGCGAAGGTATCCTTCGCGGCAAAGTTGTGGCCGGTGATGTCGTGGTGATTACCCACGAAGGTCCCAAAGGAGGTCCCGGCATGCAGGAAATGCTGTATCCTACGTCATATTTGAAAGCCAGACACCTAGGCAAGGCCTGTGCGTTGATCACGGACGGTCGTTTTTCCGGCGGAACGTCTGGATTGTCCATCGGTCATGTATCGCCAGAAGCCGCTGCCGGTGGAGCCATTGGTTTGATCAAGGAAGGTGATTTGATCGATATCAACATTCCTGAACGCAGCATCAACGTTCTGGTCGATGAGCAGGTCCTGGAAGAACGACGTCAGGCTGAACTGGCCAGGGGAAAAGCTGCTTTCACTGCACCTGTCAGAGAACGTTTTGTTCCTGCTTCATTGAAAGCCTATGCATCCATGGTCAGCTCGGCCGATAAGGGTGCCGTACGTTTAATTGATTGATAATCTATGGAAAGTATACGAATTAAAGGGGCTGAAGCCCTTTTGCGCGCCTTATTGGAGGAAAAGGTGGACACCGTGTTCGGTTACCCCGGTGGTTCCATCATTACCGTCTTTGACGCCCTGTATTCGTTCAGGGATTCCATCCGTCAGATACTGACCCGTCATGAACAAGGTGCCGTACACGCCGCTCAAGGTTTTGCCAGGGTGACCGGCGAGCCGGGCGTGGTCTTTGTGACCTCTGGTCCAGGTGCGACCAACGTTATTACCGGTTTGGCCGATGCCATGCTGGACAGTACCCCTTTGGTGGTCATTGCCGGTCAGGTCAGCAGTCCCCTGCTGGGTTCTGATGCCTTTCAGGAAACCGATGTGGTGGGCATTTCCCTGCCTGTCAGCAAGTGGAGTTATCAGGTGCGGACAGCGGCTGAGATACCTTGGGCCGTTGCCAGGGCTTTTTACATAGCCAGAGAAGGCAGGCCTGGACCTGTGGTGCTCGATATTACCAAGGATGCTCAAAATGAAATGACGGATTACGTGTATGAAAAATGCCAATTCATCCGTAGTTATCAACCCAATCCTGATTTGGATCAGACAGCCGTTGAGGAAGCGGCAGCCTTGATCAACGGGGCCAAGCGTCCCTTTGCGCTGGTTGGGCAGGGTGTCATTTTAGGTGAAGCGGAAGAAGCATTGAAAGCCTTCCTGACGAAAGCCGATATACCGGCTGGGGCCACCCTGCTGGGCTTGCCCGCTGTTGCAGGTGGTTTTCCGTTGATGAAAGGTATGTTGGGCATGCATGGAAATGTTGGTCCGAACCGAAAAACGGCTGAATGCGACGTGCTGATTGCCATTGGTATGCGGTTTGACGACCGTGTGACCGGCGATCTTAAGACGTACGCCAAACAGGCCAAGATCATACATTTCGACATTGATCCGGCTGAAATTGAAAAAAACGTCAAGGTGGATGTCGCCGTGTTGGCCAACGTAAAGGAAAGCTTACCCGCGGTCACGGCGCTGTTGAAAGAAGCAAGCCACAAGGATTGGGTTGACAGTTTCAAGGAACATGAGGACGAAGAATGGCAACGTGTCATTGAGCCCGAAATTCATCCTACTGCTGGGCCCATCACCATGGGTGAGGTGATTAACATGGTCTCCGAGAAGGCGGCTGCCAATGCTGTTTTAGCCACGGATGTGGGCCAAAACCAAATGATGGCGTGTCGTTATTTCAAATTGCAAAGCAATCGCAGTCTGGTGACTTCGGGTGGTCTGGGTACCATGGGATTTGGTTTACCGGCAGCCATCGGTGCTGCCATCGGCGCTCCCGAACGGGAGGTCTGCCTGTTTACCGGTGACGGGGGCATCCAGATGACCATCCAGGAACTGGGTACCATCATGGAATACAAACCGGCGGTGAAGATCATCATTTTGAATAATAAGTTTTTGGGCATGGTGAGACAGTGGCAGGAATTGTTCTTCCGTGAACGTTACTCGTCTACCATCCTTCAAAATCCGGATTTCCCCATGATTGCTGCAGCTTATGGCATTCCTGGCCGCAAAGTGGTTAAGCGGGAGGGATTGGCTGAGGCCATCGACGAGCTGTTTGCCACTAAGGGCTCGTTCTTGTTGGAAGTGGAAGTGGAGGAAAACGGCATGGTCTATCCCATGATACCTGCCGGCACCAACGTGGACAACCTAATTTTTGGCGATTGACCTATGGAGAAAATAGTGTATACGATAACGGTTTATACCGAGAATATGGTGGGTCTGCTCAATCAGATTGCCATCATTTTTACCCGCAGGCATCTGAACATCGAGAGTTTGACGGTGTCTAAGTCTTCTTTGCCAGGTATCCATAAGTTTACCATCACGGTGGAGTCGACTGAGGATCTGATTATAAAGGTGGTACGGCAGATTGAGAAGCGCATTGATGTGCTCAAGGCCTTCCACTACACCGACGATGAAATCATCTTCGATGAGGTCGCTTTGTACAAGATTCCGACGGATTCTCTCCTGGATAACCCGGAGATTGAAACGTTGATGCGTACTTACAATGCTCGCATTGTTGAGGTCAACCGCAACTTCGCAGCGATTGAAATGTCGGGATCAGCCGATGTGATTCAGTCTCTGTTTGATGAACTGAACAAGTTCAAGGTGCTGCAGTTTGTACGCTCCGGGCGTGTGGCGATTACTCGTTCTACCCAGGAACGCCTCAGCAACTTCCTGGCTGAGATGGAGGAAAAGCGGATCAAAGCCATGAAGGCATGCGAAAAGTAGCCGAATACACCTATCAGGTTCAGCCTTTGGATGTCGATTTCAGTGACCGTCTCCGTTTAACTCAACTGCTTGGTTATCTTTTGCATACTGCGGGTATGAATGCGATGGAGAATGGCTTCGGCATGGAAGTGCTGCACGAACAGGGTAAAACCTGGGTGGCATCCCGATTGGCCATGGAGGTGTTGTATTACCCCAAGGCTCATGAGACTTTCCGCATCGAAACATGGATTGAAGACTATGGCAGGGTGTTCACCACCCGTAATTTCAGAATGACGGGTGAGGATGGTACACCGATGGGGGCTGGTACCAGTATTTGGTGCATGTTGGATCTGAAAGCTAGAAAGGCGATGGATTTGAGCGGCACTGATTATTCGGCTTTTGTTACCGGTATTCCTTCCTTGATTGAAAAGCCCCACCGCCTGCCTGCGCTGAGTGGGGAGTCTATTTCCAGGCACAGGGTAAAATACAGTGATCTGGATTTCAACAAACACGCCAACAGCATGAAGTACATCGAATGGATGACAGACTTGTTTCCGTTGGATTTGTTTCAACAGCGCAACATTTCACGGTTGGATATTAATTACATCAATGAGGCGTTGTACGGTGAGGTGGTTGAAATATTCCGTGACCAACCGGATGAAGGGGGCTGTCAGTTTGAGATGCGCAGGGGTTCCGACATTATTTGTAGGGCTGGCATGCAGTTTGATGGTCCATACAATTTGATGGCAGGCAATTAATATGTAACTTTGTCGCGCCAAAAAAGAGAAATTTAACACAATTTATCCCATAAATCCAAAAAAAATGGCAGTTATGAATTTTGGCGGGGTTGACGAAAACGTTGTCACCCGCGAAGAGTTTCCGCTCGAAAAAGCACGTGAAGTGATGAAAGACGAAGTCATCGCGGTGATCGGTTACGGGGTGCAAGGCCCTGGTCAATCCATGAACCTGCGCGATAATGGCTTCAACGTCATCGTTGGCCAACGCAAAGGTGGCAAAACCTGGGACAAGGCAGTCGCTGACGGCTGGGTTCCCGGTGTTTCCCTGTTTGACATTGAAGAAGCCTGCCAACGGGCTACTGTGATTCAATACCTGCTTTCCGACGCCGCTCAGATTGAGGTTTGGCCTCGTATCAAACCCTACCTGACCAAGGGTAAGGCGCTTTATTTCTCTCATGGTTTCGCCATTACCTACAAAGAACGCACCAATATCATTCCGCCGGCTGATGTTGACGTCATTCTGGTTGCTCCCAAAGGTTCTGGTACGTCTTTGCGTACCATGTTCCTCGAAGGTCGTGGCTTGAACTCCTCTTATGCCATCTTCCAGGATGCTACTGGCAGGGCTTTCGACCGTGTGGTTGCCTTGGGTATCGGTGTGGGTTCGGGTTATTTGTTTGAAACTACCTTCAAGCGTGAAGTCTACTCTGACCTTACCGGCGAGCGTGGTACTTTGATGGGTGCCATTCAGGGTTTGTTGCTTGCTCAGTACGAAGTGCTCCGTGAAAACGGTCACACACCTTCTGAAGCTTTCAACGAAACGGTTGAAGAACTGACTCAATCGCTTATGCCTTTGTTTGCCAAAAACGGTATGGACTGGATGTACGCCAATTGCTCCACTACGGCTCAACGTGGTGCCCTGGATTGGATGGGTCCTTTCCACGATGCTTCCAAGCCTGTTTTTGAAAAACTGTATGCTGAAGTGGCTTGTGGCAATGAAGCTCAGCGTTCCATCGATTCAAACTCTAAACCTGATTACAGGGTTAAGTTGGAAGAGGAATTAAAGGCGTTGCGTGAAAGCGAAATGTGGCGCACTGGTGCTGTGGTTCGCAAATTGCGTCCTGAAAACAACTAACGATTTTTTCTTAGCATAACTCAGGAAAGCGCTCGGATGTTTCATCCGGGCGTTTTTTTTGCCGCTCTCTTGGGGCGGTTATCTCTAGTTTCCTTCGATTCCGCTCCCCTTTGGGCGGAGTCGGGTACTGGAGACAATACCCGACCCCGTCAAGGGGAGCGGTTTCGAAGGAGAGAGAGGTGAAAACAGACTATGAAAGTGCCAAGGATGTAAACAAAAACAGCTTTCGATTTGTTATAATGTCACTAGTGTCTATTAATTTATGTTAACAAGCTTCGAACTCCAATCGCAACTGCCCGTCATCCTGGGTTTGCTCCGCTTCAAC
>Ga0123334_1006026_pt1 | contig 11393 bp, 10 predicted proteins | sample BiotimSIPDNA_FD_89706 | JGI IMG/M metagenome (GOLD analysis project Ga0123334, IMG submission 89706) | Anaerobic biogas reactor microbial communites from Washington, USA - Biogas_R1 time_0 SIP DNA | ecosystem: Engineered > Bioreactor > Anaerobic > Unclassified | place: Washington, USA... | reverse complement strand
CGTCACAGAAACTGCTCCCGTACCGGATACTGAAGTCGTGGTAGTAACGCCGGCCGGTGCAGCCGGAGAAGTCGTCCTGTTATCAGTGAGGGCAGCTCCGTTGTCGGAAGATGTGCCGTTGTCAGGATGAACATCAGTAGCTGTTCCCGGTACAGAAGGCTTTACGGCATTCCCGCTGCCGGTGCTGCCTCCGCTGTCACGTTTTACCGGCTGGCGGCTGTCAAATACCCAGAAGGGACCTCTGCCGCTGCACATTCTCTTATAGGCTATCAGCGAATAAAGAGCCTGCACAGTCGCACTTTCATTGGAAGTCCCATCATTGGTATGGCTGAAGCTGCCGTTGTCAAGATGATACTGCATCATGCCGTCTATAAGACTGTTTCCGTCCTTGATAAAGCGCTCATCTGTCTCACAGTCTATCCCGAGAGAGGATAATGCCAGCAGCACCTGCGCCGTGCTCTCGGTATTAGGAGTACCGAAGCTGATATATCCTCCGTCAGACTGCTGGCGCTGTGACAGGAAATCCAATCCCCGGTCAACGGCGCTCTGTACATCGCTCCTCTGATGATAATGGGGAGCAAGGGAGCTTATTGTCATTGCGGTGACATCGATATCTCCGCCGCTGCCGAATAGTGCCCAGCCTCCGTCCTGATATTGAAGAGAGAGCAGCTTGTCTATCACACCGGCGGTATCGTACCTGCTCCCGGTATAACCGTTGTTCAGCACATGGAGGCCGTATATCCAGCTCATAATGCCCTGCTGTCCTACCGAGGTATCCACTATATCCGCCATATACGGATCAGTGCTCCCGGCAGCAGCGAGTGAAAGTGAATACTTCTCCCTGGATGTTGCAGAGGGAACATTATTGCTGCTCAGGTAGTCCCTGAGAGCCGCCTCGTATGAGCTCAGATCATAATCCCCGTACTGACTGAGGGAGGCTATATACCATTCAGAATATGCTCCTGCTCCGTCCGTCAGGTCCCCATTTATCCAATCCTGTACGCTTCCTGAGCCGGTCGCATCAAGCTTATATGCAATGATACCGTCGATAAGGCTCTCAACCTCATCGACGGTATAAGCTCTGCACTGTACCCTCGCCGGAACGAGGGTCAGTATCAATATCATCGCAAATAAACTGCTCAGGAATCCGGCTGCTGCCTTAGTCCTCATGCTTGCGGCTTACTGCAAAAGCTGCTGCGGATACACCGAGAAGTGCAGCTATAGCACCAATGCCCTTATCACCTGTCTTAGGTGAGCTTGCAGCTGCCTTCTTTGTGGTGGTAGTTGTTGTAGCCACTGCGGTAGTTGTTGTGGTTGTTGTGGTTACCTCCGGCTCCTCTTCACCCTCAACATTTATTACTGCTGCGGGAGGAACAAGATTAACATCATCAGCAGATGCGCTGATAATGTTCTTGCCAGCCTTGTCTACTGTGAACGTTACCTTGCCTTCTGCATCAGTAACGAAATCTGTAGCCTCACCGTTGATAGTGATCTTTGCGCCCTCAACAGGAAGAGTGAGAGGAGTATAATTCTCACCGAAGGCTGCTCTTGAAAGTGTGAGAGTTACCTCACTGCCCTTCTCAGCCTCCTTGTCTCTCTCATCGAACCAACTGTAGGAATCAGACCATGCTTCTGTATCTGTGTATACGAATGCATCTACATAATCGCCGTCACTAACAGGGTCTGCAAGGCCGTTTGAAGCCACAGCGTTTACGTAGTAGCCATAGCTTCCGCCGTTCTCTGTGCCCCAGAGCTTGTCAAGGCCAAGTCCCCACTGTCCTACGGATGACTTGTAACCTGCAGCTGCTCCGCCGTCAAAGAGCTCCTCATGTGCTATATAAAGTGCGTCGTTGATAGTAAGAGCGCCGTCGTTGTCGATATAGTCACATCGATCTTCTCCTGTACCGCTGCAAGCTTGCCCTCGCTGTCAGAAATGGTAACATAAACGGATGTCTGCTCTGTTTCCGCAGCGTTTGAAACCATGCTCATTGCTGAACATGAAAGTAAAAATGCTGCTGTGATCGCAATTGTCTTTTTCATAAGAACTACTCCTTTAAAAATAGTATTGCAATAAAAATGCTCTCCTGATATTTCAGAAAAGCACAGCTAACAAGCCGCCTTCACGGCAGCTTCATCGGCCGACGCTTTTCATTGCCCAAAAGCGTTTAGAACCACAGCTCTGACGAGCGACCCGACTTGAGGAGAATATCCAGATACGGTAGTGACTGCTGCTGCGGATTCTCACCGCATTCTCTCTTTTCAGACTGCACTTAAATTATATCATATCATTTCCGGAATGTCAAGGAATATGGCTTTTTTCGATTTATCCCATGCAGGTATTGACATTTATTTATCAGCGTGGTATAATTAATGTGTCTTCAGGGCAGGGTGAAAATCCCTACCGGCAGTATAGCCTGCGAGCCGCAATGCGGTTGATCCGGTCAGATCCCGGAGCCGACGGTATAGTCCGGATGAAAGAAGATAAATCTGCGTTATATGCGCTATATACAGATTTACCTCCCCGAAGTATTTCCGGGGCTTTTTTATTTTTAAAGGAGGTAATCATGTCCCACGAAGAATTTATGAGAAAAGCTCTTGATCTTGCTGTCAAGGGCATGGGCTTTGTCTCCCCTAATCCTATGGTCGGAGCTGTTATCGTCAAGGACGGCCACATCATCGGTCAGGGCTGGCATAAGCAGTACGGCGGCCTCCATGCAGAAAGAAATGCATTTGCTGACTGCGACATAAAAAAAATCGACTGCACCGGCGCTGATATGTACGTCACCTTAGAGCCTTGCTGCCACCATGGAAAGCAGCCTCCGTGTACCGACGCTGTTATAAGCCACGGTATAAAGCGTGTCTTTATCGGCTCCGCTGACCCCAATCCCCTGGTCGCAGGCAAGGGCGTAAGCATACTCCGTGAGCACGGCATCGAGGTCGTGGAAAATGTGCTACGGGAAGAATGCGACTCCATAAACGGGATCTTCTTCCACTATATTACCACAGGCCTTCCCTACGTGACTATGAAATACGCCATGACTATGGACGGCAAGATCGCCTGCCACAACGGCCTTTCAAAGTGGATAACCGGCGTGGAAGCCCGTCATCAGGTTCAGCGTGAGCGGCTCAGACATACTGCAATAATGGCCGGGATTGGCACTGTCCTTGCTGACGATCCTATGCTGACCTGCCGCTTGGATGGCGGACGGGATCCGGTAAGGATAATCTGCGATTCAAAACTCTCCATCCCACTTGAAAGCAATATCGTAAGGACAGCCAAAACTGTCCCGACTATTATAGCAACTGCTGCTCCCACAGGAAGAGAAGCTGCCTATGAGGAAGCCGGCTGCCGGATAATACATTGCGGCGATGATAATACCGGCAGAGTTGATCTTAAAAAACTGATGAAGCTCCTGGCTGAGCTTAAAATAGACAGCATCCTCCTCGAAGGGGGAGCTGCTCTCAACTGGTCTGCTCTCAATGCAGGGATAGTCACCAGCGTACAGGCCTATATTGCTCCTAAGCTCTTCGGCGGAGCTGACGCTCCTTCACCTGTAGGCGGAACGGGCGTTGACAGTCCGGACAATGCATTTATACTGGAGGAGCCCGTTGTAAGGCAGTTTGGAAACGATCTTATGATAGAAAGCAGGGTGAGATATGTTCACAGGAATAGTTGAGGAGATCGGCACTGTCGAATCCGTAAGAAAAGGCGCTGTCTCTTCGTTTATAAGGATAAGAGCGGAAAAGATCCTTGAAAACACAAAGCTTGGTGACAGTATCGCTGTAAACGGTGTATGCCTGACTGTGACTGATATTTCCGATAAGTGCTTTCAGGCTGATGTTATGAACGAAACTCTCAGACGCTCATCGCTGGGCAGTCTAAGTTCCGGTAGTCCTGTTGATCTCGAAAGAGCTATGGCGGCGGACGGAAGATTCGGCGGTCATATCGTCTCGGGTCATATCGACGGTACCGGAACTATCACCGCTGTGAAGAAGGACGGTATCTCCGTCTGGTATACGATCTCCGCTCCGGCAGGAATTATGCGGTATATCGTCGAGAAAGGCTCAGTAGCTATAGACGGCATAAGTCTCACTGTCGCAAGGGTGACTGATACCTCATTCAGCGTCTCAGTCATCCCTCACACTGCCGCACAAACCGTTCTCGGCTCAAAGCGCTCCGGGGATATCGTAAACCTTGAAAATGACATCATAGGGAAATACGTTGAAAAACTCCTCAGGCCAGCCGAAGACGAGCCTCGCTCCGGCGGGATCACTATGGACTTCCTTATGAAAAACGGTTTCTGAAAGGAGGAGACCTGATGCTACGGAAATATGCTGCCCTGCTTTTTTCGGCTGCATTTGTCATATCAGCATACGGATGCGGAAAAAAAGGCAGCTCAAACATCACAGGCAATATAACAAAGGAATTCTCTGACAGCTCATCTGCGGAAAAGAGCTTCTCATTTGACACTGATTCTATCGTTTCCTCTCTCGATATAAGCGAAGACATCGGCAATATCACTATCAGCTATTCTGATTCAGATAAAGCCGGCATCTCACTGAACTGCAGAAGCTTCGCAGATGATAAGGAAGACTGTCAGGAGATACTGGAGCATATATCTGCGGAAGCCGATGTGAACGGCGGAAAGCTGGTAGTAAGCTTCGTTGACAGCGACTCCGGCGAGGATCTCAGCCAATGGCTGAGCGAGAATATGCCCGATTCACGCATAGAGCTTGACGCTCTGCTAAACGTTCCCACATCTATCACCGACTTCACTGCAAAGGTCAATGTTGGAAATATCTCCCTCAAAGGTCTAAAGGGAGCTTTCAATGCATATGCCGATGTTGGGAATATCACCTGCTCGGATCTTGAGATCTCAGGCAGTTCTGCGCTTGGCTGCAATACCGGCAACGTGGAACTGAATAAGAATATATACACTTCGGATATTTCCGTTAATATCTATACCGGCAGCACGACCTTCATGCTTCCGGAAAAAGGTTCGGGAAATGCGGAGATACAGTTGTCATCCAAGACCGGCAGGATACATATTATTACAGATGAAAAAGACCATTCGGTCACTGATGAGAAAAAAGAGGATAACTCCCATGCCCTCTCTATCAGCGCCCAGAATTGCAGCATTGAAGCTCTGGTCGAAACAGGAAAAATCACAATAGATCAGGAGGAACAATAATGTTCAGATACAACACTGTCCCAGAAGCACTCGAAGCTCTCAGAAACGGCAAGATCATCCTCGTTTCAGACGACGAGGACAGAGAAAATGAAGGCGATATGATATGCGCCGCTCAGTTTGCCACTACAGAGTACGTCAATTTTATGGCCGCTCATGCAAAGGGTCTGATCTGTATGCCGATGAGCGCAGAGATCTGCAACAGGCTCCATCTGCCGCAGATGGTGGATTACAACACCGATAACCACTGCACTGCCTTCACCGTCTCTATCGACCATGTCGATACAACTACCGGAATATCCGCAGAGGAAAGAGGATTTACAGCAAGAAAATGCGTGGATCCTGATGCTAAGCCAGATGATTTCCGCCGTCCCGGCCATATGTTCCCTCTTACCGCCAAGAAAAACGGTGTGCTTGAACGTGAGGGACATACCGAGGCAACTGTGGATCTTATGCGCCTTGCAGGCCTTCCGGAATGCGGTCTCTGCTGCGAGATAATGCGTGATGACGGCACAATGATGCGCTCTGCGGAGCTTCAGGAAAAGGCTCAGGAATGGGGCATGAAATTCATAACCATCCAGGCTCTCAAGGAGTACAGGAAGTGCCACGACAAGTTGGTTGAAATGGTGGCAAACACCAAGCTCCCCACAAAGTATGGTGAGTTCAGAGCTATGGGCTTCGTAAATAAGCTAAACGGCGAACATCATGTGGCTCTTGTTAAGGGCGATATCGGCGACGGCAAGGATATCCTCTGCCGTGTTCACTCTGAGTGTCTCACCGGAGATGCCTTCGGCTCACTCAAATGCGACTGCGGCCAGCAGTTTGCCGCAGCCATGAACCAGATAGAAAAGGAAGGCCGAGGTATCCTCCTGTATATGCGACAGGAAGGCCGTGGTATAGGCCTCATCAACAAGCTCAAAGCCTATGAGCTCCAGGATCAGGGCATGGATACACTTGAAGCCAACCTTGCTCTTGGATTCCCGGGAGATATGCGTGAATACTATATCGGCGCCCAGATACTCCGTGAGCTGGGCTGCAAGACGCTCAGGCTCCTCACCAATAACCCGGATAAGGTATACGGACTCAGCGGCTTCGGTCTTGAGATAAAGGAGCGTGTTCCTATACAGGTGGACGCAACTGCCTATGACCTGTTCTATCTTAAAACAAAGCGTGACAAAATGGGACATATCCTTGATTATTGAGGTGATACATTATGAATACTTACGAATTAATATTTACTGTTCTTGCCGCACTAATGCTCGCAGCTTCCGTCATAAATGATATCTTATGGGCGATATTTCTGAAAAAGAATAAGAATGCATCCCCTGTTTTCTCGCTTTCATCCCTGATAATAGATCTGCTGATCGTAGGTGTATTCATATTCAGCTTTACCAGGGCAAATGACACATTCAAGCCTTTCTGGCTGCTGATGATTATCTGCATGGTGATCGCACTTCCAACAAGTACCGGTTCCATTATTACAGAAAAGGGATTATGTACCTTCGCTTTCGGCTTCAAACATCTTATTCCGGCAGAGTTTGTGAAATATCAGTACAAAGGCAAGGATCTCGAACTCTATCCCAATAACCAGAAGCGTACCTACCGCTTCAATATAAAGAATATCAAAACCGTCAAGCTTCTGGCTGACTGGTATCCGAAATACGGATTTACCAATCCCCTGACCGACCAGAACGATGACCAATAATTTTAAAGGAGAATTATTATGAAAACTTATGAAGGAAACCTTATCGCTAAAGACGTCCGCATCGGCATTGTTGTTGCCCGTTTCAACGAATTCATCACCTCAAAGCTTCTCGGCGGCGCTGTTGATACTCTCAAGCGCCACGATGTAAACGAGGATTCTATCGACATCGCATGGGTACCCGGAGCTTTTGAGATACCGCTCATCGCTTCAAAAATGGCTAAATCCGGCAAATACGATGCCGTTATCTGCCTCGGAGCTATAATCCGCGGCAGCACCTCACACTATGACCTTGTATGCAATGAGGCTGCAAAGGGCATTGCTCAGGTATCACTCCAGAGCGATATCCCGGTAATGTTCGGCGTTATCACTACTGAAAATATCGAGCAGGCTATCGAACGTGCCGGCTCAAAGGCCGGAAATAAGGGCAGCGAATGTGCTGAGGGCGCTATCGAGATGATAAACCTTATCCGTGAGATCGAGGACTGATGGCGAATATAATCTTCGATTACGACGGCACTATCCATAACTCAATGCTGACCTATGCCCCGGCTTTCAGGGATACTATGAGATGGCTGTCCGACTGCGGCTATATCGCTCACCGTGAGTATTCAGACCAGGAAATAAGTTTCTGGCTGGGGTTCAATTCAACGGATATGTGGGGACAGTTCCACCCGGAGCTGGATATCTCCGTCCGTGAGGAGGCAAGGAAACGCCTGGGCGACAATATGGCCATGCGTGTGGAAAACGGTCAGGGAGCACTCTACAGCGGCGCAGAGGAAATGCTGTCCGCACTGAAGAAGGCCGGACACACTCTTATCTTTCTCAGCAACTGCCGTATCCACTACATGGAACGCCACAGGAGAGTCTTCAGGCTCGATCGTTTCTTTGACCGCTTCTTCTGCTGCGAGGAGTTCGATTTCATACCTAAATATGAGATATTCCGCAGGATAGCTCCGGGATTTGACGGCACTTTCATCATCATAGGAGACCGTTTCCATGATATCGAAACCGCTGTACAGAACGATCTGCTCTCCATCGGCTGCTCCTACGGCTACGGAAAACCGGATGAGCTGTCCGCTGCTTCATGTGTTGTAAGGAGTATCAAAGATATCCCGGAAGCTGTTGATAATTTGCTGAAATGAGGAAATAACCATGACCAAATACAGGATCATCGCTTTTCTCACTGCCTTCTCTATGACAGCCTCGCTCTGCTCCTGCTCACTCAGGTCAAAGAGCAGCTCGTCTGAATGCATTGAATGTGAGACTACAACTTCCACAGAAACTGAGATAAAAACAACGGAAACCACCACAGAAAAAAATACAGAACCGGCTACAGAGCCTTTTACATACGACTTACTCAAAGATATTCCTGAGGAATATATGGATGTTGCAAAGATCAAGGATTCAGAGAACCTGAAGGAAGTCCGCAGCCATGTCTCTGACCTCTTCGCTCATCTTAAAGAGCCGCATAACTCTGCTGCAATTGAAAAGGATATCAACCTCCTGCTGGATGATATCGACAAGCTCGAGGAGATTTCAGTCAATAAAATGATCCCCTATTATCTCGACTTTGATAATACTGCACTTGAAGAAGAGTATGATGATGCAGCGGAAGATGTCATCATCGGTGGTGCTTTGGCCTTTTTTGCCTTTAATTACGGCTCTTTAAACGATGATTATGGCTATCTCTTTGAGGATCTATGTGATAATGATGACTATGATGACGATGACCTTAAACTGGAAGAGTACGGTAATGACCCGGAAATTGCTTTAAAGCACTGGGAAATGAAAATTCGTGCGAAAAATGCTGAATCAGATGAACTGCTCGATGAGTATCACAATTTACGCTTCGATCAGGATATGGATACAGATGAAAAGAACAAGCGCTGTGCTGAATTATATCTTGAAATAATAAAAGAATATGACCAGGAAAGTTACAAGGACAAGTATCACCGTGATTATACCGGCGATGAAATACTTGATTTAGGCAAAGCTGTCCGTGAAGAGCTCGTTCCACTGGACGATGAACTTTGGCATGCTTATATAGACACATATGATAAGGCGAAAAAACATAATTATTATGAATTTGATGACCCTTTTATCGTCATTCAGGAAAAAGCTCCGAAGTTTTCCAAAAGCATTGCAAATGCTGCTGATATGCTCGTCAATGAAAAGCTTTATTATATTGCCAAAGACGATTCAAGCTATAACCTATCATTTATGGACTTCCTGCCTGCAAGTAAAAAAGCCCTGATCTACTACTACAATGATAGAGGGATAGCTGCTGCTATACATGAATTCGGCCATTTTTATGCATCCACCTATGACAACGTGCCATATTTTCTCTCAGTATTTAATACAGATATTGCGGAGATCCAGTCACAGGGCTTTGAATTTATCTTTTCAACGATATATGATGATATCTACGGCGAAGAGGCAGAAACATTCCGCATCAGTAACTTAAGAGAGTCCTTATTCAGTGTTATTTCAGGCTTTATGATCGGTGAATTTGAGTATACCGTTATCAAGAATAAGGATACGTTTACACCGGATGACGTTCTCAAATGCTGGAACGATATCGAAAGTTCTTATGAAATAGAATACCCCTTCTATTATGTCAACCACATCTTTGAGAATCCCGGATACTATATAAGCTATGGCGTTTCGGCACTTGCTGCTTTCGATATCTGGCAGGACTGCATCAGCGATAAGGATAAGGCAGTGAAAAAATATGAAAAAATTGCGAAAGTATCCTGCAGCGACAAGGACAATACATTCCGCCTTGCTCTGAAAAAAACCGGCTTCAATGACGTGCTTAATAAGGAGTATATCATCGACCTCGCTGATAAGATCAGGGAGTATATAAACAGTCTTGAATAATCTATAACAATTTTCCCACTCTTGAAATTAAGTTCAGGAGTGGGATATTTTTATTTATGCCTGATCGATATATCTGCTCAGGCAATGAAATGACTGTCCTTGTGGTAAGCGGCGAGGTCATGCACAATTACATAGCGATGCGGATCACGATGCCATCGCTGATCTTTATATCGTAAAGAGAATACCTCCGGCACAAATGCCGGAGGTATTCCTATTATCTCTTCATAAAGTATTCCTCATACCATACAAGGAAGGTGTAGATAGTCCATATCTTGCGCCAGTTGTCGGAATTTCCGCCAACGTACTCGTCGTAGATAGCATTTATCTCGTCAAGATCAAAGAACTCTGCTGCCATATCGCTGTGGAATTTCTCCCTTACGTCAGCATTGTATCTCTCATCCGCAAGCCATATCCTTATAGGAACTATAAAGCCCAGCTTCTTGCGGAAAGCTATCTCTTCCGGAAGAACCTTTGCAGCGGCTGTTCTGAAGGCTACCTTGTTCTGCTCCTCGTTCACCTTATACTCTGAAGGCATACGTGAAGCGATATCGAATATTCTCCTGTCAGTAAGCGGCATACGTATCTCAAGTCCGGCAGCTGTGCTCATCTTATCAACATTGAGGTAGATATCGCCCTCAAGCCATATCTGTATATCAACATCCGACATCTTCGTAAGCGGATCAAGCCTCTCAGTCTCGTCATAGATGTACTTCACAAGATTAATCGGAAGAACTGACGGATCGTAGCTCTTGAGTATACGCTGCTTCTCCTCCTCCTTCATTATGTTGGTATTGCCAACGTAGAAGGTCTTGAGGTTCTCGCCGTAGCGCTCGGCGTTACGGTACATATTGTAGCCGCCGAAGAATTCGTCTGCGCCCTCTCCTGAATAGCAGAGCTTTGTGTGCTTTGCTGTGGCGAGACAGCCCAGTGTGAAGACTATGGCAGAAGCATCGCCCAGAGGCTGCTCCATATTGTACATAACATAGGGAACGATATCGAAATAATCCTTTGGCTGGATATTGGCTACAGAGTGCTCTACGCCCAGGAGCTCAGCAGTCTTTGCTGCAACTCTTGATTCGTCAAAGCGCTCCTCATCATATCCGCAGGAATCCGCTCTCTTTGCATCGCTCATCGCAAGTACGTATGAGGAGTCAACTCCGCCTGAAAGGAAGGATTCTGCAACCTCGCCGTCTTCCTTGACCTCTGTCATTATGTGAGTAAGAGTGCTGTGTATCTCCTCAGCATAATCCTCCAGAAATTTTGTGCGGTCAGGAACAAACTCAGGCTTCCAGTAGCGGTGTATCTCCAGCTTTCCGTCCCTGAAGCTGAGCCAGTGTCCGGGCATAAGTTTCTTTACGCCTTTGAAGAAGGTATCCTCTCCTGCCACGTAAGTGAGAGTGAGGTATATCTGGAGCATATCTCTGTTGAGCTCTTTTACGAATCCGTCCTGAGCCATGATGTCACGTATCATAGTACCGCAGAGAAGTCTGCCGTCAGATGTCTGATAGTAGTAGAAAGGCTTGGTACCGAACTGGTCTCTTACACAGAAAAGTTCATTGTCAGCCTCATTCCAGATTGAGAATGCAAACATTCCGTAGATATGATCGGCAATGTCGTGT
>Ga0123334_1006025_pt1 | contig 11395 bp, 12 predicted proteins | sample BiotimSIPDNA_FD_89706 | JGI IMG/M metagenome (GOLD analysis project Ga0123334, IMG submission 89706) | Anaerobic biogas reactor microbial communites from Washington, USA - Biogas_R1 time_0 SIP DNA | ecosystem: Engineered > Bioreactor > Anaerobic > Unclassified | place: Washington, USA... | reverse complement strand
TCTGGATAGGGTTCTTGCACCTGATGGTAGGTCTGATCCTGGGACTGTACAACGTGTCACTGAGGCACGGCATCAAGGCCGCGATCTTCGAGAAGTTCTCGTGGATCCTGATCCTCGCCGGCGGCGCCTTGATGCTGCTGGTCATGGTCGACGTGCTCATCCTGGGCGGAGAGCTTAATGTGATGGACCCGTTGTTCCTAGGCTCACTGGCGCTGTTGATCCCAGGGCTTGCCCTGGCCTTGATAGCCGAGGGTGGGAAGGCCATCATTGAGCTTCCCGAGCTATTGAGCAATGTAATATCTTACACTCGAATAACCGCGATTGGGATGTCCAAGTCCGGAATGGCCTTGGCCTTCAACTACATCGCGATCGGACTTATAGCGCCCGAAGGTGGAGTATTCCTGGCGGTGGCCCTGCTGATATTCGTCGTAGGCCATCTGATGATCTTCATCCTGGGTCTAATCTCGGCCGGTCTGCAATCCATCAGGTTGCAGTACGTCGAGCTCTTCACAAAATTCTTCGAAGGCGGCGGTTTGGAGTTCAACCCGCTGAAGATTGAGAGAAAGCATACTATGGAGGAATAAGACATGGTAGACGTTAGCATTGGTGGTGGACTGGTTGCGATTGGTGCTGGACTGGCCGTTGGACTTGCGGGATTGGGAACGGGTATTGCCGAGGGTCCTATCGGAGCCGCTGCGGTCGGTGCGATCGCTGAGGATGAGAAGCTGTTCGGTAAGAGCCTTATCTTCACCGTCATTCCCGAGACCATCGTCATCTTCGGTCTGGTCATGGCCATCCTGCTCTGGATCAAGTTCTAAGCAGGAAGCAACTGGACAGGGGCTGACTCATGGCACTGGACAAGGTAGCCAATGATATCCTGGAAGGCGCCAGGCAAGAGGCCGCGAAGCGCATCCAGGACGCGGAAAAGGAGCGATCGAAGATCCTCCAGGAATCCGACCAGAGGATAGACAAGTTGCAGAAGGCAGAAGACAAGGAGCTCCAGGAGACCCTCAACAGGATGAGGCGACAGGAGCTTTCCAGCGCTGAGCTGGAATCGAAGAAGGTCATACTCAACGCCCGAAAGGAGATCTTGAACCAAACCTTCGCGGAGACCCTCAATGAGCTATCCGCTCTGGACCCGAAGCAAAAGTCTGCCCTATACAAGAAGATGCTGGCCGATGGTAAGAAGATCATCCACCATCCCAAGGTCCTCATCCCCAAGGGAGAGGCCGACCTTCTTGCTGGCCTCAGGGGCTGTGCGTCCCTGACCGAGATCGACATGGACCCCGGCTTGATCCTGGAGTCCGAGGACGGCGCGGTCCGGCTGGACTATCGCTTCAAGTCGATTCTGGAAGGTATCTGGGATCGAGAGCTGAAGAACGTTTCGAACATACTCTTCGAGTAAGGGTACTTTGGTGAATAAATGAAAGGACAAAGTCTGCGCAGGGGGAACTACGAGTACGCGACCACTCGGGTCAAGGCGAAGAAGAGCTCCCTGCTGACCAAGGACAACTATCCCAAGTTGCTGATGATGGACCTGAACGAGATCGGCAGGTTCATGGGCGAGACCAGGTACAAGGTCGAGATGACAGAGCTGGCGTCCCGGTATTCGGGCGTCGACCTTATCGAGCTCGGCGTGTCCAAGAACCTCGCCCGTACCTACAGGGAGGTCATCAGCTTCTGCACTGGGGACCTCCGGGACATGGTCTCCACCTACCTTCGAAGGTGGGACTTCTGGAACATTAAGACGATCCTCCGAGGTAAATACTCAGGGGCATCCCTTGAGGAGATCCAGGAGGACCTAGTTCCGGCTGGTAACCTCAACGAGGAGAGCCTGAACTCCCTGATCTCCCTGAACACACCCAGGGAGGTCTTGGACGCCCTTACATCAAAGGGAGATATGCATATTCCCGAAGAGATGATGGCGAACTTCGAAAAGGGAGGAACGCTCGCTCCCATCGAGGACTATTTCGACAAGTTCTACTACGAGCGGTTGCTGGCAGCGGTCATGCCAGACACCAAGCCCAAGAGGGATTTCCTCACCTTTATCAAGAGAGAGATAGACATCACGAACATCAGGACGCTCCTGAAACTGAAGCAAGCCAACATCCCGGCGGAAAAGATCAGGACCTACCTCATAAAAGGAGGTCGGGACCTGGACCTTACCGAGTTGAACAGGCTGTCTGGGCTGGAGACGTTCGACCAGTTGATCGATGAGCTATCCAAGTTGCCTTTCTACAACGAGATCAAAGATGGAGTGGAAACGGCCAAGCAGACCGGAAATCTCAGCGAGGCCATGCTGGCCTTGCAGCACTATCTGGTCAGTGAATCGGAGAAGTTCTCCCACATGTACCCCCTGTCGGTGCTTCCGGTTATCGACTTCCTAATCCGGAAGAGGATAGAGGTGGATAACCTCCGGATCATCGCTCGTGGTAAGGCCTCGGGCATGCAGCCGGATGCGATAAAGAAATTGCTGGTGATGTGATGGAGTTCGCGGTTGTTGGCAGTGAGGAGTTCGTTCTCGGTTTCCGTCTCGCAGGCGTAAGGAGGGTGTACACCGCCCAGCCCGATGAGATGGAGGCCAAGGTATTGGAACTGATTAGTGACACATCCATTGGTATCCTAGCAGTGAACGCTAACGAACTTACGAAGATCGGACCCAACACTCGAAAGAGGATGATGGGTAACATCTCCCCGGTCGTTATTCCGGTCGGAGGAGAGGAAGGCGACCTTAGAGAGAAGGTCAAGAGCGCAATTGGCGTTGATTTATACAAGACCGAGAGGGATTGAAATGGCAAAGCAAGGAGAGATTCACAGGGTGGCCGGACCGGTCGTTACTGCAGTCGGTATCTCCCCAAGGATGTACGATGTCATGCAGGTAGGTCAGGAAGGCCTCATGGGAGAGGTCATCAAGATCGCCGGTGACAAGACCGTCATCCAGGTTTACGAGGAGACGTCTGGCCTGAAACCCGGGGAGAAGGTCGTGGACACTGGGCAGCCCCTTGTGGCCGAGCTCGGGCCAGGCCTGCTTGGTAGTGTTTATGATGGTATTCAGAGGCCGCTGCCTGTGTTGATGTCCTCAATGGGCAACTTCATCAAGAGGGGTGTCAGCGCGGCGGGTCTCGATCACAAGAAGAAGTGGGCTTTCGAGCCTACCGCCAAAAAGGGTGACATGGTATCACCTGGATCGGTCCTCGGTACTGTCAAGGAGGGCTACATGGTCCACAAGATCCTGGTCCCCCATGGAGTTTCGGGCAAGATCGATCAGCTCAACGACGGTTCCTTCACGGTCGATGAGTCCATCGGCATGGTGGGAGGCAAGGACATTAGGATGTTGCAGAACTGGCCGGTCCGAAGGGGAAGGCCGTTCGGCAAGAAGCTCCTTCCGGATATCCCTCTTATTACAGGTCAAAGGGTGCTCGACACCATGTTCCCGATCCCCAAGGGCGGCACGGGAGCGATCCCTGGTGCGTTCGGCACCGGAAAGACGGTCACACAGCAGCAGCTTGCGAAGTGGTCCGATGCAGAGATCGTCGTCTACATCGGTTGCGGTGAGCGTGGCAATGAGATGACCGAGGTTCTGGCGACCTTCCCCGAGCTCGAGGATCCCAAGACGGGAGAGCCTCTCATGCAGAGGACGGTCCTTATCGCCAATACCTCCAATATGCCTGTCGCGGCCCGTGAGTGTTCCGTTTACACAGGTATGACCATTGCCGAGTACTACAGGGACATGGGATACAACGTTTCGCTGATGGCCGACTCCACCTCTCGGTGGGCCGAGGCCATGAGAGAGATCTCCTCAAGGCTGGAAGAGATGCCCGGTGAGGAAGGTTACCCTGCGTACCTGTCGGCGAGGCTCTCTGAGTTCTACGAGCGTGCCGGCCGTGTGCAGAACCCCAATGGCACCATGGGATCGGTCTCCGTCGTGGGAGCGGTCTCTCCGCCTGGTGGAGACCTGTCCGAGCCTGTCACACAGAACACCCTGCGTATCGTCAGGGTCTTCTGGGCGCTGGACTCCAAGCTCCGTGAGCGCAGGCACTTCCCGGCCATCAACTGGCTTACCTCCTACTCTCTATACACATCCAATCTGGATGCGTGGTATCGGGCCAACGTGGCCCAGGACTTCCCCGCCCTGCGCAACTGGGCCATGGAGGTCCTGCAGAAGGAGTCCGAACTTCAGGAGATCGTGCAACTGGTCGGTTCTGATGCATTGCCAGACGAGCAGAAGATGACCTTGGAGATCGCCAGGATGATCCGTGAGATCTTCCTGCAGCAGAACGCCTACCACAAGGTCGATACCTACTGCCCCATGAACCGGCAGTACACTTACATGAAGCTGATCAAGAAGTTCTCTGAACTGTCCACCAAGGCCGTGGAGAACGACGTGGCCGTGGATGCCATCGTGGGACTTCCTGTCAGGAACAGACTGGCCAAGTCCAAGTTCGAGGACACCATCGACCAAGAACTAGAGGAGATCGCCAAAGAGATGCCAAATCAGTTCGAGGCCCTGGGGGAGAAGAAATGAGCATCGTATCTAAGGAATACCGTACAATCTCACAGATCGCGGGCCCGCTCGTCTTCGTCGAGAAGACCGAACCGGTCGGATACAACGAGCTGGCCACCGTGACCATGCCCGACGGGACCCAGAAGAGGGGGCAGGTGCTGGACACCTCAGATAAGTATGTGGTCATTCAAGTGTTCGAAGGCACCTCGGGCATCGAGAAGGCGGCAGGTGTCCGCTTCCTTGGCGAGACCATGCGTATGCCCGTGTCCCAGGACATGCTCGGCAGGATCCTCAACGGAGCCGGTGACCCCATCGATGGAGGTCCCGCTATTACTCCCGAGGACAGGCTGGACATCAACGGAGCGGCCATCAACCCGTGGGCTCGAGCCGAGCCCAAGGAGTTCATCCAGACCGGTATCTCCACCATCGACGGCATGAACACCCTGGTCCGTGGACAGAAGCTTCCGATCTTCTCTGGTTCCGGTCTGCCCCACAACGACATCGCCCTGCAGATCGCCAGGCAGGCCAAGGTGCGCGGTTCCAACGAGGAGTTCGCCGTGGTTTTCGCTGCCATGGGCATCACTGCTGAAGAGGCGCAGTACTTCATGGCCGACTTCGAGAGGACCGGTGCGCTGAAGCGTGCTGTCGTCTTCATGAACCTCGCTGACGACCCCGCCATCGAGAGGATCATCACACCTCGTCTGGCCCTGACCACCGCGGAATACCTGGCCTTCGAGCTCAACATGCACGTGCTGGTCATTCTCACTGATATTACAAACTACTGTGAAGCGCTGAGACAGATCGGCGCGGCCCGTGAGGAAGTGCCCGGTCGCCGTGGCTATCCAGGGTACATGTACACCGACCTTGCCTCCCTCTACGAGAGGGCTGGACGCATCAAGGGAAAGAGCGGTTCCATCACTCAGATCCCCATCCTGACCATGCCCGGTGATGATATCACCCATCCCATCCCTGATCTCACCGGTTACATCACCGAGGGTCAGATCGTGGCCTCCAGGGAACTGAACAGAGCGGGTATATCCCCACCCATCAACGTGGGCGCCTCTCTGTCCAGGCTGATGAACGCCGGTATCGGTCCGGGCCTCACCAGAGAGGACCACAAGGCCGTCTCCGACCAATGCTATGCCGCCTACGCGGAAGGCAGGGACCTGCGTGGTCTGGTGGCCATCGTCGGTAAGGACGCATTGTCCGAGAGGGACCGTAAGTTCCTGGACTTCGCCGATGCCTTTGAGAACAGGTTCGTCAGGCAGGGCTCCGATGAGGACAGGGAGATCGAGACCACCCTTGAAATCGCATGGGACCTTCTAGCCGCCATCCCCGAGAACCAGCTCTCCAGGATCGACCGGAAGTACATCGAGAAGTACCACCCCGCCCACAGAAAGAGTGCGTGAAGATATGGCAGCGCGTGAGGTAAAGCCAACTCGGTCCGAACTGCTCGAGGTCAAGAAGAGGATCAAGCTCACCAAATCGGGCTACAAGATCCTGAAGATGAAGAGGGACGGCCTCATCATCGAGTTCTTCAAGATCCTCGAGCAGGCCAAGGAGGTCCGCATGAAGATCACCAAGGACTATGAGCTGGCTATGGGCAAGATCGCCACGGCTAACGCTGTGGACGGTACCATTGCCGTCAAATCCGCGGCCTTCGCCCTCCGCCTGCACCCCGAGATCACCCTCCGCTCCAAGAACATCATGGGCCTGGTGGTCCCGGAGATCGAGACCAACTCCATAAAGAGCACCATCGATCAGCGTGGCTACGGTGTCATCGGCACCTCCACTCACATCGATGATGCCACCGCGGCGTTCGAGAGCCTGGTGGAGACCCTTGTGCAGGCGGCCGAGATCGAGACGACGATGAAGAAGCTACTGGACGAGATCGAGAAGACCAAGCGGCGTGTCAACGCGCTGGAGTACAAGGTCATTCCCGAGCTCGAAGCTGCCGAGTCCTTCATCGAGCTGCGTCTTGAGGAGATGGAACGCGAGAACACTTTCCGGCTGAAGCGTATCAAGGACAAGGCAGGGGCCAGGGAAGTTGAAACCGCTTCGTGAACATTTTGACTGGAAGGACCCCAAGGTCCGGGGACGGACCTTCAAGCTCTTCTGGCTCATTTCTTTATTTATGCTAGTTCTAGGATATTTGCTGATCGTCGTGTTCCTGTTCCTCACCGGCTGATCGCCGGTGAAGGCAGCGGATTGTTCATTGGATCGAACGATACCGCTCTCTACAATGATGGCATGGTGAAAGGCCTGCGGATTTAACTATCCGGGGGAAGCAGTAGGCGTCCGATCGCTCATCCGCTCAGGTAAAATCGACCATACGTGTATCTCCCGTCCCCAGGTGGGTTATCGGCATCTGGGCCGGGATGGGATTGAAATTGTGCATCCTTTGAAAGGCGGTCTGCGATTGCCAGGTGGAGGCGCAGATGAGCTTCACCCCTCGGTACTCGCTGATGCCGGCCCCATGAACGTGTCCGCTGACGAAGATGTCGGGCACCTCATCTATGACCAGGAAATCCTCCTTCTCCGGGGCCAGGGGCGTCTTCCCGCCGTAAATGGGCGCCATGTGGCGGCGCTTCAGCATCTCCACCATGCCCTGAAGAGGGTTGTTGTAGTTCAGGCCCTGAACATTGCCGATCCAGTCATCCAGGCTCCTGCCGTGATATGAGAGGATCTTTCGCCCCTCGATCTCCAGATAGCAGGGGTTCCCCACGAAGGTGATGGCCGAATCGAACAACTTGGTCAGGTCCTTGGGGAAGGTAGGCTGGGGCTCGGCCGGACGAACAGCGTCATGGTTCCCCGGCTGCACTATTATGCGGATCCCGTCAGGCACCTGCTTGAGGTGGTCGGCCAGAGACTCATACTGGGCGAAGATGTCATCGATCTCCAGCTCGTCCTCCTGCCCTGGAAAGATACCTATCCCGTCGACGACATCGCCCGGAACGATGAGGTACTGGACCTCATCCCGTCCCTCGGTGCGGAGCCAATCGATCATTCGCTCCCACGGCTTGTGGAGGAAGGTGTTGGAACCGATATGCACATCCGATAGGAAGGCCACGGAGGACCAGGAGTCGGTAGGGCGCATCCCCTTCCTAAGGGGCAGGTCCGGTCGGATAAGCTCGTTCATGACCACCAGATCGCCTTTCGTGCTGGTCTTCCCCACGATGCCTATGACCTCATCGGGCACGATGCACTCCTGCGCCATGGGACTGTCCTTCAGTATCAGCACGGGGCAGCGTCCCTCCTCGTCCTCGACCTCTATGAGCCTGTGGCCGTTCTTGGTGACACGGACCTCGTTCACCATCGCCACCATCTTGACCTCCCGGTCGAACTTGGTGGCCTTGGACACTGGCAGGCATCCCACCAGCTCCCTGCGCTGGGCCAGCATCTTCTTTATCTTCTTGAAGCGGTCGTTGAAGTAGCGGGCGAAATCGATTATGTTGCCCTCGCAGGTCGAGTTGCCAGTGATGTCCCTGAGAATGCGAACGTCCCCGTCGCTGCGAGCCGGGGGGGCGGGTGCGCTCTGCCTGATCTCCTCCAATGCTTCCGGCACCATCCTGGTCACCTGCACATCGGAATACGGCCGCAGGTCGTTCACCGTTAGTACCAGTGGCTGCTGCTCCATGGAGGACAGCGCTGTGCGGACGAAGTTGAGGGGATCGGACCTGGAGAGCACCATCTCGGCCGCTTCCGGTTCCAGAAGGATACCCTCATTGGCCAATGTGTAGGATGCGGTCCCTCATGATAGGACCACAATGATGACAGGGCTATTTAGTACCAATTCTTTTTTACGACATGGTCCATTAATCGAGCATGGTCCACATCATTGCGCGAACACCATGCTATCCTACCGAAGACCGGGAGAAGGTACACAAAGCTCTCCTCAACATATTCCCTGAGGGCCAGGTCGAGGAGGCGGATGAGGGGTTAATGTCGAGCGGTGATAGCGGAGAGCACCTCAGGCAGATGATATTGGACGAGCACATCCGGGATACCGCCCGCTCGGTCATGCTGCGCGGGATGATGGACGGACGGACCACCTTCCGCCTCAATAAGCAGGTGGCCTACGTGGGAAAGCTCTCCTTCCAAGAGGGCTCCTCCCCTCTGGGGAACATCGAGGTAATGGTGGAGGATGAGGACATCAAGGCCGTCATCGACCATCTCGCCGAGAGCACGGTGGAGGGAGCAGAGTGATCGCAGCCTCCTCTCCGTCGTTCACCGCCATCCCGTTCCCTCAAGCGCTGGAGTCCATCTCCGAGGAGTTCCAGGCCTGGGAGATCGTGGCCGAGGGAGGTCACGAGCTACGCAGGATCGAGAAGCAGTTCCTGGAACTGGCTCCGTCGACCGGCCTACGGTTCTCTGTCCATGCTCCCATGAGCGACATCAACATCGGCTCCCTGAACCCCCGGATGAGGGAAGCCTCGCTTAAGGAGCTGATGACCGGCCTGGGGGCCTGCCATCGACTGGGGATCGACACCTACACCGTCCACCCTGCCTTCCTCACTCCCCTCGGCTTCGTGAGCAGGGACAAGGTGAGGGAGGCTGCCAGGGATTCCCTGGAGAGACTTGACCGCATATCCGGGAACCTAGGCGTCAAGATCGCGTTGGAGAACATGCCGCGGATGTACGCGTCCACAGGTACCACGCCTCAGGAGCTCACCGAATTGATCGAGGGCACAGGCCTGGGCATATGCCTGGACATCGGGCACGCGCACACCATGGGGCTGGTGAAGGAGTTCCTCAAGCTCAAGAAGAGGATAATCAACCTGCATGTCCACGACAACAGAGGAGAGTTCGACGAGCACCTCCCCATCGGGGATGGCACCGTTGACTTCCCTCAGGTGATCAAGGGCTTGAAGGGATACAGAGGTCGTTATGTCATCGAGTCCCGCAACCTGCCCGACGCGGTCATCGGCAGGGACCGCCTGAAAGCTCTCCTGAACGGCCACTAACCCCTGTTACCGCATTTTAGGCAGGTCAGCTCCCCATCGACGTAAGTGGCCTCCCTGTTGCCGCAGCTCTTGCAAACATATCCGATGGCGGTGGGGTCCCGAGGGACCTGCTGAGGAGGGGGAATAGGGGCGGGGGGTTGACCATACCCCACTCCCTGGGGGTAGTATGGAGGGTAGTGCTGAGGCATTGGTGCGGTCGGCAGCGGCCTTTCCCAAGGTATGTCCGGCCATATCCTTCTTCCTAAGATCCAACCCAAACCCTTGGAGGCGTAAAGCAGCATGTACAGCAGGCCCACCCCTACCCACACCAGTATGGCCAGGCCGAGGAGCATGGTGATCTCGTAGTTGTCCGGGAACACGCTCAGGGGGACGCTCATAAAGTCGATGCCGAAGTGCATGAGGATGGAGGCGTACACTCCCAGCTTGAGGAACAGGTATGCGAAGGCCAATCCCGCCACGGCCGCCGGTAAGATCTTGTACAGGTCCCACGAGAAGATATGGGCCGCCCCGAACATCAGGCTGGAGAACACCATGAGGAACGCCTCCTTCTTCCCGATGGCGAAGCCCCCTCCGAGGAGGTAGTTGCTTACCTTCCTCATCTTGAGGTCCGGGTTCTTGGTCCTGCGCACTAGGTCGATGAGCAGCAGAGGGACGCCTATGAGTAGTATGCGTGACGCCACCTCCTCCCATACCGAGGCGTGGGCGAATCCGAAGAGGGTCTGCCACAGTTCCCTTGTGGAGAAGGAGGGAGTGGTGGGATCTATGCCTACCACCCCTACGATCAGGTAGTACACGACGTTGAAGGAGACGATGGCCATGAGCACTGTGCCGATCACGTACACCGGGCTGTGCCCCTGCGCCGGGTAATCGATCTTGAGCTCGCTCACCAGCGGCTTCGCGCTCTTGACCACGGCCCATACCAGCGAGGCGCCTATGGCCGCTACCAGCAGGACATAGTAGATGAAGAACGGCCAACCGCCGAGCTCGGCGAAGTTGACGATGTAGGGCGTGATTATGAAGAGGTAGATGTGCCTGTCCATGTGGGGATAGACCTGCCCGATGCCCCATATGGCTATGAGCACGTTCACAGCCATCAGGACCAGCAGGGCGATGGTGGCGTAGGTGCCTATGCCCATGCCCAGGTCGCGGATGGTGGTGTCCTTGACGGGCTGATACGGCGGGTACTGCGGGTGCACGGGCGTAAAGGAGTAGGGTGTTACCGCCTGTCCGCATTTGTGACAAAAGTTAGCACCAGCTTCCAACTGACCTCCGCAACGAACACACGACGAAGGCTTGGCCGGACCCGCTGGCCCCATCCCATCTGGTCCCATGCCCGTTCAATGAACGCCTTTCTATTTCTATCTGTCGCGGTAATTCAGGAAGTAGATTACGGACCGCCAGACCAGAAAAGCCTGGGTGCAGGGAAAACATTTATTTCGCAGCTAGGGCCCTTTAGTCCCATATAAAGGTGCGAAAATGAGCGACGGATCAAGTGAGCGCAATGTCCAGTTCGAAGTGGTCGATTCCCACCGGATATCTTTCGGCAAGAACAATTTCATCGAGGTCGCGCGGAAGAGGGCCGTCAGCGAAAGCGGTAGCACGGAGTTCATATCCCTGAGCCGCGGCTTCACCATGAAGGACGGCTCCGATCGGTACAAGTCTTCCATCAGCATACCGGATGATGAGGAGATCAGGAAGTTCCTGTCCGAGAAGCTCATGGACATCTGATCAGGCACGTTTTTCTAAAAGCAGCTCCAGGTAGGACCGCCTTTCCGTCCTCTCCAGCCCCAGAGCCTTCATGGCCTCTTGGAGCATGGACCTCCCCACGTCCAAGGGCAGGTCCTGGACCTCCAGCTCCACGAACCCCCCCAGCCCGGAGACCGTGTCCAGGGACACACCCACCTGGCCCAGGCGGTACGATCGCCTG
>Ga0123334_1006024_pt1 | contig 11395 bp, 10 predicted proteins | sample BiotimSIPDNA_FD_89706 | JGI IMG/M metagenome (GOLD analysis project Ga0123334, IMG submission 89706) | Anaerobic biogas reactor microbial communites from Washington, USA - Biogas_R1 time_0 SIP DNA | ecosystem: Engineered > Bioreactor > Anaerobic > Unclassified | place: Washington, USA... | reverse complement strand
GTACGGCCCGATGCAGCCATCATTACCAATATCGGTGTGTCGCATCTGGAGCGATTGGGCAGCCGGGAGAATATCCTGAGAGCCAAAACGGAGATCTGTGACTTTATGATCAAAGAGAACACACTGATCATCAATGAAGATAACGATTTATTGTCCGGCCATTGTTTCAGCGGGGAACACAGCATTGTCACCGTAGGGCAGGGATCAAAGTCAGATGTCCGGATATCCGGGCTAAAGGATATGGGAGAAAAGGGTATAGAATTCTGCCTTCATAGAGGTAATGAAAATCGGGTTTTCCGCATAGGCAGCCCGGGACTACACAACAGCATCAACGCCGCACTGGCTGTTGCAACAGCTCTCATATTTGGGCTCAGTATGGAAGAGGCCGCTTCCGGACTTTCGAAGCTCACTGCTACAGACAAGAGATTGCATATCAAAGAGCTTCGTGGAATAAAGATAATCGATGATACCTATAATGCCAGTCCGGACTCTATGAAAGCAGCACTGGATGTGTTGTCTTCCATAAAGAGCACCAGAAAGATGGCAATAATGGGAGATATGTTCGAACTGGGAGAAAAAGAAGAGGAATACCATCGTCAGATTGGCGAATATGCTTCCAAAAAAGGCATCCATGTGGTACTATCAGTTGGTAAAAACGCAGAGCTGATATCTTTAGCAGCCAAAGAGGGCGGAATTCAGGCCTTTCACTTCAGCAATAAAGAAATGCTGAAAAGTGTACTTCCTCAGTGGGTCCGAAAAGGAGATGTTATCCTGGTCAAGGGTTCCCGGGGAATGGCTATGGATGAAATAGTAAAACACCTGGAAGATATGAATGAATAGAGCAAGGGTATACAAATGGATTATCTACAAATCGCAATACCGTTCGTTATCGCATTAATTTTAACATCGATCATGACGCCCATTTTCATCTCCTTTATGGCGAAGCGAAATGGGGGACAGTGCATACGTGAGGAAGGACCAAAATCCCATCTGACAAAGTCCGGAACACCTACGATGGGAGGTCTGGCCATTATCCTCGCGGTATTAGTGACTTGTGGAGCAACAAATATCCGAAATACGGATATGCTGATCATATTGGCTGCATTCTTAGGTTTTGGCCTGCTGGGATTTCTGGACGATTTCGTCAAGGTCAGCATGAAGCGAAATCTTGGACTTACAGCCAGACAGAAGCTATTTTTTCAGACCGTTATCGCTGTGGGTCTGGCCATATACCAGGCGAAGGTATCCGTTTACGGAACTACTGTGGTGATACCCTTCACCGATAAATTTGTCGACTTGGGGATCTTCTATGTTCCGTTTATCGCTTTCGTAGTAGTGGCTATGGCAAACAGCGTTAATCTTACGGATGGACTTGACGGACTGGCAGCGGGAGTGACTATGTTTGTAGCGCTGTTCCTCGCTCTGGTGGGAAGTGCCTTCAGCTTTACAGCCGCTTCTGTCTTCTGCAGCGGGATCACGGGGGCTTGCCTGGGTTTCCTGTTCTATAACAGGCATCCGGCGAAGGTCTTCATGGGTGATACGGGCTCTATGGCTCTGGGCGGCGGAATCGCCGCTGCAGCTATCATTATGAATATTGAGCTGATCATACCCATTGCCGGAGGCGTATATGTGGCGGAAGCAGTTTCAGTGATCCTTCAGGTACTGTATTTTAAGAAGACAGGAGGGAAGCGCCTGTTTAAGATGGCCCCTCTTCACCATCATTTTGAATTATCGGGATGGAAGGAGACGAGAGTAGTGGCCATGTTCTGGGCAGTGACGATCATACTCTGTGTTGTCAGTTTGTTGGCTATATAAAAGGGAAGTGGAAAAATGGACGTTAAGAATAAAAATGCTTTAGTCATAGGTATGGGCAGATCCGGCATCGCCGCTGCGGAGGTGCTTCTGTCCCTTGGCGCAAATGTGTCTGTATATGACGGAAAACCACCCGGAGAGATGGAACCGCACCTGATCCAATATTTTATGAGTCGTAAGGCAACCTGTTATTTCGGTGCGGAGCCGGCGGATGTGAGCGGTTATCATTTTGCAGTAGTCAGCCCGGGCGTTCCTCTGAGCAATAACCTGATAAAAAGGATCCTGGCAGAAAACGTTGAACTCATAGGGGAAGTGGAGTTTGCCTATCGCATCGGAAAAGGGAACTATGCGGCGATCACCGGAACCAACGGAAAGACTACTACTACAGTGCTTACCGGCGAGATATTCAAACAGGCAGGCAGGCCGACAGAAGTAGTGGGAAACGTAGGCCTGGCCGTTGTGAAAAAAGCCATTAGGGCTACTGATGATACCTGGTTAATCACGGAGATCAGCAGCTTTCAACTTGAAACCACGCGCCATTTTCATCCCCATATCTCGGCGCTCTTAAATATAACACCGGATCATCTGGATCGCCATCTTAGTCTGGAAAACTATGCGAAAGCCAAAGCGCTGATCTATCGGAATCAGGATGAAGACGACTACTTTGTCGTAAACCGGGATGACGAAGAGTGCTGGAAACTGACAGAAGCTTGCCGGGCAAAAGTGGTTCCCTTCAGCAGAACCAGAGAACTGGACTTTGGCGCTTTTGTGAAGGATGGCAGCATAGTTATTCGCGATGAAAAAGGTATTCTTCATCCTATCTGCAAAGCTAGCGAGCTGGGTATCCCAGGTGTTCACAATCTTGAAAACGCGTTGGCAGCGGCGACTATCGCCTTTTTTGCAGGTATAGATACGAACACTATCCGCACTGCTATGGAAGGTTTTCATGGTGTTGCCCACAGGCTTGAATTTGTCAACGAGATAAGGGGCGTTCGCTTTGTAAATGATTCTAAAGGCACTAACACGGATGCATCCATCAAAGCCATCGAGGCGGTTGAAGCTCCTATCATTCTCATTGCGGGAGGTTATGATAAAGGCTCAACTTTTGAACCATTGATCAATGCCTTTGACGGAAAGGTCAAAGCCCTGGTACTCTTAGGCAGAACAGCGCCGAGAATTAAAGAGGAAGCAGAGAAACTGGGCTTTACGAATATCATCATGGCTAAGAATATGGAGGAATGCGTCAGAGAAAGCTTTCGGATCGCGAAATCGGGAGATACTGTGTTGCTCTCTCCTGCATGTGCCAGTTGGGATATGTATTCAAATTTTGAGCAGCGGGGAGATCATTTCAAAAGCTGTGTGAACGATTTGGAAAAGTGAGCAGGCAGGAGTAGGCAATGGCAAGAAAAGTGAAAAAGAAAAAGGCTAAAAGGACGCGGATGAAATCGGGGGACTTTCTCCTGACAATTCTGGTGCTTGCTCTTGTTGTCTTCGGGATCATCATGGTGTTCAGTGCCAGTTATTACAGCTCGATCAGTGAGACAGGAGACCCATATACCTATCTGAAGGATCATATTGTCTGGGCTTTGCTTGGTGCAGTGGTGATGCTGGTCACAGCTCTTCTGGACTATCATATTTACGAGAAGCTTGCACCTCTGCTGCTGGTTGCCAGCCTGATTCTGCTGGTATTGCTTTTTACACCTCTTGGCGTGACCAGGAACTATGCGACCCGCTGGCTGGGAGTGGGTAGTTTCACCCTTATGCCCGGTGAGGTGGCTAAAATCTGCGCCATCCTTTTTGTAGCCTGGTTCCTGTCCAGGGATAGTAAGAGGATCCGCTCCTTCTTTAAGGGGGTTCTTCCTTTGTTGGTGCTCTGTGGCATCTATTTCGGTCTGATCATCATGCAGCCCAATCTGTCCACAGCTATCACCATATGCGCCATCATCATAGGAATGATGTTTGTTGCAGGACTGAATATACTATATCTGATTGCAATCGGGGTGCTGGGCGGCGGAGGCATTCTGGCCCTTGCACTAGCGGACGAAGAAGGATACTGGATGAAGCGCATCACGAGCTTTATGGATCCCTTTCAGGATCCTTTGGGCAGCGGCTGGCAGGTAATACAATCCCTGCTTGCACTTGGATCCGGCGGGCTGTTCGGAGTTGGTCTGGGCAAAAGCATTCAAAAGACGCTTTACTTGCCGGAACCACAAAATGACTTTATCTTTTCCATCATCGGAGAAGAGCTGGGGTTTGTCGGTTGTCTGATGCTGATCATATGCTATCTGGTATTGATCTGGAGAGGCAGTCATATCGCACTTAATGCTCCCGACTTGTTTGGAACGCTGGTCGCCGCAGGAATTACAATTATGCTGGCCGTTCAGGTAATACTTAATATAGCCGTTGTGACTTCCTCCATGCCTCCTACAGGGATTACGCTCCCATTCATCAGTTATGGAGGGAACGCACTGCTGTTGTTCATGGGATCTTTCGGCATCATGCTCAATATATCCAGACATTCCGCAGTATAGGTAAGTTGCAGATAATTTATATTATGTAAACAAGGAGACGGAAATGAAAGTGATCATAACCGGTGGCGGCACCGGGGGACATATTTACCCTGCCATTGCTATCGCAGACAAGATCAGGCGCAAGAATCCGGATAGTGACATCCTCTTCGTGGGATCCGAAAGAGGGATGGAACAAAAACTTGTCCCGGAATGCGGCTATAAGATCCGCTCCATAACCGTCAGCGGATTTAACAGGAAAAAGCTGCTGAAAAACATTGCCACACTTCGTGATTTCATAAAAGGAAGCAGAGAAGCAAATCGGATCATAAAAGAGTTTCAGCCGGATATAGTAATCGGAACAGGAGGATATGTCTGTGCTCCGGTGATACGCCGGGCGAGTAAGATGGGTATCCGCACATACCTTCATGAACAGAACGCTTTCCCCGGACTGACTAATAGGATGCTAGAAAAATATGTAGAAAAGATATTCATAAGCTTTCCGGAGTCAGAGGAGCACTTTAAGAAAAAGGATAAACTGGTGGTTACCGGAAATCCGGTGCGAAAAGAATTCATCGTTTCAACGATCATTGATTACAGGGAAAGACTGCGGATCGATGACAACGAGTTTCTGATCCTGAGCTTCGGTGGGAGCCGGGGAGCAGAGAAGATCAATGAAATGATATTAGAGCTTACGGACGTGATACGGCAGGAGCCGAATGCAAGGCTGATCCATATCACGGGAAGACCTTATTATGATGACTTTTGCCAGGGGCTTAAAGATAAGGGTATGGAGGGAGACGAGAGAATTCTGGTTCTTCCCTATACGCAGAATATGCACGAATATATGTTTGCTTCCGATCTGGTCATTTGCCGTTCCGGAGCTATCACTGTGGCGGAACTTACAGCTTCCGGCAAACCGGCTATTCTGATACCTTCTCCTAATGTGACGGCAAACCATCAATATTTTAATGCGAAGGCCATCGCTGACAAAGGAGGCGCTGTCCTGATCGAAGAAAAAGATCTGACCCGAGAGAAACTAAAAGGTGTTACTTTACGTCTGATGCATAACAGGGAAGCTTTGAATGCCATGGCAAAGGCGAGTGCATCTCTGGGACGCACTGACGGTGCAGACGCCATCTACGCTGAGTTGCATATTTAGGCACATTTCAAGGGAAGAAGGCATACTATGACTTTATAGAGAGACTATGAACCCTTTTGCGGAGGTGTCGTTTGCTTGGAAAGTTATCACATATCAGGAGGGAATACCTTAGAAGGGGAGTACCGTTTACAGGGAGCAAAGAACGCTGTTCTCCCTATATTGGCAGCAACTATTATTTCCGGACGCACCAGCAGAATTGAAAAATGTCCGCACCTGTCCGATATTCGGACTATGGTGTCTATCTTGAGAGAAATGGGATGTAACGTGTCGTGGGACGGCAGTGAAATACTGGTGGATTCCTCTCCGGTAAACAGCTACCGTATTCCACAAAAACTGATGAAAGAGATCCGATCCTCTGTTTTTTTAATGGGACCCACCCTTGCCCGATGCGGTCAGGTGATTCTCAGTGATCCGGGAGGCTGTGCGATCGGAAAGAGGCCTATCGACATTCATCTGACTGCTCTGAGGCTACTTGGAGTAGAGATCAAAGAGAAGGACGGCCTGTTGGAATGCAAGGCGAGACGCCTTAAGGGAACCACTATCCCTCTGAGCTTTCCCAGCGTGGGAGCAACGGAGAATGTCATGATGGCAGCGGTGATGGCAGAAGGGGAGACCCGGATCCTGAATCCCGCCAAAGAACCGGAAATCATTGATCTGCAAAATTATCTGGTAAGTTGCGGCGCACAAATATCCGGAGCCGGGAGTGACGAGATACGCATTACCGGAGGATCACCCCTTCGCGAGACTGAGTACAAACCCATTCCCGACCGTATTGAAGCGGGAACCTTGTTAGCTGCGGCTGCTGTGACAAGAGGAAAGATACTGTTAAAGGAAGCTGTTCCCGGTCACATGGACTCCATCCTGAACTGGTTAGGAGAAGCCGGATGTAAAGTGCAAAGGGGCGGGGATTTTATTTATCTGGAGGCGCCTGATCGCCTCGGGGCTGTCAGACCAATTGAAACTCAACCCTATCCGGGGTTTCCTACAGATATGCAATCCCAGCTCATGGCTGCTATGTGTCTGGCTGAAGGGACCACGGAGATCACAGAATCCATATTTGAGAATCGGTTCAAGCATGTATCAGAACTGAACAAAATGGGAGCTGACATTCAAGTCATTGAGAGGACCGCAATCGTCAAAGGTGTAGAACGTCTTGCAGGGAAACGGGTCACTGCGGCAGATCTGCGGGGAGGAGCAGCCTTAGTCATTGCAGGATTGGCAGCAGAAGGAAACACAATTGTTGAAAACATCGGACAGATCGACAGGGGATATGATCGTCTGGAAGATATTCTAAAGAGCCTGGGAGGGCAAATAGAGCGGGTAAGCCATACAGATTGAAAAGAGTAACCGGAGAAATGAATAGAAAATGAAGGAAAAGAACACAAAGAAAAAGAGGAGAAGGAAAAAGCGGTATCTGCTTAAGTTTGTACTGTTGCTGGCCTTTGGCACAGGTATTTATTATTTTATATCCTCCTCTCTGTTTGATATACAAAAAATAACGGTAGAGAATAATAGTTACTATACGGGACAACAGGTGATAAGTATTGCGGAAGCCGGAATGGGTGGAAATCTTTTTAAGACATCCACCACCGATATGAAGGACAAGCTTCTGAAGGATCCTTATATAAAAAATGCAGTGATATCCCGAAAGCTGCCCGATGAACTGATCATCACCGTCGAAGAGCGTCAGGAAGCCGCTTATGTACCTTATGGAGATCGATTCATCATCATCGATAAGGAGGGAATGATCCTTCGCATGACGGATGTGGCGCCCGCGCTTACTCTGCTTACAGGTATGACCCTGACGAACATAGAAACAGGAACTCCCCTTCAAGCGGAGGAAAACTCCATGTTATCGGGAACCCTGAGGCTGCTGGCTGGTATGGAGGAAAACGAGCTGTTCTTCAAGAGGATCGAGTTTTCCGGTATTGTTATCAGAGCTTACATATATGATAATCTGCTTTGCGAGGGAAGTCCGGAAAACATCCTGAAAAGCATGGACGATTTGAAGGATGTGTTGTATGATTTATATGTTCAGGGGATAGAAAGAGGGGTTATCAGAGTGGCCGGAGACGGTTATATTTCCTTCAGCGCTTTGGTAGAGTGATTTTTTTGGGACAGGAGAGGTTTTAATGCATAAAAAGGGTGGAATTCTAGTAATACTTGCTCTGGCAATTCTCATCGGTTTGATTCTATCAATTCAGATGAACACTTCAGATGCTTACGAACAGGGAGGCCTGATCACCATTGCTCAGGCCAACGATCTGGAAAGGCAACTAAAGGAAGTCCGAAACGAAAAAGAATCGATCATGGTAGAATATCTTGAATTGGAACAGAGGTTAAAAGAAATCGAAGAGCAGAGTCTCAGTGAAGATGCTTTACTTCAAGCTGCCATGAAAGATCTGGAGCGATATCGCATGGCGGCCGGCGTATTGGATGTGAAAGGCCCCGGCGTTATTATCACCGTTGACGACCCGATCCCCACCGAAGAAAACCCCGGAGATGGCTATAGCACCATTATGGTCCGCTCCGATTTATTGCTGTCTCTGATCAATAAATTGAAGGATGCCGGTGCGGAAGCCATTTCCATAAACGGGCAGCGCATCATCGCCAGAACTGAGATCAGTCTGGCAGGTGATAACGTTAACATCAACACCGTTCCCACAGCCCCGCCTTACACGATCAAAGCGATCGGTAACCCTGATACCATGGAGGGTACATTGAATATCCGCTATGGTATCGTCGAAGTCATGCGCAACAATTACGGACTTCAGGTTTCCATAGCCAAGCAGGAGGAAATCGAGATACCCCGCTATAGCGGTGTTCTTCGCTATCTATATGCAAAGCCCGTCGATACTACCGGAGCAGAAGCAGATGAGACCGCTGATATCGCAGACGGCAGCGAAACAGATCAACAATAAAAGAGGCATCCACATGAAAGGAAAAGCGATCCTGTATTTCATAATATGCCTCTTTGTAGGGTGCTCTATCGTTGTCTTGACCAAGACAGTCAATGGACAGCATCTTTTTGTGTCTTCAAAGGTATTGGATGACTATCGAATCACCATTGAAGGTGAGCGTAAGGATATAGAGAACCTCATAAAGCTCGCCGATGAAAGCAGGGAAGAGCTTGAAGCTCTTGAAGCCCTGAAAGCAGCTAACGAAGACATCAGCCGGGAGGTTGAAGCCAGGCTGCTTCAGGATCTGGATTTTTACAGCCTTGCAGGTGGCTTTGTGGATGCGATCGGTCCCGGGGTAGAGGTGGTCATCGACGACGGGACCCGTGATCTCGAATTCGGAGAAAACCCCAACGACATCCTGGTGCACGACCTGGACCTGCTACTCATTATCAACGAACTGAAAGATGCAGGAGCCGAGGTGATTTCCGTAAACGGACAGAGGATCGTGGATACATCCTCTATTTCCTGTTCCGGTTATACAGTCCGCATCAACGGTCAGTTTTACGCCAGACCATTTGTCATTCGTGCTATAGGTGACGGTTCCCGCATGTCAGCTGCCCTGATCGGTCCCGGCGGATATGGAACCGTCCTGAAAGACTGGGGACTGATCTTCAGAATATCGATCCTGGATGATATTGTAATTCCCGCATATACAGAAGACAGGGCATCCAAATACATGACACTGTCTACTGCCGATAAGGTAAAGGAAGGTGAAAATAATTGATTATTGTCATGCTCATCGGTTTAGCAGCCGGTATCTTTGTAGGGTTTGCCTTTGATGTTTCATACCCTTCGGAATACTCTTTCTATATTTCCATGGGTCTGCTGGCCGCCATGGACTCCCTGCTGGGAGCGATCCGGGCGGATATGGAAGGGAAGTATAACAATCTCATCTTCATCAGCGGATTTCTGACCAATGCGATCCTGGCTGCTGCACTGGTGTATCTGGGAGACCGTTTAGGACTTCCTTTCTACTACGCGGTCATCCTGGTCTTTGGAGGGCGGCTGTTCCAGAATCTTGCGGTCATCCGGAGGCTCATTATCGAGAAATATCTGACGAAAAAAGAAAAGGATATCACCAATTAATAGATGCACAGGTGCACCATATATGCTATAATTAGTAAAACATTCTGCGAAAAATGCAAAATGTTTTATAGTGAATAAATCTGCAGGAGGTCATGTCATGCTCCAGTTTGAGGTGAACGAAGAAAGAAATGCACAAATAAAAGTGATCGGCATCGGCGGTGGCGGAAGCAACGCAGTAAACCGCATGATCGACGCCGGATTAAAAGGTATCACTTTTATTGCCATAAATACGGACAAGCAGGCCCTATCCATGTCTAAGGCTGAAACCAAGATACAGATCGGTGAAAAACTTACAAAAGGATTGGGAGCCGGTGCAAATCCCGAAGTGGGACAAAAGGCCGCGGAAGAAAATATTGACGATCTCAGCAAGTTCCTGGCCGGATCGGATATGGTTTTCATCACCGCCGGCATGGGAGGAGGTACCGGGACAGGAGCTGCTCCTATCATAGCAAAAGCAGCAAAAGATGCCGGCATTCTTACGGTAGGTGTTGTCACCAAACCCTTTACTTTCGAAGGCAAAAAGAGAAGAGACCATGCTGACCTGGGTATTAAGTTTCTAAAGAAATATGTCGATTCCCTCGTAGTAGTTCCCAACGACAAACTTTTGCAGATAGCTGAGAAAAACACCACCATGCTCGAAGCTTTCTCCATGGCTGATGAAGTACTTAAACAGGGTGTTCAGGGCATATCCGATCTGATTGCGGAAGCCGGCCTGATCAACCTGGACTTTGCCGATGTCCGCACAGTGATGAACGACAGAGGCATCGCTCACATGGGTGTTGGCCGCGGAAGAGGAGAAAACAGGGTTCAGGAAGCAGTAAAAGATGCCATTGAGAGCCCCTTGCTGGAAACCAGCATCGGCGGAGCAAAGGCAGTTCTCCTGAACATTATGGGCGGATACGATCTTGGCATGCTTGAGGTCAATGAAGCCGCGGATCAGATCGAAAAAGCCGCGGACAAGGATGCCATTGTTATCTTTGGTGCTTCTGTGAAGGAAGAGCTTCAGGATGAGATCATCATAACCGTTATTGCGACCGGATTTGAGGATAGAGCAACAGATAAGATCTCCGGGGGAAACCGGGATATCATACGCCCCGGCAGCAGTGACAGCAGCGGCCCGGAAGACCATCCGCCATGTTCCGATGAAGAGAATGACATCGAAGCCGGTACGACAGATGATGGTTTTGATAAGAAATATACGACCGACTTCACGATACCGTCCTTCCTTAACAAGGATAAGAACAGAAACTATTAACAGATGGATGAGGATGAGAAGCCGGAAAAACCACCGGCTTCTGTTTTTATATTGATACCTCATGCAAAGGAAGCCCATGAAACACATTACATCCCTTGAAAACTCTATAATAAAAAAGGCTTTGAGTCTGAAGCAGCGCAAGGCCAGGGAGAAGGCAGGGCTCTATCTCATCGAAGGGCTTCATTTGTGCAAAGAAGCACTGGGTGCAGCTGAGGATATCCAGGTGTTTTTCGTTAAAGATTCCGTCTTACAAAAGGCGGAGGATCAGGATGTTAAAGATATCATCGAACAGTCTCAGGAGGTGGGTATAAAGATAACCCTGCTGAGCGACAATGTTTTCGATAAACTTATGGACACCGAAACTCCCCAGGGTATTTCCGGTATAGTCCGGCGCAGGATATGGGACGCAGAAAGTTTCTTTGGAGCAGACAAACGGAAAGGGCACGGAAATCTGCTGGTAATGGACCGCATCCAGGACCCGGGTAATGCTGGGACACTCATTCGGACGGCCGAGGCAGCAGGGTATCAGGGGATACTTGTACTTAAGGGAACTGTTGATCTTTTCAGCCCCAAAGTAGTGCGGTCAGCGTCCGGATCTCTATTTCGAATGCCC
>Ga0123334_1006020_pt1 | contig 11400 bp, 6 predicted proteins | sample BiotimSIPDNA_FD_89706 | JGI IMG/M metagenome (GOLD analysis project Ga0123334, IMG submission 89706) | Anaerobic biogas reactor microbial communites from Washington, USA - Biogas_R1 time_0 SIP DNA | ecosystem: Engineered > Bioreactor > Anaerobic > Unclassified | place: Washington, USA | collected... | reverse complement strand
CCATGGGATATGGGAGCTCTTTAACTTCTATGAAATACTTACGGAAAAGTGCTGTGAATATCAAACCTAAGATTACGCCACCCAGAGTAATAACTACCAATGCAACGGTGCTGACCTCCGCATTTGCGTCCAGCATCCAGATACCGGGCAATGTAAAGGCTAATCCTCCCGCTACCATAGCACCCGCCGACATTGCCGTATGGGTTACATTGATCTCGTTGATGTTGGTATTTCCTAATGCTTTCAGCGCAAACATGGATACCAGCGCAACGAACATAATGGGCCAGGGTAAGGCTCCCAGCTTCAAAGCCACGAACATGGAGCTCATGGTCAGAATGATAGCTCCCACAGCTCCGATGATCATGCCTCTCACCGTGAACTGTTCCTTGAAGGATGTCGCATACTTTACAGATCTTTCTTCTTGTGACATGACAATACCTCCTTAATAATATCGATTCCTGATAATTGCTATAGTACTTCTATCCTCCTTTCATTATGAAACAATTACGTATTCGGTATTTGGGTATAGTAATGCTATTAATTAAACGATATTCTCACTACAGTCTATCACAGATGCTCCAAAATAATCCAGACAATTACAAAAAAATCCCGAATGTGTCGTCAGGTTCCTAATTCACAACCTATCCCATGATAGGTGGGTTTTCTGTTCCTGCTTCTGTCTTCCTCTCAAAGGGGGCCTGACATAGGCGGCGGAAACGCGAAGTCCCGTGAACTAAACGTAGGTTAAATTACAAAACCTTAACGAACACCTCAGGATCTTAATCATTAGTATGAGGACTTTCCTTGTCCTTATGCTGACAATGTTTTCAAAATCGATCTGTCCTTATTGGTTGACTTGATTATAGCACTAAAACATCACAAAATCAACATATTCCTTATTCTTCGTCCAAAGGAACAGCACAGTTATGAGAGACTTTTTGGACATCGTCGTTTTCTTCGAGCATATCGATCATCTTTCTCAGGCTTTTCATCTCTGATTCTCCCGGAGTCGCTTCTATGGAAGGTACGAATTCCACATCCGCTTCCACGAAATCGTAGCCGGCTTGTTTCAAGGCATCTGATACAGCATTAAAGTTCTCCGGCAAAGTCTGAACTTCAAAACTATCTTCATGAATGAGAACATCTTCTGCCCCTGCATCCAGTGCGGCTTCCATAAGTGAGTCCTCATCAATAGCATCGATTTTTTCGATTAAAAGGATTCCTTTCCTCTCAAACATGTAGGATACACATCCGGGGACACCGAGATTCCCTCCATGTTTATCAAATGCATGCTTGATACCGGAAGCTGTCCTGTTCCTGTTATCCGTCAGTACGTCAACGATCACGGCAACTCCACCGGGTCCATATCCTTCAAAAATACCCGGCTCGTACGCTTCTCCGCCTAATTCACCTGTACCTTTTTGAATTGCACGGTTAATGTTGTCGTTGGGCATGTTGATGGCTTTTGCCTTATCGATGGCATGCTTTAATGCTACGTTATATTCAGGATCGCCTCCTGACTTGGCTGCAACAGAAATAGCTCTGGCATACTTGGTAAATATCTGTCCTCGCTTTGCGTCCTGGGCAGCTTTTCTGCCCGCTATCGTTCCATGTCTTCCCATTTTTTACCTCCTGCTCTATACGCAAATCAACACCTTGTATCAATCAGAACGAGGGATTACAAGGTCATCACTTCCTACATCAATAGGTTACCAAAAAAATGCATATATTACAAGTTTGGCGGAGGTTCTTCCATATGCTTAAAGGCGGTTGCCATCATCAGTTTAATCCGGTTCAGTTGGTTTACATCGCTGGCACCCGGATCGTAGTCTATAGCTGCGATGTTCGCTTTTGAATGATAATTCCTGAGAGGCTTTATCATACCTTTTCCCGTCACGTGATTGGGCAGGCATGCAAATGGCTGAAGGCAGACGATATTTGTAATACCGCTGTCAATGAGCTCAACCATCTCACCTGTGAGGAGCCATCCCTCTCCGCATTGATTGCCAAGGGAAGTTACCTTTTTCGCTTTTTCAGCAGTATCCCGAATATGAGCCGGCCCTTGAAAGCGTTTGCTATTGTTCAGTGCTTTCCGTGCATCAGAACGGAACCATTCGATAATGCGAATGGACATCTCGTTCTTCAGCATCGTTGAAAAACTTCCCGATAATTCCAGGAGATTATACTTTTTACTGTGCATCCCATAAAGGAAGAAATCCATCAGATCCAGAACGACTGCCTCTCCGCCCTCCTTTTCGATGACGCTGACAATATCGTTATTTGCCATAGGATGGTATTTCACGAGAATTTCTCCAACAACTCCTACTTTGGGTTTTCGGATATCCAAAAGAGGTAGTTCATCAAAATCTTTTATCATATGTCTGATGTTTTTCCGTAGGGTCGAAAGACTGCCATCCCTGACATTCTCAAGAGCAATGGCAGACCATTTTTCCGCAAGGGCATTGGCCGAGCCCGGTTCTGCTTCGTAAGGCCTCGTTGCGTAGAGGACTCGCATCATTACGTCCCCGTAGAGCAGTGATATGCCTCCCCTCTTGATCAACCCGGGAGAGAGAGTAAATCCCGGATTGGTTTCCAGGCCGGTCCAACTGAAAGATATTACCGGCACCTGCTCCATGCCAAGATCCACCAGTGCTTTTCTCAGGAGGGAAATATAGTTGCTGGCACGGCATTGTCCCCCAGTCTGTGACAGGATCACTGCAGTACGATCCAGATCGTGTTTGCCGGACTTCAGTTCATCAATGACCTGCCCCAGGGTCACGATCGTAGGATAGCAGACATCGTTGTTGATATAGCGAAGTCCCTCTTCTACAGCATTCTTACTCACGGAGGGCATGAGCACGGCTTTATACCCTTCTTCGCGCAATGCAGTCTCGATAAACTGGAAATGGATCGGAGACATCTGGGGTACCAACAATGTGTACTCAGGTTTCATTTCTTTGGTGAAATATACTCTTTCGAATGGCTTAGAAAAAGGTACCGGTTTAATATTATTTTTAGACCGTTCGTTCATCGCCGCCCGAAGAGAACGGATCCGGATCCTGGCCGCACCTAAATTGGAACCTTCATCTATCTTCAATACTGTATACAACTTATTGCGATTGCGCAGCAGCTCCTCAACCTGTTCTGTAGTCACAGCGTCCAGACCGCAGCCGAATGAATTGAGCTGGACAAGTTCCAGCTCCTCGTGGTCTCCTGCCACTTCCGCTGCTTTATAAAGTCTGGAATGATACATCCATTGATCCAGAACACGGACGGGTCTTTTGAAATCCGCAAGATGACTTACCGAATCTTCAGTAAGTACAGCCATGTTATAGGAATTGATCATCTTGTCAATGCCATGGTTGATCTCCGGATCCAGATGATAAGGCCTCCCGGCTAAGATCACGCCCGCGATACCCATTTTCTTTATTAACTCAAGAGTGAGCTCCCCTTGCTGCCGGATATCTTCTTTGAACGCCCTGTCTTCCATTCTCGCCTTTGCCACGGCAGCTTTGATCTCACTTTTTTTGATGCCTTGTTCAGAAAGGATCCCATAGAGCCTCTTTATCAATCGCGAATCACTATCGTAGGGTAGAAACGGGTGCAGCAGTTCTGCGTCATATTCTTTCAGAACATCCTTCATATTGCCCGCTATGGCCTCGGGATAAGTGGCGACAATGGGACAGTTATAGTGATTCGGCGCGGTTTTGTCTTCCACTATTTCATGGTTGATGCAGGGGTAGAATATTTTCTTAACCCCCTGCTGTGCCAGCCATTTAACATGGCCGTGCACGATCTTAGCCGGATAGCACGCCGTATCAGACGCGATCGTCTCCATCCCGGATTCGTATAGTTTTTTTGAGGAAACGGGAGATAGGACAACTCGAAATCCCAGTTCTGTGAAAAATGTAAACCAGAAGGGATAGTTCTCATAGATATTCAATACTCTGGGAATCCCAATCTCACCTCTATCGGCCTGATCATAAGGAAGAGGTTCATATTGGAAAAGTCTCTTCAATTTATACTCAAAGAGATTGGGCAGCTTATTATCCGAGCTATCCTTGCCAGCACCTTTCTCACAGCGATTTCCGGTTATGAATCTGCTGCCGTCATTAAATCTATTGATGGTAAGCAGACAGTTGTTTTCACAGCCTTTGCATCTGGTATGAGAATTATCCACGGTAAAAGAATCCAGCTTATCCCTGGAAATGATAGAAGAATGCGTCCCCTTTTCAAAATGATTCAAAGCGATCAATGCCGCACCATAGGCACCCATGATACCTGCAATATCCGGCCGGATAACTTCTTTTCCAACTATTTTTTCTATGCTTCTTAGTACAGCATCGTTCAGGAACGTACCGCCCTGCACGACGACCTTTTCTCCTGCTTCATCAGCATTACGAAGTTTGATGACTTTATACAAGGCGTTACGAATGACAGAATAAGACAAACCGGCGGAAATGTCACCGATCGTCGCACCTTCTTTCTGCGCCTGCTTAACCTTAGAATTCATGAAGACAGTGCACCTGGTTCCCAGGTCAACAGGATTCTTCGCAAAGAGTGCCTCCTTTGCAAAGTCTGTAACGCTCATATCCACAGACTTAGCATAGGTCTCCAGAAAAGACCCGCACCCGGAAGAACAGGCCTCATTGAGCATGATATTATAGATCGCATTGTCTTTGATCCTCATGCATTTCATGTCCTGTCCGCCTATATCCAGAATAAAGTCTACTCCTGGCAGGAATTCCTCCGCGGCTTTGTAATGCGCCATGGTCTCTATTTCACCCAGATCCACAGAAAAAGCAGCGCGGATCAAGCCTTCACCATAGCCTGTAACTGTGGACTTTCCGATATATGCATCCGGGGGAAGCAGGTCGTAGAGTTCCTGCAGCATTTCCAATACTGCATCTAACGGTCTGCCCTCGTTGTTTCTGTAGAAGGAATAGAGAAGGCGCTTTTCTTCATCTATGAGTGCAGCTTTCGTAGTAGTGGATCCCGCATCGATACCGAGAAACAGGCTGCCTTTTGCGTCTTTCAGTTCGCTTCTTTTTATCAGGTTTTTTTGATGCCTCTCTAAAAAGTCGTCGTACTCTGCCTGACTATTGAACAGAGGAGGCAGATGTTTACTGGCGCTTAATTGGGTTTCATCAGCCCTTTTCAATCTGTCTATGATCGTCTTAAGTTCTCTTGGTTCTCTTTTTTCCGATAGGATAGCGGCCCCGATGGCAACAAAATATTCGGAGTCTGCAGGAAAAATCACCTGCTCCTCCGTCAGTTCCAGCGTTTCAATAAAACGTTGTCGTAACTCGGATAGAAAAGATAACGGACCGCCTAGAAACGCTACGTTTCCTTTGATTGTGCGGCCGCAGGCCAGTCCGCTGATCGTTTGGTTGACAACAGCCTGGAAAATGGATGCAGCGAGATCAGCCAAATCTGCCCCTTCATTGATCAATGGCTGAATATCTGTCTTTGCGAAAACCCCACAGCGGGCTGCGATGGGATAAATCAGTTTGTGTTTTTTTGCGCTCTCATTGAGACCTGCAGCATTGGTTGAAAGCAGTACCGCCATCTGATCGATAAAAGCCCCGGTACCTCCGGCACATGTACCGTTCATCCGCTGTTCTATTGAAGGCCCATAAAATGTGATCTTTGCGTCTTCTCCGCCCAACTCGATAGCTACATCAGTCTCCGGTATGTATCGCTCAACGGCGGCACTGCAGGAGATGACTTCCTGTTCGAAGTCAATTCCGAGCAGGTTGGAGATCGCTAATCCACCGGAACCGGTTATCGTAACAGTGCAACGAATCGTAGGATAGAGGGCCACCAGCTCTTTGATCATCTCTTCGAATTTCTCGAAGACATTCGACATATGTCTCTCATACCTTTTATACAAAACATGATTCTCCGAATCGAGGAGAATCAATTTAATTGTTGTGGATCCAATGTCAATGCCTAGTTTCATTAATGCCGGGTCCTCCTGAGCTTGATAAGCGTAATTATAGCATGGTAGTATTGTTTCTGTAAACAAGTTTCTACATATATATATAGCGCGTCAGGAGAGCATACTGAATTATCGCTTAAAAAAAAGCAAAAGGAATCAACGATCTGATTCCTTTTGTACTAACGGAAGACATTCATTTAACAGGTGATAGCCTCTACTTGATTTTCATCATGTTATAGATGGCCGAAGCGGCTTCTGCGTTTGTCATTGCTTTCTCACCGTTAAATCTGCCTTTGTCGTCTCCGCGCATGATTCCCAGGCCATAACAGAGAGTAGCGTAGCCCCTGTATTCTATCTCCACTTGATCTTTAAACTTACTTACGTAGATCTCGGGATGCTCTCCAGCCAGCCCCAGACCAAGATACCGTACCAGAAACTTCGCCGCATCCTTTCTTGTAAGCTCAGACTCGGGAGTTCCTTCACCATCCTTGAGAATGCCTCTGTTTTCTAGCATTTCATAAAGTTCCTCATCATCGTAATACCTTGTTTCCGGAACAAAAAGATAGCGGAAAAAATCTATTTGTGTGATAGTCCGATCCGGTTTGAAGCTGTCCGACTTGAGATAATAGCCGTTTTCCATCAACTCTCTGACGATCTTCTCACTCCAATGGCCCTTTATGTCTTCGTATTCCGGCCGTTTTGCACTCTCAAAGAGCTTCCCGTCAAAAGATATCCTCATGCCGGAAAATGGTTCAAACATAGCTGTCCTGGCCTCCTGATCGAAAGTGTATACTAAATCCACATCTCCATTCTTACCGGTTTTTTCATAGGCCATGGCGAAGGGGAATCCTCTCATGATCCCGGTCATCATTTCAGACTCTGTCATGACATCTTCCACTGAGGGAAAGATTGCGCTGTCATACCAGATGTTATTATAGAAAGTAATGTCTCCGGTTTTTCTGTCTACAGTTACGCTGAGCCCATTATCTTCAAACTCAATACCGTTGACCAGTCGATTGTATCGAAAACTGTAAGCTTCCGGCTTCTCCCCTTCTCTTTCGTATATTATATAGTCAATGTAATCCGGAGTAAAAACGCTCATTGCAAGCTTTTCATTTGCAACTTTTTTCAGGAAACTTTCCGCGATGCTCTTTGCAGACTCCTCAGTGAGGTCACGCTTTCCTTCTGTTCTGTCGCTGTAATAGCTGTAGCTTAATAGTTCACCAGTGCTGGCATCAACGGATCCATAGGCTTTCTCAAAGTAGATCTGCCAGATATATTTTTCAACGTCGATATTATTTCTTCTAAGAGAAGCGCTTAGTATATCCTTTTGACTCAGATTAACGGGTATTTGCCCGATTACTCTTGCTGCAGCCTCATCTTTACTGAGAAGCTTTCCTAATTTTTCAATGGCATCCAGTTCTTCTTTGGTCAGATTCTGTAGAGCCGAGTCTCCCATACCACCAACATCCATAGCTTTTTCTTCTGCATTCCCGTAGCGTACTCTGCTATAGAAAAGATCTACTATCTCACCGGTATGGGCATCAACAGCTTTATTGGAATTGGCAACCCGATACACCGGAAAAACAGATAATTGCTTATCTTTATAGGAGTAATACGATTGATATGTTAATTTGATTCCGATGTTCTTAAGAAAAGAAGATTGTGCTTTGTCGGAACCGATGCTTCCTTCCGTTGCCGGGAAAGTCGGAAGTTCAAAGCCTGCTTCCACACCGGAATAAGACTCCACCGTTCCTGTATATTTATTCACTCTGATAGTAATATTTATGAATGGCACAAGAATATTCGCATTATGATAACTATACCTGAAGACATGGCGATAATTATCCTGAAGACTGTTCTCTACGTCTACTTCCATAAAATTGGATGCGAGACCGGGTACTGCTTTTTGCAAGAAGATCTTTACGGTCTCCGAAGCCTGCTCTCTCTTTACTTTCGCCAAACCCGACTCCTCAGATCTTTGGTAGTGCTCAAGATAAAGCAGATTGCCCAGCCAATCCACCGAAGCATAAATCGAAGATTTATCGTCTCCGCTGCTCCAGTTCAGGCTCCAGACAGTACCGGTTCCCCAATCCGTCTCCTGCTCATAGGTATGATAAGAGAATTCTTTGTAATCTTCAGGGATCGCAACTACTTTTTTCACAGCCAGGATCGCCTGCTCCAACCCTTTTCCATCCTCCTCGCCTGCATAAGAAGGAATCGCCATGGTGATCCCCAGACAGGTAACTAAAGCAAGACACAATATTTTCTTCATATCTCTTCCCTTTCCGCGCAAAGGCTGCCGGCCATTCGCACTTTACAACTTGAAGTAAGACGAGGAAAATGAAGAAATGTTCCGAGTTAACTTTATCCTTAATACGATCAGATACTAAATAATAATCAACATTATCTGATATCCTTTCATAAAAAAACATCTATGGACTCAAGCCATAGATGTATGTATGTGAGTAAGTCTATAAGCCGGGTTCTGTATTAGACGATCATCTATCTAGGCCTGCTGTCACCAACAGGCTCGTGCGACCTACCTCTCGGGAAGCGACGGGCCGCCGCCTTTCAGGAACTGTGCCTTTCGGCAATTTCCTCCCTATCTTGGTCTTGCTCCGGGTGGGGTTTACACGGCCGGTATGTTACCATACCGCCGGTGAGCTCTTACCTCACCATTTCAACCTTACCTCGGCCTTTGGCCGGTGGGCGGTGTGTTTCTGTTGCACTTTCCCTAAAGTCACCTTCGCCAGACGTTATCTGGCACCCTTGCCCTGTGGAGCCCGGACTTTCCTCATGCATCGGATTCCCCCGGTACATGCGACCGTCTGACTTACTCACAAATTTAATTATAACATAGAATCAAAAGGATTCACAATAACATTAGATTCCAGTATTTCCACCTGATCGCCAACAGCTTTTTTTAATTTTTCAGCAAAATTTTGCGTGAATATATATTCAGTGCCAAAATGACCAGCGTCTATGATATTCAGACCCATCTCTCTCGCTTTTTGTGCCTGGTGGTGCTTCACATCTCCGGTGATAAACAGATCACAGCCATTTTCAATGGCAGCATCAATGGAGTCACCTCCGGCTCCGGTGCAGATGCCCACGGTTCGGATTGTCGCATTGGGGTTGCCTACAACTTTGGGAGGTTCCGCCAGGTTCAGCACCGACTCTACTAAGGAGGCCGCTTCTCTCAGTGTCATGGGCTCAGCGAAGGTTCCCATACGACCAACGATTTCCTTATCCCCTAAGGGTGTCCAGACTTTCAGACGGCGTACCTTCTGAAGATCCAACAGGTCAGCCAGATAGTCGTTATTCCCTCCAAATACAGAGTCAAACGAGGTATGAGCAGCATAAACCGTTATGCCGTGGCGAATCAATTTAACGATGTAGTTACCTGTCAGCGTTCCGGCATCGACCACATCGATTTTTTTCATGAGAAGGGGGTGATGTGTGATCACGAAATCGGCCTTACGCTTTGCTGCTTCTTCTATGACCGCGTTGGTGATCTCCAGTGTAACCAGGATACGTTTCACCTGCTGGTTTTGCATATTGATTTGAAAACCGCCATTATCCCATTCTTCTTCCAGCTCGCGTGGTGCAATGATCCGCAGATGGTCAAGTAATTCATCGACTTTGATTGCCATTTCCTACCTCCTGTTTTGCAGCGTTTGAATTATCAATTGTTTTTCCAGTTCTTTGAGCTTCTGTAGTCTTTCTTTATTCTTTATTAGTTTGCGCCGGCTGGTCTCAGATCCCTTTTCGGTTATATCCGAAATAATATTCTCTTCAACTTTTATTCTACACTCTAACAATTCTTTGAGCAAGGGATCTTTGCCGGAAAAGAGCAACGGACTGATTTCAAATTCAAGATTGGAAAGCTTTTCTGCAAAATGATCATCTTTCGCTGGTTTTTCCCTGAAAGATGTATCCACCACCAGGATCTCACAGATATATTTGCCCTCTCTGACAAGACGTTCGTTACGGATGCTGTATCCGTTCCTGTAAAGCCATATCCTGAGTTTATCCCGGCCGTTCCGAGGCTGTAGTATGAACTTTTTGTAGCTTCTGGTCTTCTCCTGATCAGCTGATAGGATGCCCGTCATCATCAGTCCTCCCATACCGGCGATGATAATCGTATCCACTTCGCTCTTTTCCAGGGGGTCCAGTCCCCCTCCGAGCCGTATATCCGCCTGTATTTCCGGAGCATAAGCCTGAAAGTTCGCTTTTGCCTTCTCCAGAGGCCCTTTCCTGATGTCCGTAAGTATTACCTTTGGGCTTATGTTTTGCTGCAACAGAAAAATAGGCAGCAGACCATGGTCTGTGCCTATATCGGCTACGCTTTCCCCTTTTACAACATAATCCGCTATGGCGGCTAGTCTATCCGAAAGTTGTATCATAATCAACACGTTCCTGTCATCTTCTAATACTCTAAAATGCTAATTGTTTTCTTTCATCAATTGATTATATCAAATATTGATGGAATCCGCAAAATCAAACAGACTGTTGTACATCCTGTAAATCGTTTTCTTTCCCTTTCAGCCGGATAACTATAGCGCCTGAAGCAATCACGATTAAGCCACCAAGGATTTGCATGGGTGAAACACGTTCGTGCAGTAGTATCCACCCAAAGAATGTCGTCGTAACCGGTAGAAAGTTAGAATACAATGCGCATGGTGTCGGCCCGATAACGTTAATTGCCTTAACATAAATGAGAAAACCTATGAAGGAACTGATAACGCCCAGATATAATACTCCTGCGACAATCTGAGAATCAATAACGTTTATATCGGGTAAATTGCATAATGTATAAGGCAAAACTAACAATACCGCACATACCTGCTGTAATAATGTGAGATCCAACGGTCTGTACTTTTCCGATAAGTCTTTGGTTAAAAAATTATATATGTTCCAACTGATAACTGCGCAAAACGCTAAAAGATAACCTATGTATTTTCCTTGAAAGAACTCACTAATATCAGCGCCGATCACCATCGCAACTCCAATAACAGAGACGATGACACCCGCTACGATCAATCCTGAAGGTTTATTCTTATAGAATAACATTTCTATTACTACTGACAGGCATGGAACAAAGGCAAGCAGAATTGTAATTACAGAGACGGGCAAATATGCCATTGCTCCATATTCTCCGGCAAAATAAAGAACATCACCAAATAGCGCACATATCAAAAAAAGTGGAATATCTCTGGCTTTCAAAGGCAGGCGCCTGTCTAAAATGATTTTGGTTATGATCAAAAATACCAGACCTATCATATACTTAAGACATACCAGTGATAAAGGCTTGAATACATCTAACGCCGCCTTAGCGGCAATATATTCAAGCCCCCATAAAAAGACCAGTACTGTCATCATTATATAGATGACCTTTTTTGATCCGGACAGTTGTTTTATTTTATCTGATAACATAATCCGCTATTACACCCCAT
>Ga0123334_1006003_pt1 | contig 11431 bp, 9 predicted proteins | sample BiotimSIPDNA_FD_89706 | JGI IMG/M metagenome (GOLD analysis project Ga0123334, IMG submission 89706) | Anaerobic biogas reactor microbial communites from Washington, USA - Biogas_R1 time_0 SIP DNA | ecosystem: Engineered > Bioreactor > Anaerobic > Unclassified | place: Washington, USA | collected... | reverse complement strand
CGGTGCTGGTTTCCTCGGAAAGAACGTCCAGGCTGCCTTTCAGAGGGTAGCCCTCGGAGAAGACCTCCTTCTCCAGGGAGCTGCTGCACATGTCGAATCCGAAACGCTCCATGAATATGTTAGGGTAATCCTTGGCCGAGCATTGCATGTCGAGCTCGATGCCGTCGTGTTTTACGGTCTCCAGGAATCCCATTATGCTGGTGACGCACATCCTTATCGTGCTCTCGTCAACATCCCTCATCTGCTCGTAGGACAGGCTGGAGTACCTTTCGCTGAGGAAGTCTATGTAGACCTCCGGCCCGTTCTTCCTGACCTCCTCGGGATAGCATAGGTAGAACTCCGCGAATTGGTGTATGATGCTGCCCATCAGGGTGTGCTGGTTGTCCTTGTTGCGGATCAGCCTGCTGAACATGAACCCGCGAGGGCACTTCCTGTAGCTGTCATAGGAGGATTTGGAGAAGACCATGTCGTCGTCGTGAACGGTCTCGGGACGCGGCAGCTCCAGCCTGGTGCCGGATCCTCCGGTATCGGGCACCCATCTTCCGCGGAGCAGGTTCTCCTGGATGTCAGCGAAGGTCTTGACCACCGTGAAGCTCGATCCGTAGTCGTCGTACTCCTCGTCCATCTTGGCGGACCCCAGTATGTGGTTGAACATCTGGCAGGGTATGGCCTCCCTGCCGTCGATTATCGAGTTCACTGCGTATATCCTGCAGGTTCCCTGCTGTAGGAGGGTCTCGAACCTGTGCATGTTCTTGTTGGCCTCCTCTATCCTGTCCACGTATTTCCTGCCCGCGATGCCGGTGGACCAGTCCTCGCCCATCCCGGCGTATATCACGAAGGACCGGTCCACGAAGGCGGAGTTGTGGCAGTCGACCAGCAGCACGCCCTTCTTCTCGCTCTCCGGTATCTGCTCGTTGTGGCGCAGGTCGGCTATGTTGTTCACGACGTAGGAGATCTCCCCGAGCCTCTTCGACGTGATCCTCTCGTCCGAGAGTCCGAGCTCTTCCAGCAGCATGGTTACCTGGGGCCTCCTGTCCGGATCCACTATGCTGTCGGCCAGTTCCCTGTATGTGATATCCCTGACATTCCTCATCAGGCCGGCCAGCCTGATGTTCTCGGGCTCCCTACCCGGGTCGAAGAGCGAGACCATCTTGGAGAGGAGGAAGACGTCCTTGCCTTCGTCCAGGTTGCCTCCGTAGTTCGAGAATATCTCGCGCACATGCCTGACCCTGACAGTGTCGTAGTCGAGGGAAAGGGACACGAACTGCAGGTAGTCCCTTATCTGGGACAGGTCCCGGACGGCCAGGTCGTTCTTGAACGGCAGCTTCCTGCGGTACAGCGCCGACCGTACGGCATCGGCCATGGAGCTCGAGACGTTGAGCACTATAGCGGTGTTCGATGCGTCCTCGGGCCTTATCAGGTCCACTATGTTCTCGGCTATCTGCCGGTTGTTGCCTATCTCGTGTATCACGGGTATGTCGTACGACTCGTCGCCTCTGTAGATGCTCACGGATTCGAAGTCCAGGGGTATGAAGTGCTTGTCCAGGTCGTCGAAGTATCTCACATCCACGACCGCGACCCTCTTGCCGCTGAAGAACGGGCTCTCCTCCGGTCTGAACATCTCCATGACCTTCTCCAGCGTGGGAAGGGCACGATAGGACCTGTACACCTCCCTCGAGCTCTTGGAGTACAGGTGCTTCTCCACTTCTGCGGTGTGTCTCCTGATGTCCCTTATCCTCTCGATCTCGCTGTGCACGAATTTGAGGTCGTAACCGGTCTCCTCCCTGACGGCGCTTATTATCCTTAGGTCCCCGTGAAGGGGCTCGTCGAGGAGCGAGGCGGCGAGTTTCACCGCCAGGTTTCTGGGAGTGTACGCGAAATCCCCGATGCGCGGGCTGTCGATGCGCCCGTTGAGGGCGGTGGAGAGGGCCACGTCGTTGGTGAGAACCAGATCGTAGTCCTTGACCTCCCCGTATATCTCATCTATCGTCTTCACCCGCTTCATCGTCTGAGGATTCCCTAGTCTGAATATAATGGTTTACGGGTTCCGGCCGCCCGCGGAGGGGCAATTATCCTCCGAGGAGGCCCGAAATGGCCCGGGTGTGTTCTCACGCAGCTTGTAACATGCATAACAAAGATCGAAGGCGATATCTTCAGCTCCATCCGCGCCATCCCTGAATAGGATGCGGCCAGAGACGCCTCATACCATCTGAGCGTTTTAAGGAACCTCTCCGGGACTTTCGGCCCCTCTATCGCCTCCGGCATCTCAAGGTGAGAGCGTCGGAGACGATAGTGTCCATCGCGGAGCAGCCCTCTTGTATGAACCCAAGGTATTCGCATACGGCATCGCGGGATTCTATGCAGATGTCTCTCAGCATCCCGCTGTCCATCTCCCCCTCCTATTATACTGAACACCGGGGCAAGGATGCTATACCGGAGCTCTACGGTACGCGGCGTGCCGTACGGAAAGTGTTTCCCGCGGGAAGGAGGGCCGGCGGACAGCGTGCCGGCCGTCCCTCGTCCTGTCCGGGTCTTCGGAGTATATCCTCGAAAACCGCAGATATCGTTCGAAAAGCTCATTTCGAAGGCTGATTAAAGCGCTGTTTAATAAGTAGGACTGTGTAGTTTGAAATACAGCGTCGTCGTTGTATCACGGATGACCGACGTAACCGATACGCCGACCAACTTCGTAGCCAATCCCGCTCCGTTGGGGCTTCTGGGATTCGGTATGACGACGGTGCTGCTGAATCTGCACAACGCGGGCATGATACCGCTTGACGCGATGATCCTCTCGATGGGCATCTTCTTCGGAGGTCTCGCACAGATGATCGCGGGCATAATGGAGTTCAAGAACAGGAACACCTTCGGGGCCACCGCCTTCACGTCCTACGGGATGTTCTGGATGAGCCTCGTGTTCATAAAGCTGGGTGTCGCGGAGGGCATGAGTCCGGATCCCGCGACCATGGGAGCATATCTTGTGATGTGGGGCATACTGACCCTGTTCCTCTTCATAGGGACGCTCAGGCTCAACAGGGCCCTGCAGGTCGTGTTCCTGACCCTGACTGTACTGTTCTTCGCCCTTGCCGCAGGGGACTTCACCGGAATGGCGGAGATAACCGTGGCCGCAGGGTTCATAGGCATACTCTGCGGTCTCTCGGCCATGTACGCCGCGTTCGGGCAGGTGCTCAACGAGGTCTACAGGAAGACCGTGCTGCCCCTGGGATGAGTCAAACGGGGCTCCGGCCCCTTCGGTATTTTTATTTTCGATCCCTGGGAGAGGGGATCAGGCGGGTCCGTCCCGGCATCCGGTCGCACGGAGGGCCAGATCGACACGGTAGATAAATACGAGCGGGGATAATATTGCAGGAAGCCCCGGTCGCGTGAATGTCAGAAGAGAATTGGAAAGGGACACGGGAACCTATACGGCTGCAGTTCAACGATGCGGATGTGGACCCGTCAGAGGTCAGGGCGATCATGATCAACGAGGTCGTCCCGCCCGATCCGGAACAGGATTTCTACGGCAGCCCGGATTCCGAGTACTCCAGGTCCGCCGCGTCGCTTTTCCGGAAGGCGGGGTTCCGTGTGGACGGCTCGCAGGACATACTGCGGCTGGGGGTCTACCTGACAAACGCGGTGAAGGTCCCGAAGTCCGCTAACGCGATCGAGAAGAGCGTCATGGAGGCCAGCCTGCCGTATCTGGAGCAGGAGGTCTCTATTTTCCCGGAAGCCGTGACGATCATGCTCATGGGCGATGTCGCGAGGAAGGCGTTCAACACGATAGCGAAGAGGTCCACCGGCAGGAACGTCGTCCCCGCAGCCCCGACCTGCAAGATAAGGGGGAGCGACATCCGTTACGGGGGAGCAAGGGTGATGCCTTCCTACATCATGACCGGCGCAAACCCGGCTATCGAGAGGTCGAAACCGATGATGATAGCCGAGGATATCGCCGGTATGATGGAATCCGTAAGCTGACCTGCGTTCGCCTGGAGTGCCCATGCGCCCTCGTCGTATATCTCATCTGTCGGGCGCCCGGTGCGGTTTTTAATACCGAGTCAGGAATCATCAGTCCAAAGAATGTTTGCTTGGATGCAGGTTTCAAAGGAACGGCAGGAGCACATGGCGTGATGCTCCCTCATCATCTGCAAAGGATTTCCGCTCCTTAGAGAGCATTTAGACCCGAGTTTGACACTTACGTGAGATCCTGACCTGGCTTTCGCTGAGGATTATCGTCTTGTTACATCCGATCCGCGTTCTCACTTAGCGTCAGTAACCGTCTATCATGGTCTGTCCGGGTGCCTTCGGCACCGGAACAGACCCTTTTCCGTACCAAAGACGCCGGATAATATGCCCGAAGTTGCTGAAAACACGCCTCTTCTGCTCCCTGTTAGCGACCAATACCGTAAGTGAGAACGCGGACAGTTCCTCGGATATTGATTCCGCCGTCTTACCTCTGAACTCGGGATACAGGAAACGTACCATCGACATGCAGAACAACGCCAGGAAAGAGATCAGGATGCGCCCCCTTATGGCATCCTCGGACGTGCATCTGGCGGGTCTCCAATCTATCCCATGCTTCAGGTCCCTGAACATCGTCTCGATATCGTTCCTCGACCTGTACAGCCCGAGGATCTCGGAAGCTGTCAACGGACGGTTCGAGACGAGCACGAACAATCCCTCGCGCCCCGTCATCATGCCGTTCACGGCCCGCTCTATCGCCTCTTCTCTTTCCTGCCCACCCAATGGGAACAGATACGACAGCCTCGTATCCACGAAACAGTTAGAATTGCGGTACTTCTTATGCGGTCTCTTCCCGGAATCTATGTTCTTACGTATCGTCTGCATCTCGTCCCAATCATGTTCAGCTTTGCTGCGGTAACGGTACATGATATCAGACCTGAGCTTCACGTTCCTGAAGATGTACCTCGTCCGGCCGAGGTTGCCCTTGGTCCGCATGAACGAGACATCATCGTCGATCCGCACCCAATCATCCTCGTGGGCTCTGACGAACCTGTCATCGGCCGTGTTCAGCTGCAGACGCGTCACGAAACCGAGGCCGTTGGAATCCAGCAGCTTCGCGTTGTCCCTGCTGTACGCCCCGTTGTCGAAGACGACCATCGCATCCTTCGGCAGCAGCGGCATCATCTGCCTCATCGTGTCGTCGAAATGCGTGACATCCAATACGTTCCCGGGATTCACGGTCAGTCCCATCGGCATACCCGAATCGCGGTCCGTGCCCAACCCAACGGTCACCTGGGGCCTGTCCGGTCGATGGTCTCGCGAATAACCTACACGGACGATGCCCTTCTGAGGCGCCTCGAAATACATCGAGGTCCAATCCATGAAGACGGTGTCCATCCTCACACCGTATCTCCTCTTCAGAACATCGCCCAGGAACGAGACGATGGCATCGCTGCTCCTCCCGAGACGTTCGACCGTGCGATACACGGACCTGGGCGCGTTGGCGTCCAGTCCGTACTCCGCACGGACGATATCGTTCTCCAGAAGCCTATCCAATCTGTTGACCGACAAACCAGTCATCTCCACGGAATTCGCAACGAGTGCTATCGTCTCCGCGGATACGGAATTGCCTTGGGAACGCTTCAATCCATCCAGAAATACATCCAATCCAGTCTCTCTGAACACGGAATCCGCGAGCGCCTTGTTGCCTGCGGCCATCGTCACGTTGTCGTTCGGTCTCGGTATATTCGCGTGGAGTCTGCTTCTTCTGCGAGCCATTATCTCATTTTCCCGCCAAACCGAACAAGTCGAGACCGCAACATTGAAGGATTCGATTCCGATGATAAGGACGGCCTCTTCGACCTGTTTGTATGTTTGGCGACTGATAACGATCGGGGAGCCGCTTCTACCTTTCGCCAGATATCACATTCGATTCGAAAAACATCAACCGAATGATTTTACACCGAGTCGCTAACTGTCAAACTCGGGTTTAAACCTGGAGAAATAATTCTTTCATGATTACTTTGTTTATTCACACACTTGCCACCATACCCGTGTTGGCATGGGAGCAGTATGTTAAACACACCAGATAAGCACTCTATCATCACGCCCATCTTGACCAGAAGTTATCTGCCCGTTGCGGTATTTTACTTCAATAACCTATCGAATCGGCAGATTTTTTTCTAACCTTGTCTCGGTACGGCACTTTTATATCGCGTTCTCGAACTGGCTGTTGTAGAGCTCGCTGTAGAATCCACCCAGGGCCAGCAGCTCCGTGTGGCTTCCCTTCTCCACGATGTTGCCGTCTCTCATGACCAGTATGATGTCCGCGTTCCTGATGGTGGAGAGGCGGTGGGCGATAACGAAGGATGTACGTTTCTCCGTAAGACGGTCCATCGCCTCCTGGATGATCCTCTCGGTCCTGGTGTCCACGGAGCTGGTGGCCTCGTCGAGTATCAGCAGGGGGGAGTCCTCCACCATCGCGCGGGCGATGGTGATCTGCTGCCTCTGTCCGGCTGACAGCGTGCCCCTGTCACTGAGCACGGTATCGTATCCGTCGGGCAGCGTCATGACGAAGTGATGAATGCCCACTGCCCTGCAGGCCCTCTCCACGTCCTCGTCGCTCACATCCTCCTTGCAGTATGCAACGTTCTCCCTGACGGTGCCCTCGAAGATCCAGGTATCCTGCAGAACCATGCAGAACATCTCGTGGACCCTGTGGCGCGGCAGGTCCTTAACAGAGGTCCCGTCTATGAGTATGTCGCCCCCCGTAGGATCGTAGAAGCGCATCAGCAGATTGACCAACGTGGTCTTGCCCGCGCCGGTGGGGCCGACGACAGCGACCTTCTGTCCGGGGCTGACGTATGCGGAGAATCCCTTTATTACCTCCTTGTCCGGCCCGTATCCGAAACGGACGTCCCTGAACTCCACGGACCCCTTAACTTCCTGCAGGGCCTCTCCCTCCTCCTCTTCCTCCATCTCCTCTTCCTCCAGGAAGTCGAACACGCGTTCCGCCGCGGCGGCCACGGCCTGCATGCCCACGACAGCCTGGGCTATCTGCGAGAGGGGCTGTGTGAACAGGCGCACGTATACCATGAACGCCACTATCACGCCGAAGGTCATGGCACCCTCCATGACCAGGACGGCCCCGGCCACGCACACAGCAACGTATCCGAAGTTGCCTACGAAGTTCATCAGGGGCATCATCATCCCCGACAGGAACTGAGACCTGAAAGCGCTGCGGAACAGTTCACCGTTTATGCGGTCGAACTCCTCCTTGGCCTTCTTCTCCCCGTTGTAGGCCTTGACCGTGATATGGGCCGAGTAGATCTCCTCCACGTGCCCGTTCATGGACCCCAGGTTCTCCTGCTGCATGGCGAAGTACTTCTGGGACCTTTTCATGATGACCGACATCAGACCGAACCCGAAGACCGTCGACAGCACGGCGACCGTCATCATGACGGCGTTGGTGACCGTCATCATGACCAGGGATCCCACCAGCAGCGTGACGGCCGTGACCAGGGTGCTTATGCTCTGATTCATGGACTGGCCGATGGTATCGGCATCGTTGGTCACCCTGCTTAGGACGTCCCCGGTGCTGGACCTGTCGAAGTATCCCAGATGCAGGCGGTTTATCTTGCGGGAGATGTCCGTGCGGAGGCTGCCCGCGGTCCTCTGGGAGACGGTGGCCATTATGTAGTTCTGAATCAGGGTGAGCGCAGCGCTGATCAGGTAAACCGCGATGAGGAAGACCCCGATGGAGGCAACGGCCGCCAGGTCCGGATTCCCGGTGATGAGCGAATCCTTTATGATGTCGGTCATCTCGCTGAGCTTGTTCGGACCGACGAGGGTCAGAGCCGTCCCGACGGCCGCCAGGATCAGGGCGGCGACCAGCTGTCTCCGGAACCCGCCCATGTATGCGAACATACTCTTCCATGCTTTACGGAAATCATCGGCTTTCTCCTGGGGGGCTCCCGGTCCGCCGGACCCTCCTCCGCCCGGATGCCGGGGACTCATGCCCTCAGCTCCTCGCCGGAGAGCTGGGAGCAGGCGATCTCGCGGTACACTTCGCAGTCCCGCATGAGCTCCTCGTGTCTCCCCATACCGACCATGCGCCCATCGTCGAGGACGATTATCCTGTCGGCGTCCATGACCGCCCCAATCCTCTGGGCCACGATCAGGCTCGTGGTCCCGCCGGTCTCTTTCCTGAGGGCCTGCCTCAGGGCACGGTCCGTCCTGAAATCCAAGGCCGAGAAGGAGTCGTCGAATATGTAGACCTCGGGCCTTCTGAAGACCGCCCTGGCTATCGAAAGGCGCTGTTTCTGGCCACTGGAGAGGTTGGATCCGCCCTGGGCTACCGGGGCTTCGAGCCCTCTCTCCATCTCTCCGACGAAACCGTCGGCCTGGGCTATCGCCAGGGCATTCCTCACGCCCTCCTCGCCGACGTCCGCCGAATCCCCGTACCTCACGTTGGAGGAGATCGTGCCCGATAGGATCGAGGCGGTCTGCGGCACGTACCCTATCTTCCTGCGGAGGGCCTCCTGGGTGTAGTCGCGGACGTCCACGCCGTCCAGCAGCACCTGGCCCTCCGTGACATCGTAGAAGCGCGGGACCAGGTTAACCAGGGTGCTCTTCCCGCTGCCGGTGGAGCCTATGAATGCAACGGTCTCCCCCTTGCCGGCCCGGAAGCTGATGTCCCTGAGCACGTATTCCGAGGCTTCCGTGTACCTGAAGCACACGTTCCTGAACTCCACCTCCCCCCGCGCATCCCCGGGTGCTTCCGTGACGGGGCCGTCCCTCATGGCCGGCTCGGTGTCTATTATCTCCTCCACGCGCTTCGCCGCAACGGCTGCGCGAGGCAGTATCATGAATATCACCACCAGCATCACGAAGGCCATCACAACCTGCATCGCGTACGCGGAGAACACGACCATGTCGGAGAACAGGGCCATCCTGGAGGCGGGGTCGCCGGCGGAAGATATGAGATAGGCTCCGATCCAGTACACGGAAAGGGATAGCAGGCTCATCACGGAGGTCATCGCGGGCATCATCACGGACATTGCGCGGTTGGCGGACAGGTTGTTGTCAGTCAGCTCGTTGTTGGCCGCGTCGAACTTTCTCTCCTGGTACTCCTCCGCGTTGTAGGCGCGGACGACCCTTATGCCTGTCAGGTTCTCGCGGGTCACGCGGTTGACGTTGTCCGTCAGCCACTGTATCCTCCTGAAGCGCGGGACCACGAAGTACATGACCACTCCGATCACCACCATCAGCGCCAGGACGGCGACGGCGGTGGAAGCGGACCACTGCCAGCTCTTGTCCGATATCTTGAGTATGGCCCATACGGCCAGTATGGGCGCCTTCACGATGACCTGAAGCCCCATGGCCACGGCCATCTGTATCTGGGTTATGTCGTTGGTCGAGCGTGTTATCAGGCTCGCCGTGGAGAATCCGTCTATCTGATCGGGCGAGAACGACTGCACCCTTTCGAACTCCATCTCGCGGAGACGTCTGGAGAGCGAAGCGGCAACCCGTGCGGCCATCAGGCCGGTGGCTACGGATGCGGCAAGGCTCCCGAAGGCGCATGCGAGCATACCCAGCCCCTCCTCCAGGACCATCTCCACCGTGCCTCCGGTGGTTATGATCGTCGTGATGGCGGACATGTAGTCCGGTATGCTCAGATCCAGATACACCTGGGCGAAAACCAGGGCCACGGAAACGGCCACCAATCCCCATTCCGCCGGTCTGAGGTGTCTGAGTATCATTCTTCATCGTCCCCTTCGGGAGGGGATCCTCCGTCGCCGTTCCTTTCCCTCAGGTTGGCTATTATCCTGGCGAGCACATGTTTAAAGAACTCCTTCTCCCGATCGTCCAGGCCGTCGGCGATCTCGCTCTGTATGCTCCTCATGATCTCGGTTATGCTTTCGGCCGCGGCCTCACCCTTCTCCGTCAGGCGGAGGCTGTACGTGCGCGGATCCGGGCTGACGTTCTCGGCGAACCCGCCCTCGATCAGAACCCTGGCCATCCTGGTGCTCAGGGATTTGTCCACCAGCATCCTTGCGGATATGTCTTTCAGCGAGGCCCCCTCGTTGCTTCTTATGGCCAGCACGAACGGTCCCGATGAGGATGTAAGCCCCAGGGGCGATAGCTCGGAGTTCATCCTTCTCTCTATGTACGACTTCACCAACCTGGGGTAGACGATGAAACGTTCGAAATCATCCATTGGAGGGTTGACATGTCAATCCTGTATTAATAGTTGACACCTCGGTGCGCATCCCAGACCGTTTCAGAGGAGCACGGCGGCCGCGGACAGCGCATCCGCTGCATAAAGGCGCATCCATTCCACGATGCCACGAAGCATGTACTCCACTGCCATGGCGGCGATCAGAAGCCCTATTATCTTCGAAACTATGCTGATGGCCTGCTCCCCCACGTACCTCATTATCAGCGGCGTGAACCTCAGTATGACCCAGGTCGCTGCCAGGGATATGATCCCCGCGGCCATGACCGGGAGTATCCCGTACTGGCTCGAGAACAGTATCGCCGCCGTTATCACGCCGGGCCCGGTTAGTATCGGGGTGGCTATTATGACCCAGGCCGCGCCCTTCTCGTCTTTCACCTTGGACAGTCTGAGGCCGAAGACTATCTCCACGGCCATCAGCATCAGCATGACTCCTCCGGCCACCCGGAAGCTCTCCATGGTGACGTTGAATATGCTCATAAGGCTAGGGCCTATGAACATGAATACGAACAGCAGTATGGCCGCGACCGTGATGGCCTTGTTGGCGTAGGACTTCACAGCTTTCTCGTCGAGCCCCTTCGTTATGGACAGGAAAACCGGCAGGCTCGCGAAAGGGTTCAGTATGAAGAACAGGGACGCAGAGAGCGTCAGTACAGCCATTATGTCCATGGGGTAACAATCTCCGACCCCGCATATAGAACCTTCTCAGCCCAGGCGTTGTCCGTATTCCCGGTTCATTCCCCGGAGGGAGCGGCCAGGAGCAGGTATGCCGCCGGCGCGGCGCCTTCGAGCTCCCCCTTGTAGGAGCCCAGTGTCTTCCCTCCCGCGATCACAACGCCTTCGCGGCATTCCAGAACGGGTTCGGAGCTCCCGGGCCCGTACACCCGGCCTCCGTCGTAGCGGGCGACCTCCGATCCGCTGTAGCTCCCCTCGAAGACGCTTCCGTTCTCGAACCTGCCTATGCAGGTGCAAGCGTGCCCGCTCCTGAAGATCCTGTTATTGTCGTACCGTCCGACCAGCCCGCCGTCCGTCCTGAAGATCTGTCCGCCCATTTTATCGTACACGCACCGCCGTGCGGGTTCTTAACCCGTTGCCCCGGGCTGCATCCGGTTCTAAATACTGTCAAGCGCATGCTTCCGTCATGGATTCGTTGATGCCGTTGGCGGATGGGACGTCGGCCGCGGAGGCATTCATAGCGCACCTTCCCGAGGCCCTCTTGGTGATCTCCGGGCTCTT
>Ga0123334_1005999_pt1 | contig 11434 bp, 9 predicted proteins | sample BiotimSIPDNA_FD_89706 | JGI IMG/M metagenome (GOLD analysis project Ga0123334, IMG submission 89706) | Anaerobic biogas reactor microbial communites from Washington, USA - Biogas_R1 time_0 SIP DNA | ecosystem: Engineered > Bioreactor > Anaerobic > Unclassified | place: Washington, USA | collected... | reverse complement strand
GGCGGAGGCAACGACGATCAGGGCATACTTGATCAGGTCCTGCATGCCGGAAAAGGCCAATTCAAGCGATACATCGCCGGACAGGGCCGCGGTCTGCGACAGGATCAGGATGTTGCGCAGGATGATCTGCAAAGGCAGCTTGCTTTCCGTCCGGATGTAGATGATCGCTGTCTGGTATGAGTTCCAGTGACCGACTGCGATAAACAAAACCAGGACGGCGATAATCGTACTCGACAAGGGGATGACGAAGCGCAAGAAGAAATTGAAGTCGTCGCAGCCGTCGATCTGGGTGGCCTCCAGGATTTCATCTGACAAGGTTGAACGAAAGAACGTACGCGTGATGATGATGTTGTACACACTCATCGATCCGGCGATGACCAGCATCATGCGGTTGTCGACCAGGCCCAGCGCCTTGTTGAGCAGGTAGCTGGGGATCAGGCCGCCGCTGAAGAGCATGGTGAAGGTGAAGATGAAGGTCAGGATGCCTTTACCGTAGAGGTCCCGGCGCGACAGGGGGTAGGCGGCCAGCAGGGTCATGCTGACACCGAACAGGGTACCGCCCACGGTGTAGATGATCGTGTTGACAAAGCCCATGTGCTTGGTGGTTTTCCATGATGTGCTCCCACCACAACAGCTGTCTGCTCATTGCAGCCAGCTTGTTCAAGAAGGATATGTGTCGCAAGCGCATGCGGTGTATGCTGTGCTTGCTGGAATGCCTTTTCTCCCTCTGACGGCATGGGCAGACCTGAAGATATTTGCCGTTCTAGCAAAAGCTCATCCAACAAATTACGCGGATAAGACCCTTTTGATTGAAATACCGGTGTCGCCTTACCAAGGTCATGTGCCGCTGCTAAAAAACAAAATAACGTTCTGTGTCATCATCGTCAATCGTATTTTTGCCTTGATTCTCAGTTGTTGATAATAAATTCGATTCAATCAGGTTCTTGACACCGTTCGGTATCCAATCCCGCCACAATAATCTAGCAACTGCAGCACTGTCCAGCATATGCATTGCAAGCGGCAACCAGCGCAGCTTGCCTGACTGATCTTTCTTTGCCCATAGGTATTTGCTAGCCATACTCGATGTAATCATGTTTGCTCGCTATCATGGCAATACGATATATAATTATTTATGAATTGAATTAAAAACGCCATGTACAATATAACAAATTATTTTCAGCATGTAAAGCTTTTATGAGAAGACATTTGACTGATATTTATTTTCGTTATATATAAATTATTAGTATGGTACATATAACTCGGCTCGATAAAATAAAACAATTAAAGCTAAACCAATGCATAAATGTAATATGAGATGTGATAAAGTTTAAAGTATCAAAACTGAGACAATCTCAAACACACCCATATCGGTGCGTTTTCAGCAAATTTTTCAAAATAAAAGCTATACGACAAAGTCGTACGGCGTATGTCGGCCGTCAAACAGGTCTTCAGGCCGAGCGCGATCTGCGCCGGATGCCGGCCAGCAGCAGGAGGATGGCCAGAACGGCCAGGACCGCCAGGAGCAGGCCCATCGCCTCCGCCAGGCTGGTTTTTTCCGCCAGCTGGCCAAGCGCGAAGGGCACGGCCATGCCTCCGGCCGCGCCAAGAGCCATCATGGCGCCGACAGCGGTGTTGGTCGCCTGGCTGCCGCGGATCGTCGCCTGCATCATCAGGACAGGCCAGGCCGGCGCGAAGCCGAAGCCGGCCAGGAACAGCCAAAGCAGGCTCCAATAGCCCTGGTGCATGAACAGGAACAGGAAGATGAAGGCGGCCGAAAAGACGAGGCCGCCGACCAGCCAGGTGTTGAAACGGCTTCGGATGAAGCTGAACAGATAGCGGCCCAGCGCCATGCCGAGCCAGTAGCTGACCAAGAACAGGGCGCTGGGAATCGCGCCGGAGCGTGTCACATCGACATAACTGGTCATCCAGAACGCGGCGCCTTCCTCGACGCCGACATACAGGAAGATGGCGGCCAGCAGCACGATGAACAGCCGGTCCTGAAGCAGTTGTTTCAAATAGAGCCCCTTGATCGGGGCCGCCTGGTAGGGCGGCAGCGCGCGCCGGCTGATCCAGACCAGGCAAACCGCGAATAAGACAAACAAGAGCAGGTAATTGATCCGCCAGCTAAATCCACCCGCCTCCAGCCCCCAGGCCAAGAACGGGCCGGCGACGGCCCCCAGGCAGAAATACATCTGGGAGATGTTCATGACCTGGTTGACGCGTCCGGGGTTGGCGATCGCTAAAAGGCCGCTCATCATGCCCTCGACTACGGCAAAGCCGCCGCCGATCAGGAGCGTGGCCAGGATAAACAACGCCGGGGCATGGCCGACGACAACCAGCAGCAGACCGCCGGTCAGAAGCAGAAAAGCCAGGAGCAGGATCGGCCGCGTGCCGGTGTGGTCGCCCAGCTCGCCGAACAGGATCGGCAGCAGGAAGGAGCCGAGGAAGTGAAACGAGATCACCAGTCCAGTCAGGCCGACACCGAGGCGGAAGTCGGCCGCGATCTGCCCGACGACGCTCTGGTAGACGGACAGGTAGGCGCCCAGCAGGGTCAGCGTCGCGTAGCAGACGCCGTTGATCCGGATCGGTTTCGCATCAAATGCCATGGCAGAAGTCTCCTGTCGGTCGGTTATCATGACAAGTCTAGCTGAGCAAGCTCATTGCGTCAAACTATTTTGCCGCTCGCTCGTCTTGCCCTGCCTTTCGTTTCGTGCTACTGTGAAACCATCATCTGGCAAGGGAAGTGAATCACATGCTGCAGCCTGCGCGCACTGCGCCTGAATTTCTGGACCGGACCGTCATCTATCAGCTGTTCCTGAGATCCTTTACGCCGCAGGGGACGATCAAGGCCGCCGCCGGGCTGCTCGACCACCTGGCTGAGTTGGGTGTCGACATCGTCTACCTTTGCCCCATGGCCCAGTCCGACGACGACGAGCGCCAGTCATACTGGAGCAAGCGCCAGCTGGCCAGCCAGCTTGGCAACCCCAAGAACCCCTACCGCATCAAGGACTTTTTCCGCATCGACGAGGAATACGGCAACGACGAGGATTTGCTGGCCTTCGTGCGCAAGGCGCACAATCTAGGCCTCAAGGTGATGCTCGATTTGGTCTACCTGCATTGCGGGCCGCAGGCGGTCTTCATTGAGGATCAACCGGACTTTGTCAAGCGCAATCCAGACGGTTCCGTCCTGTACGGCCCCTGGAACTTCCCCCTGATCAATTTCGAATCAACAGGGCTGCGCGAGTATTTATGGCGCAACATGACCTATTTCGTCGAGAGATTCGATGTCGACGGCTACCGCTGCGATGTCGGCGACGGGGTCCCGCTCGATTTCTGGGAAGAGGGGCGGCGGCGCCTGGAAGCGCTCAAGCCGGAGATCGTCCTGCTCAACGAAGGCACCCGACCGGATTACCTGCTAACCGCTTTCGACATCAACTACGATTTCAAGTGGAGCGCCTTGCTGCTCAAATGCTTCAAGGGCGAGAGCACCGCCGCGGACCTGATCGCCTATTGGCGCGAGCAGAACGAGAAGCTGCCCGTCGGCGGCCGCTGCCTCAAGGCAATCGACAACCACGACATCGCCAACGACTCCTACGACGACCGCATCGAGACGGTCCTGGGCGGCAAGGCGGTCGAAGCAGCCCTGCTGGTCAACTTCACGCTCGACGGCATCCCATTTCTCTACAACGGCTACGAGGTGGCCGATACGGTCCGCCACAGCATCTACGGCAACCGCTTTTACGGCAAGAACATGTTTATCGACTGGACCGGGGCGCTGACCAACCGGGGCAAGAGCCGACTGACCTTTATGCAGTCGCTCACCCGGCTCCGGCACACGCAGATGGCGCTGGCCGGCGGCGCTGTCGCCTGGCTAGACCACGATCAGCCCGAAAAGGTATTGGCCTTTACCCGGACCAGGGACGATGAGAAGCTCCTGGTCGTCGTCAACTGCGCCGACCAGCCTCTGCGCGCCCGTATAGACCTGGATTCGATCCCGGACGGCTGTGTCCTGGTTCGCGGCGCTGCCGCGGAGGAGACCTGCGGCCGCCTGGCTGTCAGCCTGCTGCCCTACGGTTTTTTGGTCGCGCGGCTCGATTAAGCAGATCACCTCTGATTCGCGACCACTTAGCGGCGAAAATCGACCACTGGGCGAAAAGGCCTTTCCAAGGGCCTTTTCGCGTTTATAATGAAAATTGTTGAGACGCGACGCAAAGAATCTGGAAAGAGAGAGTCAGATGCACGTTCGGATCGAACAAGTTGGAGAGGGCCAAGCTGAGGAAGTGGTCGTTTACTGCAGAAAGATCACGCCCGACGTGGAGGCGCTTATCGAAAGGATCCGGCAGTCCGGCCCGGACATGCTGACCATATCGTTTTTCAAAGGCGACGAGCAGGTTTACTTGTCCTTGCGGGAGATCTTGTTTTTTGAGACCGAAGGCGAAAAGGCCTATGCCCACACAACCGACAACGCCTACGAGGTCCGGCAGCGGCTATACGAGCTCGAAGCGATGCTGCCCGCCTACTTCGTCCGGGTCTCCCGCTCCAGCATCGTCAGTATTCTGCACGTCTTCTCGATCCAGAAAAGCCTGACGCGTGTCAGCCTGGTTTCTTTCCGCCAGTCGCACAAGGAAGTCTACGCATCCCGGATCTACAGCCAGGAGCTGTTCCGGAAAATGAATGAGAGGTACCGTTATGAAAACAAGTAAGATTTTTTGGGGGATCCTGATCATCGGCTGCGGCGTTATGCTGCTGTTGTCCGCCTTGGGCCTGGGCGACCAGTACGAAGCGGTCCGGATCATCGGCAGCGCTTTGCTGGGGGGCATCGCGATCGCCAGCCTGGTCAAGCTGAATTTCTTTTTGACCACCATTCCCCTCGCCCTGATCATCTACCTGTGGCGGGTCCAGCTGGGCCTGCCGACCGTCGATGTCTGGCTGCTGCTGGCCGCAGCCGCTGTGCTGGGCATCGGGCTGTCGATCATCTTCCATAAGAAAAACCGGTTCGTAAAAAAGTTCGGCGAGCACAGCAGCACGGTCGCGGAAACTGAAGACATCGTCGGCGACGCCGAGGTCGTCAACATCAACGCCACCTTTACCGAGCAGACCAAGTACCTGCATGCCAACGGCCTGAAACGGGTCAACCTCAGTTCCAGCTTCGCCTCGGTCAAGGTTTACTTCGACCAGTGCCAACCGGACAGCGCCAGTTTGACGGTCCAGGCCAACGTCAGTTTTTCCGGCGTCGTCCTGCACGTGCCGCAAGGCTGGCATGTCGAAAACCAGGTCAACACCTTCGCCGGCGAAGTCAACGACCGCAGCGGTGCTGGTGCGCCGGACGGCTGCAAGCTGCTTTTGACCGGCAATCTCAATTTCGGCGAGATCAAAATTGTCCGGATCTGAACGAAGCAAAACAACCACGATCATGAGGCGTGCGCCGCGGCATAGGCCGCGACGCACGCTTCTGCATCAATGAATGAGGAGATAGACGATGTTGACCGAACGATACGCCGCCGCCCTGACCCGCATGAAAAAGCTATTCGACCAAGAGGCCGGACCGGGCTGCTGCCTGATGGTACGCCAGATCGCTGAGCTGGGTGCCGAATCGGTGCCTTTGAATCGCTGGCGGTTTCCCGAGGACAACCTGGCCTATCTCAAGGCGAAAGCCGAAGCGCTCAAACGTGCCTGGCAGGCCCGCAGCATGCTGGATGACGATTCTCTCCCCACCTTGTCACCCTACTACGGCATCGCTGAGCATTCCGCTTTTATCGGCGGTCCGGTCGCGTTCGAGACCGACACCAGCTACCACCAGCCAATCCTGGATGCAGCCGATGGCTGGCGCCAACTGGCACCTGATCCGGACAACAGCTGGCTGAACATGTTTCGCGAGGGCTACGCCTACTACCGCGAGCAGTGGTCGGACGACTTTTTCATCAAGCAGCGCGGCGCCTATGGTCCGATGGACCTGGCCAACATGATCCGTGGCAACGACCTCTTCTACGATTTCTACGACGAGCCGCAAGCCGTCCACGGCCTGATGGACTTTTGCGTCGCGGCCAACCGTGCCTACCTCGACCTGCAGACCGGCCTGACGCCAGACTACTCGGGCGGGATCATCTGCGGCTTTGACATCTGGATGCCAAGGGGCAGCTACGGCCACCTTAGCGAGGACGCCTCCTGCCTTTGCTCGCCCGAACAGTACCGCCAGTTCGGCCTGGAGCGGCTGCGTGCCCAGATCGAGCCATACCAGGCGGTGCTGCTCCACCTGCACAGCCTGGGCCGCAAGAACATCCCCGACTTTGCCGGTCTGGACAAGGTCCGGGTCATCCAGCTGTCGTCGGATCCCAATCAGCCGACCAGTCTGCAGGTTTACCGGGAATACCAGGCCGAACTTCATGGCAAGATCGTCATGCTGGAGGTTGACCAAACCGATCTGGCCGAGGCGGTCGAGGTGCTGCAAGACAGCCGCTCGGTCCTCTTCTACCAGGCCAAAACCCTTGACGAGGCACAGCAGGCCGTCAACTTGGTCCGGAGCCGGTTCTGCGATTGAAACAACCGGGAGAGCTCTGGATATAGCTGCTGGCATAAGCCTCAACCATAGCAAAACAAGATAAGCTTTACGAGGTTTATCCTCAAGCCGCCAGGTCTTGAACCACTCTTGTTTTCCATGCGCAAAATGAATTTATTCATGCTGTGACGATTATTTCATTTGCGGTTTATGTTTTTGCCTTTTTTGACACATAAATTGATGAATGCTATATTGTTTTAAGTTTTAAAATCCAAAAAATCTGAAAGAGGACAAAGCCAATGACGTTCAAGCGGTTCAAAAAGCTCTTTGCCTGTACATGTGCCGTTACGCTTACGCTCACCTGCATGATGGCCGTCGGATGCGGCCGAACAGACCGAACCTTAATCGGCTGGGTTTACGCAGGTACGCCCGTCTCCCGCATGACGATGAGCGTATACGATACAAACGGCAATATGGTAATCAAGTCAGACAGATTTAGTGCCGACGAGCAGGGCGCAATTTTCATCGAATCATCGCAAAAACTCCCCTCTGATTTCAGAATTGTCGCAGAAGGCGGCACGCTGAACGGCGAAGAATTTACCGCCAAACTCAGCGCCGATATCCGCGGCTATCGAGCTGAATCGGATACGATCTACATCAATCTCGCGACAACAATGGCAAGCGCATATCGCGACAAATTTCCTCAAGCAAGCGTTGCCGAGGCCGCTGGCATGGTCAAGGGCTTTCTTGAAATACCGGAATCGTTTGAGCTAGCGAGCGGGGCTCACCTCTCAAGCGAGCATTTCAACATTTCCCAGTTTCTGGACGAGGCCATGGATAACGGCGGCGTAAACGCGTTTATCGAAAAGCTCCTGGCCGAGATGGCTGCTGACAAGACGCATCCCTTTCAAGAACCCTTGCCATTACAGGGCGCCGGCGCGTGGCTTGCCAAAACGCTTGCCGAAGGCGCTGTCTCGTATGTTGGCGGCGAACTGATGGGCTGGGGACTTGAAACTGCCGGGATCAACTTTGGCGAGGAAGACCATACCGCAGAGGAGCTGGCCAATATTCAAGCCGGCATGGCAGAGATGAAAGCGGAAATGGCACAGATGAATATGAAGCTTGATGCAATCAGCACGCAGCTCAAAAACATCAAGACCCAGCTGGAGCAAATGCTGAAGCAGATCACGCATCAGCAGGCCTTATCCGAATATGGCAACAGGGTGGAGCAGCTGGACAATCTCATTTCGAGCATCAACATGATCCGAAGGGATCTGAACAATTTTGTCCATAACCCGCCGTCTGATCCTGAGCCGGCCAGACAGCGATTGATCGACAGGATTCAAGCGAATATCATCGACCATGCGGACGTGATCCACAGCAAGCTTGTGGGGCAATCCGGAGAAAAGCCGCTCCTCACCCTCTGGCGTGAAATTGTTTATGAAGACCGCTTTTTGGATTCTGATGACTACGACAAAGTCAAAGCCCAATTCGATTTGTTCAAGCAATACCAAGACTCTATTCTTCTTCTTCAGGTTGAATACTATCATGCCATTGAAACAGCACCTGGAGAAAACAAAGAGATCATCTTGGACTGCATCAAAAACTACGAATCGCATATTGAACAGCAGGAGGCCCTTCTAGCCCGCCCGATCGAGAAGTACACCGTTATAGATACGCGATACGACGTTATGTATTATTCTGAGAATATTGAATTGGGAAAGCCTGCCAGCACATTCCAGATCGCCGATAAAACGAAATCGCAAGTCAAAGCGTATATGTCTGAATTTGCAGGTTCAGCTTATGCGGGATCCGATCAATGGAAGCCGTTGAACAACGTTCTTGGTACGCTGGTTAACGATCACAGTTTCAGTAAAGAACAGTACTTCTTGTCTGATTACCTGATTGCACGCGGTTGGCCTGGAACCAGTGTCCATCTCGTGACCGTTGTACCGTTTTTGATCCCCGATGGGAATTTGAGATACCTGCTGTATTCAAGCACGCATTTTAAGACGGTCATCGACTATCCCGAGGCAGGACTTGACAAGCCTGGATTGGCGCTGATCATGGCTTATCGCCAGGTGACAGCAAAAGATTATGGCTATGAACACTTGAAATAATACGGTTGCCTGGCATGAACATGTTGGGACAACCCGGTTTTCCGCTACAAGGTTGATTTGCCGTAGTTGAGAGCCAGCTTGGCAAAAAAATCCTCGAGCAGAAAGCGGGCGTCGATCTCTTGGTAGATCCGGATCGGCCGGTTGTTCTGGTCATGGATGTAGCGCATATCTTCGGAGAACAACGGCGCGGGCTGTGTTTCGCAGTAATGCCGGTGCGGGTTCAGCAGCAGGCCGATCGACGGCGAGTCGCCCAGGCACCAGCCCTCGCCGCTGCTGGCCGTATAGCTGTGCGCGACCGCTTCATTATGGGCGACCAGCTGACGGAACAAGTACGCGCCGATCGGGCCGCAGGGAAGGACCTTGTACTCCAGCTCGGCCAGGCTGACAAAGGAGCGCCGAAAACCCGGCGATGTGATCATCTGGACCGGAATGGCCGATTTCATGACGATGTTGGCAGATGCGATATCGTTGTGCAGGTTATACTCCGGACCGCCCTGCGGCCAGGCCGCGCCGCCGATCCAGATCAAATTGATTTTGCCTGCGATCTTCGGCGCCTGCCGGACGGCCAGGGCCACATCGGTCAACGGACCCCAGGCAAGGACATACAAGGGGGCCGGGTCGTCGCTTTGGGCTTCGCGGATGATGCTGGCCGCACCTTCCGACAGGACGGTCTCCCCGTCCGCTGCCAGCGCCTGCTCCGCCCCGTGCAGAACGGGCACCGCTCCGGTCATGTCCATGATATCCAGCACCCGATTGATCTCATCAAAGCTCAATTGCATGGAATCCGGCCGGCCGAAATGCGCGGCGATGATCCCTTGGATGCGGAATTTGGGTGTCATCAGGGCATGAACAAGCGCGAACTGGTCGTCGGCTTCGTTCTTGCAGTCCGTGCTGATCAGGACGCGGACCTTTTTGCACGCGGGCACCTCAAACGCATAACGAAACGGGTAGCTTTTCATATGCAACGGGCAAATGACCGCCCTGCCCCCTCTCCCCTTACCGATGACAAGCAGATCATCCGTGTCAGGTTGCCTTCCAGCTGATGATCCGGCTGACAAAGCGGCGGAATTCCTCCGACTCCGGGTTGTCATAGACGGACTCGCTGCTGCCGTGCAGTTCGACCCGGCCATTGCTGACAAAGGCGACATAGTCACAGGCGTGACGGGCGAAGCCGATCTCGTGGGTGACCAGGATCAGGTCCTTCTGGTCCTGGCGCAGGTTGTTGATCACGTCCAGGATCTCGGCCGTGATCTCCGGATCCAGGGCCGAGGTAGGCTCGTCGAACAGGAGCACCTCCGGTTTCAAGGCCAGGGCCCGGGCGATTGCCACGCGCTGCTTCTGGCCGCCCGACAGCTGGTTGGGCTGCTTGTGCATGTGCTCGGTCAGGCCGAAGCGTTCCAGAAGGGCTTCCGCTTCCGCTTTGGCCTGCCCGGCCGGAACCTGGCGCGTCTTGACCAGCGGCAGCGTGATGTTCTGCAGCGCCGTCAGGTGCAAAAACAGGTTGTAGGCCTGGAAGACCATGGCGATGCGCCGGCGGTGCGCGACCAGCTGCGGCTCACGGAAATCGATCGGCTTGCCGTTCAGGACAACAGACCCGCCATCCGGGATCTCCAGGCCGCCCAGCACGCGCAGCAACGTCGTTTTGCCGCCGCCCGACGGCCCGATGATCGCCAGCGAACGCACGTCGTCCAGCTGTAAACTGAGGTCGTCCAGCGCTTTCTGGCCCTGGTAAGCCTTACTCAAGTTGCAGATGTCAAGTTGCATAGGCGATTTTCCTTTCCATCCGCTTCGTCAAATATGATATCGGCAAGGTGATCGCCAGGTAGCCGGCCGCCAGTAAAAAGTAGTTCTCGAAGGTGGCGAAATTGAGCGAATCGGCTTCCATCACGACCTTGGTGAACTCGTTGACGGCGATGAACGACAGCAAGGACGAATCCTTGACCAGCGAAGCAAACTGACCGGTCAGCGGCGGCAGCACGATCCGGCTCAGCTGCGGGATGATGACATAGCGATACGTCTGCCCCTTGGTGAAGCAGAGCGATCGCGCCGTCTCCAGTTGGGCCGAGGGAATGCTTTCCAGGCCGCCGCGGATGATCTCCGCCACGTAGGCGCCGGCAAACAAGGACAGGATCAGGACCCCCATCGCGTAGCGGTTGGTCAGCCTATAGGCCGTGCCGATGATGTAAAACAAGACCAAAATCTGGACCAGCAGCGGCGTGCCGCGAATGATCTCGATGTAAAACGAGGCCAGGTAGCGGAAAAACAAGACGTGCGAACGCCGGCCCAGCGCCGCCGCGACGCCCAGGACCAGGCTGCCCAGCAAGGAAAACAGGCTGATCAAAAGCGTCATGGCGAAGCCGAGCGAGAACTTGTAGCGGTATTCGACCAGCACGTTCCATTGCCAGGGGTGGTCGAGCACAATCACGGCATAGAAGAACAAGCTGGCCAGCACGGCCGTGACCAGCAGCAGGCTGAGCGCTTTTCGGGCCACCGGGCCTTAATCCCCCACGTCGAAGAAGAAGGGGATGTTCAGCTCATCGAACGTCTTCTTCTGCTCGGTCAGATACTGCTCGGCCAGGGCGTCAAAGCCGCCGTTCTGACGGTACTTGGCGATAAAATCATTGACCTGGCCTTTAAGCTCGGTTTCGCCCTTGCGCAGGGCGACACCCCAGTATTCCGGTGCTTCCTGGTAGGGCACCAGGTTGGCACGCGTCTTGTCCTCATATTGCTGCCAGTTCTTATAGATGGTCAGCTGATCGTAGGTGAAGGCGTCCGCCCGGCCCTGCACGACCTCGAGCACGCAGATGCTTTCCTTGTC
>Ga0123334_1005996_pt1 | contig 11437 bp, 6 predicted proteins | sample BiotimSIPDNA_FD_89706 | JGI IMG/M metagenome (GOLD analysis project Ga0123334, IMG submission 89706) | Anaerobic biogas reactor microbial communites from Washington, USA - Biogas_R1 time_0 SIP DNA | ecosystem: Engineered > Bioreactor > Anaerobic > Unclassified | place: Washington, USA | collected... | reverse complement strand
TTTCTTCACCTACTTTTAACCGTTGATGCATGCCACCATTTTTTTCCATCAAATCATTTCTGGAAACCCCTAAAGACATTGCAATACTATGATAAGAATCCCCTTCTTTCACTGTATATTTTTTTATTGGAGCCTGATTTAGAATCGTATTTTCTGCTTTTTCTTTTAATACTGGTTTAGAAACAAAAAGTGTATCAGAAACCTTTAGAATAGTATAATCACCAAGAGAATTCCAAGATTTTAATTGATCCACAGAAACTCCAAACTGACGACCAATAGAAGCTAAATTATCTCCTAATTTCACTATATATTCTTTTGTTTTCTGAGGCTTTGAAGATGTTTTTGAAGTTTTGTTTTTTGAAACAGAAGGTAATGGAATTAAGAGCGTCTGCCCAGTTCTAAGTCTTGTATTTTTCATTCCATTTGCTGATTGAATCGCTTTTACAGAAAGTCCATATTTTCTAGAAATCACACCTAAATTTTCACCTGATTTTACGCTATGATGAAACCATCTTGAAAATTGAGATTTATCCATTTGCTCATACGCCATAGCAAAAGTTTCTCTAGAAGCATAAGGAAGCTTTAAAACATATTCCTGCATATCTGGTGGCGTAAATGATTTGATTAGCTCTGGATTCAAACTTCGAATAGAATCTTCCGAAACGCCTACCGTTTTAGCAACAAGATCTAAAGGCAAGCAATCAAATATAGTAATGGTATCAAAAGGAACTTTTTCTTGAGGTTCTATAAGCATATCATAATGTTCGGGGTAATGCCCAATCACCATCGCCGCTAAGATACGAGGCACATAATGCATAGTCTCTTTAGGTAATTTGAGATCCCAATAAGAGATTACGCGTGTAGAATCCAGCGTAGTATCCGCACGCTTTTCTCGAAGTAAACGTCGAACACGCCCTTCTCCACAATTATAAGCAGCCATTGCTAATAACCAATCATTGAATTCATTGTGAAGACGTTTCAAATAGCCTATGGCGGCATTAGTCGCTAATTCTGGATTTCGTCGTTTATCGATCCAATAATCCACGTCTAAGCCATATCTTTTACCTGTTTCTGGAATAAATTGCCATAACCCTGAAGCCTTCGCACGACTATATGCTTTTACCTTAAAGCCCGATTCAACCAACGCCAAATAGATCAAATCTTCAGGTATTTGATGCTCTTTTAATTTAGCATAAATCAACGAATCATAAAGAGTTTTTCTAGAAAGAGAGCCTTCCGTAAAAGACTTTGCCGCCTTGCTTAAATAATGAATTTCACGCATCACTCGATCATTCAATTCTAAAGGTAAAGAAAACTGTGAAAGCTCAAGAGTATCTAGGAAATTTTCTATTTCAACAAGTTCTGCAGTATCTATAACATCATCATCAAGAGATTCATGCCCTTCAATAGAGATGTCGTTATTTAGATACGTTGTCGCCTCTTTCCCTAATTCAGCAACATGAGGATAGATTTCATCTAAGGCTAGCAAAATGCGCACAGGCATTTCTCGACGATACAACGAATCAACGGTTTTATATTGAGTATAAGTGGTATCAAACTTTTCTAAAACAAGTTGTTTTAAAGAAACATCCAAATAATGCCCTGCTAAAAGCCATTCTTCATTATCAATAGCTTGTAACGCATATTGATAGTTCTCCCAAGAAGATCTTGAAACCATGTATTCAGGGATAGTGTCTCGAAGTGCTCTCACTGCAAAAGAAATTGTATCGGATTCTAGAGAAGCACTTTCATCTATTAAAGACGAAGAAACCACCGTTTTAGGTGAACAAGCAACCAAGCTACCGATGCAAAGAGCAAAGGCTATTGATTGAAGCCAACCAGAAAAAGAAATCACTGATCGTAGTCCAAATCTTCTGCGTAATCAGACCAAATTTGATCTCTTTTAAAAGAAGGATTATCAAAATCAACTTCTTCTTCAACTTCTTCTTCTTCCAAAACTTCCTCTAGTTCTTCTTCTTCTCCAGGGAAAGGAAGCGGAGCTTCGAAATTATCCCCTTTCGGACGACGACCACATTGAAAAGTTATGTTCATAAGCACCTCTCAGTGAATTATTCTCGCTACTCCAAACCAAATAACAAGCGATAAAATTAAAGCCGCTATCATTTGAAGAAATATAATCACCCTATTGACTCGATACGCTTTCTGGGCTTTTCGATGCCAAACTGGAATTTCTTGTTTGGATTTTTTTTTTACAACCATTGATGGAAATATACACAGAATCTTTAAAATGCAAATAGTAAAAAAAGATATTTTATGCGCATTTACCAGTTAATAATATCATATCTTGCCACTTTTGCACTATGAATGGCTTCTGTTGTAGAATAAATAGCTTGAACGGTTGGTAAAATTTGTGAAATCACACGATTCCAACGAGCTAGACCATTTGCATCCACAAAAACAATATCTCTAGGTTTTAATTTAAAGCCATCTCCAAAAATTAGAGCTAAAGGATTTTTTGAATTCAAATGAAATACGTTTATGGTATCCATGGCACCACTTGCTCGAATCACATATATGCCTTTACTTTGAGCACTCATCACTTGTAAACCACCCGCTTCAGACAACGCTTCAGAAAGACTCATCTTGTCATTTTTCATAGGAAGAGCTTGTTGCTTATCCACTTCTCCAAGAACAAATACCTTAAATTCATCGTTATTAGCAACACGAATAACGTCTCCATTTTTCAGCAACACGTCGGCTGGCCCCGCCCCCGCAGGGTATGATGCGGTTAAATCCACCATATACAATTTTCCATCTCGAACAAGCTCCACATATTTAGGATTTCCTTGAGGAGAAATCCCACCCGACCTGTTAAGAGCTTCTAGTATAGTTACAGGGATATCTGATAAAGGAATAGTTCCAGCCTTTACCACAGCCCCTTGAACATAAGCTTTCTGGCTTTGACTAGATATTAAACGAACATCAATTTGAGGCTTATTTAATACTAGAGACAACGATTCTACAATTGTATTTCTTAATTCGGAAACTGTTTTTCCAGCAACAGGGATTTGACCTGTATAAGGGTAAAACATTTCTCCATTTTCATCAATCATTTGGCCAGTGGCATTATCACTACGAAACGAACCTAAAGGCAAGGTCAATTCTGGATGTTCCCAAACGGTCACTTGTACAATATCAAATTTGCCTAATTTATAAGTTTCGGGACGATATTCTAAAAGTTCTGGCGCAATTGAAATAGCAGAATTATTGCTAGCGTTAATTTTTTGCAATGTTTTAGGAGAAATACTCTGTAAATGAACTTGAGCCCCCTGGAATGAAGCCAAAGTATCTACAGAGCCATCCTCAGTTGCTCGTTCTCCAAAAAACATGCCTGGTGCAACGAAACATCCAGATAAAAGTGAAGCTGAAAAGAATAAACAGACGTAGAATATTAAACGATTCAAAGGGAAGGCTCCTCGTGATCATGCATTTTTTTACAGCAAAAAGATATAAAAAAAAAATAATTTTGTATATAATTTGTGATTCTTGTCATAAAATTTTATATTAAAACCATTGATTTATTAAAAAATGGGGTTTTCATGAAAAAACGTGTTTTAATGCTAATTGGAGCTATGTCAGCTAGTTTATTAGCACAAACAGGATTGAATGGGGGATCAGATGGTCTACACCAACAAAGTGCAACATCGCTAGGCCAATGGACATTATCTGCTGGTTTTGGTGGCGAATTTTCTGGCGATGATATGTATATGGCCAATGATGGTTGGTATACTGATCCAACAGGTTCACGGATTAAGCTCGACAAAATTTCACCCTCCATTACCACTAATGCACACATTGCCTTTGGTTTTCTTGATTTTTTAGATGTTGGCGTTGTAGTACCACTATATTATGATATGGTGAACCCAGAATACGCAGAAACCTCCCAATTAGATGGAGGCGGTATGGGTGACTTAGAAATGTGGTTGAAATATCGCATTCCGTTCTCTGATAGCAATGTTTTTGGCTTAGCCACACTTTTACAAGTGACTGCTCCTACTGGTAAAGAGGGCACTGGTATGCATCCTCGCAAAGTTTGGAACATTAACAGCTGGGGCTATACAGATCCATATACTGCCAATGATTGGGTTTTCTTTGGCAATTTAATCGGTACATTTGATTTTACTAAAAAACAAGTGCCATTACGCTGGAATATGAATGTCGGTTTTGCGGCCTCCTTAAATGAAGGAGCCAATTCTTTAATTTGGGGTACAGGCCTTAACTATATCCCTTCTTCTTATGTTGATTTATTCATTGAGTTTTCTGGAGAAACTCGCGTAGAAAAAACAGCCATTCCAAGAGAACCTCTTGATGATCCTATGCGTTTAACTCCTGGTGTACGCTTCCATTTGCCTGCTGGGTTTGACCTTGCTTTAGGTCTAGATGTCGGTATAAATGCATTTAGAAACCCAAGCTATGACTGGAATACAGATAAGGGGTATCCAGTTGTAAGAGAAAAGAATGGTCAGATATTACGTTATAATGCTGTAAGCACAGCACACTACGCTGCTTCTGCCCTCTTGACTTGGAAAATGAGCTTCAAGAGTAAAGATACTGATGGCGATGGTATTTTTGACAAGCAAGATGCTTGCGCTAACACACCAAAAGAAGCTCCTGTTGATTCTGTTGGTTGCCCACTTGATTCTGATAAAGACCACATTCCAGACTATTTAGACAAATGCCCAAGCACTAAAGAAGGCCTTGCTGTAGATTCTACTGGTTGCTTACTTGATTCTGATCAAGATGGTGTCACTAACCTTGATGATCAATGCCCTAATACTCGTAAAGGTGTTGAAGTTGATGCCACTGGCTGTCCTATGGATGCTGATAAAGATGGTGTTGCTGATGAAAAAGATAAATGTCCAAAAACACCTATTGGTGCTTTTGTAGATGACTTAGGATGCCCAATCGATACTGACAAAGATGGGGTCACTGACCACCTTGATAAATGTCCTAATACTCCAAACAAAGTACAAGTCGACGCTACTGGTTGCCCTCTTGATACAGATGCCGATGGAATTCTTGATTATCTCGACAAATGTCCTAACACACGTAAAGGTTCTTCTGTAGACACTACAGGATGCCCTACTGATAAAGATAAGGACGGCGTTGCTGATCATCTTGATAAGTGTCCTAATACAGTCATTGGCTCTATTGTAGATTCGACTGGCTGTGCTATCGATTCAGATAAAGATGGTGTTTTTGATCATTTAGATAAATGCCCTAATACAGAAGTTGGTCTAACTGTTGATACTACTGGTTGTCCTTTAGATGATGATAAAGATGGCATTTATAACTCCAAAGACAAATGTTCTAATACACCAATCAATACACCTGTCGATATCAATGGCTGTCCTTTAGATCAAGACCTTGATGGTGTTCCTGATCTTCTTGATAAATGTCCTAATACAATAATCAAAACGCCCGTAGATTCTACAGGCTGCCCTGCAGATTTTGATAAGGACGGTGTTCCTGATTTCCTAGACAAATGCCCTAATACAAAAAATGGAGAGGCCGTAGACTCCACTGGTTGCGTCATTGATTCTGATAAAGATGGTGTTGCAGACGCTATTGACATGTGCCCACATACACTTACGGGTGTAAAAATTGATGATAAAGGTTGCCCAGTCAATAAAAAGCAAGATTTAAGCAAGCTTAATAAAGGCATTAGCTTTAAGGCTGGTTCTAAAAAACTAACAAATGCAAGTTATTCTACTCTTGATGATGTTGTTACTTTATTACGCCAAATTCCGAGTGCAAATCTTGAAGTGCAAGGACATACTGATAGTAAAGGAAAAGATAAAACCAACTTAAAACTATCTCAAGATCGTGCACAAACCGTTGTGGATTACCTTATCAAAAAAGGAATTGACGAAAAACGTGTACGTGCCATTGGTTATGGTTCAGAACGTCCTATCGCAGACAATAAAACCCAAAAAGGAAGAAAATTGAATCGTCGCGTGGAATTAGTTCCTTTTGAACTTTAAGAAATAAAATTATTTCAAAAGGGTCCTCAAATAAAGGGCCCTTTTTTTGTATTCAAAATTTTGTATTCTAAATCAAATTCTTCTCGGAGTAAAAGACGACTTAACAAAGTGGGTATCATTTCAGGAACGAAAAATATCTATATATGAGTATGAGATTTTTGACTTTGGAGAAATTATGAACGATCTAATTCAATTGATTTTATCTAGACGCAGTATCAGGAAATTTAAACAAACGCCCATTTCTAAAAATGATCTTGAACTTATTGTAGAAGCTGGTTTAGCTGCACCTAGCGGAAAAAATCAACAAACATGGAAGTTCACTGTGATTACTTCTACTCTCGAAATTCAAAAATTGGCAGATGCGATAGGAAAAGTTCTTTCTAGAGAAAACTACAACTTTTATAAACCTACCGCACTAATCATTCCCTCCAATCTAAAAGAAAGCCCTTGGGGACGAGACGATAACGCCTGTGCCCTCCAAAACATATTTCTTGCCGCTCACTCCCTTCAAATTGGCTCGGTTTGGATAAATCAACTAAAAGATATCTGTGATCATGAATTAATTAGGCCTATTTTAGATTCTTTTGAAATTCCAAAAAACCATGTTGTTTACGGCCTAGCGGCTCTTGGTTACCCAGAAACAGAAGTAAAACAAATAGAAAGAAAAGGCTTAATTCATTTTGTAGAATAAAAAACAGGTGTAAAACACTTCCCTGTTACTAATACTAAGACGAATAAAAAGTACACCCAAAGATGGTGATCTTTTTAACGGTACCCTTCTATAGGGCAAGAAAATTCACTTAAATATGTTTTTTCTTCTTCTGGAGTATAATAATCTCGACATTCATTTTTAATTTCGGCTGTTATTTCTTCACCAGACATTACGACACTAAAAAAACCTGCCGTAAATCCAATGACAGCACCTGGTATACTCACGACAGCAGCAGAAGCAAAGGTAAACAAAGCAATTAAACCAGCATCATCTTCATCCTCATCACTTCCCGCAACTACAGTAAAAAAACCTAGACCTACGATTAAAACAATTCCAGAAGAAATTTTAGCTCCTGAAGCGGTATATCGCAGTAATTTATTTCTATTAGCATAAGAATTATCTATTATTTTTCCATCTTTACAAATGGCAATGGATTCTTTCGGAAGAGCAAAATATTCTGTGGAGTTTTTGGAACGAAGCCATATATCATTTTGAAAACGATCATAACAAAATTCTTCTGCAAAAAACAATGTTTTTTTTCCATTCTTAGTGTACTGAAATACAATCTCTGAATTTGATTCTGTTAAAAATGGAATTGTACTATCTATGGAAACAGTCGTATTCGCTTCGGTATATAAATCCACTGAAGGACGAGCAATAGTCGGGTTAGCACAACCTATGAATAATAAGTTTACTGTCCAAAGTGAAAATAAAAGTATTAATTTTTTGATTACCATAAGTCTAATTTAACTAAAATTTATAGAAAATAGATTCACTGTTTTCAATAAGTTTTCTCTTGTCGTTTGCAATGAACAAAAGACAAGAGAAGGGTTTTATTAATAACAACGAATCAAAGTAATAAGAATATATTTCAAAATATTAAGGTATTCTTAAAGGAATCATCATTTGTTTATCTCTAATACGAATTCGCGCGATATATCGACCACTGGAAAGTGCTTCTAAAGAGATTAAATTATTATCTGAAGTAAGCCTTTTAGATTTCATAACAGCATTACCTTGAATGTCAAATACATCAAGCGAAGCCATCGTTTTTTCTTCAAGATTTAAAGAAAGAGTCCGACCATTTTCTATAAAAATCCACTTTACAATAGAATTCGACTTTGAAATAGAAACAGTTCCTGAACTACTACTTGAAACAGAAGACGAACTTGGTTGTAAACCTAGATCAGTACCTAAGCAATAAAAATCATCAATCCAAAGAGTTCCAGAAGTAGGGGTCTTTTTTACTTCCCAAACAAAAGCCTCTATATAAGCAGAGTTAAAAGTCACTTTTTCACCCCAAGACTCTTGTTTTAATTCTGATGGTAATACAACTACTTTAGTCCATGATGTTGCAGCAGGAATCGTTTTAAAATGATAATTGTAGTCCATAACCGTACTTAAATTAGCTCGGAATCGATGGGGTACCCCTTTATAACGATAACTAAAACCATCTTTACAATTTTTTAATAAATAAGAAGAGCCATTACCCGCAGTATTCAAACCAAGTGCAACATAAGGGTCATTTTTATTTAATCCTTGATCTAAAGTAAAGTCTTGAATCGAGGCGGCATTATTACCAGAGCCATCATCAATAACTATTTCATAGGAGGATCCCGAAAGTGTATTACTTACTGTTGATTTCCCTTTATCTTTCACATCCGTAAAAATATACCAATACTCCTTATTATTAGCTCGCGAATTACCATCTGTAAAATCATCTATCAAGCTGATTAATACAGTTGAACTTGAAGAGACAACAGAAGACGATGATGAAGGAACTACAGAAGAAGAACTATTCTCTACTGAAGAGGAAGAAGACGCTTGAGAAGAAGAAGATGCATTTGATGAAGAGGTCTTTACTACAGAAGAGGAACTCGATAGAAAACCTAAATCGGCTCCTAAACAAATAAAATCATCAATCCAAAGATCACCTGAGGTCGGAGCCTTTTTTACTTCCCATATAAAAGATTCTATGAAGGCAGGGTCAAAACCAACCTCTTCACCCCAAGTATCTTGTTCTAATTCTGCTGGTAATACAACTACTTTTGTCCATACGGATTTAGCAGGCATCACCTTATAATGATTGTTGTGATCCGTTACAGTACTAATATTCACGCGGAACCGATGAGCCACGCCTTTGTAACGATAACTAAAACCTTCTGTACAACTTTCTAGATAATAAGAAGAGCCATTGGAAGTGGTATTCAAGCCAAGTGCAACATAAGGGTCATTTTCATTTTCTCCTTGAACTAAAGAAAAGTCTTGAATTGAAGCCGCTTTATTATCAACGCCATCATCGTAAACCACAACGTAACTAGTTCCAGAAGGTGTATTACCTACTGTTGATTCTCCGTTATCATTCTTATCAGTAAAAACATACCAGTACTCTTTATTATTAGCTCGTGAATTACCATCCGTAAAATCATCAATCACACTCACTAATAAAGCTGAACTTGAAGAACTTACTTGCTCTGATGAAGATGATAACGGGATTTCTGATGACGAGCTTGGTGATTCTATAGAAGAAGACATAGGTGTCTCAGAAGAGGAACTTTCGATATTCCAAGGAGCAGACAAAGCATAATGGACCCATTCTCCATAGATAAATTGTCCAGATGGAGTCATTAAAGAAGAATCTTTCCAGTTCGCTTTCACTGTTTGATCAAACGCTGGAGTACTTGCTATACCAAAGAAAGAAGATCCCAAATACTCATCACTTACAGAAGCCGCAATATAAGAAAGGCCTTTAGTATCTAAAAAAGAAAGCCATTCTTTGGTACTTGAAGAATCATGAGTCGCATAATGTGATCCTGCGCCGCCATCAGAATGGACCGTTGTGAAATAAGAAATAAACACAGGATAACCAGCTTCTAAAACGGCATCTATCTTTGATTCAAAAGTCTTTAGATTAGAACTTAAATCGGAAGGGATTTCTGTGCCTGCATTAAATTGGAAAGAATAAACTAAGTTCGGTAAGCTAATGGGACTCTCTAAAACAAGTTCCACATCTTGCGAGAAGGTTGGTGTACCTACAATAATCAAGTTATTAGAATATTTTCGTATTTCTGAAATAATATTCATTTGAGCACTCTTTATTTCTAACCAAGGGTAAGAAGCTGGATTTTCAAAAACCTCAAAAATCACATTTGGTTCTGTTCCAAATTTTTTGGCAAGGTTAGAAAAAAATGATAAAGCAATAACTTGTTCGTTTGCACTCAAATTTAATGAGCTAGAGCGCCAAGTAATGACAACATAAACTCCTTTGGCAATACAAGACTGAATCACAGTTTCATAAAGGGTTCTGTAGTAAGCAGAATCAGTCTCAAAATCATCTACACTTGTAAAATCCAAAGGAGCCTTTATCACCTCGGCATTCCAAACATCTACAAGAGAACTAATCGCTTTAGCATTGTAGAATTCACTACCTCGATTGGATTTATTTGCTGAGCCCAGACTCACCCCACGAAGTTGAACAGGTTCTTTTGTTTCACTACTAATAATCTCACTTCCAAGCACGGAAAGAGAATCATAATAAGCAACTGGAGTCTCAAGACCTGAAACTAAGGTGGAGAATACAATCAATAGGCCAAAAATTGTCTTTAAATTCATACCCACTCCTCTACAATTAAGAATCATAAAAATACACTTATTTTTAGACAACGTAAACTTAACATCAATATTTTATACGCAAATGAATAAGTTTAGCTACATCTGTAGGCTAAAGTAAAAAAAAGATTACAAATTTATACTATTACTATATTTAATATGCTATCTTTTCAGAATAAGTTAAAAAAAACCGTATTTTATATACAATTATTTAGGAGGACAAATGCTAAAACGAATCATTCTATACGCCGCATGCGCGACCATGTTTATCGCTTGTGGTGATGATTCAATTATAAACGTGAACGACGAAGCCAAAGAACAAGCCAACATTTCTTTCCTCGTCCTTGACTCTTATACTGGTGAAGCCGTTGATTCTGTGATTATTTACCGTCCCAAAGACAGTAAATCTAACCTGACCGACTCTCTCGGTTATTCTATTTGGAAAAAGAATAATATCGGTAATTACGTTTTCGAACTTTCCAAAGAAGGCTATGCTACTGTTCGCACATTAGTCAACGTGGTTGAACAAGGCCTCGGCGACGTAGCCCGCGTACCTGACGTTACAGCTACCGTTCCTATGTACAAACTTGGCGCCGAAGTAAGCGGTACTGTTCTTTACACAGATAAAGAAACAGGAAACAAGGTTCCAGCAGAAGGTGTCACAGTCATCATAACCAATCAAAATACCTCGATTATTCCAAACGAGATTTCAGTAGAAACCGACGAAGATGGTAACTATACTTTCAGTGAATTGCCTGAAGGCTCAAACTTCATCATCTCTATTCCGCAGACCACCATCAATGAATACAAGTATGTGGCCGCAAGCAAAATTTCTGTTCAAGCAAATCGTGCTGGTGCAACCGTCGATCTTGGTGTTCAGAATCTGAACCTAATCTCGGATGCATTCACTTTGGTAAACTCCAATCTAGATGAGATTGATACCAATACAACTGTCACCTTCTCCTACTCCGCTGTCTTAGATAAGGATTCTGTTCTTAAAAACATCCGTGTTTCAAAAAGCGGTAACAGTGTTCTAACCAATGTTAGCCTTTCGACGGACGGTAAAACAATTAACATTAAGCCTTTTTCTGGCCGTTGGGAAGACAATGAA
>Ga0123334_1005991_pt1 | contig 11444 bp, 9 predicted proteins | sample BiotimSIPDNA_FD_89706 | JGI IMG/M metagenome (GOLD analysis project Ga0123334, IMG submission 89706) | Anaerobic biogas reactor microbial communites from Washington, USA - Biogas_R1 time_0 SIP DNA | ecosystem: Engineered > Bioreactor > Anaerobic > Unclassified | place: Washington, USA | collected... | reverse complement strand
GCTGTGGCGGACATGATCGGCAGAATGCAGCTTAAAGGTCTGGAAAAGCACCGCCCGCGACAACTTTCCGGCGGGCAACAGCAACGAACGGCTTTGGCCCGGATCTTAGTGGGCAAACCGGAGATCCTCCTGTTGGATGAACCTTTTAGCGCATTGGACAGCCACCTTAAGGATCAGCTCCTGGCAGAACTGCGCAACACTCTGAAAACCTTCAATAAAGATACTCTCATCGTGACCCATAATCGCGATGAAGCTTATAAGCTCTGCAGCACGCTGGCTGTCATGGACAAGGGACGGATTGTGGGCATCAGTGATACGGAAGAGATGTTCGCAGACCCGGGTACAAAAGTAGGTGCAATAATCACGGGTTGCAAGAACATCATAGAAGCAAGAAAAGCAGGCAACACACTTGTCGAAGTACCTGCCTGGGGTGTTGCCTTTGATACGGGCAGACCTGTACAGGATGACCTGTGCGCCATTGGGATCCGTGCCCATTCCTTTCATAGAGAAAATACCGGGAGTTGGGAAAATACGTTCCCCATTCGCATTATTGAAGAGATTGACGAGCCTTTTGAATGGATGATTAAGTTTAAGTTTCAGGAGCAATCCGAGGAGAGCGAGGCGGTGTGGTGGCGTGTCGCAAAGGGTCTTCGAACCACTGCAGATGTGCCGAAAAAGATTTGTGTTGCACCGAAGGATGTCTTGCTGCTCTATGAATAACAAGAGAGGTATGCTATGAAGAAACAATTTGAGTGCTTACTGGAAAGGTGTCTAAATGGTCAGGACACCATGTTTGTCACCGTGGTCGCCGACGTAGGCAGTGCACCCCGTGGTGCAGGTGCCAGCATGATCGTCGGTGAGAGCGGCCGCATCTTGGGCACCATTGGCGGTGGCATGCTCGAGTTCCGCTCTACTCAAGAAGCGCAAAGTGCTTTGTTTGCCAAAAAGGGCATGCTCAAGGAATACCGATTGACAAAGGAAGAGACAGCCGGCTTGGGCATGGTTTGCGGCGGAGATGTGGACGTGTTATTCACCTATTTGCCACCAACAGAAATGACCAAATCCGCTTTAGCAAAGGCAATGGATTATTTAGTCTCTCACAAACCGGGTTGGATTTTGCTACCTCTCGACGGTGCCGGATTAGGTTTTTACAGTGAAACAAGCGGCCTTTTGGGTATCAACGTTACCCTGGAACCCGGGCATAAGGAGCTCATCGATCATACCACAGCCATCATCGAAACGGCCTCCGGCAAATATTATACGCATAAGCTAATGAATACGAGCCGGGTCTATATATTCGGTGGAGGGCACCTTGCACAGGAGTTGGTACCTCTGCTGGATCATCTGGGGTTCCGCTGCGTAGTAACCGACGATAGGGCGGAATTTTCCACCAGGGAACTTTTCCCCTGTGCAGAAGAGCTACACACGTTGGATTATTCCCATCTAGATGGAAAATTTGATGTACAACCCCAGGATTATATTGTCATCGTTACCCGCGGCCATGTAGGCGACTATGAATGTGAAAAATTTGCACTGAAAACTCCCGCTTATTATGTCGGGGCAGTTGGCAGCCGTGCAAAGATCGCAGAGGTCAATAGAAAGCTAAAAGCCGACGGCTTCACGGATCAAGACATCGCACGAATCACAACACCTATCGGCATTGATATAAAAAGTGAGACTCCGGCGGAAATCGCCGTAAGCATAGCCGCACAGCTCATTAACCGGCGTGCGGAGTATGAGCCACGTCGTTGACAATCGTTTCAGTGCAAAGATATAATTAGTTAATATTTAATATGGAGGGCGAGCTTGTGGGATGTAAAGAACACGATCACAATATAGAGGATATCGTAAAGGACTACCGTGCTTCTTGCGGAACGGAGTGCAAGCTCTTTGAAAATGCCGTATTTGAAGAGTTGTTTGACGGCTCTATACGGCCTGGTGGATCTCACTTAACACAGCGGGCAATGGAACTGTGTCATTTCTCTGAAGGAGCAAAGATTTTGGATGTGGGCTGCGGTTACGGCACTACGGTAGAGTTCCTGCAATCCAATTACCATGTGGATGCAGTAGGGATCGATTTATCCACAACCATTTTGGAGAGGGGAAAAGCCAGGAACCCAAATCTGAATCTCCTTTATGGAGATGCAGAGATGCTGGATTTCCCATCTTTGTCTTTTGACGGTATATTTATGGAATGCGTTCTTTCTCTGGCGGATAACCTGACCGAAACTCTTCACGAAGCCTACTGTGTCTTAAAAAAAGGCGGAAAGCTTGTTGTCAGCGATTTTTACATAAAAGATGGGGAGAAGATCAATACAGAAAATCAGGGAGGATCAAAAAACTGTCTGGATGGAGCATTTGTGCCCGAGGAACTGAAAACAGCTCTCACAGAAATGGGATTTAAGATTCTGTCCTGGGAGGATAAAAACAAAGAATTAAGAGACTTTACTGCAGCTCTTATAATGCATTATGGATCTCTGGATGCCTTTTTTGGATCTGTTTTACAGGAAGGTGAAGACAAGTCCTTTTTTACCGGTATCGAAAACTATAAAAAATTAGGTTATTTCCTTTTGATTGCAGAGAAAGAATAAAGGAGTGAGAGAATGGAAATTTCACGGATCAAGGAGCTTAAGTTCCAGGGCTATTGCTGCAGTCAGATTATTATGCAGATGGGTCTGGAAGGAACGGGAAGAGAAAACGACGATCTAATAGCCGCAATGGCGGGGTTATGCGACGGAATGCATCGAGGGAAGGTATGCGGGACCTTGTCATCCGCCATTTGTCTTTTGTATCTGGTTGCCGGAAATCAGGCGGGACGGCTTTGCGACGAACTGTATGAGTGGTTTGAGGACAGTTACGGAAGTGTTGAATGTGATACCATACTGAAAGGAAATCCGATCAATAAAGCTGCTATTTGCGGCGATCTGGTAGAAAGCACCTATCTGAAATTAGTGGAGATGTTTGAGGATAACAATATTGATTTCCAATCGGAGCAGTGACATGAGCATATGCCCTGTCTGCAACAAGAAAGTATCTGTTGAAATTGTTAATGAAGAAGATCGAGTTTACAGCGTAAAGATCTGCCCGGAGCACGGTGTTTTCAAAAGCATAGTCTGGTATGGCGAACCGTCCTATGAGGAGTGGGTCCAGTGCGGTGATAACACGAGACCATACCGCATCAATACAAAAGAGGAGGCCGGATGCCCCTACGATTGCGGTATCTGCCCGAACCATGAACAAGAAGCCTGCTGTGTGCTGATTGAGCTAACGCAGCGATGCAATCAGAGTTGCCCTTATTGTTTTGCCGATTCCAGTCACACCACTTCAGATGCTCAGGAAGAGCCTACCTTGGAGGAAATCCGGGGAATCTATGCCTTTCTGTTAGAACAAAGCTCGGATCGACCTTTTAATATCCAGCTATCCGGCGGAGAGCCCACGATCCGTGATGATCTGCCGCAAATAATTGCCATGGGCCGGGAAATGGGCTTCCCTTATATTCAATTGAACACCAATGGCAGAAAACTGGCTGAAAGCTGGGAATACACCAAAGTCTTAAAGAAAGCCGGGCTTTCTTCTGCGTTTCTGCAGTTTGATGGCCTCACTGATGATGTCTATTTAAAAACCAGAGGCCGGGAATTGCTTGATAATAAAATGCGAGCTATTGCTAACTGTGCCAAAGAGGAACTGGGTACCATACTCGTAGTAACAGTAGTGCCAGGGATCAACGACGACCAGGTTGGCAGTATCATTCGATTTGCTCTGCAGCACAGGCCATATGTGAGGGGGATCCATTTTCAACCCGTGAGCTATTTTGGCAGATTTCCCGCTCCGCCTGCAGATCAAGACCGCATCACCATCCCTGAGCTGATTAGAGCTATCGAGGAACAAACAGAAGGGGAGATAAACAGGGAGGCTTTGGTGCCTTTATCCACCGGTCATCCTTTGTGTTCTTTTCATGGAAACTTTCTTATTGATGAAAACGGTGGCCTCATCCCCCTGTCCGATCGCAACAAAGCTGAAAACAATAACTGTTGTTGTAAAACCAGCCCCATTGTTCAAGCCAGAGACTATATTGCAAGAAAATGGTCCTGGGATAACCCGGCAGACCCTTTTCGCACTGAGGGGGAGAGGGATCACCACAGCAGCGACGAATTTTCCCAATGGGACAGCCTGATCCGCCAACTTAAGGAAAACAGCTTCAGTCTCACTGCCATGGCTTTTCAGGATGTCTGGAACCTGGACCTGGAGCGGCTCAAGCGATGCAGAGTCCATGTGGCCACAAAAGATCGAAAACTGATCCCTTTTTGCTCCTATAATATTCTTTATCGAAGCAGGGAGAAATAGCATAATGACGGAACTTGCACTGGATAAATGGATACTAAAAAAGATCGGCGGCGGCAAAATACCCGCTCTGACACGGGATATCATAGAAGAGTATCAGCTGAAGAAAATCAACGATACTCTATCATATGCAATAAAAAACAGCCGGTTTTACGGTGAAAAGCTAAGAGCATTTAATGATCTGACGCTGGAGTCTCTGGATGAAGTACGAGAGCTTCCCTTTACTACTATGGAAGAACTGACGAGACATGGTGATGAGATGCTCTGCGTTTCAGGCGCGCAAATCAGCCGCATTGTCACATTGCATACTTCCGGGTCAACAGGGGCTCCTAAGAGAGTCTATTTCACTGAAGAAGATCAGGAACTGACTGTAGATTATTTTCATCATGGAATGCAGAATCTGGTGGATACCTCAGATAACGTGCTGATCCTGTTGCCATGCGCTACGCCGGGCAGTGTTGGAGATCTGTTGCGGCAAGGATTGGCACGTCTCGGATGCCGGTCCATACCCTATGGATTTCCCGGAATTGTAACCGGAGATGCTTCGCCGGTTCTTTCAGATCTCTTTGAAATCATAATAGCCCACAAGGTTACTTCCATGGTTGGAAGCCCGGAGGAAGTGCTCCGTCTTGCTGAATATATGATGGAAAAACAGGGGCCGCGTACTAAGGAGCAGTCCTCTGTCAGAAGTGTGCTGCTCAGCACGGATTATATTCCCCGGGAATTGTGCCACAGGTTGGAAGAAATCTGGGGATGCCGGGTGTTTGAACACTATGGGATGACGGAGATGGGTCTTGGCGGAGCGGTGAGTTGTGATATGCTGGTAGGTTATCACCCCAGAGAAAACGACCTTTTTTTTGAAATTATCGATCCCGATACGGGGGAAACGGTTCCTGAAGGTCATTTCGGAGAAGTAGTGTTTACCACACTGACGCGGAAAGGAATGCCTCTGATCCGATACCGGACCGGTGACCGTAGTCGGTGGATACCTGAACCATGCCCTTGTGGAAGCATATTAAAAAGGCTGAACAAAGTCCAGCCAAGAAACGTAAAGAAAAACCGTCCTACTTATCCTCAAAGTTAGTCTCTACCTGCTTGATCCTGGTAACCAGGTCTTCGGACAGATAAACCTGACCGCACTCTGCACAGCGTAAAACTTTATGGCGGAAATTATGCTCCAGATAGCTGAAGTGGAGATCTTCCATAGTCAACTCTATGTTGCATTTATCACATATCAATGTCAGTTTTTTTTCCATTCCAGACAGCCTCCAAATCGATTTTCATCCTGTGAGAGTATGCATTGACCAGTTCATAGCATTCAGCTTTCCCTTCAACCGGTTTATATTCTACCCAATAGGTCATATGACCTATCTGACGATAACCGCTGAAAGTCTCCTTTTCAACCAGTGAGATTTTTCTTCCGGTTTTTTCACAGAAAGCTATTACTTCGGCCACTTCCTCCTCAAGTATGTGTTCACGGTGGAGTTTATCCTTCAACTCCGGATCGATTATCAGTTGAATGCCGGGCCTTGGTCTTTCTTCTGTCATTTCTTCCTCCCAAAACTCTTTCAAAAGCTGCTTTTTCAAAGAGATCCGGTTCTCCCTCCGTCCTGAGACCGTAGGCAGAGCGCTGTGACCTCTCGTCTCATCGCCTCCGAAAAGGATGTCCAATATATGGATAGTCTTTTTTCCTGCTCCCAAAAAGGAGTCACGGCAGTTGACGCAGTAGGTTATATAGGGATTTTCACTCTCATTGATTCTCTTTTCTATAACAAAGTCTGCGAATTCCCGGTTCGCAATAGAGACCTGACCCCCATAGCTGCAGCATGCGGTATGGTTTTCCTGTATGGGTAGTGGTTCAAGGTTAAACCCTGCTTTTTCTGCAAAGCTCCGGACTGTTTGCCGAAGTCCTTCTTTTCCAACGGTGGTGCAAGGATCAAAGACAGACCAGACCTCCGATTCTCCCTTCATACCGGGCGTCAAACCACCTTTTTCTTCTATGTACTCATAAAGGGATATGACACCGGCTTCGGGCAGAAACTCGCAGATATTGTTGATGCAATTGGGACAGGCAACCACAAGTTTCGGTTTTCCGAGATTTTCCCAATCCTCGCGAAGCTTTTCAATGGTTTCCGTATGCCTCTCTTCATTGCCTGCCCATTTAACGGGAGTACCGCAGCATTTCAAGAATAAGGCCATGGAGGGATCCTTGCGGAGGAGCCAGCGATAGGTATCGGAAACGTAACGAGGCTCTGATGCTCCCAACTGACAACCCGGAAAGAAGGCATATTCGGATTTGTCTGTGCAAAGAGGCTTTCGTACTATTGAAGCCCACTTTCCATCGGCAAACTCCATGTCCCGAAGCCAGAAGTCATGAAAAGCCCAGGGCATTCTGTTCAACCGGTGCAATTCCTTTCGGGCTTCCAGAAACATACTGTCCATATCGATGTGCGCAGGGCATACATCGTCGCAAAGGCCGCAGTGGGTGCAGATATTGATCAACCTCTTTGCAGGCTGGGGTTTAACATCAGCCTGACCTTGGTGCATAGTCGCCTGCACTTCATCTTTTATACGAAGAGGCCACTTTCCGCTATAGGCAACAAGGTCGCAATAGATCCTGCATGAGTCGCATTGGCAACGAAGGCAACGTCCTGCTTCTTCCTGAATATCCTCTGTCTTTAAATGGCCGGCTTCATCAAGACCGGGTCCTGACTTACAAATCATTTTTGAGGGATCTACCTGTATCCTGGTGGTACGATCATCACTTGGGTATTCGATTTTTCCCGTTTTAAAATAGGTTTCAATGGCTACGGACATATTGATCCCGTCTGCCAGGGCCTCTATGGTGTCTTTTCCAGTCAGTGAGCCACCGGCAATACAGACAGTATCTCCTTTCATGGTAAAAAGAGCATCCTGGTTCCGAATGCCGAAATCCTCGCCACCGGCCCCCGTCGCAACATAGATGGCATCAAAACCTTGCTCTGTCAGCTCAGAAAGGCTGGATATGCGATGGTCATAGTGGATGGTGATATCTTCTTCTTTTAGCTGCAGTTCAAACTCTTCTAAAAATATGTCCGGTGTCAGTCGCCCCGCTTCCGGGCTTCCGTCTGCTATATTCCATAGATGACCTCCCGGTTGATCTGTTGCTTCAAAAATCTCTACATTATACTTTTTAGAAGCCAGTTTCAGAGCACATGCCAGACCACTTATCCCTGCACCGATAACGGCAGCGCGGTGCTTCTTTATGGGTACGTTATAATAGATGGGATCTTTGTTTTTAGCTTCTCTTACGACAGCGCTCTCCAGTCCTTTTAGTTCTATGGCATGACCGCCGTTTGCCTCTTCTCCCATTGGGCAGTCAGTCTTGCATGGCTCGGGGCAAAGTGCCGAAACTATAGAGGGAAATACAACTGCGTTTCGATATGTTTTATAGGCAGCATTAAAAGCTCTTCTGCCTGTCTTTTCAATGAAGTCAATAATATCAATGTGAAAAGGGCAGGAGGCCTGGCAGAAAGGTACTTCTTTCTGAACACATCCTTTAAATTGTTCGTAAAATTGTTCCATATCAATCTCTAACTCAAATAGTAGTTTTGTCAAAATACGAATTGGCGGTTTACGGCTTTTCGAAACCGCAAACCGCCAATTTCATTTTATCATACAAACCCTACACGATGCTATTTAATTGGGTTTGCCTTTATTTGGTCGATCTCCTCCTGGAAGTCGGAGCCCAGGAAATATTTCTTCGGAGGTTCTATCTTTCCGCCCTTCGCCAGGGTCTCCAAACCTACCTTTATCTTGTCCGGTGAAGCTGGAAGCTCGTAAACACGAACGCCGCAAGCATTGTAGATGGCATTGATCACAGCTACATGACCAGATGACTGATAAGCTTCGGATGCACCCGAGGAACCGAAGGGATTCTTCTTCCGGAGGGTGGTCAGGTGGATGATGTCGAATTTGTCCGGGATATCCTTGATCTGCGGAATGCCCGCACCTGCGATGTTGTTGTGTTTCTTAACATCGTCATAGTTTTCGGAAAGGGCAAAACCGATAGAATGGGATAATCCGCCGTAAGCCTGGCCGTTTACCGAATCCAGATCGCCGATGGCACCTACGTCATCCACACAGGTGTAGCCGATAACGGTAGCTTTTCCTGTTTTTGTATCCACTTCCACTTCCGCAAGGAAGAGAGCATAGGTATAATCGGGGGTTGGATTACCCACACCGGTGTTAGGATCCAGATCGCAGAGATCGGGATCGGATGGATTCTCATATTGTGCTTCATACTTGGTTGGGATACCTTCCGCTACCATTTCCGCATAGGTCCGGTATGTGCCGTCCGGCTTCTTCATAGCGTTGATAAGGAGATCCGCAGCCATCTTTGATGCCTTTCCATTCATATAGTGAGAACGGGAAGATGCACTGGAGCCGTGATCAGGACAATGCTTACTGTCATTCTGGATCAATACGATATCGTCCGGTGTCACGCCTAATGGTTTCAGCGCTTCCAGGGTCACGTGAAGAGATCCGACGTCGCCACCCTGTCCCTGATCCTGCCAGGTGTCATACTTGACGAATTTTCCGTCTTCTCTGAGCTCGATGGCAACGGTGCATTGGTCAGCAGTGCCTTCCGTTACATTGTAGCCACCCCAGGCAAGGCCTACACCGCGGCGTTTCTCAGGGGTATCTGCCGCTTTAGCATCCGCAACGGCTTTTTCATAGATTGGTTTCATGGTTTTCATGATCTCTTCCATGGGATAATCCACGAAAGGATACTGGTTGATGTTCAGATCTCCCGGACGGGCGATATTTCTCCATCTGATTTCAAAGGGATCCATGCCGATCTTTTCCGCCATCATATCCATCAGTGATTCGGAAGCCATATAAGCCTGCGGTGAACCATAGCCTCTGTAGGCTGTTCCGTAGGCGTGGTTAGTAGTAGCTACCCTGGCTAACCCCTGACAGTTGGGAACGTTGTAGGGGAAGAACATAAACCGTGCGATACGGGAAAGCAAGTCGTCTCCCAGTTCATTATAGGCTCCGTGATCCAGTCCTGTATCCCATTCGGCGGCGATGATCTTTCCATCGTTGTCGCAGGCAAGGCGGGCGTTGGTATAAGAAGGTGCCCGTTTACCGGAGAAGGCCATGAATTCAGCATAGGACATGGACAGAGCAACAGGTCTGTTGTCGCAGCAGAGACACGCTGCAGCAGCAAGTGCGTAGGAGTGGGCCGCAATACCCCATCCAAAGGTAGCACCGGTGGGATTCTCGATGACTCGGATCTTCTCCGTAGGTACTCCCGTTGCAGCCGAAATATCATAGATATTTGCATAGATGCACTGAGCTTTGCATTGGACAGTGAGCATGTCATCGTCACCCCAGTAGGCCTGTATGGTATCGCCTTCGATGGGCATATGTGGCTCTCTCGTAGTATAGAAGCTTCCTTCCACAACATGAGGAGCATCTTCCATGAGAGGAACTACATCCTCACCCTTAATTGTGGGCTGCATGGACCATACATTGGGATGGTCGTCATTTATGCGCATCGCATCCGGCATGGCGGCATCCAGATAGTTGAGGTATTCAGGCAGAGGTTCGATATCCACAGTGATTTTGGCGGCTGCAGCTCTTGCATTTTCCTTCGTATCTGCGGCAACCATAGCAACCACTGCACCATATGTAACGATTTTATCCTCAGCCAGAAGAAGGTGAGTTGCTTCTGTGGCCAGTGTCCTGGGGGTGAAGGTATACCAGGCCAACCGGTTGGTGCCGCCCACATCTTTAATGTCCTGAGCTGTGATAACCTTATAAACGCCGGGCATCTTCAGAGCTTCTTCTGTGTTGACCTTTAATAATTTTGCATGATGGGTGACTTTAGGTTGAGCCAGAGCTACATGAAGGGTGCTGCCGGGCATCTTCAGCTCGATATCATCACCGTAGTCACTGACACCGCAAACCTTGGCAAGAGCAGCCGGTCTGACGAGGGGTTTGCCGTATAAGTCAGTATCGCCTTCTTTCGGCACCGCTACCATGATGTCGTCGATAGAGCACTCTCCGCGCATCACTTTAGCAGCGGCCATGACGGCATCAACCAACTGCTTGTAACCCGTGCAGCGGCAGATGTTACGATGTGTCTGGAACCAGTCTCTTACCTCTTCGCGGGTAGGATCCGGGTTTTCCTGGAGCAAGGCGTAAGCAGATACGATAAAGCCGGGGCTACAGAAACCGCATTGTACTGCGCCGTAGTTCATCCACGCTACTTGCAGCGGATGGAGGTAGTTGGGAGCGCCAATGCCTTCGATGGTCAACACTTGACTGTATTCTTCGATAGTGTTGATTTTCTTTGTGCAGGAACGAATTACTTTTCCGTTTAAGATCACGGAGCAAGAGCCGCAGACGCCGGTACCGCAGCCGACTTTTGTTCCAGTCAGGCCAAGGCGTCTGATTACGGTTGCCAGAGTATCTGTGGCTGGGTCACAGATGAACATGCGATCGGCACCGTTGATGTTCAGGGTCATTTTCTTAAATTTCATAAATTCCTCCTTGTACTCTCCTGATTAGTAGTCCTGTACTTTTTCCTCCTCATTTGATAAAAAATAAAAGCCCTTTCCACAAAAAGAAAGGGCTATACTACCTCTGACTAACTCTTGTTGACATTCCTTTCCAAATGCGGGAGGCATACGGATTTCTCCGTATACCCATCGGTCGCCATCCATGACTCTGTGTTTTAGGACACTGCGACTCGGAAGTTGTTATTAAATTGTACCTCGATTATAACTATAATAATTGGAAAAGGCAAGGGGTTTTCTTAGCTATAAATTGATCTTAGCCACCTGCCACCAAGCGCAGGATCTTGATGAAATCTCCTTCTTCAAGGACACGGGTAGCATACTCTCCTGAAAGAAGCTGCGAGCCGTTGATCCACACTGAAACCCTGGAGTTATAGTCTGCCGACTTCAGCAAGCCGGAGACGGTGGTATCCAAAGGTACCGCCATCTCTTTGTTATTTACCGTAACTCGTATATCCATTCCAAACCTAACCTTTTGACAGTTTCAGGCTTTGGTGCTGCGGTCTCCCGGTCCCACCCGGCATAATCGTAGTAGGC